>Ga0265338_10004938_pt1 | contig 17676 bp, 7 predicted proteins | sample 42126metaG_FD_193579 | JGI IMG/M metagenome (GOLD analysis project Ga0265338, IMG submission 193579) | Rhizosphere microbial communities from Carex aquatilis grown in University of Washington, Seatle, WA, United States - 4-21-26 metaG | ecosystem: Host-associated > Plants > Roots > Rhizosphere >... | reverse complement strand
TGCAAACCATGTCCGCCGCCATGGAAGCCATCAAAGTTTCCAGCGATGACATCGCCAAGATCATCAAGACCATCGATGAGATCGCTTTCCAGACCAACATCCTCGCCCTCAACGCCGCCGTCGAAGCCGCCCGGGCTGGAGAAGCGGGCATGGGCTTTGCCGTCGTGGCCGATGAAGTCCGCAATCTGGCCCAGCGCAGCGCGCAGGCCGCCAAGGAAACCGCCGCCAAGATCGAAGGTGCTATCACCAAAACCGGCCAGGGGGTCGAGATCAGCAGCAAGGTCGTCCAAACCTTGAACGACATCGTCACCAAAGTCCGGCAGGTGGATGAATTGATCGCCGAAGTAGCCAGCGCCTCGCGCGAGCAGACCCAGGGCATCACCCAGGTCAACACCGCCGTGGGCCAGATGGATAAGGTCACCCAGAGCAACGCCGCCAACGCTGAGGAATCCGCCGCTGCCGCCGAAGAACTCAACGCGCAGGCCGCCACGATGAAGCAATCGGTCAATGAACTGTTGCAGTTAGTGGGTGGCGCACAACAAACCGGGCAGTCGTATGCTATGACCAAGAATGTTCCAGCCATTTCCCGCCCCACCGCCCCCATGAATCACCACACTAATGGCAATGGCAATGGTAAGTCCCGCACCCCGGTTGTCACCAACGGCAACGGGCGCCACTCCGAAATCCCCATGGACGGTGACTTCAAGGATTTTTGACCGACCGGCCCACTGGCAAAAAACAAATATAATGAAAAATTGGACTATCGGCAATAGGCTCATCGGTGGATTTGCCGTCGTTATCCTCGTGGTGCTATTTCTTGGGACCAGCACGTGGTTAAAAATGAACCGCGTCAACCGTGAACTCACTTCCATCGCTCAAAGCGACATGCCACGTCTCGGCATTGTTGAGAATCTCCGCTACGAATTGGCCATGTTGCGCATCATCAATTTCAAACATGCCGTCTACAAAGAACCCGAGAAAAAACGTGCCTTGGACAAGGAAGCCACGGACGAGGAAACCAGACTGGCCGCTCTCCTGAATGGCTATTCACAATTTATCAATAGCACTGAAGAACGAACCTTGTTCGCCAAACTGGAACCTCTCTTCAAGGCCTACCAGGCCGAGACCCTCAAACTTCGCCAGGCCAGTTCCGAAAACAAAAGCGATGAGGTCCAGGCCTTCCTCGCCTCCGCGGGCAAGATCGGAAATGATTTCATCGAGGTTTCTCAAGCCCTGGAGAAGATCACGACCGATGAATCTGAGACCGACACGATTGCCATTGAAAATAACGTCAAGACCACTAAGACGGTTTCCGCCGTCGCCGCCGTGACCGCCGTGATCTTGAGTTTGCTCATCGCGATTCTCATTACCCGGGGAATCGCCAGGATTCTAAAGCGACTCGTCAGTGAATTGAGCCTCGGCGCGGAACAAACGACGGACGCCGCCAGCCAGGTTTCTTCCGCCAGCCAATCCCTCGCCGAAGGTTCCAGCGAGCAGGCCGCCTCGCTGGAAGAAACCAGTTCCTCCCTTGAAGAGATGGCCAGCATGACCAAACGCAATGCCGAGAACGCCCAGAAAGCCAATGACCTCGCCAAACAGGCCCGGGCCGCGGCTGATAAAGGTTCCACCGACATGCAAACCATGTCCGCCGCCATGGAAGCCATCAAAGTTTCCAGCGATGACATCGCCAAGATCATCAAGACCATCGATGAGATCGCTTTCCAGACCAACATCCTCGCCCTCAATGCAGCCGTCGAAGCCGCGCGCGCCGGTGAAGCGGGCATGGGCTTTGCAGTAGTCGCCGATGAAGTCCGCAATCTGGCCCAGCGCAGCGCGCAGGCCGCCAAGGAAACCGCCGCCAAGATCGAAGGTGCCATCACCAACACATCCAACGGCGTAGAGATCAGCACCAAAGTTGTCGACGCCCTTAATGACATCGTCACCAAAGTCCGTCAGGTTGACGAACTGGTCGCCGAAGTGGCCGGTGCCTCCCGCGAGCAGACGCAGGGCATCACCCAGATCAACACTGCCGTCAGCCAGATGGATAAGGTCACCCAAAGCAACGCGGCCAACGCGGAGGAATCCGCCGCCGCCGCCGAAGAACTCAACGCGCAGGCCGCCACCATGAAGCAATCGGTCAATGAACTGTTGCAGTTGGTGGGTGGCGCACAACAAACCGGGCAGTCGTATGCGCCGGCCAGGAATGTTCCAACGATTTCCCGCCCCACCGCCCCCATGAATCACCACACCAATGGCAACGGCAATGGCCGCTCGCGCGCTGCGGCCCCGGTTACGACCAATGGCAATGGCCGTCACTCCGAAATCCCCATGGAAGGCGATTTCAAAGATTTTTGACCGACTGACATAAACACCCGGTTATTGAATAAAATATGAAACTAGGGACACGCATCATGTTGGTGGGCACCAGCGCCGTGGTCATCGCCACGCTCTTGAGCATCGCCATTGTTTATCGCGTTTCCTGCAAGAATCGCATCAATGAACTCCGGGGCAAGATGAGCTCCATCATCGCGCAATCGGAAGTGGTAGCCCGCAATATGGACGACATGCACAAGAGTCATGTCTTCGACATTCCCGGCGTGCAGGCCGCCTCAAAAGCTCAGGCTGGCGGGCGCCCGCTCAAGGAAGCCTATGCCGCCACCGACGCGTATAAAATCATTCCGATTGTGGCCGCCTGGAAATCCGTGGACGAAGCCGCGCAAACAAATGGATTCAAGTTCTTCACGCCTTCACGGCCCGGCATTGCCGCCCGCAACCCTAAAAATGACAACGGTGCCCAGTTCACCGCCGCTTTCCAGGCGTTCGACAAAGGCGAGACTGAATATTTTTTTGAAGATAAAGCCAACGACCAGTTGGTTCTGGCGCGCCCGGTACGCCTGCAAGCCAGTTGTCTCTCGTGCCATGGCGACCCGGCCCTCAGCTTGAGTGGCGATGGCAAAGATCCGCTTGGGTTTCCCATGGAAAACATGAAAGAGGGGGACATCAAAGGTGCCTTCGTATTGCAAGCCGGGGTCGGCCACGATCCCGTCGTCATGGCGACCATGAAGATCATGGCTATCGGCGGACTCCTGGTCGCGGCCGTGGTCATGGCGGGTTTCTATTTCTTCAATCAACGTTCCATCGTGCGTCCCCTGCTCGTATCTATCCGGCACCTTGAAGAATCCGGCCATCAAACGGCCAGCGCTTCCCTGGAGATATCACGCGCCAGCCAGACTTTGGCGGAAGGTGCCAGCGAACAGGCTGCTTCCATCGAAGAGACCAGCGCTTCCCTCGAAGAGATGTCTTCCATGACCAAGCGCAACGCCGAAAACGCCCAACAAGCCAATGAACTGGCCAAACAAACGCGTGCGGCTGCAGATAAGGGCACTTCTGATATGCAAGCCATGTCCGCCGCCATGCAAGCCATCAAGGTTTCCAGCGACGATATTGCCAAAATAATCAAGACCATCGATGAGATCGCTTTCCAGACCAACATCCTCGCCCTCAACGCCGCCGTCGAAGCTGCCCGTGCCGGTGAAGCGGGCATGGGCTTTGCAGTGGTCGCGGACGAAGTCCGCAATCTCGCCCAGCGTAGCGCGCAGGCCGCCAAGGAAACAGCAGCCAAAATCGAGGGCGCTATCATTAATTCCTCCAAAGGAGTGGAAATCAGTAGCAAGGTCGTCCAAACCTTGAACGACATTGTCACCAAAGTACGTCAGGTGGATGAATTGGTGGCGGAAGTGGCCAGTGCTTCACGGGAACAAACGCAAGGCATCAACCAGATCAACATGGCGGTTGGCCAGATGGACAAAGTGACGCAGAGCAATGCGGCCAATGCCGAAGAATCCGCCGCTGCCGCCGAGGAACTGAACGCACAGGCAGCCGCGATGAAGCAATCGGTTAGTGACTTGTCGAAAATGGTCGGTGATGCACATAGCGCGGAAGATGAATCAATTCCGCCGCAGTCCACCCGAATCACTTCTTCAGCCAGAACGCCAAAAAATAACGCTCATTTCCGTCCCATTGCTCCGGTCGCTTCAGAACCGGATGATTTGATCCGTTGGGATGAAGAACGCATGGCCACCGGCGTGGAGAGCATAGATGAGCAGCATCAGGAACTTATCAAGATGATCAACGGGCTTCATCGCGCCTGTCTGGCAGGTGCGGGCAAGGAAGAGCTGAAACAGACGATGGGCTTTCTGGCGAGTTATGTGCAGACGCATTTTGCGCATGAGGAAGGATTGATGGCCGAACATCGCTGCCCGAGCATGGGCGCCAACAAGGCGGCTCACGTCCAATTTCTTCAAAAATTCGAAAAACTGAACGCCGACTTCGAAGCACATGGGCCCACGACGGGCATGTTGCTGGATCTTCGCAACCTGGTCGGTGACTGGCTCGCGCGCCATATCTGCACGGTGGACACCAAATTGCGACAGTGCCGGGCCATTTCATCGAGCAACCACATGGCACATCGCTAAAGGCTCGATATCTCCTACCGGGTTTTACCGTTTAAAAGCAAAAAATGAAAGGTCTTCGACAATTTGCGTCAATGCCCCGCTTCGAATGACGCCGATAATGAAGGGAAGAGACTCGGCAAAGAAAAAAGACAGGTTTTGGCTAAAATAATCATGAAACAAAAGTCACACAGTTATTCAAAGTTAACGCTCCTCGTTCTGGTCGCGAGCACGTCCATTGCTTTCGCCGACCAGGCGCCCAACCTGCCTGCCAGTCCGGAATCAACCTCCTTCAAAAAACCCGCCTGGCTGGCGGACCTGTCGTTGGGGATCAAGGAAAGTTATGATGACAATGTTTATCTGTCTGGGGTGGATCGCAAAGATCTGCCGAAATACAAAGTCCCGGCTGGCGGCGTGGCGGCCTTGAATGACCGCAGCTCCTGGGTCACCACTGTTTCACCCAAGATCGGTTTCAACTTCGCGCCGTTATTTGACACCAAATATCTGGAGCAATTTACCCTGGCCTATGCGCCGGACTTCGTCATCTATCACGATCAATCCACGGAGAGCTACAACGCCAACCGTTTTCTCACCGCCATCAAGGGCAGCGATAAATGGTTTTCGTATGCGCTCGATAATGCGTTCAACTATATCGATGGCAGCGACAAAGGCCCCACCTATCCCGGCAGCCTGTGCAGCGCCTATGTGCAAAGCACCGTTCGGGAACGCCGCGAACAAATCCAGGACCGCGCCAAACTCTCATTCCGTTTTGACACGGACCATTGGTTTTTCCGGCCCATCGCGTTCCTGACCTATTACGACCTGATGACCGCCATCATCGACCCGAGCAAAGCCGGCGGATATTACAACTATGCGGACCGCTACGACGTCAACGGCGGTCTGGACGTGGGTTATAAGCTTAACAAACAGTTTGCGTTCACGCTGGGCTATCGCTACGGCCACCAATATCAGCAGCAGTTCAGTTTTTCGCCGGACAGCTCTCCCAGTGATTATCAACGCGTGCTGGTCGGATTCGAAGGCAAAATCTTTCCCTGGCTGAAAATGGACTTCCAGATCGGACCGGATTTCCGTTCTTATGCAAAAGACACGGCCACGCACGTCACACCCGTCAACGACAACGACCTCGTCACCTATTACGGTGAAGCCAACGTCGTAGCCGACCTTTCCAGCAAGGACACACTTTCCTTTAAATACAAACAGTTCCAATGGGTCTCGAGCACCGGCAAGGTGCCCTATTTCGATAGCACCTATGATTTGAGCTATCACCGGAAGGTCACGGAGAAACTGGGGCTGGACCTGGGCGCGCGCATTTTGTCATCCGATTATAACAGCGGGAATCTTCCCACCTGCAAGCGTGATGACATCCAATACACATTTTCCCTCGGCCTGGGTTACGCCATCAGCTCGCACTGCAGCGTCAGTGCGTCTTACGCGACGGATTTAGGGCGAAACGCCGAGGACAACGTCACCAAGCCGGGAAACCGCGAATTCATACGCAACGTGATTTCGCTTGGGGCTGTTTTCAAGTTTTGACCTGAAGCTGCCGGCAGCATCCCGGGCGTTGACGACATTCAGATTGAAGTTGAAACGAACGGATGAAGATCAGCATAAAATTACTCCTGGTATTTGCGGGAGCGGTGTCGCTGGTCGTCGTCCAGGGACTCGTCGACCGCTGGAGCTCATCCCGGACCAGGCATGACCTGACCCACCTGAAAAACGTGGTCATGCAGGAAGCGCAGGCGGCCGACGGCATGATGGAATCCGTCGCAAAACTCGAATCACTTTTGGCCATCGCCAGCAGCTCAACGTCACCCCTGCAAGCTTCCCAATTCCGCGGGCAAGGGGCCGCTCTCTTCAAGGAATTTCACACCAATTTTGATACCGCCACGAATGCATCCTCGGCAGGTCTTACCTTCCTTTCCAGGACACAAAACAATGCCGAATATCGAACCGGGCTGGAGCAATATTCCCGGTTAAAATCCCTGAAAGACACGCTGGCCCGCGTAGAAACAAACTGGGCTAAATCCGCCGATCTGATGGATGCCGCGCCCGCGCAAGCCGAGGCCTTCCGGGAAAAATATATCACCCCGGCGCTCACCCGCGAGATGCGCCCCCTGCTCACAGAATACGACCAGGACCTTGAAAAAGAAATGGTGCATGAGGTGGAAAATGCCTCTGATCAAACGCAACAATCGCAGCGTTTCATTCTCATCATTGCCGCGCTCATGGGCTGTATCATCCTCGCCGCCACCATTTATGCCGCCCGCATGGTCCTTGTCCCCCTGAAACAATTTGAAAAAGTGGCTAACGCGGTCGCCGAGGGAAACCACGACAGCCGCCTGGCCATGAAGCGCTCGGATGAATTCGGCGTGGTCGCCAAAACGTTCGACCTGATGCTCGACACCTTGCAAGCGACAACCATCTCGCGCGATGACCTGGAGAAAAAGGTCGCCGAACGCACCGATGAACTCGCATTGGAAGCCAAAGCGCGCCAGGCCGCCCACGCCGAACTCGATCGCTTCTTCGCGCTTTCGCGGGATGCGATGTGCATCGAGGATTACGACGGAAAACTGCTGCGGGTGAATGCCGGTTATGCTGAAAAACTCGGCTACACGGCGGGGGAATTTCTTTCACTGACTCCGGATAAGAGGATTTACCAGGATGATATGCCGTTGTTCCGCTCAAGCCTCGACCTGCTCGTCAGCGGAAAACAGGACTCAGTGAGTTTCGATCTGCGCGGCCGCAAAAAAGACGGTTCTACCTGCATCTTCTCATGGCGTTTGTTCATTGCGCGCGAAGTCAACCTGATCTACGCGTCCGGACGCGATGTAACGGAGCGCCGCCAGATGCTCGCCGCCCTGCGCGAACGCGAGACCATGTTGCGCCACCTGACGGACAATCTGCCCAACGGCGCGACTTACCGGATGATCACGACCGCCGATGGCCGGCATTACTTCCAGCACATCAGCGAAAGCATCGAGCGCCTGGCCGGCGTGAAGGCTGAGGTCATACGGGCAGATGCAGGCGCCCTATTTAGTTTGATTCTTGAAAAAGACCGTCAGCGGGCCGACGCCATAAGCGACGCCGCGCAAAGCGCCCTGAAACAATTTGACTGCCAGACGCGCATCCGTACCGCTGCCGGTGAAGTCCGGTGGATACATTGGCGTTCCCTGCCGCAACCCCTGCCCTCGGGCGACACGGCCTGGGATGGACTTATCGTGGACATCACCCCGCTCAAATTCGCCGAAAGCGAACTGTGGCGGCTCAACGAGGACCTGGAAGCGACCGTGCGCGAACGAAACGCCGCCCTGGTCGAAAGCGAACGCCGCCTGCGCACCTTGCTGGCTAATCTGCAAGGCATGGCCTATCGCTGCCGCAACGACCAGAATTGGACGATGGAGTTCATGAGTGAAGGTTGCCGGGCGCTGCTGGGCATCCGTCCCGAAGCATTCGTGGCTGGCCAGGTTTCGTATGCCAACATCATTCACCCCGATGATCGCGAACGGGTGCAGGCTGAAATCCAGGAAGCAATTGCGAATAAGATTCCCTTCAAGCTCGAATACCGCGTGAAACATTCCAGCGGCAAATGGTTGGACGTTTGGGAGCAAGGCCGGGCCGTCTTTGATGAACATGACCAGGTCGTGGCCCTGGAAGGTTTTGTCACCGACATCACCGAACGCGTGGCCGCGGACAAGTCCCGCCGCAGCCTGGAAGACCAATTGCGGCAAGCGCAAAAACTCGAAGCCATCGGGACGCTAGCCGGCGGGATCGCTCATGACTTTAACAACATTCTGGCCGCGATCATGGGCAGCGCGGAACTGGTCAAGATGGACATCACCAAAGACCATCCCAGTTATGAGTTCATGGAGCAGATCCTCCTGGCCGGCAACCGTGCGCGCGGTTTGGTCCAGCAGATTTTAACCTTCAGCAAACGCTCCGAGACCTCGCTGATGCTCATCAATCTCCGCACGGTGGTGAAAGAGTGTTTGAAATTGCTTCGGGCCACCATTCCGCCGATGGTGGAGATCCATTCCGATATCAGCACTTCAGCTCCCCCGGTGTTGGCCGATCCCACCCAGATGCACCAGATCATCATGAATCTCTGCACCAATGCCTGGCACGCCTTGCCGGAGCGCAACGGACGCATTGATGTAAAACTCGAATCCTACCAAGTGGATGACATTACTGCCTCCACCAATGCCGATCTATGCGCGGGTTCCTACGTAAGATTGTCAGTCCGTGACAACGGCTGCGGCATGGATAAAACCACGTTGGAACGGATTTTTGAACCGTTCTTCACGACCAAGGCCGCGGGGAAAGGCACCGGACTTGGATTGTCCGTTGTTCATGGAATCGTAAAGGCCCACAAAGGCGCCATCGCCGTGGACAGCGAACCGGGCAAGGGAACCGCCTTCTACATTTATTTTCCGGCGGAAAAAGGCGTCGCGCCGGAATCATTCACCGAGACGAAAAAAGTTTTTCGCGGTAACAACGAACGCATCCTGCTGGTGGACGATGAAGAATTGCCTGGGCGCACGGTGGAAAAACTGATCGCCCGCCTCGGTTATCAGGTCAAACGTTTTTCCCATCCCGACCAGGCGCTGCTCGATTTTATCGGGTCGCCCCAAAAATATGACCTTATCATCACTGACCACGCCATGCCCGGCATGTCCGGCAATGACCTGGCCAAAGCCATCCTGAAGATCCGTCCGGCCATCCCCGTTATGATTGTGACCGGCATGGCAGACCCCGGCATCCAGGCGGAGGCGCGCCGGATCGGCGTGCGCAGTGTTTTGTTCAAGCCATTGAATGCGGAAAACCTCGCCTACGAAGTCGCCCGCTTCCTGAACCATTCCGTGGAAAGCGAACAGCCGTTGACGGTTTAGAGCATTTGATTCAGGTGGCGCGGCTTCCGTTCACTTCAGCAGAATTGGGGAACCTGACTTATTTTCCCATCGGAGTTAAAATTCGAGCAAATTCGTAAAATTCGCGTAAAAGTTCCTCATGTAGAATGTTTTAATTATAATTTGACAATATTTGACTTTTTGCGTATGGTGGGTCTGGTTCTTTGATAATAATGGATTTGACGGGGTCAAGGGCCGAGAGACGAGTCTCGACCTGATGTCAAACTCCACCAAATCAGTCAAGATTAAGCATTCGTGGTTATTCGTGCTTAATCGTGGTTATTCGTGCTAAAAAAATTCCCTGTTCCCGGTCCGGATTCCAAAAGATCCAAGCAGTGATGAGGGACGGGGAAAAGGCCGAAATTTAAATAAATTTAACTTAATTATTTTAGACTCCCAAAGAACCGACACTCTATGAAACCAGATTCAGGGTGCAGGTTTCCATGCTCACAATTAAGTGGGTAAATTGGATGGTTTACCGACCTTCTGGTTGGTAATACCGACCTGTACCGACCAAAATAAACAATCTTTTTTCAGTAACGCCAACAGGCCATCCTGAGAAAAAGGACTGTTTGGGAGTGATTCCGACCAATTCCGACCACTTTGTGGGGGTAGGGCCAGGTGGAGCATAGGGACTGCACAGTATGTCCGCTCTCACCGACAAGGTTAGACGAAATCGCGGATACAAGAGGGTCGGGGTGAGGTGGCACTGATCTCTCAATGACCTTCTCTCACCTGCTTAATCAGATCTTTTCGACAAACCACCTTCGCCCTGTAACAGCAACTCACGCTGCCCTGGCGACCGGTTCGCTCTCCAGGTGCACCAGCGCATTCACATCCAGGATCAATCCCACCCGTCCATCGCCGAGGATGGCGGCGCCCGCCAGCGCGCGGTTCTTGTGCAGGAGCATGTCGTTCAGATTCTTGATGACCACTTCCTGTTTGTGCAACAGACCGTCCACGAGCAACCCTCTCAGAGAGGTTCCGGCTTGCACTACCACAATGATCCCGGCCGTAGCATCCGCCGAAGGATGATCTACTCCAAACAAGGTGCGGAGCCGCAGCAAGGGAATCAGCCGGCCACGAACATTCACCACTTCCGCGCGGTTTTGTACCCGCGTGATCATACCGGGTTGAGGGCGGAATGATTCGCGCACGGACAAAGTCGGGATGACATACCGCTCTTCCGCGACTTTCACGATTAGCCCATCGATGATGGCCAACGTCAAGGGCAGCGTGATCTTGAACAAGGTTCCCTTGCCCGGGGTAGAGGATATGTTTACGCAGCCGCGCAAACCCTCGATGTTTCGCCTCACCACATCCAGGCCGACTCCACGGCCGGATACGTCGGTGATCTTCTCCGCGGTGGAAAAGCCGGCGGCAAAAATGAAATTGAAAATTTCTTCGTCGGAAAGCGTGGTACCCGCAGAAACCAATCCCCGCTCCACTGCTTTGTTGAAGATCCGGTCACGATTCAACCCCGCGCCGTCATCTTCGATCTCCACCACGATGCTCCCGCCCTGGTGATACGCGCGCAAATTCAAGGTGCCGATCGAAGCCTTGCCGGCGGCAGCGCGTTTCTCCGGCGATTCGATTCCATGGTCCATCGAATTGCGGATCATGTGCATCAATGGGTCGTTGAGTTCGTCCACGACGCCGCGATCCAGTTCCGTATCCTCGCCGCTCGTCTGAAAATTGACTTTCTTTTTCGTTTTGGCGCTGAGATCACGCGTGACCCGCGCCATCTTTTGGAATACCCCGCGGATCGGCATCATGCGTAGTGATGTGCTCACGCGTTGCAGGTCTTTCGTGATGCGGCCCAATTGCGCCATGTTTCTGGCGAAGTGCGGGTTCAGATTTGCCAGCATGCTTAAATCCTGCGCCACCAGCGACTGGGCGATCACCATCTCACCGACCAGGTCAAGCAATCCATCAAGTTTGCCGGTATCCACTTTTACCACCGCCGAAGGGCCGCTCGCTTTTACTTCCGGGACAGTCGTTTCTGCTACTGGTGTTTCAATAACCGGTGTTACGGAAGCAGGAATAGGCTTAATAACCGCCGATTCGACTGCGTCGTCCTTTTGCATCTCTGCCTGCACTGCGTTCTTTAAGGCGATCGTGGAAATAGAGACCGGTGCAATGGGCCGGGCGCCTGTGAGTTGCCCATCAATCTCATCCACAAACTGCTTCAACACATCGCGTCCGCGCAAAATCAATTCGATGACCGGCGCGTCAATGGTGAGCTTGCCCTGTCGTGCGAGGTCGAGGAGTGATTCCAGGACATGCGCCAGACGGTTGATGGGCATCAGGTTCAAAAACCCAGCGCCGCCTTTGAAAGTATGGAACGCGCGAAAAACCGTGTTCAAGGTCTCGGCATCGGCAGGTTGCTGCTCCAGGACCAGCGCACCCTGTTCAATGTTATCCAGATGCTCGCGGGACTCGTTGATGAATTCCCGAAGCAGGTCCACATCGTCCGCGATATTCAGGCTGAACGGTTGGTCATCCGTTGCAGCGGGAGCTTTTTCTACGGGTTTTTCCGGCGGGGGCGGCAATTGAAAGGTCTCCCCGACCGGAATCAAGATATCGGGCATTTTTTCTCCAGCTGCCAGCGAATTGACCTGCACCCGCAATTCATTGAGCCATTGAACATCCCCGGCATTGAACGGTTGTCCGGATTCAACGATGGAAACGGTTTTCTCCCAGGCTGTGGCACAAACAGTCTTGAGGCCGGCCAAATCCGCTTTGGCAGCGGCTTCATCCCGCAGGTTGCCCAGCAGATCAAGGATGGGAAATTGTCCAGACGTTGAGCCCGCCTGGGCGGCGGCAACTTCATTGCCAAACGAGGCGAGTAATTTAAAAAGACGGTCCGGTTCGTTCATGGCCAATATAGGGACATCGCACGCGTCGTCGCAATGCGTCTGTTCTATATCGGCAGCTCGAGTAAAAACTTAAACAGGTAACTACCGCTGTTCTTCCATAAATTCATAAGACGTTCGTGGCCATGGGTCTGGATGGCATGGAATCATCGAGGCAGGCGCGGACCATTCCGGCAAGTTTTTCGGGTGTGTAGGGCTTGGGCAAAAAGTTGATGCCTTCCTGCAGCACGCCTTCATTACTGACCAGTTCAAGGCTATAACCACTGCTATAGATCACTTTTAATTGCGGTTTTTCGGTGACCAGTTGTTTCGCCAGATCGCTTCCGGAGATGCCCTCCGGCATGACCATATCGGTCAATAACAATTGAACGTCCTTGCCATGATCGGCCCAGATCTTCAGGGCATCGACACCGGAGTTGGCCGTCAGCACCTGGTAACCGTAACGCTGCAATATTTTTTTTGCCAGTATTCGCAGAGAGGATTCATCTTCGACCAGCAAAATTGTTTCCACGCCGCCGGCGATTGTCCCGGCGGGGCCACTGTGAACTGCCGGCGTAATGGACTTGTCGATTCCGGGCAGGAAAAAAGAGAACGTTGTGCCGGTTCCAGGTGTGCTTTGCACATCGATCCAGCCCTCGTGTTGTTTGACGATCCCGTAGACTGTTGCCAGCCCCAGCCCGGTGCCCTTGCCGACCTGTTTGGTGGTAAAGAAGGGCTCAAATATCCTGGGCAAAACCTCTGGGGCAATGCCCGAACCGGTGTCGGTCATGCACACACGGACAAAACGGCCGGCACGGATTTTGGTATCTTCCCTGGCGTCCTCACGGGTGAATTCGACGGCGGACGTCCGGATAATCAATCGTCCCCCCTTGGGCATCGCATCACGGGCATTCACAGCGAGATTCAGCAAAATCTGTTCGAACATGGATCGGTCGGCGCAAATACCCGGCAGCTTGGGACCAGCCTCAATCTGCAAGGCGATATCCTCACCCAACACGCGGTGCAACAATTTTGCGACGTTAGTGATGGCCTCATTGAGATCCAGTTGTTCTGGTTGTAACACCTGCTTACGGCTAAAGGTGAGCAATTGGCGGGTGAGATTCGCGGCCCGTTCGGCGGCTGCCCCGATCTGTTGCAACGCCTGTTGCGTAGCCGGCTCCGGGTTTCCATCGCGCAAAAGACAGGCAACATACCCCTGGATCACCGTCAACAAATTGTTGAAATCATGGGCCACCCCGCCCGCGAGCTGGCCCACCGCTTCCATTTTTTGCGATTGCCGCAACGCTTCCTCCACCTTATTGCGCTCGACTATTTCAACTTTTAATTTTTGGTTGGCGTTTTGAAGTTCCTGTGTGCGCGCCTCGACGCGTTGTTCCAGTTGGTCGGTGTGTGCACGGGTCCGTTGCACCAAACTCCATTTTTCCGTCAACGCATGCGCCAGTTGGGATACTTCGATGTTATCGAATGGTTTTTTAAGGATGACCAGTTTGTCCGACTCACCCAGCTTGTTCAAAATATCTTCAAAAGAATAATCCGAATACGCGGTGCATACTACGACCTGGAGGTCGGGATACTCGCGCCAGATGCGGGCAATGGTTTCAATGCCGTCCCACCCCGGCGGCATGCGCACATCCACAAAAGCCATCGCATAAGGAAGCCCCTTGGCGAGCGATTCTTTTACCATCTCAAGTGCTTCCTGCCCTTGAAAGGCGGAATCTATCTCGAAGGTCTTCGTCGCCTTTTGGGCGGGTGATTCATCGAACAGAGCAGCCTCCGTCTCGGCCAGCCCCGATGCGTTGGCGTTGACGGAACACAGTATTTTTTTGAAATCTTCGTGGATGCCGTGGTTGTCATCCACCACCAGGATTCGCCGGTTGAGATGTGTCTCGTTGCTCATACTTGTTCCTTTTCTTTCTTGATGGGTAATTCGAGGGTGAACGTGGCTCCCAGGCCCGGACCCGCGCTGTGAACGGATAAGGTCCCGCCCAAGTCCCGAGCCGCCAGGGCACCACTATGCAGGCCAAAGCCGTGCCCGTTCTTGCGTGTGGTAAATCCGTGATTGAAGATCCTCGTCAGGTTCTCCAGGGGTATCCCAACGCCGTTATCCGCCACCGATATTTTGATGCTTTCATCCACGCTTCCAATGGACACCGTCATACGCTTTTCCGCGGGAGAACCTTCGTCACACGCGTACTTTGCGTTACGGATGAGGTTCACCAATATCTGTAATACTTTGTGCTTCTCCACAGTGATAACGGGTACTTCGTCATACTCTCGCACCACCCGAACTCCATGTCGCTGCAAGGCCCCATCATTCATACTCAGGCTGTCCTCAACCAGATCGGCCACTTTCACTACTTCGGTAAGCCCGGAAACCCTGGCGTAACTCTGCTGCATAGTCACGATGTCCTTGATATGCTCGATGTTCTTGCGCAGCGATTCCAGTTCCGTGATGGATGTCTGTTGTTCCACAGCGAGATGACTGTGCAGCTTGCGCAAATACCCGGGGATTTTGGTCCCTTTGGGGTCGTTAGTCAGAAATTGTGCCAAGTCAAGTTCATGCTGATCAAGTAAAGCAACGACCTTTCCAAGTTGAACGGATTTTGAGCCCCGCGCAATTTCGGCTGCCAGCGTGGCTGAAACATTCACGCTGTTAAGCACATTGCCAACATTATGCAGCACATTGCTGGCGACTTCCGACATGCCGGCTTTTCGCGATGTTTCCAGTAATTGCTTATGAAGGTTTTCCTGCTCCATTTCCGCCTGTTTAAGCGCGACGATGGATTCATTCTTTGCGATCACCGCCGCTTCCGCCGCTTCTTTGGCCAGACGCAACTCGCGTGTCCGTTCGGTCACCTGTCTTTCCAGTTTAACCATTTGGCGCGCACGCATCCAATAGACTCCTAAAATGGTTCCTCCCACTCCCAACGCGATCGTACCAATGAACCAGGCTGTCTGATAGAAATGTGGCTGGACTCTGAAGGTCGTGGCGACGCTTTCCTCATTCCAAATCCCGTCGGTGTTACACGCAATCATCCGGAAAGTATAATCTCCGGGCGGCAACTTGGCATAATGAACTTCGCGGTGACTTCCCGCATCCACCCAGTCCCGGTCCAATGGCGCGAGGCGGATTTTAAAGCGGACTTTTTCGGCCGCTGACAGGCTGATGGCGGTATAATGGATCTGCACGTCATTATTGCCCGGAGGCACAACAACCGGCCTTGAAAGGTCGGCATCTGAACCATTCACCACGAGACGCTCGATATACATCGGCGTCAGGAGATGGCTTATTTTGATGTCACGCGGTTCAATGACCGCCACGCCGAGGTCGGTGGCGAATAACAAGCGGCCATCCCGCGCGCGCCAGGCACTCGGGGAACCACTGTGATTCGCCTCCGCCGCCGGGAGGCCATCCGACCGGTTAAAAATTCGCGGCACGAGCGTCGTCCGCCGGCCGGCGACAAAATCGTCGAACTGCGTGCAAGGAATTCGCATAAAGCCATGCGGACAGGCGATCCATAGATTCCTGAAATTATCTTCCGTGATACCGGAAATAAAATCATCCGCCAGGCCATCGTGCACGGTGAATATATGCCATTTGCCATCTTTGAATTGATTGAGCCCGCCGCCCTCCGTGGTCACCCAGATTGTTCCAGCAGCATCTTCAAACACCGCACGAGGAACCACGCTCGAGATATCCCTGCCGCATCGATACTTTATCCATTGGCCATCATGAAGGCGGCCAACACCATCCGGCTGAGCAGTGACCCAGACGTCGCCATTCCGCGCCCGAAGCACGGCTTTATAACTGTTTCCAGGAAGACCATTACTGGCGGTGTACGCGCGGAAACTCCCCTCACGACCGTGATAAAGTGCATCTTCCGTCGCTACCCAAAGTCCCCCCGCGCCATCGGCCACCACTGAGTTCGCACGTTTATGTGCAATGCCAGGCAACACCGTATCCGGGTTCTCGTGCAATAGCTTCTGCCAGTCCGCCGCGCGTTCCTGCACGTATAGATTTGTTACGCCCTCCCTGTCATAACGATAAAGGCCGGATATCGCACCGATCCACAAGGTTCCGGCGGGCTCCTCGGCAAGCGAGAGCACTTGGTCAAGATGCAGATCGCTGGACAACGCCAATCGTATGGCATGCCCTTTGTCGAACCGATAAATGCCACCACCCCATAGCCCGATCCACCACACACCATCGCTCGCTTCGAGAACCGCGAAGACCGAAGTCTCTCTCATTCCCTCTGCGGTACCGATACAACTGCCCACGTTGTCTTTCAGGCAAAATAAACCTGCAGCAGTGGCTATCCATACTCCTCCCTCCCGGTCCTCAAAGATTTGCCGGATAGGGGTGACGCCAAAGTGTTCCGCATAAATTGTCTCCTCGATCCGGCCTTTGGTCATTCGATAAAGCCCACCGTCGTAAGTTCCAATCCATAAATTCCCGTCACGATCCATGTCCAACGCTGCGACCCCCGGATGAGCGAGCCCCTGCGCTGCTCCATAATCCTCGATTTTTCCCCCGGGATAAATTCGGCGTATGCCCTGGCTATAGCCGATCCAAGTTGAACCATCGGAAGTTTCGAGCAGGCTGGAAAATGCATCCCCATCCAATTCCGGAGTGCCAGAAAGCTTCTGGATGTGCTGGCCGGAAAACCGCCAGAGACCTTCGCTGGTTCCCAACAGCATGCTCCCATCAGACTTCTCAAGGAAGGAACGCGCAACCCCACTCACTTGTTTCCACTCACCTCCGGGCGTGACAATGCCATTGCTCCGGATAAATGAGTAACCCGTGAGAGTTAAAGCCACTATATCGCCCTTTTTAGTCAGGGTCAGGCCCCGGACATAGTTATTCGCCAAGCCTTGCTCGGTCGTGAAATGGTCGAAATGTCCGTTATTCCAGCGGAACAACCCTTTGTCCCCGCCAAACCAAAGGCGGCCATCCGGAGCTTCCTGCACCGCAAAAAAACCACCGCCACGCAATTCAGGATTCGTCTCCGGCGTGAAAGAAGTAAATTGGCTGCCGTCGAAGCGTGCAATGCCCTGCGCAGTAACGATCCACAGATAACCGTCGCGGGTTTGGGTCACTGCGCGAATTTTATAAGAAGGCAACCCATGCTCGGTAAACCAACTCTGGATGGAATAGGCACTGGCCTGCCGGGTGGGCTCCAATGCGCGTACCGCCCATGCATTCAATATACAAACCACGGACAACAAGCACCATTTTGTCCAATAAACCCGACGATGCATGAAACTCTTCATACGGGCACCCCCGCTATCACAGGTAGTTCCACGGTGAACACGGCGCCATGCCCGAGGCCTTGGCTGTACACGGCCAATTGACCGCCCATCTCCTTGGCCGCCAGCGCCCCGCTGTGCAGTCCAAACCCATGCCCCGTCTTGCGCGTCGTAAAT
>Ga0265338_10004937_pt1 | contig 17680 bp, 16 predicted proteins | sample 42126metaG_FD_193579 | JGI IMG/M metagenome (GOLD analysis project Ga0265338, IMG submission 193579) | Rhizosphere microbial communities from Carex aquatilis grown in University of Washington, Seatle, WA, United States - 4-21-26 metaG | ecosystem: Host-associated > Plants > Roots > Rhizosphere... | reverse complement strand
CCGACTCGCGACGTGAACCGCGATAGCGGAACGGACAGCGCCAACGGCGGTTGGCTCCGGCGACTTGTTAGGCGGCGTCATGGATAGGTGGTCGCCTCTGCACGCTTCAAACCCAACACCTGCTTTTGCCCCTGCTTTTCTTCTGGGACTGGTTCAAGAAAGGCACGGCCACTCCACCACCCCGTTGTGACGCTGACCCTAAAGAAGTAGCTTTTCCCTGCCTCAACCATCACTTTTTGATGCTGAACATTCTCCTCGCTGCTTGCATACACCGTGTGCTTTCCGGGTGGAACGCTGAGCAATTGATATGTGCCGGGTGCCAAGGCCCCGACGGGGCGACCATCGAGCATGGTCTGAAATTTTAAAATGCCGCCGATTATGGCGGAATCTCGACTGACATAAATATTGGCTTTACCCGGTTCTGGTGTGAACTGTTTCGCCTCGGAATCTAAAGATGCAGATGTCATCGGGGTGCTGGCACAGCCGGCCAGCAGATAACCGCAGACGGCAATGGCGAGCAGATTGAACTTTTTCATTGTGTGTCCTTTCTTGGTTGTGTGGCAGATAACGCGTGAGTGCAGCACGGAGTATACTATTCGTAATAGGAGGTTGCCTCCGCGCGCTTCAATCTCAATATTTCCTTTCGACCTTCCTCTTCCGTGACAGATGCAAGTGAGACTGTGCTGGTCAGCGACGCCATCATGCTAACACTGAAAAAGTAATTCTTGCCTGCCTCAACTGTCACACTACGACCATACTGTTTATCTTTTCTCACGTCTAACACAGACCCATATTGGCTCATAGATAATATGTGATCCCCCGGTGGAACGACGAGTAATTGATATGTGTTCGGTGCCACTACGCCCGCAAAGCGACCATCGAGCCACGTCTTTGCTTCGAGCGCATGCCCGAAGTCAACGTTGCGAAAAACGTAAATACTGGCCATGCCTGGATCTGGTTTGAATTGTTTTGCCTCTGCATCCAAAGAGCCAGAGGTCATTGGAGCGGTGGCACAGCCGGCCAGCAGAAAGCTGCAAACGGCAAGCAGGCTAAATATTTTCATTGTGTTCCTTTCTTTTCAGTTAGTAGTTGCGGGTGACATTTATAAGCCGCCTAACGTAGAAAGCTGAGCCACCGCCGACTCGCGACGTGAACCGCGACAGCGGAACTGACAGCGCCAACGGCGGTTGGCTCCGGCGACTTGTTAGGCAATTGGGAGTTCATAACACATCCTTTCCTGCGTCTTAACCTGTCCCGGTGTGCTAACAAATGTGAGAGAACCCAAAAGCTGTAATTTAGAATCCTCGTTTCTAATGTGATACAAGCCAACGCCAGCATCCATAGATCGTCGAGACTTAGGCTCGGAAAGCAATGACAGATAACCGTCTCGTATAAAGCCAATGACCAAATATACCTCATCCTTCCCATCAACATCACCGTGCTTATATTCTCCAGTGACCTTTTCTCCTTTTTGACGAAGTGTAAACTTGGATTCTGTATCCTTGTCTTTCGGGTCAACCAATTTCCCATCTACCGACTTTAATCGCCATTCGCCATCTATTCTGACGCCACGATAAATCTTATCTTCATACCAAGGCAACACGACACGCCGAAACAACTCTGACAACGCTATAAATACACCCGTAGCCACCAAACTGCTTACGATGCCTATAATTAGTGATATGAAATTGCTCATGGTGAAATTGCCTAACGAAAAAAGCTGAGCCACCGCCGACTTGCGGCGTGAACCGCGATAGCGGAACTGCGATGACCAACGGCGGTTGGCTCCGGCGACTTGTTAGGCGTCATTAAATCTCTCTCACAAACTTCTGCTCTGCCGTAAAAAACTCTCGCTCAAATGCGGCGGCTTCGTCTGGCGACAAGTGATAGCAAAACACCTGACGCAACTCGTTGAATGCTGCTCGGCCAAATCGGCGTGGCATGTCTCGCCGCAAAACCGGCGTCGTCGGCAAATGCTCGTAAAAAGCACAAGCAACCGCCGTGCGAACATCTGCGCTCGGTGACTGCCAACAGGTGCGAGCAAAAGCATAAAACCGGCGAATCAAATCCTCGTCCTGCTTTGCGTAAGCATCATCGCACGCTCCGCGCAACTCAATCCATAAAGCCATCGGATTATCGGCAGCCTCGATAACTCGGCGGCACTCCGGCAACTGCTCCAATGCTTCTCGTCTCCAAACGCTCATAGCTGATGACGCCTAACGAAAAAAGCTGAGCCACCGCCGACTCGTGACGTGAGCCGCGATAGCGGAACTGACAGCGCCAACGGCGGTTGGCTCCGGCGACTTGTTAGGCCTGCGGTTGCACGGAGAAATCATGGCGGAGGAATTGTGATGCTGTTCGCTTGGAAGAACGAGTCCCAATCACGGATGCATTCGGTGGCGAGGTCAAAGGCTCGGTAAGACTTCCCAGCGGTTTTGATCTCAACCTGCGCCGACGCAACGAAACCACGCGGGGTCAGATCCAAGCGCGTGTGTTGGAGAACAGCCTCCAAGTGGCTTCCTGACCGAGGCGGTCTGTCTAGTCCGGCGTGTTTGAAAGTGTTGCAGTAGTCGGCTGCTAGAGAAAGTGGCACGCTATTGGTGATGTGATCCTCCACAGCTCGTTTGAGGTGGGGCTGTTCCTTGATCAACCAGTCCTTGAGGTGGTAACAATGACTAAAGAAATCCTCTGCTGCCTCTTTGGCTTGTGATAAAGAAATGCTGTTGCCGGTGTCCGTAGCTACAGTGCGCAGGTTCTCGTAGGAGTGGCGCATCCGGTGATATTTGTCTGCTGCTTTGAATTCCATGGACTATGGTTGGTTATAGCGCGGAGCAGGCCTAACAATGATTAGGCCGCAGGCTGTGCACGACGCTGTGCACGGGTGACTTTTCTATCTGTGGCCCTTATCATGGGTTTATGAAAGCAGACCTGCGAATTTCCATCAAGGATTATAAGCGCAACAAAAACCTCAAAATCCAACTGGTGCGGGTGCCTTTCTCGGCTGCCCGCCAGTTTTGGGTGAGGATGAATGGCCTGCCCTGGCCCAAGGATGCCCGGCCGGTTTCGCTCACGCGTTTGTTGACGGCGCTGCGCAAGTCGCTCGTGAAAGCCGGCTGAGTTTGGTTGAAGCACTATGCCCTCTCTGCCATCACCGGGAGGGGAAGAAAGAACGGCCTCCGTTTCGTTCATTTGAGAAGGCATGGGGACAGGATGACAGGATTTACAGGATAAAACCGTTGGGGACTGCTTTGGCCGGCAGATTTTGAATTTTCAACATCCTGTCCATCCTATTCATCAACTGGATTTAGAGAGTGAAGTCTTTGGGGGGCGGTTTTGGCTGGTAAGTCCGGTATTTTCTTTTGAACTCGAGGCGTTCAGAGCCAAAGTTCAGCAGCAAACCAATTTCGACGCCGGTAGCCGTAAGATAGTTCACCAATTGTATTTCGTTGGCGGGCACCAGAGCCTGGTTGGCTTTCAGTTCAACCATGACATTTTGCTCGATCAGCAAATCGGCTGAAAAGACGCCCACCACCATGTCATCGTAATGGACCGTAATCAGCTTTTCGCACTCGACTCGCAGTCCGGCTTTCTGCAACTCGTGAGCCAAAGCTTTTTGGTAAACTGATTCCAAAAAGCCCGGCCCGAGTGTGGAGTGAACCTTGATGGCACAGCCAATGATCTTCCCGGTCAGTTCGTGTTCTTTCATTTGAAAAGGCATGGGGACAGGATGACAGGATTTACAGGATAAAACCGTTGGGGACTGCTTTGGCCGGCAGGTTTGAATCTCCAGCATCCTGTTCATCCTGTTCATCCTGTCCTGATTTGCAAAAAAGCGGCCTCGGTTTCTTTCATTTGAAAAGACATGGAGACAGGATGACAGGATTTACAGGATCAAAGCCTTGGGGATTGCTTTGGCCGGCAGGTTTGAATTTTCAACATCCTGTCCATCCTGTTCATCCTGTCATAATTTGCAAAAAAGAACGGCCTCCGTTTCCGAAGGCCGTTCATGATTCGTTTGGGTCTTACTTCGTGGTGGCTGCGGGTGCCGGGGTGGGCGGGGCTTTCTTTCCGCCGCCGGTGGAATCCACAACGATACGGGCATTCTGGTAATCCGCCACAAACGCGGCATTGGCGGAGGCGAACTGCTGCACCAGCACATCCATCTCATCCTGCAACGCGGCGTCGGCCGCGACGAACTCGGCATACAATTGGGCGGTGGCGGTGCTGAGGTTGGTCGTGGCTTCGCGCGGCTTGGTAATGCTCGCGGCATAGGCGTCAATGCTGGCCTTGAACGCGGTGAGCTTGGTGGCCGTCACGCCGTAGGACGCCAGGGCGGCGAGATTGGCCGTGGCGGGGTCATGGATGTTTCGCGCCTTGTCGGCGGCGATGGTGTCACGACCCTGCAGGAAGGTGCTCATGGTTACATCGGCCTGGGCGGCGAGGTCGTTGTTCTTGACCTTTCTGGCGTAGGCGTAGAGGGCGTTGCCAATCTCGACGCCGTCGGTGGCCATGGCTCTGCGGAGTTGATCTTTATCGGCAGCCAGGCCCGTGGCGTCCACGGCTTGACTCTGCGCGAGGGGTTGAATGTTCGCGACGTGCAGCGCGAACTCCGTACAGGCGTCGGCAAACGCAGGGAGGCTTTGCCACGTTGAACTGTTGCGGTCGCATACAGCCTTGACCGCAAGATACATTGAGAACTTGTTCTCTTGTTTTGCTGTCATACAGAGCGGAGATTACGCCCAACCAAATAGGCCAACAATCCACTGTTTTTGTTGTCGCATAGGCAAATGGAGGTAAAACGAGCGCCCACGGGGGTAATTCGAACGCCAGTCCGGCTAATTGAGCCGCCAGCGGGGGGAATTGGACCGCCAGTGGTCAAAACTAGACAGCAAGTGGGAGGAACTGGCCCGCCAGTGGCGGGAATTCACTCGCCAGTGGCAAGAACTCGTCCGACAGCGGCGAGAACTCACCTGACAGCGGCAAAAATTCGACAGCAAGTGGGAGGAATTGGGGTGACAGTCACGAGAATTTGACCGCCAGTGCCTCCAATTCATCCGCCAGCGGCAAGAACTGGACTGTCAGACCCTCCAATTTGGCCGGCGGCATGGTAAAAATCATAATTATGTGGCTGGCGTAACTTGCCGGGCGGCGCAAAGCGTGAAGGCTGCTCTGCGACCGCCCGGCATGGGTTCCCCACCCAAAATCTATTGGCCGATATAGACCTCGCCGCTCTGGTCCTGGTTAAGGAAAAACCCGGCACCGGCGTTTTGTTTCTGCAACACCACGCCTTTGAAGGAAATGTTTTTGCCGGTGGCGGGGTCCTTGACCTTGCCGGCGAAGAGTCCATTGGCCGACTTGATCTTCATTTGGAAGGCACCGTCATCCTGGCTGACGACGGTATTGTCGGCATCCACTTGCACGTGGTTGGTCAGACTGGCGGCCAGGTTGCCGTCGCTCAACACGACGATGTCGTTGACGAGGTTCAAGGCGCGGGTGCCGCCGGGCGGCGGGATGTATTGGGAACCGATGGTCTCGGTCACCACGGTGAAGCCCATGTTGTACAAGGGCACGGAGGGCTGAACCGGCCGGGTCCAGATCAGTGCGCCGTGGAGGTCGTCGCCGGGCGTATTGGTGAAAGTGAGCCAGCCCAGGATGGAACCGCGCCCGGCAGGATAACGCGCCACATACAGCGGCCAGTCGCCGGACTTGGAGAGGAAGGTTGATTGGGAAACGGATGTGTTGTCGGCCAACAAGCCGGTGAGCATCACGCGTCCGGCGGTGGTGACTTTCACGAGGCCGTAGCCGTCGCCTGCGGGACTTCCGGTGGCGCCCGGGGTGCCGGGAATGAGCAGCGTGTAGGTGCCGGCATGGGGACAGGGATTGGTGTTCGCATTGAACACGTCGCGGTTGGCCGCGAGTTCAGCCAGCCAGGAACCGTCGCTCACGGCGACCGTTCCGGTGATCTGGTCGGAGCCGTTGACCTCGTCGAGTTGCAATTGCACGGTCAGCGGACTCTGTTTGCTGCGGTTCACGTTGACGGTGGCGGCCCCATTTGCGTCGAACTGTCCTTTCATCGGCCATTTGGTGGAACCGATTTGGAGCGACCCGGTGAATGTTTTCGTGGCGGACACGGTGAGGGTCACGTATCCGGAACCGGATTGGGAAGGGCCGTTGGTGTCGAAAAAGAGGCCGTAGTAATTTCCCTTCAGGGTGATGACCGGTGCGACGACAAAGTTGGCCTGCAGGACAAAATTGGTCTGCATGACGAACGTGAGCGAGGGCGAGGTGGAATAAATGCTGCCGGTCCATTTGGAGAAGGCATAACCGGAGCCGGGGGTGGCGGTCATCGTATAGTTGTTGCCCAGCTTCAGCACCTGCCCGTTGTAATTGGGCGACACCGTGCCGTTGCCGATGATCTGAACGGTCAGGACGGCGGTGGTGATGTTGGTGACGGTGAGGACGGACACCTGGCTGGTGATGGAACCGGAGTTGTTGGTGACGACGACGGTGTAGTTGCCGGAATCATTCGTCAGCGCGCTGCTGATGGTGAGCAGATTGCTGAGGGTGCCGATGAGGTGGGCGCTTTCCGTGAGAGTGGCGCCGTTTTTGCGCCACTGGTAATTGAAGGGCGCGGTGCCGGTGGCAACCACCGAGAGAAGCGCATTCTGTCCCTGAAAGACCAATTGGCTGGCGGGCGGCTGGGTGGCAATGCCCGGGGCGATGATGACGGTGTTGACCGTCAGGGTGGCGTTGGAACTCGTGGCGGTGCCCAGGCTGTTGCTGACAATCACGGAATAGGTGCCGGCGTCCGTGGTTTGGGCGTTGGGAATGGCAAAGGCGGGGCTGGCTGAATTCGTGAGAGCCGTCGTGCCTTTGCGCCAGAAATAGGTCAGCGGTGCGGTGCCAGTGGCGGAGACATTGAAGGTGGCGGTCTGGCCGGGGTTGACGACTTGGTTGCCCGGCTGGGCGGTAATCGTCGGTGCACTGGGCGGCACGTTGACCGTGAGCGTGGCGTTGGAGCTGGTGATTTTGCCAACGCTGTTGCTGACGATCACGGAATAGGTGCCGGCATTTGTGGTCTGGGCGCTGACGATGGTGAAGGTGGAGTTCGGTCCGTTGGTCATCACGGTCGCGCCTTTCAGCCAGAAATAAGTGAGTGGCGCGGTGCCGGTCGCGGTCACTGCGAAGGATGCGGTTTGTCCTTGGTTAACGGTCAGGCTGGCGGGCTGGGCGGTGATGCCGGGCGGCGAGCTGACGACGCCCGGTGAAATATTCATCGTCATGGTTGCGGTGGTGGTCTCGCTGGATCCAGCGCTGGCAGAACTTTTGGCGGTTAATCCCACGCTGTATGTGCCATTGACCGTCGGCGTTCCCAGCAGTCTCCAGGTTGCATTGCCGTTGGTGCCGATGAGGCTGATGCCCGCCGGCAGGCCGGAGGCCGACCAGTAATGCGCCTGTTGCGGAGCGGTGGTCAGGCGCAGGGTGAAGAGCTGGCCCTGGACGATATTGGTCGAGAGCGGGCTGGTGACCACGGTAGAGGCGCCGGAAACCGCATCGATTCCGCCCAAGGCCGCGGCTGCGCCGGCCGCCCAGCGAAAGATGATGGCCAGGACATTGGCGCCGGCTTGTGCGGCTGGCAGGGCCGTCCGGACGATGGGCATGATTTGCAATGCCGCCGCCAGCAGCAGCGATGGGATCCGAAATTGATGCGCAAGTTTCCGGTGCATAGGCGTCTAGTTGTTGCTGGTGTTCGGCCGGTTGCCGGCCCGGGCTTCGGGTGAGCTGGGATGCAACACCACGAGGGTGGGCAGACCGATGACACCGAATTCATCCAGCACGGGTTTCAAGGCCGGGTCGTTGAGTCGTTCGGCATCGAACTGGACGAACACATAATCGTTGAGTTTCCGGCGCACGGCATTGTCATTCAGCGTGGTAAGTTCCATCGCCGTGCAGTTCTTGCACCAGCTGGCCCAGAAATCCACGAGCAGGGGCTTGCCGGTGTGAAGCGAGGTTTCGAGGGCCGTGCGCAGTTCCTTCACGCTGTCGCTCTTGGCGGCGACAAGCGTTCCCGAATGGCCGGCTCCTGACAGGCTCACGCCCAACCAGCCATACCAGCCGGCGAAAACGAGGATGATGACCCCGAAGGCATATTTGACGCGCGTCATCCAGGTGCCTGGTTTGGGCAGAAACGACAACCCGCTTCCCGCAAACGGCCACGGCAATGCCATGCCGATGCCGAGCACGAAGGGCAGCAGCAACCCGGAGAAATTCCCGTGTTGATATCGGGTGGTGGCGAGCAGCAGCACGGAGATGACGACCGGGGCCACGCAGGCGCCGGCCAACAATGCGGAGATCATTCCCATCGTGGGCGCGGCGATGAAGGCGCTGCGGTTTTTGCCCGGGGTTCCGGACCTTTGAAACCGCGAGAGGTCAATGACGATGCGGTCGAACATCGCCAGGCTGAGCACGACAAACACGGCAGCAATGGCGAAGTTGAACCAGGGCGAAGAATTCAAAGTGCCGAACTTTGCACCGGTCAATACAACCACGAGGCCCAACGTGCCGTAGGCCAGGGCCATGCCGGCGCCATAAGCCGCGCCGAGCGCAAACCCGCGCCGCCGGTTGCCGTTTTGGGCGCCCGCACCAAGGATGGCGAGGTTGATGGGGATCATCGGCAGGATGCAGGGGGTGAAGTTCAGCGCCAGACCTCCGAGCAGGATCAGGCCGATGGTGGTTAATGTGCCCAAGCCGGCGAAAGCGCCCAAGGCGTTTTCCGCTGCCGCTCCGACTCCCCGTGTGCGGTTGAGGAATTCGACAAAACGCTGACTGTTGAGGAATCCGGAGATGCGGCCGGTCACCTTGAAACCGCTAAGCAGGGAATTGTCTGCGCTGCTTGCCGGTGGCTCGTCGGCGCTGTCAGAATCGTCGACGTTCGCGATGGAATGGTCCGGATGGATTTTCCACTGGCGGGTTTCCGGGAAACGACATTCCTCGTCGCTGCAGCCGTGGAGGTCCACCGTGAGCGCCAGGTCATGGTTGAAAGTCGCGGGCAGCGGACTGGTGGCCACGAAATCCTGCAGGTACAGCGGCTTGCTTTTGCCAGATTTGTCGGTGACGGGGGTGGATGCCGGCAGCGAAACCTGAACCGTCTTGCCGGCCAGTTCAAAGTTGAGTTCATCCGCATACAGATGAGTATGTTCCGGCACATGAAACGTGATCGAGAGCACAGGGGCGCCGTGGTTCGTCGTAATCACAGGCGTGATAACAAACGGGCTGGCTTCGGCGGTCTGGGCTTGGCTGCGCGCGGACGAAATCAGGAGCGCACAGCCGGCCATGCCCGCGAGCAGCCAGACTGGATGGCAGTTACGGGCGTTGCCGCCCACTCGGGGTGTTAGTTTTAGTTGCATCCGCATCCTCCTCCGCCCACACCCCGTCCGCCGTTGGCAGCTTCACGCGAGAACCAGATATGCTCGGACATCATTTCTCCGATCGGGCTGCGATCCGCCTGCATGGTGGGGTCGGCCAGGTTGCCGCGTTCCCAGGGCTGGACATTCGCGCACCCGGTCAGCAGACCGGTCACGGCCATCAAGGCCAGCAACAGTAGATGACAGGATTTCATGGGCAGTTTGTTGGTTGGTTTGGTTTATTTGAGCAGGGCTTCAATCTCCTCGACGTACTGTTTCCGGGTTTCGTCGCCTTTGAAGCCCCGGTGGAAGGCGTGAATCTTGCCGTTGCGGTCCAGGAGAAAAGAACTGGGCATGGTCGGGATTTTAACCTGCGACACGAGTTTGTTGCTGGCGTCGCGCAGGATGACAAACGTGGCCGGATGAGACTTCAGGAAGTCATCCATGTCCGCCTTGTTCTTGTCGAGGTTGATAGCGATGATAACCAGTCCCCGGTCGCTGTATTTCTTGCACAGGTCCTGCATCACTGGGAAGGACTCCTGGCAGGGATGGCACCAGGACGCAAAAAAGTCCACGAGCACCACCTTGCCCTGAATGTCCGGCACAGCGCCTTCGAGGCCAAACTGGTTGAGGTTGGGGAAGGCGTCGCCTTCCTTGAGGGGCGCGGCCCCCGCGAGAAAAACGCCGAGAACCAGCGCCGGGATGATTGCGATGAGTTTAGTTTTGTTGTACGAGGTGTTCATAGAATCGGGGGGTTATCAAATTACCTTGTTCGGTGAGAATGGCGCCGGAAGCGTTGAGGCAACCGTTGATCAGGTGGAAACCCGCCTGCGGTCCGACGATGAATGCCGCGGTGGTCAGGATGCCGGCAATGGTGCAGGTCGGCGCCACGACATTCACCACCAGACACCGGTTGTTGACGGGGTATCCGGAACGGGGGTCAATGATGTGGCCATAACGCTGCCCTTGATGGATGAAATGGCGCAGGTAATCACCCGAACTGGCCACGGCGTGGTTGGTCATGGCCACGCTGGCCCAGCAGGAGCCGGGACTCTTCGGATCTTCGAGGCCCACATGCCACGCCGGCCGGCCGGGCGGCCGGCCTTGGGCGCGGATGTCCTGCCCAAAATCAACCAGAACGTTTTCAATCCCGTGTTGCGCGGCCATCGCAGCAACCATGTCCACGGCGTATTCCTTGCCGATGCCGCCGAGGTCCAGGCACATGCCGGCCTGCGGCAGAAAGATTGCGCCGCGGCGCCGCTGAATTTTCCGCCAGCCGGTCAGTTCCCGCGCCGCGGCGATGGCGGCATCGGTTGGGATGACCGGGGGATTAGCCTTCCAGTTCCAGAGCCGGATCAAGGGCAAGGCTGTAGGATCGAACACGCCGTTTGTGTAAAAGAACAGATCGTTGCACAGGCTGAAGAGGCGGTCGGTTTCCTCGTCCACTTCCACCCACATCTTGCCGGCCGCCGCGTTGATGAAACTGATGAGGCTGTCATTGAGGAACCGCGAGTACCGGGCCTCAAAATCGGCAACCCAGTTCAATGCGTGGTCGAGATAATCGTTGGCGGCCTTGCGCGTGGGTTCCACCAGGCAGACCCGGCACCGTGTTCCCATCGCGTGAAATGTCAGGATGGAGAGCCCTTGCCCTTCGCTTATGACGGCGGACTGGCGCACCCGCTCGCGGACGGCATTGTTTGGGTTCAAAACCATAACGTGAATCCGACGGTGAAAACATCTGCGGTGGGATATTGAGCGGCGGCGGTTACCCCGTCGGTGCCGAACATGGCATAGCGCTTATAGGCCGCATCCAAGGTCAAATGCTTTTGCATCTGAACACTCAAGTTCACCCCGTAGGTGTAGGAATAGAGCGCGGAGAGGCGGTAATCCGCTGAATAATATGTCGGAATCGGAAAATCCGCCGTGTCGGTCGGGTCGCCGGGGAAATGGGTCGCGTAAAAATTTGCGGCCGTCTGGGTATGATACCGGAACAACGGCGAAATGATCACGTATTTGCCGATCTTCTGGTTCCATTGAATGGAAGCCGTGTTGGCGACGATACCAAAATCGTCGTGATAAAAACGATAGGTGAGTTCCGCGGCACCCTGTACCGGTTCAAAGAAACGTTGGAGGGACAGAAACACGACCTGACGGAACTTGTGGCCGGGCCGGTGTTCAGGAAACACCGTGTAGGGAAACCCGGGTGTGTATGGAAAGTCATCGAACAATACGCGCTTGTAGGGATCGCTCAGATAACCGTCTGAGTAACCGAGCGTGAGGGCACCGTTCAGGATCGTGTTCTGGTCGAGCAATTGTGAAATTCCCACCATTCCGTCCGTCGTGTCCTTGTTCCGTGGACTGGTAATGGATGGGTCCTCGCCCGGCGGGTTGGGCAGCACCTGATCGAATGTGTGACTGAGGCCCCAGGAAAGCGTGGTGTTCTTCTCGTTGAATTCGATCGTGTGGTTCAGCGAGATTCCCAGCGAACGATAATCGCTTTCCTGGCTATAGGAGACCTGCGGCGACAGGGTGTTGTTGCCGAATTTGAAGGCGCCGGTGAGCGAACCCGCATATCGGGTATCGTGCATGTGGGGCATGTCCACCGTGTTGGTTCCGGGCAGAGGTGGTGCCCCGGAAGGGGTGGCGCCGGAAATGGCGTCGTAAATGAAATTGCCGTTAAGCGAAAGCCACGGCTTTACATCCATGCCCAGATAAATTCCCTGGGTGTTGACGTGGATTCGTCCGTCGTTCTCGGCATAATCTTCGTGGTTGTAGTCGACGCGGTCGTCCGCGCGGGTTCGGTGAGGCAGGGCAAATATCAGCAGCCACGCGGCGAGGATTATGGATTTGGACTGCCGGACCAAAGGCAAGGATGTTGAACCTGCGCGCAGTACATCCTGCAGTTGCATATTATGACAGTTAACATCCACCTTAATGATTCCATTACGACTTCGAATCACAAGCGCCCCAAGCATCTGTAATGCCAGATGATGTAACCTATTTAGCCTGTGTTTATTGTGAAAATTGAACAGACTTGCTTTGTCTGATAAAGACGCTTGAATAATCTGCCTGTGTCCGGAAAAGACGCAGACTGTCCTGTCACCGAGCAACCATTTGCAATCGTTGAAAGGCGTACGGGCGGGGGTGTTGACTTCTGACAATGAGTTTGAAATTGAATCGCATTTCAAAACACATCTTCCAGCTTTTCATTGCAGGTTGTGTTGCTACCTTGATTGCCATGCGGCAATTTCGGCGACTCTTTTTGGCGTTGATGCTGTTGGCCGTTTTTGTCGGCGGCATCTGGATGGGGGTCACGATCACGCGATGGATGCGACCGGGTTCGGCTTTGCGCGTTGAAAGCACGGCGACGGTGGTTGAGCAAGTGCAGACGCTGGCTGATTTGGTGACGGTCAAGTACGTCCTGCAAAAAATCGAAATCATGGATTCGCCGCCGGAGAGCACGCTGGGAAAATTCGTGCAGGGAGACAATCGTGTGCTGTTATTGGCCCATGGCATCGTCAAGGCGGGCATTGATCTCAAGCAAGTGAAGGCCGCCGACGTTACAATTTCGGATAAAACCATCCGACTGCGGCTGCCGCCGGCACAAATTACTGACGCCTACCTGGACGATTCGCAGACCAAAGTGATTGAGCGTACGACTGGATTTCTCCGTTCCTTGGACAAGGATTTGGAGCAGGCGACGAGGCAAGATGCGGTTGAGGACATCCGCCGAGCGGCCCGGGAGAACGGTATTTTGAATGATGCCACAGAAAGGGCGCAATCGGAGCTCGCCATGTTCCTCCACCAAGCGGGTTTTGAACACATTGATTTTACGGAGGGCAGGCCGATCGATCGCTTGGATCAACTCAAATCCGTGCCCGAAGGGATGCCTAAAAATTAGCCAGCGTGGATGATTTTGACCGGGTCCGGTGCCTCCAGACGCATCTCGACTTCAATCGAAAGCTGCACGCGGCGTCTGGGTGGAGAGATTCTCGGTTTTTGCATCTGGGGCTGCATCAAATAGGGTGTCACTGGCGGTACCTGCCGACGATTGGTGGCTTCGGCCGGTCCGCGAATCTCTTGCGAGAGCTTCTGCACATTTATTTTCCTTGCCATGAAACTTTTTGCTGCAATTCATGTGCCAGAAAATTCAGGATTATACGCCGTTTTATTGATGATTCGATCATTTGCCAAAAACCGAACTGATCAACCATAGGATTGTGCCCTGGAATGAACTCCTGATCCTCACATTCAACGAAACAACCGGCTGCGCCTTTGATTGCAGCAGTTGTCGGTGGTGCCGGACGGCTATTTTGGCGTCGGTCCTTGTGTTACCTCGACCAGATCATTGGCGCGAAGCCATTTGGCAAAGGCACTCAGGACATCTTTGGCGTTGAGTTTTACGTAAATCCGGCCCGCGTGCACCCATTCATCCAGTGGCAACCCCAGCGTCGAGTAGGCAAGCCAGTTTTGGGCAATCGAATCCACGCTGGATTCCGACAGCGGAATATCGCGGAGCAGCATCAACTTGGCCTGGTACAGTTCGCGAGCCGTCACCTTTTTCGTCTGCAAATCCTTGAGATCGCGCAAAACCACGGCGCGTGCCTTGGAAACATTCGGCGGATCGCAGGCGTATTCCACCTGGTAAACGCCGCGCGTCAGCCCGACATTAAAGGTGGAATTCACGAAATACACCAATCCGCTTTTCTCGCGCAGGTCGCGATACAGCCGGGTCGCGTAAAACCCGCCGCCGAGAACATGGTTGCCCAGTTGCAGCGCATAATAATCCTCATTCGTCCGCGTCAGCGGCAGGGTTTCCGCGAGGGTGATTTTGTCCTGAACCCGGCTGGCATCCGGGACGTGTGTGGCGGACATTGAATTGGCCGGCGCCGGCGGAAACAACGTATTCGGCTTTTCCCCCTCCGCCTTCCAATCACCGAAGTATTTTGAAATGACAGTGACGACACTTTCCGGCACGACCTTGCCGATGACGACGATGGTCGTAAGGTCAGGTCGGAACGCGGACTCATAATAATGCCGCACCTCCTGGAGGGTGAGCGACTGGACGCTGTCCGGCGTGGTTTCGCGCCGCGCCGGGTCGTCCTTGGGAAACAGTGCGACGGTCAGCGCGTGGCCGACAATATGGCCGGGGCTTTTGATTTCGCCGGCGACCGAGGCGGCAAGTTGTGTCTGGATGATTTTGAAATCGTCCTCGGGCAACGCCGGAGCCAGTTCGTTGTCCGCGAGCAATTGCACGCCGCGCTCAAACTGGTCGGGCAAAACCTGCAGCGAAAAATCCGCGCCCGCCGATTCGTTGGCGCCGATGTCATCCAGCGCCTTTTGAAATGCCAGCCGGTCGAGCGACTTTGTGCCGTAGGAAAAAAGTTTGTCCAATGCGTCATCCACGCCGTCCTGGCCTGAAGGCGTCTGGACTTTTGGATTGTTTTTGACACGGCCATAAACACTGACCGTGTCGCTGATGGATTCCGGCTGCACGATCAGTTTGATTCCGTTGGGCAAATTTGTGACGAAAGGATTCAAGGTCGTCGCGGGAACAGGCAGCTGTTCGGTGATTGCTTTTGCCCAAGGTGGCAGTTTGACATTCGCATTCTTTGTCGAAACCAGCGATTCCCCGCCACCAAAGCTTTTTGACGAAATCGGCTTGTCCGACGGCGTGGGGGTAAGGATCGCGGAAATCGCATGGTCAAAATCCAGATATTTTCTGGCGACGCGATTGACATCTTCAACCGTGACCGCACGAAACAAGTTGATGTCGTCCTCCGGTGAACTCCGGCCTTCCACCGCGACGGCGGTTGACCAGGCGGAAGCGAGTCCGGAAACGGAATTTTTCTGCAGTTCGGCGCTGATGATTTCACGCCGCTTGGCGGCCTCCACCAGGTCGAGGCTGACGCCGTTGGTGATTTCAGCGAGCAGGATTTCTTTTACCTCGTTCAAGAGGTTGGTCGAATCGCCTTCGGCCGGAAATCCGGCAATCGCATAACCGAGCCCGGCCTTCGGCAGGGTTTCATAGGAAAATGCCGAGAACAGGGCCTTGCCTTCCGGCACAAGGCCGTAAAGTTTTCCGCGCTGGCTGCTGAACACGTCCGACAAGATTTGTGCGGCGGCAAAGTCGGGGTTGTCCGCGCCGGGAAAACGAAATGTGATCGCGGTCAAACCATACGGCAGATCCGTATCGAGCTTCAGCAGGTCCGGCTTCACGGTGCCAAAATTAAATTCCGGGCGGCCTGGAAGCGGTGTGGCTGGAATAGCGCTGAAAACCTTCTTCACCTGCTCCAGGACGGCTGGGGGTTCCACGTTGCCGACGATGACAAGAATGGCGTTGTTCGGCACATACCAGGTGTTGTGAAACTTCCGCAGGTCGGCGCCGGTGGTTTTGTCGAATGAAGCGCGTGTGCCGAGCGCGCTGTGTTCGTATGGCGAGTCTTTGAAAACGGCGGCCAGAAGCTGCTCGTAAAAAACATATTCGGGGTTCGAAAGGTCCTGCGCCACCTCCTGTTCGATCGCCCCGCGTTCCTTTTCCCAGAGCGATTCATCGGTCAGCAGATCGCGCATGCGCATGGCCTCCACACGCAAAGCGACCTCCAGGTTTTCAGCCGGCGTGGTGAAAAAATATTGCGTGACGGCCTGCTGCGTATCCGCGTTGTCATCGCCGCCGAATGCGGCGGAGATGGCGGCGAGTTGGTCGGCGGACAGGCCTGGGCTCCCGCGAAACATCATGTGCTCGGTGGCGTGCGCCGTGCCGGGAAATCCGGCGGGCGCTTCATCGGCGCCGACCAGATAATTGACCATCGTGGTGACGACGGGGGCGAGCGTGTTGCGAACAATGATGACCTGAAGACCGTTGGTCAACGTGGCGCGCAGCACGCCTTCGGCGGGAATTCCATCGGCCGTCGCGTGCGCGGTAAAACAGAAGAGCGCCACGATGGCGACAAACTGGAAAATTGAAGTGAACAAATTTGGCCGCGAATTTTTAGGCGTCATAAATTTTGTAATGAGACAAACGATAAGCGCACGCCGTTCAAGTGCGAGCGAAAAACGTGGCATGACAATGTTGCCTTGAAGCGGCTGGCGCACGAGAATTGCCATGTGAAACCGGATTGGGAAAAAATTGGTGATTGGGCGTTGTCGGAGGTGGAACTGGCGGTGGCATCCTTGCCAGGGCCATTGCGTAAACGCGCGGAAAAGCTGCCCGTGATCTTCGAGCGCCAGCCCAACGCGGAATTGCAGGCTGATGGCATCGAAACCGACACACTGGGACTCTTTACGGGAGCGGAGTTTGCCGAGGAAGGGAATGTTCCGCTGCCATCACAAATCGTTTTACAAATCGTTTTGTTTCTAGGAAACATCTGGGATGTGGCCGAAGGCAGCGAGGAAATTTTTCGGGAGGAAGTGCGGATAACTTTTTTGCACGAGTTGGGACATTATTTGGGTCTGGATGAAAACGAATTAACCGGACGCGGGTTGGGATAGCCCAGTGAACAAAGGGGATTTGTGGGTTTTTAACCTATCGAAATATTTTTAAAATAATTCTTGCGTGATTGTCCACCTTTGATAGATTGTCCGTCCTTCGCGGTAAACGCGAGGCTGGCGCAAGCCGGTTGACAACGGGAGCTCAACGAAGTTTTTGAGCGACCAAACTCGAATCTGAGATGCCGAGTGAAAAGCATAAATTCGGCGCTCGGGTTTTTTGTCCCCTAAATGGGAAAAAGAGCAGGGCGGAATGCCCGTTGAATTTTTTGGGTGGCAGCACCCATTGCTCATTGAAAATTGAATTGTGCGATAAGTGAGAGCCCCTTCATTGACGGCCAGTTAGTGGCTGTTCTTGAAGAGTTTTAAAATTGTAATTCGTCCGACTAATCATCGGACAGGAATTAAACTAACGTTTTTAACGGAGAGTTTGATTCTGGCTCAGAACGAACGCTGGCGGCGTGGATAAGACATGCAAGTCGAGCGCTGATTTCAGGGTAGCAATATTCTGAAGTTGGAGCGGCGCAAGGGTGCGTAACACGTGGGTAATCTGCCGTGAAGTCTGGAATAACTTGCTGAAAGGTGAGCTAATACCGGATGTGAAAATTGGAAGGCATCTTTTGATTTTCAAAGTTGGGGACCGCAAGGCCTGACGCTTCACGATGAGCCCGCGGCCTATCAGCTAGTTGGTGAGGTAACGGCTCACCAAGGCTAAGACGGGTAGCTGGTCTGAGAGGACGACCAGCCACACTGGAACTGAGACACGGTCCAGACACCTACGGGTGGCA
>Ga0265338_10004936_pt1 | contig 17688 bp, 19 predicted proteins | sample 42126metaG_FD_193579 | JGI IMG/M metagenome (GOLD analysis project Ga0265338, IMG submission 193579) | Rhizosphere microbial communities from Carex aquatilis grown in University of Washington, Seatle, WA, United States - 4-21-26 metaG | ecosystem: Host-associated > Plants > Roots > Rhizosphere... | reverse complement strand
GGCCCGCGATGATCGGCAGGGTGGGCACGCCCGCCTGCTCGCCCAAAATCTTGAGCTGCTCCATGGCGGCGGGACGGTTGACGTCCAGCGAGGCCATCAGCACGCGCTTCTTCTCTTTGGTCTGGAGCAGAAGGCCAAGCTTGGCGGTGGTGGTGGTTTTGCCCGAGCCCTGCAGGCCGACCATCAAGATCGGCGCGGGCGGCGAGCCCAGCGTCAGGCCGGTGCTTTCGGTGCCCAGCATCTCGATCAGGGCATCGTGAACGATCTTCACGACCTGCTGGGCGGGGGTGACGGAGCGGATCACCGCCTCGCCTTCGGCGCGCGGGCGGACGCGGGTGATGAAGTCTTCGACCACGCCAAGCTCGACATCGGCCTCGATCAGCGCCGTGCGGACTTCCTTCAGGGCGTCGTCAACATCAGCCTCGGTCAGGGCGCCACGGCCCCGAAGCTTGTCGAACACGCCGCCGAGGCGGGATTGCAAAGAGTCGAACATCGCCAACCTGTTATACAAAGCAGTACCGCCCCAGGGGGCGCCACGCGCTGCCTGAGGGCGATCCTGAGCCGAGCCCAGGACCGGAAAGCATAGCTTTCCGGAAGACGGGGGTTTTAGGACGGTGGGGGAAGGGATGTCAAACTGTAAAGCAACGCTTGACACGTGGAAAGCAATTCTTTACAGATGCCGTTTGTCTGGAGGACTATGGATACTTGAAACGGGGACGCCGCAGGCGTGCTCGGGTCACGGAGCGTGATCATGATCCAGTCCTTTGCTCATAAGGGTCTCAAGGAGCTTTTTGAGACTGGAAAGAGCCCAAAAGTCCGGCAGGATTTGCAGAAACGGTGTTTGCAGATTTTGGATGCCATTCACTATGCGAAGACGCTGGACGATCTGAAGTTACCCGGCCTGCGGCTTCATCCTGATAGCCGTACTAAGCCGGTAAGATGGCGAGTGGATGTCAATGGACCGTGGCGCATTACCTTTGAGTGGCAAGACGGTGAAGCGCGCAAAGTCGACCTCATCCAAGACCACTGAATTGAAGATCAACCGCCCACCCACCCATCCGGGCGAGCTGTTCCGCGACATCGTTCTGGCGGAGTTGGGTCTTTCGGTAAGCGAAGCGGCGCGCCAGCTTGGCATATCGCGCCAGACGTTGCATGCCATCATCGCGGGCCGCTCGGCGGTCACGGCAGAAATGGCGCTGCGCTTCGGACAGTTCTGCGGCAATGGGCCAGGCCTTTGGCTGCGCATGCAGCAGGCGTTTGATCTCTATCAAGCGCAAAGCACACTGGCGGGCGAACTGGAAAAAATCCCCGTGCATTCGGTAGCTGCGGAATAGAGCAACCGAGATTCCCTTGCATTTTATTCAATCCTTCCCGCAAAGCTTCACCCGTACGCAGCATTCCTAATGGTAAGCATGATGCATGATCGACGCTCTTTCCACCGCCGCTGCAGGTCTGCGCTCTAGCGCGCAACGCTTTGATGCATCGGCGCAAAATGTGGTGAAGGCGGCCTCTCCGGATGCCACCAGCGCATCGCCGGACCTCGCCACTTCGATCGTGGACAGCAAGACCGACGCATTTTCCTTCAAAGCCAATGCCGCCGTCTTCAAAGCGGCGGATAAAATGTTCGGCAGCTTGCTCGACATCATCGCCTGAGGCGGATTTCGGGGCGGTAGTTACTGCCGCCCGGAAAAAAATTCCGCCCACCAACGCTCCAAAAAGCCCGGAAATACGGGATGGGCTGCGTTTGTTTTGAATTGTACTAAAACCTCCCCCCATTTTTTTACGGCATTGCAACGGGCACTAGGCAAAATCGTCCGTATGAGTACGGTCGGAAGCACATCCTCGGTCCTTGCTTCAGTTGGTGCCACCCGCACGAGCGTTCAAATCGCCGTGCCCACGGATCCAACCGAGCTAAAATCCTCCGATACGTCGTTGGAGGAAGCAGTCCAGCGCGTCTCTACAATGCTTTATCTGCGCGCCCATTGTTGGACACCGCCCTCCGCGGTCGATATGGGCGGCGGCGTCTTTAACATCCTGGTTTGACAGGATGAGATTTGTAAGTCCCGTGCCAGAAAGCACATAACGGGGAAGGAAACGTGATGAGCAGCGTAACGGGCTTTGGCTCGTCCAGTATGCAAGCGAGCGCCGCGGTGGTGAATGTCAGCGCGGTCGCCAAGCCGCCGGAGAAATCCCGCGACGATTATGTGGCGCCGATTGAGACGACAAACATCAGGGCCGCGAAGGCCGATGTCTCGCTCTCCAAAATGGCCAGCCCCTCGGCTGGGCAAAACCTCGACATCAGCGTCTGAAAGGCGTCTCCATGAGCAGTGAAATCGGCTACGGCGCCAGCGCCATCAAAGCCGGGGAGACGCGCTATCAGCAGGCGGTCGTCAACCTCTTGAAAGACGCCGGCAAGAAACAGGATGCCGCCCCCTCCACCATCGTCGCCGCCCCGCCCCCCCATCTCGGCCAGAATTTGGATGTGAACGCGTAAGAAAACGGCCGCCCGCGAGGACGGCCGTTCTTTTTTCTACTTCAGGCCAAGCTGACGGGCGAAATAGACCAGCGTCAGGGCGCTCATTTCGGCGGCCTGTTTGTGATTGGCCGCGGCGGCATGGCCGCCATCGGTGTTTTCGTAAAATAGCACTTCGTGCCCCTGCTCTTCCATGCGCGCCGCCATCTTGCGGGCATGAACCGGGGTCACACGATCATCGCTGGTGGCGGTGACGAAGAACACCGGCGCGTATTTTTTATCCTTGCTGACATTTTGATACGGCGAGTAGGTGCGAATATACGCCGCCATTTTGGGATCGGCGGGATCACCATATTCACCGATCCAAGAGGCGCCCGCCCCGATCTGCGTATAGCGGATCATATCAATCAGCGGCACTTGGCAAACCACGGCGCCCAAGAGTTCGGGATGCTGGGTCATCACGGTTGAGACCAGCAGCCCACCATTGGAACCACCGACAATGCCAAGCTGTTTCGGTGTGGTGATGCCGCGCTTGATGAGATCGGCGGCCACCGCCGCGAAATCGTCAAAGGCTTTCTGGCGATTGGTCTTCAGCGCTGCTGTGTGCCAGGCGGGGCCAAACTCACCGCCGCCGCGGATATTGGCCAGCACAAAGACTCCACCCTGCCCCACCCAAAGCTTGCCGAAACTGGCGCTGTAAGTGGGCGTGCGCGAAATCTCAAAACCGCCATAGCCGTTCAGAATGGTGGGCGCAGCGCCTTTGAGATTTTTCGGCCGCACCACGAAATAAGGGATCATCACACCATCGGAAGACGGCGCTTCATACTGCACCGTCTCCATGCCCTCGGCGTCGAAACGCGCGGGCAAGGCTTTGATCTCTTTGGGCTGATCGCTGCCATTATCGGCATAAAGCGTGGAAGGCTTCAAAAAGCTTTCAAAGCCGAGCAGCACATCCGGCCCGAAATCATTGGTCGAAATGATACTGGCGGTGCCGCCGGGCGGCAGAGCAAGCTTGTTGTCGCTCCATTTGCCGTCCGTCAAACGGAAGGCGTGTACCGAGCCGATCACATTGTCGAGGATCGAAACATAGACCGCGTCACGGCCCGTCGCCACACCTTCGATGGAAGCGCGCGGACCGGGGGCGAAGATCGTGGTGATGGGCTCGTGTCCCGTCCGATCAATCGCGATCAGCGATCCTTTGGCAATTTTCGCCTGCCCGTTGGGCGTCCAGTCTTCGCGCAGGGTGAACAGCAGATGGTGTTTGAACAGCCCATGCAATTGCAGCGACAATGGCAAGTCCCATTGCGAAACAAAGTTTTCGTGACCGAAACTGAGGAAGGTGTATTGGGCCTCGAAGAAGCTCGGCGAGCGGACGATCACGCCGACGCTATCGGCACCGTTGCGCAGCACGGTGGGCGACACGCCCACATCGGTGTCTTTGCCCTCGCCTTGGGTCTGGGCTTGTTCGATCTTCTCGCCGCGCTTCCAAACTTTCACGATGCGCGGATAGCCCGAGGTGGTCATCGAACCGGGGCCGAAATCGGTACCGAACAGCACGGTGTCGTCATCCACCAGCGCAACATCGGATTTGGATTCTTTGAGGAAGAAGCCGTCTTTCACAAAGCTCTTCGAGGCCAGATCGAATTCGCGCACCACCACGGCATCGCCGCCGCCGCGCGACAGGTTGATGAGGCAGCGCTTTTCAGATGGCGAACACTGCCCGCCTTTCCACACCCAGTTTTCCTTTTCATCGGCGGCAAGCTTGTCGAGATCGATCAGGGGTTCCCAGGCAGGGTCCGGCTTTTGGTAATCGGCCACGCTCGTGCGGCGCCAGACGCCTTTGGGATGGGCGGCATCCTGCCAGAAATTATAGACATGGTTGTGATCGAGCCCGCCATAGGGAATGCGGTCCTGGGCATCCAGCACCTTGAGCAGAAAATCATAGCCGATCTGGTAGCGCGGATCGGATTTGAGGACGCCCAGCGATTTGGCGTTCTGCTCTTTGACCCAATCCAGCGGTTTTTGGCCGTGTACATCCTCCAGCCAGAGATAGGGATCGTCCATGGGGGTCTTCTCCGAAGCTGCAAAAGCCAGTGGTAAGGCCGCTGTGGCGGCAAAAAGTCCAATCAATGCAAGGATGACACGTCGCATACCCGTTCCCCCAAAGTGCCTGCCGGAACAAGGTTGCGCGAGCGGTGGCCATCCGGTCAACCCGGTACTGGTGGGAGCGGGCGGCAACGCTTATATAGCCCCCATGATCCCGTTCTTGAAAATGCATGGCCTGGGCAACGACTTCGCCGTCTTCGACGCGCGAAAACAAGCCCTTGTGATCGACGCGGCGCTGGCCACCAAGCTCGCCGACCGCCGCCGCGGCATCGGCTGCGATCAGCTAATCGTGATCGAGCCCAGCCCCGTGACCGACGCCTTCATGCGCATCCGCAACAATGATGGCAGTGAGGTCGAGACCTGCGGCAATGCCGCGCGCTGCGTCGCCCGTCTGTTGCTGAACGAAAGCGGCAAATCTTCCGTCACCTTGATGACCCTTGCGGGGGCCTTGCACTGCACCGATGCTGGTGGTGGCGCCGTGACCGTGGATATGGGTGCACCCGAATTTGCCTGGAAGGCCATTCCGCTGGCTGAGAAGATGGACACCAATATGTTCGCGCTGGTGGTCGACGACAAACTCTACATGGCCGCGGCGGTTTCGATGGGCAATCCACATTGCGTCCTGTTTGTGGAGGATGCCGACAAAGCGCCGGTCGCCACGCTGGGACCGCAGCTTGAAACCCACAATATGTTTCCCCGGCGCACCAATGTGGAATTCGTCTCGGTGCGCGACCGCAGCCATTTGCGCATGCGGGTGTGGGAGCGTGGTGCCGGTATCACGCAAGCCTGCGGCTCAGGCACCTGTGCCGTTGCGGCAGCCGCGCACCGGCGCGGGCTCACCGATGACAAGGTGGAGGTCGAACTCGACGGCGGCATCCTCCACATCGAACTCAAAGACGGCCATGTCTTCATGACCGGGCCGACGGCGCTGTCCTATCGCGGCGAAGTCGCTTTTTCATGACTGTTGATATCGTCACCTTCGGCTGCCGGCTCAACGCCTATGAGTCCGAGGCGATCCGCGCCCGCACCGAGGGTCTCGACAATACCATCGTGATCAACACCTGCGCGGTGACGGCCGAAGCGGTGCGCCAATCGCGCCAGCAAATCCGCAAGCTGCGCCGCGAGCGCCCGGGTGCGCGCATCATTGTCACCGGCTGCGCGGCGCAAACCGAGCCGGACACTTATGCCAAGATGCCGGAAGTCGATGTCGTGCTCGGCAATGGCGAAAAATTCGATGCTCAGAATTATGCCTTCGGCATCAATGAGCGCGTCCGCGTCAACGACATTATGAGTCTGAAGGAAACCGCGGCACAATTTGTCGAGTGTTTCGAGGGCCGCTCCCGCGCCTTCCTGCAAGTACAAAATGGCTGCGATCACCGCTGCACCTTTTGCATCATCCCCTTTGGCCGCGGCAATTCCCGCAGCGTTGGCATGGGCGAAGTGGTGGAAGAAGCCCGCCGCCTTGCCGCCAATGGCTATGGCGAGATTGTGCTGACCGGTGTCGATCTCACCAGCTATGGCGCCGATCTGCCGGGCACCCCATCGCTGGGCGCTTTGGTGCGCAAGATTCTAAAGCTGGTGCCCGAACTCAAGCGCTTGCGGCTTTCCTCGCTCGATTCCATCGAAGCCGATGACGCTTTGATGGCGGCGATTGCTGAGGAAGAACGGCTGATGCCGCATTTCCATCTTTCGGCCCAATCGGGCGACGATATGATCTTGAAGCGGATGAAGCGCCGCCATGCCCGCGCCGACACCATCGCCTTTTGTCACGAGGTCCGGCGCCTTCGGCCCGAGGCGGTGTTCGGGGCCGATCTGATTGCCGGGTTTCCCACCGAAACCGAAGAGATGTTCGACAACACGCTACGCTTGGTCGATGAGGCGGGGCTGTCGCTGCTGCACGTCTTTCCCTTTTCGGCGAGGAAAGGCACCCCCGCCGCACGCATGCCGCAAATGGACAAAGCCGTGGCGCGCGAGCGCGCCGCCCGTCTCAGAGCCAAAGGCAGCGAAAAGCTGTCGCAACTATATTCCACGCTGGTCGGCCGCGAAGAGATGCTGCTGGTCGAAAAGCCCGCCCAAGACGGCGCGCCGGGCCTTGGCCGCACACCCGCCTTTATTCCGGTTGCTTTTACAGGCGGGACGGGTGATTTCCTCCGCGTACGCATCACAGGCTTCACGCCTGCCCATCTCACAGGAGAGATTCTTTGATCCGGCAATTCGGCGAAGCGCCTCCGCCGCTGACCTTTTTCGAGAAGCTGAAGGCTGGCCTCGCCAAAAGCGCTGGCGCCATCGGCCTGGAAGCGCTGGTCAAGAAAAAGCTCGACGCCGTGTCGCTGGCAGAGTTGGAAGAGGCGCTGATCCGCGCCGATCTGGGGGCCGCGCAGGCCAAAACCATCACACAGGCCATTGGCGAGGCCCGTTACGACAGCAACGTCTCGACCTTCGATCTCAGGCAAGTTCTGGCCGCGGAAATCGCCAAGATCTTACAACCTGTCGCCAAGCCGCTGGTGATCGATCCCGCGCATAAACCCTTTGTCATCCTGGTGGCTGGCGTCAACGGCACCGGCAAGACCACCACCATCGGCAAGATCGCCGCCAAACTGTCGCGCGAGGGCCATAAAGTGGTGCTGGCCGCAGGCGATACGTTTCGCGCCGCCGCTATCGAGCAGTTGCAGATCTGGGGCCAGCGCGCCAATGCCGAGGTGGTGTCGCGCGAAGCGGGCAGCGATGCGGCTGGACTTTGTTTTGATGCTTATACGCGGGCGCGCCAAAGCGGCGCTGATGTGCTCCTGATCGACACCGCGGGGCGCTTGCAGAACAAAGTCGGACTGATGGCGGAACTGGAGAAAATTGCGCGTGTGCTGAAGAAACAGGATGCAGCGGCACCGCATGCAACGCTTTTGGTTCTTGACGCTACGACGGGGCAAAACGCGCTCAGCCAAGTGCAAGCCTTTGCTGCAGCGGTTCCCTTGACGGGACTTGTCATGACCAAGCTCGACGGCACCGCCAAGGGCGGTATTCTGGTTGCACTCGCCGCCAAATTCGGCTTGGCGGTTCACTTCATCGGTATTGGCGAACGCGAAGAGGATTTACAGCCTTTTGATGCGGATAGCTTTGCCAAAGCACTGACGGGGGCGGCATGAATCCGCAATTAAGACGCAGCTTGTTGGATTTCGGACCGCTGCTGCTGTTTTTCATCGCATACAGAGTATTCGACCTCTATGTGGCGACGGGAACCATCATGGTGGCCGCAGTGGCCGCCGTCATTTTGGGCTATGTCCTGGATCGTAAGCTGCACCCGCTTCCCCTGGCCACCGCCATCATTGTTGTCATTTTCGGCGGTCTTACGCTTTATCTGAACGACAAAATGTTCATAAAAATAAAGCCGACGATGATTTATTCGCTCTTCGCCGTGGTGCTGATCGGCGGCTTGTGGTTCAAACGGCCCTTCGTCAAGGACATTTTGGGCGCAGCGCTGGAGCTTGAAGAAAAAAGCTGGCGGAACCTGACCTTTCGCTTCGCTGGGTTTTTCGCCGGGATGGCTATTCTCAACGAATTGATATGGCGTCATTTTTCCGAAAAAGCCTGGGTGAATTTTCATGTCTTTGGCGCGGTTGCGCTAACGATGCTGTTTTGCGCCAGCCAAGTGCCTTTTTTGATGAAACATCAAATCGAAAAAGAGAGCGAATAGACGCTCCGTCGCGCCACAAAAGCGGAACTGTTTCCATTGCAACGGTGCACTTGTTCGATATAGAGAGTTGTCGAGCGCGTTGTGCTTGGCTATTGTTTGGCATTCGCGCGTGCCAACGACTGTCGGTCCGGATAATTTTGGCATCGTATGGAATGGTCGAGCAGGCGCATATTGGTTCGCAGGCGGATATTGGGGCGGGGGAATTGACGCATGAAGGCGCAGCGCAAAAGCAATGGGGGTTTTGAACTTGCGGAAGCTCCATCGCATCTGATCAAGCGTTGCCAGCAGTATTTCGGCGATCTCTACGCGCGCGAAGCCGGTGCTTGCGAACTCACCAAACAGCAATTCACGGTCCTGGCCGCACTCGAGAACAACGAAGGCGTCAGCCAGACCGCACTGGTCGAGATGACGGGCATCGATCGTTCGACCCTGGCCGAAATGGTCCGCCGCATGCTGGAACGCGGGCTGCTCTCGCGCGAGCGTACGGAAAAGGACGCCCGCGCCAATGCTGTCGCCATCACCACCAACGGCCGCAAGGCGCTGCGCGTGGCACGCTCGGCCGCTGATCGCGCCGAGAAGGCGCTGCTCGATCCTCTGGCGCCCAGCGAGCGGGCGAAGTTCATCAAAGCGCTGGCGGCCATCGCCACAGCCGGTGAGCAGTATCAGAGCAATGGCAACGGCGCCGTCAAGCCGCGCGCCAAAACCCGCAAGCGCCGCGGGTAGAGTCTCGATTCCAAATTTCGTGGAATTTCATTTTTCCGTCATGGCCGGGCTTGACCCGGCCATCCACCGATCTGTCTGAACAGATTTGGGCGCGTGACCGCTTCGGAAAACTAGAACCCTTCAAACTTTGATGTCGATGGTCGAGCCTGGGCGCTGATAGGCGGTGCGCGTTGCGGGCGCCGCCGCGGAAGGCATCTTCACGGGCGCCGGAGCGGGAGCAGACGGTGCGAGCGCCATCGATGGAACGGGCGCGGCCGCGGTTTTCTTGAACAGCAGCGGCGAGAATTCCGCTGGCGCTTCACTGCTCTTGGTTGCGGAAGCTTTGGGCGCAGCAAGCGCCGATTGAGAGGCGAGAAGGGTCGCAGAGCTGATATTCATGAGCCAAAGATTTCAGATATTGGTTTCCCAATGCTTTACGCGCGCCCCGCACGAACCCTTACGCCGCCAAATTGAGGCGGACCGCGGCGGCTGCGGCAAAGGGCGACAGCGCCAGCGACAACAGCGAAAAGGCCGAAAGCAGAAGCAGCGCACCGCTCACTTGCCCATTGAGCGCATCGAGCACCGCGCCACTGCCGAAGATCACGGCGGGCGCAGCCAGCGGCAGCACAATCAAGGGCAGGATCAAGCCGCCTCTACGAATGGAAAGCGTCAGCGCCGCACCGATGGCGCCGATAGCGCTGATAGCCGGCGTGCCGATCAGAAGCGACAGCATCAATGCGCCGTTGGCTGCGGTGGGCAGGCCGTACAGCACCGCCATCAAGGCAGCGAGAAAGGTCAGCGGCAGGCCGGTGGCGAGCCAATGGGCCAGAAGCTTAGCCAGCGCCACGCTTTCCAAACTGAGCGGCGACAGCGCGATGAGATCAAGACTGCCATCTTCGAAATCGGCTTGAAACAAACGGTCGAGCGCCAGAAGCGCGGCTAGCACCGCCGAGACCCACAACACCCCACCTGCGATGCGTGCGAGAAGCTTCAAATCGGGACCGATGCCGAGCGGCACCAGCGTCACCACCGCGGCAAAGAAAGCCAGGGCCAAAGCCGCCCCGCCCCCGGCCCGGAAGGCCAGCCGCAAATCGCGCTGCAAAAGAGCGATGATGCCGCTCATGCCGCCATCGCTTTGCGCCCGAGCATCAGAGTTTGGCACGCCACGCCCAGCGGCTCATGGGTGGCGGCAATGACAATCCCGCCCGCCGCGGCGTGTGCAGCAATCGCCTCTGCCGCTTGCCCCCTGCCCGCTTCATCGAGGGCCGAAAGCGGCTCATCCAGCAGCCATAAGGGCCGCGCCGAGAGTAACAGCCGGGCAAAAGCCAGCCGCCGCCGCTGCCCCGCTGAAAGGAGCTGGCCCGGCGCATCCGCCAAAGCGGCGAGGCTAAAGCGTGCCAGGGCGTGCTGAACGGTGGGCTCGCTGTCGTCCGCACCGCGATAGAGCCTGGCCCAGAAAATCGCCTGTTCCGCAACGGTGAGCTGGGGCTTGATGCCGTCGTGATGGCCTAGCCAGCCGATCCGGCTGCCGCGTTCTTCGCCATCGCTGAAGACCACCCCGTCCCGCTCCAGCGTGATGCTGCCCGAAGCCGGAGGAAGAAAACCGGCAATGGCGCGCAGAAGCGAGGTCTTGCCCGCCCCATTCGGCCCTTCCAGCGACAACACCGCGCCGCTCTCCAGCCGGAGCGACAAGCCGGACAGGAGCAACCGCCCGCCGCGCATCAGGCAAAGATTGTCGAGGGCGAGGGTGGTGCTCATGCGAATCCTTGGCTCGATTTGTAGCGCGAGAAGCGCCGCCTGCCCACCCCCGCTGCGCCGCCGTGAAATATACTGCGGATGCGAGGTAACTTGCGGTAACAATTATTATCAGGCAATCTCAGTACCTTACCTGACGATTTGCGGGGCTGCTCATTTCGCACCTGCGCAAAGGGTCTGGACAGGCGGCCAAAGACAGGTTTGGCTGGGGGGATAGATGCAAATGCCCGGCAAGAGGCAGCTTCAATGGGAATGCGCGTGGCGGACGATCTTCAGAAGATAGAGGCCCCGGTCGTCATCAAGAAGTACGCCAACCGGCGGCTCTATAACACCGAGAGCTCTTCTTATGTAACGCTCGACCATCTCTCCCAGATGGTCAAACAAGGCACGCATTTCTAGGTGCATGACGCGCGCAGCGGCGACGACATCACTCATTCCGTCCTGACGCAGATCATTTTCGAGGAAGAGGCCAAAGGCCAGAACCTCTTGCCCATCGCCTTCTTGCGCCAGATCATCCGGCTTTACGGCGATCCTATGCAGGCCTTCGTGCCGGGCTATCTCGACCTCTCGATGGAAACCTTTACCAAGAATGAAGACGAGATGCGCCGCCGCATCGCCCATGCTTTCGGCGGCGGCCAGGAAGTGGTCGAGCATCTCGCCCGCCAGAATATGGCCGTGTTCGAGCGCGCCATGCAGATGTTCACGCCGCATATGGTCGAAGAACTGCCACCGCCGCCGCCCGCCCCGACACCCTCGGCTGGCGATCTCAGCGAGCTCAAAAGCGAAATCGACGAAATGCGCCGGCAGCTCGCAGAGCTAAGCCAGCGGAAGTAAGGGCAGATTCCCCCTCTCCCCTTGAGGGAGAGGAAGAAAAATCACGGGGTTAGTGGCGCTCCATCACAGTCATTGAGCATCGCAAACAAGAGCGCCGCTAACCGCGATGATTTTTCAGGTGAGGGGTGATTGGGGCACGGCCCCCTCACCAGCAAAATCTAGCACTTAGCTTCGCATCCGTGCGGTGTCGCGGGTGTGTGCTCAGCTAAGCGCAAGATTTTGCGTCCTCTCCCTCAAGGGGAGAGGGGAAAACAAAAAAAGCGTAGGCCCGCAAGGAGGCTTACGGCCACTCCGGATGCAGCAAAGGCTGGCCGAAGAAGAAGCCTTGGAAGTAATCGACGCCAAACCCTGCCAAAAGCTGCGCCTCGGCTTCGGTGCCCACCCATTCGGCGGTGGTTTTCAGGTTAAAGTTTTTGGCCAGATCCACCAGCGTGCGGACGAAGACTTGGTTCTCCGGCGAGTTGGAAATCTCGGCCACATAAGAACCGTCGATCTTGACCTTGTCGACGCGCAGCATCTGCAAATTGCGGAACGAAGTGTAGCCAGCGCCGAAATCATCGATGGCGACGCGGCAGCCCATCTCGCGCAGCCGCGAAACGAATTGTGCGTTTTCCTCGAAATGATGCAGCGCCGCGGTCTCTGTCAACTCCACCACCAGACGGCGCGCAATGCCGCTATGGGCCTTCACATAATCGACGAAGGAACACAGGAAGGCCGAATCCTGCGCCGTGGTGCCGGAGACATTGACGCTTAAATGAATCTTGGGATGGGCCTCGAGCGTCGCCACTGCCATTTCGAGGGCACGCCGGTCGACCAGCCGCACCAGACCCAATTGCTCCGCAGCCGGAATAAAATGGCCCGCAGGGGCCACCGTGCCGTCGGGGCGGATCATGCGCAGTAGGCATTCATATTCCACCGTCTGGCGCGTGATAGCATCGATGATGGGCTGATAGGCAAAGATTAGGCGATCTTCCTTCAGCGCCAAGACCACTTCGTCGGCGACATGCATCAAGCGCACGCGGGCGCCTTCGCGCAGTTGTGAGCGATGATAGATGCAAAAGCCGTCGCGGCCTTTGGAACGGGCACGCTCCAGCGCTTCTTCGGCGCGCAGCATCGCTTCTTGGCTGGAAGAGGCGCTACCCGGAAGCCAGACCGCGCCAACCGAAGAGGTAACGGAGACCTTGCCGGAACGCGTATCCACCACCTCATCGCGCACCACGGCGCGTAGCCGCTCGGCCACGGAGGTGATGTCGTCTTCGGTGCAATTCTTGAGCACGACGCCGAATTTGTTACCCGCGGTGCGCCCGATGACATCGCTCGACCGCAGCGAGGTGTTGAGGCGCTCACCCACCGCCACGATCACTTCATCGGCGGCATCGAAACCATAGGAATCGTTGATCATCGCCAAGCGGTCGATGGAGGCAACGAGGAAGCCGCAATGGCGTTCCTGCTTCTGGGCGGCGGCAATGGCCTCGGCCAATTCGGCGCGCAAGGAATTGCGGTTGAGATGGCCGGTGAGTTCGTCGCGTGTTGCCAGATAGTTGAGGCGATTGATCTGGTGTTTGCGCTCGGTGAATTCGCGCATCAGGCCGGTGAGCCGTTCGGTGGCGCCGTGGGCGTCGGCAATGCGGGTACCAAGGATGAGGAACCAGACCGTTCCCATCGGCGAGGCCAACTCCGCTTCGACTTCGAAGCTATCGGTATCGCGGCCACGGGCGTTGATCAGATCGGTGAGGCGGCGGCGGCCTTCGCTGTCCATGGCCGCAAGAAGCTGGCGGCCCAGCGCACCCTGCCCGCTGGTAATTTGTGGCGGCAGCGCGTCGATGGCGCCGGCCCAAGTGATGTGATCGTCCGCGACCGTCCAATCGAAGACGACAGCGCCCGAGCCCGCAACAGCGAGCTTCAGCCGTTCGGCCTCCTGAACTGTTCGCAGAGAAGCGATAGGCTCCCCTGGCTTCTTATGAAGCGACTGCTCTAACACTTCCACCACCCCTCGCCGCTTTTTGCGGACTTGTGTATCGATGATGGGGTGTGCGGCTTAAAAAACCCGTAACTCTTGAAGCAAACCGGAGAGGAAAAAGGACGGCCCGCAGTTTGCCTTAAGAACAGGTTATGACGGCAATTGCTTCATATCCTGTGGTCCGGACAAGCGCCCAGCGGCGCGATCAATTGTCCGTGCACGCCGTCGAAAAAGTCAGGCCGCGCGAGCGTTTTGATGGTGAACAGAATGGCCGCCAAGAACCACAAAGCTGGATCTGTACACCGCTTGTCAAACCGGCCGCGTCCCAATCCGGCACAGAACAAAACGATCCATATTGGGACAGCCCCAGACTCAAACCACAATTTGTCGCTCAGGTGATGGGGCAAGTGTATGGCACCGCGGCGCCTGGGGCCTCAGCGGCCACGGCGTATCGCAAAGCGGGCGCTCTGGTGCCCTCGCTCTTCGACCAGAAGATTTGACGCCAAGGCAACGCCCGCAACCGCCGCCGCAGCAAAGACGAGAAGCCCCGCGCGCGCCATCAGATTTTCGCCCGGCGAGAGGCTGCAAGCCGCGGCACCGACCAGGCACAGCGCCGAAAGCGCGAGGTAAATACCGGCGCGGCTGCCAGCAAAGACATAGCGGCGTGCGATCAACAATGTGAAGAGCGCGCTTAAGACTTGCGGCACCGCCGCGAGCACGCTTTGGCCCAAGGTTGCCGCCGCAATACCCGCTGCCGCCGAGGCTGCGAGCAGGGCGCTGGCGCTGATGAAACGCGGCTTGTTTTTGAAGGCCGAATAGGCCGCGATGCAAAGCACCGCCGAACCCAAGGTCATAACGATATCGCGCACCGCCGGCGGCGCCACACCGAAGGCTTGGCTGATCGCCATGGCGCCATAAAGCACCGCACCAAGCCGCAAATAGGCCCGCGCCCGTGGTCGCGCGCCTTGCGCCGCGATCCAGCCCGCCGCAGCGCCCACTAACAGAACCAGCGCAAATCCGATCATGCGGGCCAAACTATAGCAGGCCCTGCCAGTGTTCTAGGGTACGAGTGTTCTAGAGTATGAGCGTTCTAGTAAGCCGCGCCCGGCTGCAACGCGGCGCCGACAATGCGGCCATAGCCGCCTTGCTGCACCAGCACGGCGACACTGTCATGGCCCGCGATTTTGCCCTGTGGCTTCAGCACATCGAAGGTGCGCGCGTCGCCGTGCCAGGGGCCTAGATTCTGGATGCCGGTGACGACATTGCGATAGCTCACGGTCTGACCCGCCGCTTCGCCGCCGGTGATTTTCACGGTCGCATTCGAACGCACGCGGAGCAGCCAAACCGTGGCATCGACGCCGTGGCGCTCCGGCGCCCGCTCCACTGCGATATGAAGGCCTCCCGGACCTCTGGTGATGCCAACGCCGACCGACCAGGCCGCATGCATCGCCGTTTTCACCCGCGCGCCCGCCACAATCGCAAGCGGGGGACCATCCTTGCGGGCCAGTGCGGCGGGGGTTTCTTCATCCGGTTGATAGCCATCGTCCCGCGCCATGGCCGCCATTTCGAGGGCGTAAGCAACCGCATCCGCCCGTGTCGCGGAAACATCGCGGATGCCATCAATGACGAGCTGCGGGGTGTAGACACCGCCGCGGCGCAAGGCGGCCGCATAGGATTTCTGGCGCTTGGTGTTGTCGTCGTTGGCCAGCGTGTCTTTCCAGCCGAACATGTCCCAATAGGTCACGGCGAAGCTGAGCACGAGCACGCCTGGCTTTTGCGCGATCTTGGCGGCGAGACCATTGGCGGAAAGGCAGGAATTACAGCCCTGACTGGTATAAACCTCGACCACGACCGGGCGCACTGCCCCGGCGAAGGCGCTGACGCCGGACAGAAGCACAAAGGCAAGCGCGGCCAGAGCGGTCTTCATAGCCTAAACTTAGTGTGCGAGAGCCCCCGGGACCAGTCACTTCGGCTTGATTGCGGCTTTGCGACCCTTGTGGGAGGGTATTTGCCATGAAAAAGGCGCCGAAACTGCTACCGAGTTTTGCCACCGAGGCCGAGGAACGCGCCTTCTGGGAAAGCCACGACACAGCGGACTATTTCGATTTAAGCAAAGCGGTCCGCGCGCGCTTTCCCAATCTAAAGCCGACGACCAAGCTGATTTCCCTGCGCCTGCCGCTGAGCCTGCTTGAACAGATCAAGATCGCCGCTAACAAACGAGATGTGCCCTATCAAGCACTGATCAAGATGTGGCTGGCCGAGAAGGTGGAGAAGGCGTGAGGGAGGCCGAAAATCAATTCGCCGCTTCAGCTCGCACTTCAGCAAGAATTTCGTGCTTCGAAGCATGGCTGGCCGCCCCACTTTGAAAGCCAGCTTCCTCATCACGCTCGAGGACAGCTAAGCGTTCAACAGGCGTGAGGCTGTCCCACAACGCCTTATCCTCCGACGTCGGGAAGACGGTCGAGGAGAACGCGATACCCGCGATGCCCTTTGCGTCGCTCATGATTGCCATAATCGCACAAGCTGGCCGCAGACTGCAAACCGAGTGGACCAAGTATGACGTATATGGATCAGGGTGCGCTAAAACCACTTCGCGATAACAGCGGCAAGGCCAATTAAGGTGCCAAATAGACCGGTCAATCCCGTAAGAAGCGGAATCCACCGTGTCCGGTGTTCCCAGCGCTCCTTTTGCTCCACTCTAATAGCCGCACGCATACGGACAATTACTTCTGGCTTAAGGCGATACCTGCCAGGGTGAACGTGTGACTCATACCAATCATGAGCGAGACTTTTTGCGTCTATAAAATGTGCGCGCGGAAGACAATACCGGTCAGTTTGATTGTTCAGAAACTGCGTCTGCAAATTCGCTATTTGATCATCAACGAGTTCAAGCTCCTGCATTTCGTCGTGGATGATACTGCCTTCATTCATCTGCTCGTAATCTTCGGTTTTTCTGAATGCTCTTAATCTGGCATCATGGAATTTGCTTATTGCGCGTATCGATGCCTGCAATCGGCTAAGTTTGATAGAATATCTAATTTCTTCAAACATCAGACTGCCTTCGTCTTGTATGCTCCGCGCTTCGCAAAAGGCACTTACTGAATCGCAATCTGCACCGTAATATCGGCACATCCCAAACGCGATCTGTAACGCCAACCGCTACGCCAAAAGTGCCGCTGAGAATTGCGCGCGACGAATTTACTGAACCCAACCGTCATGACCGAACTTGACCCGGCCATGACGCAGAGGATTGAGCGTTGCCCTACCCCACCAACTGCCTGAGCACATACGGCAGAATCCCGCCGTTGGTGAAGTACGCGACTTCATCCGCCGTCAGCAGCATCAGGATCAGCGGCAATTCCGTCGTCGTGCCGTCTTTCCTATGGATGGTGGCGGTGACGTTCATCTTCGGCTTCAGCTTGCCGGAGAGGCCGGGGATGTCGATGATCTCGTCGCCGGTCAGCGCATAGTCTTTGCGCGATTTGCCGGGTTCGAAATTGAACGGCGCCACGCCCATGCCGACGAGGTTGGAGCGATGGATGCGCTCGAAGCTCTCGGTGATCACGGCGCGCACGCCGAGCAACTTCGGTCCCTTCGCCGCCCAGTCACGCGACGAGCCGGTGCCATATTCCTTGCCGCCAAAAACCACGGCCGGAATACCTTCGGCCTTATACTTCGCCGCCGCGTCGAAAATCGCCATTTCTTCGCCGGACGGATAATGGATGGTGTTGCCACCCTCCTTGCCGCCCAGCATTTCGTTCTTGATGCGGATATTGGCGAAGGTGCCCCGTTCCATCACTTCGTGATTGCCGCGGCGCGAGCCATAGGAATTGAAATCCTTGGGCGTGATGCCGCGCTCCTGCAGATAAAGGCCCGCAGGCGCTGCTGGTTTGATCGAACCGGCGGGTGAGATGTGATCGGTGGTGATGCTGTCGCCGAACAAGGCCAGCACGCGCGCGCCTTTGATATCGGTGAGCGGCGCGGGCGTATGGGCCATGCCTTCGAAATAGGGCGGATGCTTCACGTAAGTGGACGCGGCATCCAATTCGTAAGTCTTGCCCTCAGTGATTTTCACCTTGCGCCAATTGATGTCGCCTTCAAAGACATTGGCGTAACGGGCCCGGAAGGCCGAGGCCTTCACCGCTTTGCGCACGGCGGTGGCGATTTCGG
>Ga0265338_10004933_pt1 | contig 17701 bp, 15 predicted proteins | sample 42126metaG_FD_193579 | JGI IMG/M metagenome (GOLD analysis project Ga0265338, IMG submission 193579) | Rhizosphere microbial communities from Carex aquatilis grown in University of Washington, Seatle, WA, United States - 4-21-26 metaG | ecosystem: Host-associated > Plants > Roots > Rhizosphere... | reverse complement strand
CTGGGCACTGGTCTGCACCCTGGTCGCCCCGGGCACGTATGCGACCCGGTCCCGGACCAGGGCGGCGATGTCGGCGGCGGCCTCCAGCGGATCCGCGTCGGCCGTGCGCTGCCTGGCCGTGGCGGCCAGCGCCGGATCGACCGTAGTGCGCGGGGTGGGCCACAAGTACTCCGCCTGGCGCCCGCCTGCGGCGACCTCCCGGAGCTGGGCCCAGGTGAGCGGGGTGGACGGCTCGGGCGCCAGGCCCGTCTCGACCACGCAGCGGGCGGTCACGGACAGCTCGTTGTGCGGCGCCTGGATATCGAACGAGTTGACCAGCGTTCCCCAGTAGTCGAGGTAGGGCCAGACCGGCGTTCCCGTCCCGGTCCACATCCGGGTCTCCAGCGCCGTCTGGGTAGGCAGCGTGACCGGGGTCATCCGGGCCTCGTTGTAGGAAGCGCGGGCCGTTCCCTCGTAATACACCCGGGTCGTGTGCACGATTTCCAGTCGCCAGCCCACCAATCAGCCCTCCTGCTCCCAGGTGACGGGCTGCTCGTACTTGAAGTACCGCTCGGTGATGGCCTCGCTGGCATCCCGGCAGGCGCGCTGCAGGCTGCTCAGCAGCTCAGGCAGCTGCTCGGGGAGCAGCTGCGGGTCCGTGTACTCCAGCCGGGTGCGCAGCTGGCCGATGGGCCGGCGGGCCGGGTCGCCCCGGCCTGAGCCGGCCGGCCCCGGATCGAGCGCCGCCAGTGCTTCCTCGGCGGTGCCCAGGGTGTACAGCACGGATCTCGGGAAGAGCCGGTCCATCAGCAGGAACTCGGCTACCTGATGGGATTCTTCGGTCCAGCTGCGGGTGCGGATGAACGACTCGTAGGCGCCGCAGGCGCGCAGCAGCATGGGCCAGCCGATCTCGTACGGGGTGGCCGGCATCCGCGCCAGCAGCAGCCGGGCGGTCATGTCCACCCGCTCCAGGCTCCGGCCCAGGATCAGGAACCGCCAGGCGTCATCATGGCTCATGGTGGATTCGGCGAGGCCGAAGAACAGCGCGGCCCGCTCCCTGATGAAGCGCAAGTACACGTGGGGTCCCAGCCGTTCGGCTGTCCGGCGCTGCCCGGGCAGCCCGTGCCCGGTCACGTTCAGGCACTCCCACATCTCACCGGAGATCACCTCGCGCACGCTCCGCGCGCCGTCGCGGGCCGCCATCACCGCGCCGGCGATGGCGCTCTGGCTCTTCTGGTCATAAGCCAGCTGGTAAAGGGTCGCGCCGATATCCAGCCGGCTGTCGTCGGCGGCCGGGATGCCCAGCACCCCGAGCAGCCCCCGGCAGCCCGCGTCCTCGTCAGCCTGCGGCTCCTGCAGCATCCGGTGCACGTAGACGTCCACCATGCGCGCGGTGTCGTCGGCCCGCTCGATGTACCGGCCCGTCCAGAACAGGGTCTCGGCGATCCGGCTGAGCAGCCCGGAGCTCACTGTTCCTCCTGACGCCGGCCGGGCCCGCTCTGCCTGCCCACCGCATCCACTGTGGCCTGCGGAACGGGGGTCTTCTGCGGCGGCCGGGGAAGTGGCGACGAGGGGTGTGGCGTCCCCTCCGGGGCCAGGACCCAGGTGTCCTTGGATCCGCCGCCGTGGCTGGAATTGACCACCAGCTCGCCTTCTGGCAGTGCCACCCTGGTCAGCCCGCCAGGAAGCAGCCACACGTCGTGGCCGTCATTGACGGCGAACGGCCGCAGGTCAATGTGCCGCGGTGCCAGGTGCTCCCCGATCAGCACGGGCGAAGTGGACAGGGCCACGGGGCGTTGCGCGATCCATCCGCGTGGCTCAGCGGCCACGGTGGCATGCAGCTCGGCCAGGACCCGTTCGTCGGCCTGCGGCCCGATCACGATGCCCTTGCCGCCGGCCCCGTCCACCGGTTTGAGCACCAGCTGGCCGAGGTGCCCCAGAGCCCAGTCGAGGACCTCCGGGTCGTCGAGGCGGTAGGACTCGACGTTCTGCAGCAGCGGCTTCTCGCTGAGGTAGTACCTGATCAGGTCGGGGACATAGGTGTAGAGGAGCTTGTCGTCCGCGACGCCGTTGCCGACCGCGTTGGCGATGGTCACGTTTCCTTCGCGGGCGGCGTTGAGCACCCCCGCGCAGCCGATCACGGAGTCGGGCCTGAAGTGCAGCGGGTCGAGGAACTCGTCACCGACCCGCCGGTAGATCACGTCGACCGGCCGGCGTCCCTGGGTGGTGTGCACGAAGACCTGGTTGCCGGTGCAGAACAGGTCACGGCCCTCCACCAGTTCCACACCCATCAGGCGGGCCAGCAGCGTGTGCTCGAAATAGGCCGCGTTGCCCACACCGGGCGTGAGCAGGACCACCACCGGGTCGCGTGTCGCCTGTGGCGCCGAGGACCGCAACGCTGACAGCAAGCGCGCGGGGTAGCCGTCCACCGGGCGCACGTGCTGCTCGGTGAACAGCGCCGGGAACGTCCGGGTCATGGCCAGCCGGTTCTCCATGACATAGCTCACCCCGGACGGGATCCGGACATTGTCCTCCAGCACCCGGAACCGGCCCGCCTCATCCCTGATCAGGTCGATGCCGGCGACATGGACGCGGACCCCGTTCGCCGGGATCAGCCCGGCGACCTCGCGGTGGAAGTGCTGGGAACTCGCCACCACCCGCCATGGGACCACCCCGTCGTCGAAGGCCTGGCCGTGGCTGTAAACGTCGGCGAGAAACGCTTCCAGGGCCAGCACCCGCTGCCTGACGCCCCGCACCACGAGATCCCATTCGGCCGCGTCGATGATCCGGGGGATCAGGTCGAGCGGGAACGGCCGTTCCTCGCCCGCGAAATCGAACGTCACCCCCCGGTCGGTGAAGACCCGGGTCAGCTGGTCGGAGCGGAAGCGCAGCTCGCTGGCATCGAGCGGCTGCAGCGCGGCGAGCAGGGCGGCGTACGGCGCGCGAGGCTCGCCTGGCCGCGCAAACATCTCATCCCAGGCCTCGGCCAGCCGGTAGCTGTCGAAGATGTCCGCCACGAACGCAGCGTAAAGGTGCTGTGTTCCGTTGTCATTACTCACGATGACGTGTGTGTTTCCACCATGTTTCACTCAGCGGGCATCATGGCTGCGGGCGGCCGGGCTCGCGTCCGGCCGGCTGCCCGCGTCTGGGCATTGCGATCTCTGCGGCGTGGCGCACACTGGAAACGCGGGCCCGCCCGGCGGCGCCCGCGTGCCTGGTGGCCACGTGGTCCATCGTCCCGGCGATGAGGAGGTCCCGCCGTGCTGTATGCCTTCGGATTCGAGCGGACCAGCGTCGTGCTGAGCGACCTGTACTTTGTCGACCCCAATCCGCTCAAAGGCCAGGAAAGCCCAGAACGGGGGGTACGGCTGGAAGTCCGGCTGCTTGACCGGGGCGAGCTGAAGGGCTCCATCTACTCGGCTCAGCCGATCGAGATCGGCGGCCTGGTCTGGCGGGTCGACCTCCTGGAGTCAGCGGACGGGCCGCCCGGCAGCTTCGACCGCACCCATCATCATCCTGGCGTGCAGGGGTGGGAGCCGGGCCACCGGATATTCGACCCGGGCCTGTCCGCCGACCCGGTCGGCTGGCTCGGGGCACGGCTCTCGGATCTGGAGGGTGTGCTGGAGGCGGCAGGCATGGGCGGCGATCCTGCCGACCATGGCGACGCGGAAAGCCTGCGCCAGTGCCTGCCGGAGATCCTCGCCGCCGTCACCCGGCTGCTAGACCGGATCCGGGCCGGGGAGCTCGGCCAGCCGCCCAGCGGCGAACCGCTGGCCAGCGCGCGGGCGGGCTGGCTCTAGGCCGGGACATGGCCTGACCGGCCTGGCCGGCTGACCGGGCTGGGAAGCCGTGCCCCCCGGGGTTTCAAAGGCCGGCCCGCGCCGTCACACTGGTGGGTGTGCATGACTTTGACCTGCTGGTGATCGGCTCCGGCCCGGGCGGTCAGAAAGCCGCGATCGCGGCGGCGAAACTGGACCGGCGGGTGGCCATTGTCGAGCGCCCGGACATGATCGGCGGCGTGTGCCTCAACACCGGCACCATCCCGTCCAAGACGCTCCGCGAGGCGGTCCTGTACCTCACCGGCCTCGATCAGCGCGAGATGTACGGGCAGAGCTACCGGGTCAAGGACGACATCACGATCGCTGACCTGGCCGCGCGCACGCAGCACGTGGTCAGCCGGGAAAACGACGTGGTCCGCAGCCAGCTGTCGCGCAACCGGGTGGCGATCCTCAGCGGCACCGCGCATTTCGCCGGCCCGAACGCCATCGAGGTGGACGACGGGGAAGGCCGGGTGCGCGCGGTCAGCGCCGAGAAGATCGTGATCGCGACCGGCACCAAGCCGGCCCGGCCCGCCAGCGTCGCCTTCGATGAGCGCACCGTCATGGACTCGGATGGGATCATGCACCTGGAGCGGGTCCCGCGGTCGATGGTGGTCGCGGGCGCCGGGGTGATCGGGATCGAGTACGCGTCCATGTTCGCCGCCCTCGGCACCAAGGTGACGGTCGTCGAGCAGCGGGACCGGATGCTCGAGTTCTGCGACCTCGAGGTGGTCGAGGCGCTCAAATACCATCTGCGCGACCTCGCCGTGACGTTCCGGTTCGGTGAGACGGTCTCCTCGGTCGAGGCCCGGCCGGAGGGAGCGATCGCGACCCTGCGCAGCGGGAAGAAGATCCCGGCCGACACGGTCTTGTACTCGGCCGGCCGCCAGGGCGCCACCGCGGAACTGCGGCTGGAAGCGGCCGGCCTGACGGCTGACACCCGGGGCCGGATCAAGGTCGATGAATTCTTCCGCACCGAGGCGCCGCACATCTATGCGGTCGGCGACGTGATCGGCTTCCCGGCGCTGGCGGCCACATCCATGGAACAGGGCCGCCTCGCCGCCCACCACGCCTGCGGGGAGCCCGTGCACACCGCCAGCGCGCTGCAGCTGCAGCCCATCGGGATCTATAGCCTGCCCGAGATCAGCTTCATCGGGAAGACGGAAGACCAGCTCACTGAGGACTGCGTGCCGTTCGAGGTGGGCGTGTCCCGGTACCGGGAGCTGGCCCGGGGGCAGATCATCGGGGACTCCTACGGGGTGCTGAAACTGCTGGTCTCGCCGCAGGACCGGACCCTGCTGGGGGTGCACGTGTTCGGCACCGGGGCCACTGAGCTGGTGCACATCGGGCAGGCCGTGATGGGCTGCGGAGGTACCATCGATTACCTGGTTGATGCCGTCTTCAACTACCCGACGCTGGCCGAGTCCTACAAGGTCGCGGCGCTGGATGCGACCAACAAGATGCGCCAGGTCGCTCGGTTCGCCGACTAGGGGCCCGGGCCAGCGGGCCGTGTCGCTGACGAAAGGCTGATTGCTGAATGTCTGAACCTGGGCCGGCGGCCGGCGCGGTCGCGATCAACGACCCGTTCGCCCAGCTGGCCGGGCCACTAGCGGGCACCACCCGGATGCAACTGCAGGTCATCAGCAACACCCTGCTCACCCCGCACATGCAGCGGCTGGTGCTCACCGCGCCGGAGCTCGCGGAGTTCAGTTACCGCGCGGGGCAGGATGTGATGCTCATGGTCGCGGTCGACGGCGACCGCCCGGTGCGCAGGCGCTACACCATCCGCGCCGTCGCCCAGGAGCAGCGGTTGCTCACCCTCGACGTGGTCCGGCACGGCGACGGGCCTGGTGAGCGCTGGGTGCGCTCGGCCCAGCCCGGTGACCGGATCGAGGGCATCGGCCCGAGGGGCAAGATTTTCCCGGCCGAGGGCGCCGCCTGGCACCTGTTCGCCGGTGACGAGTCGAGCCTGGCCGCCGCGTTCGCCATGGCTGGCTCGCTGCCGCCCGGCCGGCCGGCCATCCTGATCCTTGAGGTTCCCGAGCCCGCGGACGAGCAGGACCTGAACGTGCCGGCCGACGTGCGCTTGCGCTGGCTGCATCGCGCGGGCGGGCCGCCAGGTGAGCCGTCCGCGCTGGCGGCCGCGCTGTCGCAGGAGCCGCTGCCGGCCGGGCCGGGGCACGCGTACCTGTTCGGGGAGGCGGCGGTGGTGCTGCGGCTGCGTGAGGTCGCCGCCGGGCGCGGGCTGGCGCAGGACCAGGTGTCGGCCAAGGCGTACTGGGGCCGGGGGCGCGCCAACGCCAGCCACGGCGAGCCGGCCAAGGACGCCTGACGCCGAGCACCGGTTCCTGGCGCCCGCCAGGCCGGGCCCGGTGAGCTGATCCCCCGGGAGCTGACCGCCCCGGAAGAACCCATCGCTCAGAACGGCGTCGCGGCCAGCCAGTGGTCCAGGACCGTGCGGTCCCCGATGACCTGGACCCCCGGGTGGTCCGCCGGGAGCCGCCGGACCAGGATCAGCAACAGCGCTGAGGCCGGCCCGCGGACCGCGGCGTCACCCTTGCCGTGACCGTGATCCACGCTGATCCGGTCGCCGGCCCGCCGGACCAGCCATTCGCCGGCCCCGTCGAGCCCTTCGTCGGTAGCGTGCAGGTGCAGCACCTGGCCGTCGGCCAGGGCATCGAGGCGGGCATCCTGGCTGTCATCTCCCGGCTCGTCCTGGAAGCCGAGCCACTCGTCGATCCCGTCCACGGCAATGCCGGGGTCCACGACGGGCGCGCGGCCCACGGCGATCTCGGCGTCGGCCCGGTGCACGGCGGTCTCGTGCGCCATCCGGCGCGCCCAGAAGCTGGCTGGCCGCAGCCTGGTGAACGCCCAGACGGGATCGGCGCCAGCGTCACGAACGGTGACGATGAGCCGGGCCGCCCCGTCGCGTAGCCAGCTGGCCTGCTGCCCCGGGTCATCCGGCAGCCTGCCGCCGGGCACCGCACGGAACGGGATGAACTCCGGTGACCGGGTGGCCACGATCTCGGTGGCCCACCGGTGGGCCCGCCCGACGTGCGTGGCGAGCTGGCGCAACGTCCATTCCGGGCAGGTCGGAACGGGCTGGCTGAGGTCTGCGCCGTCGATGATGCCGGCGAGCGTGGCGGCGCTGCCACTGATCTCGTCGGAGAAGCGCTCGATGCTCGCGGCGGTCATCCGGGGAAGGTGATCAGCCGCAGCCGCAGGCGCCGCCGCAGCAGCCCCCGCCCCCGCCGCCCGCTGGCCGGGGCCCGGCCGAACCGGACCTGCCGCCCACGGCGACCGTGGACAGCAATTTCACCGTGTCGTCGTGGCCCTCGGGGCACGCGCACGGCGCGGACGACTCGCTCATCGGGCGGCTGCGTTCGAACGTGGCTCCGCAAGCGCGGCAGCGGTACTCATAGCGAGGCACGGCACCAGCCTAGCCCCCGCGCGGCGGATGCGGCGAGAGCGTCCCGCCGCCGGCCGCGGCGACGGCGCGCCGCGTGCACCACGTGCACCGCCCGGCGTAACGGGAGGTGGCCCCCGCATGGCGGAGTAGTGTCTGCCGCGTCATGATGGCAGTGACGGCCAGGGGAGGGGAGCCGCTATGCCCGTGATGACGGAATACCCGCCGGGGACACCGTGCTGGGCGGATCTGTCCACGCCGGACGCCACGGTTTCGAGCGCTTTCTACGCGGGCCTGTTCGGCTGGGAACTGCACTCCCCGCCCGGCTCCGATGCCGGGGCCTACGCGTTCTTCGTGCCGGCCGGCACCCCACCGGATGAGGCGCCGGCCAGGGTCGTGGCTGGGCTGATGCCGCTGGCCGGCGGGCAGCACCGGCCCTCGTGGAACACCTATGTGAGCGTGGCCGACGCCGATGCCACGGCGGCGCTGGTGTCCGGGGCGGGCGGGCAGGTGCCGACCGCCCCGATGGACGTGGACGGGCAAGGCCGGATGGCCATGTTCGCCGATGACCAGGGTGCGATCATCGGCGCCTGGCAGCCCAAGGCGTTCCACGGCGCGGGCCTGGTCAATGAGCCCGGCTGCCTGTGCTGGAACGAGCTGGCCTGCCGGGACACCGGGGCGGCCGCACGTTTCTACCAGCGCGTCTTCGGCTGGCAGGCGGACACCAGCCAGATGGGGCCGATGACCTACACCGAATGGCGGCTGGGCGGCCGCCCGGTCGGCGGCATGGTGCACATGGACGAGGACTGGCCGGAGGGGATCGCGCCGCAGTGGATGGTGTACTTCGCGGTAGCGGACTGTGACGCGGCGGCGGCCAGGGCCGGGGAACTCGGCGGCCAGGTGCGCGTTCCGCCGACCGACGTCCCGGCAGGCCGTTTCGCGGTGGTCAGCGACCCGCACGGCGCGGGGTTCACCATCATCACGCTGGCGGCGGCCGGCTGACCGCCATACCCGCCCCGGTCAGGCGACCGTGTCCTGGTCCCGGCCCGCGGCCAGCACATGGGCCAGCGGCGGGCGCTCCAGCAGGAGGTTGACGTGCTCATCGAGCCGCAGGCCGTGCTCGGTGGCGACGGCATGCAGGTAGGTGTCGGACCGGTGCAATGGCCTGACCCGCGGGGATACCGGGCGGCTGGCCACCCGCTGCGGCCCGCGCAGCCGTCGGGTCATGGCGCGCAGCACGACCGAGCTCATCAGGCCGAGATCCCAGAGGGGCTGATGGCGATTCTGCCGGGCGCCGAGATCCACCTGTGCCATCGCGGGCAGGCCCACCGTCCGCAGGACATCGACCAGGATCCCCAGTTCCACCCCGTACCCGGTGAGGAAGGGGATGCCGCAGAGCAGGTCGCGGTGCGCGGCGAATTCGCCGGCCAGCGGCTGCACGAATCCGGTGAGTTCCGGGCAGAAGGAGTTGAACAGGGGCTTGGCCATGAGCTCGGTCACCCGGCCCCCGCCGTCCAGGACCGATTGCTGGCCCTCGGTGAAAGGGCGCCGGTAGGCGGCCTTGCTGAACTGCAGCTCAGGCAGGGCCAGGAGCGGCCCGAGCGTGCCATAGACGAAATGGTCATCGAAATTCTTGGTGTCGGCGTCCGCGAACATCACGATGTCGCCGCGCGCCACCGACAGGCTCCGCCACATGGCATCGCCTTTGCCCCGGGCCGGCCCGAACGCCGGGAGCAGATCGTTCTCCGAGTACACCTCCGCGCCGCAGGCACGGGCGATATCGCCGGTGCCGTCGGTTGAATCCGCGTCGACCAGCATGACCTGGTCGATGAGCCCGCTCCGCTCGGTCAGCCTGGTGACCTGGGCCAGGATAGCGCCGATCGTGTCGGCCACGTTGCGCGTCGGGAAGACCAACGTCGTGGTGAGCCGCTGCCCGGCATGGCCGGGCTCGGCGAGGCCGGAGAAATCCTGATAGTGAAATGATCGCTGCTCGAACCATTCCCGGACGCTCATATTCATGAATGCTGCCTCTCTTTCAGGCTCGCACATCACTTCGCCCAGGCCGGAAATGCGGCTTATCGCTGGCGGCTGCATTGCCGGCTGCAGGGGAGTAGGCCACTGTAGTGCTGATTTGTTGTCGTTTTGTAACAGCGTGTTGCAGGCCGGTAAAGCGGCCCGGATGCGAGTGCCTGCCGGGGGCCCGGCAGGCCTACCGCTCCCGGTCAGCCGGGGGCAGTTCCCGGGTTCCCGATGCCGCCGCGGCGGGGTGCTCCGGACAGTGACCTGGGCTGGTTCCGTGCGGCGGGAAAGCTGTGCCGGGTGGGGGAGGGACCCGCGCCGGTCCGCCGGCACTGGCCGCCGCGGCATCGTCGTAGTAGAACTGGCGGCCGCGCAGCAATGACACCAGGGCACCGACCAGTGACATGGCGGCCGCCGCGCTGAACACGATGACCAGCCCGTGGTGGAACGGGCCGGAGATCAGGTGCGGGAAGAACTGCCGGCCGGTCAGTATCGCCACGCTGCGGTGCGGGAGCGTGCCAAGGACGCCGGAGGGCTGCAGCAGGTGCTGCACCGGGTTGTACCCGAGCAGCGCGGCGAACACGGTGCTCACCGGGGGCAGGTGGCTCACGTGGTTGGCCACGGACAGCGGCACGCCCTGGGCGTGCAGGCCCGCGCTGAGCGTGCGGGGGAGCGACGCGGCCAGGCCGGTGATCATCAGCGAGAAGAAGATGCCGATCGAGAGGGACATCCCCGAGTTCTGGAAGGTGGACCGCATGCCCGACGCGGAGCCGCGGTGCTGGGCCGGAACGCTGCTCATGATGGCCGAGGTGTTGGGGGAGGCGAACAGCCCGGAGCCGATCCCGTTGGTGAAGATCAGCAACGCGAAGACCCAGTACGGGAAGTTCACCGGGAGCAGCATCAGCCCGACGAACCCAGCCGTCGCGACGAGCAGCCCGGCGGTGGCGAACAGCCGCGGCCCGTACCGGTCCGACAGGTAGCCGGACACCGGCCCGGCGATCAGGAAACCGGTCGTCAGCGGCAGCATGTAGATGCCCGCCCACAGCGGGGTGACCACATAGTCGTAGCCGTGCAGCGGCAGCCAGATGCCAGCCAGCCAGATGACCAGCATGAACTGCAGGCCGCCCCGGGCGATCGAGCCGAGCAGGCTGGCCGCGTTGCCGGCCGCGAACGCCCGGATCTTGAACAGGCCCATCCGGAACATCGGCTCGGCGATCTTCGTCTCGATGATGCAGAACGCGGCCAGCAGGGCCGTGCCGATCGCGAGGCCGCCGAGCACCTTGGGGTTCGTCCACCCGGTCGGGTGCCTGCCGTAGGGCTGAATCCCGTAGGTGATCGCGACCAGCACCAGGCCGGCCCCGAGGGCGAAGGTGATGTTGCCGGCCCAGTCGATGCGGGCCCGCCGGGTGGTGGAGATCTCGCGCAGGCTGCGGTAGGACCAGATCGTGCCGAACACGCCGATCGGCACGTTCACCCAGAACACCGCGCGCCAGTCCCAGGCGGCCAGCAGGCCGCCGAGGAGCAGGCCGACGAACTGGCCGGAGATCCCGGCGATCTGGTTGATGCCCAGGGCCATGCCGCGCTGCCGGGCCGGGAATGCGTCGGTCAGGATGGCGGCCGAGTTGGCCATCAGCATGGCGCCGCCGAACGCCTGCCCGAACCGCCAGCCGATCAGCCAGAGCGCCCCGGCGCTGCCGGTCGCCGGGTCGAGCGAAAGCGCGATCGAGGCCAGGGTGAAGACAATGAAGCCCAGGTTGTAGATGCGCACCCGGCCGTAGATGTCGCCGAGCCGGCCCAGCGTGACCACGGCCACGGCCATCACCAGCAGATACCCGATGATCATCCAGAGCAGGTAGCTGACATTGCCGGGGGCGAGCGGGTCCAGGTGGATGCCGCGGAAGATGGCGGGCATCGAGATGATCACGATCGACGCGTCGATCGTCGCCATCGTCATGCTGAGGGTCGTGTTGGAGAGCGCTACCCACTTGTACCGGTCGCTGGTGGAACGCGGTTCCTGGCCGGCCGTCCAGGAACTATCACTGGTCCCTGGACGGTGGCCGTTAGCTGCTGGGATGGCGCCATCGGCGCCGCTGTGATCAGCGACTCTCCGCACGTTGATTGAGTTTACCGTGAATCAGTTGCTTAACCGCAACTACTTACCTGGCGATTCCCGCGCCGAGCCCCGTCCCCGGGCCCGGGCACGGGGACGGGGACGGGGGCGGGGCCGGGGACAGGTTTCTGCCGTATCCGCGGAAGCCGGGCGTACTGTCAGGCCCCCTCAGTAGCGTTGCCCGCGGGATGGGCAATGGCAACCTATGATCGGGAGGGCACGCAGCCGTGACCAGTACGGAGTTAGAGCGGAAGGTGCGCCAGCTGGATAACGACGTCCACGAGATCTACTCCATCCTGGGGAAGATCTCGGACACCCAGGGGAAGCACAGCGAGGCACTGGCCGATGCCCAGAACTCACTGGCCCACGTCCAGGGCACGCTGGCCCGGCACGGCAACCGGTTCAACGAGATCGACGGCCGGCTGGAGGGCATCGATTCCACGCTGACCGACATGAGGGCCGTCCAGGCCCGGCAGGGCAACCGCCTGGACGGGATCGATGGCCGCCTGGACGGGATCGACGGCCGGCTTAACGGGATCGACGGCCGGCTTAACGGGATCGACAGCAAACTGGATGCCGTCCTCGACCGGCTGGGCCCAGGCCCGGGCCCAGCTACCTAGTCAGGCGTTCCCGCGCACCAGGTCGATGAGGCGACCCAGGACCGCGCCGTTGCTGACGCGGAGCCCGTCGTGCTCGTACTCGCTGGTCACCCAGTACCGCAGGCCCCCGATCGCGCGGGCGGTCGGCACTGAGAAGTCGCGGGGAACGTACATGTCGTCGAAGTAGATCGCAGCGGCGGCCGGCACCTCGTTGCCGGCCAGCCGGCCCGCGTCGTACAGCCGCGGCCAGGAGTCCCGCTCGGCGAGTTCGTGCGCCGCATCGCGCAGCGGCCGCAGCAGGGGATCGATGTCGAACATCCACGGGTAGATCATCTCGCCGGTGAACAGGAGAGGAGCGTCACCATCCAGGGCCGCGGCTGGATCGAACGCGGTGAATTCGGCGCGGACCCGCTGGGCGGCCCAGCGGGTCGCCTTCTGCTGCGCGTAGCAGGCCTCGTGCAGCGCCGCATACAGCGGGCCCTCGGCGAAGCTCAGCCGCGACTGGGCCCGGTGCAGGAAGGCATCCGACAGCTGGTTCCCGTCGAAAGGCGCTTCCAGCAGGTAGTGCAGAACGTCACTGCCGCTGCCGGAACCCAGCATCTGGCCGAGCGCCTGGAAGGACTCGACCGTCAGCCGGGCGCCCCCGGGCAGCGTCACCTCGTTGTCCCGCAGGTGCCTGGCCACCCGCCGGGCCCGCTCGACATCCTGCGGGTACCGCTCGTAATGGGCCCGGTTCTTGTCAGCGACCTGCGGGTAGGTGGCCCGGTACAGGCTGTCGGCGGTGGCGTCGAGGCCAGGCAGCCCGCCGGTGATGAAGGCCTCACGCAGCCCCTCGGGCGCGATCGACAGGTAGCTGACCGCGCAGAACCCGCCGAAGCTCTGCCCCAGCACGCTCCACGGCTCACCGCCGGTGAGTTCGCGGCGGACCAGCTCGGCGTCGCGGACGATGGAATCCGCGCGGAACTGGGCCAGGTAGCCGGCCTGGTCCCGGGCCGAGGCGAACCGGGCCAGGGTGTGCCGGCTGGCCGGGGTGGACCGGCCGGTGCCACGCTGGTCGAGCAGCACGACCCGGTACTCGTCCAGGGCGCGGTTCAGCCAGCTGTCCCGCCCGCTCGGCCGCGGCGCGCCGAACCCCGGGCCGCCCTGCAGGAACAGCAGCCACGGCAGGCCGGATCCGGCCTTGTCCGCGGCCACCACCTCACGGGCGAATACCTCGATGCGCTCGCCGCCGGGCCGGGCATGATCCAGCGGCACGGTGAAAGTGTGGTCGGTGAGCACAGTGCCAGGCTGGCGGTAGGAGCACATAATCCGACCGTACGTGAGGCCGCGCCGGGCGGAAATCCGTCAGGTGCACGAAGATTGAGCGCTGGCCGGGCGTGAAGCCGGGAAAGGGGAACGGGACAGATGCCGAGCGCTGAGCCGGACTGGGTTGAGCATGCGGTGTGGTGGCAGGTGTACCCGCTCGGGTTCACCGGGGCGGAGCCAGCGGCCCCCGCCGCGGGCCGCCCGGTCACGCACCGGCTGGCGGCACTGCGGGACTGGCTCGGCTACGCCGTCGACCTGGGCGCATCCGGGCTGGCGCTGGGACCGGTGTTCAAGTCGGCCAGCCACGGCTACGACACCATCGACCATTACGCGATCGACCCGCGCCTGGGTGACCTGGGCGACTTCAGTGCTCTGCTCGACGCGGCGCACTCCCGGGGGCTGCGGGTGCTGCTCGACGGGGTCTTCAATCACGTCGGCCGCGAGTTCCCGGCCTTCCAGCGGGTGCTGGCCCAGGGCCCCGGCTCGCCGGACGCGAGCTGGTTCCGGCTGACCTGGCCACCCGGCGCACCACCCGGCGCACCGCCCGGCGCCGAGCCGGGCTACGCCACCTTCGAGGGGCATCCCGGCCTCGTCGCGCTCAACCACGACGAGCCCGCGGTGGCCAGGTACGTGACCGACGTGATGCGGCACTGGCTGCGGGCGGGCGCGGACGGCTGGCGGCTGGACGCGGCGTACGCCGTGCCGGGCACGTTCTGGGCCTCGGTGCTGCCGCAGGTGCGGGCCGGCCACCCGGATGCCTACCTCATGGGCGAGGTCATCCACGGCGACTACCCGCGGATCGTCGCCGACACGGGGCTCGACTCGGTGACCCAGTACGAACTGTGGAAGGCGATCTGGAGCTCGCTCAACGAGCGCAACTTCTTCGAGCTGGCCTGGGCGCTGGACCGGCACAACGGGTTCCTGGACAGCTTCGTCCCGTTCACCTTCGCCGGCAACCATGACGTCACCCGGCTGGCCAGCCAGGTCAAAGACGCCCGCCATCTCGCCCACGCCCTGGTGCTGCTGTTCACCCTGGGCGGGACGCCAGCCGTCTACTACGGCGACGAGCAGGCCTACCGCGGCGTCAAGGAGGACCGGCCCGGGGGAGATGACGCCGTCCGGCCCGCGTTCCCGGCCAGTCCCGCGGACCTGGCGCCGGATGGCTGGCCCACGTACCGGCTGCACCAGGATCTCATCGGCCTGCGGCGGCGGCACCCATGGCTGCACCGCGCGCGGAGCCGCGTGCTCGACCTGGCCAACGAGCACCTCAGCTACGAGGTCACCGGGGGAGGCGGCCGCCTGGTCGTGGCCCTGAACCTGGCCGGCCAGGAGGCAGCCATGCAGGCACCGGATGCCCGGTCGTGCCTGGCGGGCCGGGCGGCGCTCACCGACGATGCCGACGGGGCCGCCCAGGTCCGCCTGCCACCGCACGGCTGGGCCATCCTCGGCGCCTGACAGCTCGCCGGGGGCGGATCAGCAAGGGAGATATGACCAGGGCGGCGGCGATGAGCGCGACGCCGGAAACGAGCAGGGCGGCGTGCAGCCCGGCGACGAAGAGCAGGCGCTGCGCGCCGTCAAGCGGCAGGTCGGCCCGGCCCGGCAGGTGCCCGTAGACGAGAGCGCCGAGTACCGCCACGCCGAACGCCTGCCCTATCTGGCGGGCCGCGTTGAGCACCGCGGCGGCCATGCCAGCCCGGTTCACGTCAACTGCGGACAGGGCCAGCGTGCTCATCGGGGTCCCGCAGAGCCCGATGCCGGCCCCGAGCAGCGCGAAGTTCCACCAGATCGCCCCCATGCCGGTGGCTGGCCCGAGCCGGAGCAGGGCCAGCACGGCGAGGCCGCTGATGATCAGCCCGGTGAGCAGCGGCCATCGCTCACCGAAACGCCCGACCAGCCGGCCCGACCAGGTGGCGGCCACGGCGTACGCGATTCCGATGACGCCCACGGCCAGGCCGGCGGCCACCGGGGAACTGCCCTGGACCTGCTGGAAGTAAGCGCTGAAGTAGACAATGGCCCCGACGAAGGCGAAGAACACGATCAGCGCCGCGATGCTGGCCGCGGCGAAGGCCGGGCGCCGGAACAACGAGACGTCGACCAGCGGGTCCGCGCGGCGCCGTTCAGCGAGCACGAAGGCGGTCAGCGCGCCCGCCCCGGCGGCGAACCCGGCCAGCACCAGCGCCGAGGTCCAGCCCCGATCCTGGCCTTCGATGACGGCGAAGGCGAGCAGGGCGACCCCGGCCACCGACATGGCCGCGCCGGGCCAGTCAAACCGCCCGCGGGCCGCGGCCCGCGGCAGGCGCGGGACGAAACGGGCGGCCAGCGCCACCAGGGCGGCGGCCAGCGGGGCGTTAAGCAGGAAGACCCACCGCCAGCCCAGCGCGCCGACGATGGCACCGCCGAGCGCCGGGCCGACCGCCATGGCGATCCCGGAACTGGTCGACCAGAGCCCGATGGCGATGGACCGTTGCCGTTCGTCGCGGAAGGTGGCCCGGATGATGGCGAGGCTGCCGGGGATGAGCAGTGCCGGGCCGGCCCCCTGGACGACGCGTGCCGCCAGCAGCAGCCCGGTGGCCGGCGCCAGTCCGGCGGCCAGCGAGCCACCTCCGAACACGGCGACACCGAGGATGAATATGCCCTTGCGGCCGTGCCGGTCACCGGCGACGCCACCAGGCACCAGCAGGCTCGCGTAGACCAGGACGTAGGCGTCGACCGTCCACTCCAGGTCCGTGGCGCTGGCGTGCAGGTCACGGCCGATCGTCGGGAGGGACACGCTGACGACCGTGGTGGACAGCACGGCCAGGAACAGCCCGGCCGCCACCACGGCGAGCGCCGGCCACGGGGCCGTGCCGCCGGGTGGGCCGGTGCCCGCTAGCGGCGGAGTTCGGGCCGGTCGATGATCCGCAACCATGTTCCGTCCGGCTGGCGGCGCACGACCTGGACCCGGGTGCCGGTGGCGTCGGCCGATTGGGTCGAGGTGAGGGCGAGATCCTCGAAGCGCAACGTGGGCAGCGGCGGCTCGGTCTTGAATTCCGGGCCGGCGGCGACCAATTTCTCCATCACGGCGCGGATCGCAGCGCGGCCCACCGTTTCCTGCCCCGGCGGGAATTCCATGACCGCGTCGGGCTCGTAGAGTTCGGCGAGCCCCTCGGCGTCGCGGGCGTTCGCCCACTCCACGAAGAGTCGCGTCACGTCTTCCGGCTGTTGCGCTCGTTCACGTTCCGTCATGTTGAGCGGCCCCATCTCTCTGATTGGTGAACCTGCTCCTATCCTCAGGCCAGGGGAGCCAGAAGGCAAAGAGCTAGTTTGTCTGGCAGCTAGAATCAATAGTTATGGAGCTGCGTCAGCTGGAGTACTTCGTGGCCGTGGCCGAAGAGGCGAGCTTCACCCGGGCCGCAGAGCGGGTGCACGTTGCCCAGCCCGGGGTGAGCGCCCAGATCCGCCGGCTTGAGCGTGAGCTCGGCCAGGAGCTGCTCGACCGCTCGGGCCGCACGGTGCGCCTCACTGAGGTCGGCGCCGCGGTGCTTCCCTACGCCCGCGCCGCCTTGCGCGCGGTGGACGGGTCACGGCTGGCCGTCGACGAGCTCGCCAGCCTTGTCCGGGGGAGGGTAGCGGTCGGCATGGTGACCGCCTGCTCGACACCTGCCCTGTTCGACCTGCTCGCCGAGTTCCACCGGATGCACCCGGCGGTCGAGATCTCGCTGTCGGAGGCCAACTCCAGCCAGCTGATCCTCGGGCTGCATGACGGCCGTCTCGACCTGGCGCTGATCGGCGTGGGCGGGGCCTCGCCCGCCGGTCTCACCGCCCGGGTGCTGCTCGATGAGCCTCTCGTCGCGGCGGTTCGCCGCGACGACCCGCTGGGTACCGCGCGGACGGTGACGCTGCGCGCCCTGCGGGACCGCCCGCTGATCAGCCTGCCGGTTGGCACCGGGCTGCGCTCGTGCATCGACGATGCGTGCTCCGCGGCGGGCCTGCGGCTGCGCATCACGCTGGAGACCAGCAACCCCGGCGTTCTCGCCCTGCTGGCCGCACGGGGGCTGGGCGTGGCGATCCTGCCGGCGTCCCTGGCCGCGGAGCACGAGGCCGAGCTGCACGTGGTCACGATCACCCAGCCCGCCCTGCGGGCCCGCATCGAACTGGCCTGGCGGCCGGACGGCACGGCCAGCCCGGCGGCGCGGGCGCTCATCCGGCTCGCCCAGGGCGCTCAGGACGCTCAGGGTGCTCAGCACGGCTGAGCGCCAGCGTGCGGCGGCTAGGAGATCTGCTGGTACAGGCGGTTATCTGATTGGGGGTCAGGGCGTAGTCAGCGGGGTGCTGCACTTCTTCGACACCGTCGTCAACGCCCCGCGACGTAGCGCGGTAGCTTTACAGGCCTCCTGCAATACGGAGCACCGCGCCGGTTACGTACGAGGCTTCCGGGCCGAGCAGCCAGGCGATGGCCGGGGCGATCTCGCCGGGTTCACCGGCC
>Ga0265338_10004932_pt1 | contig 17719 bp, 14 predicted proteins | sample 42126metaG_FD_193579 | JGI IMG/M metagenome (GOLD analysis project Ga0265338, IMG submission 193579) | Rhizosphere microbial communities from Carex aquatilis grown in University of Washington, Seatle, WA, United States - 4-21-26 metaG | ecosystem: Host-associated > Plants > Roots > Rhizosphere... | reverse complement strand
CGCCGCCGTTCACTGGCCGGCCCGCTGACTAGCGCGCTGTTCACCGGCGCTCCCCGCCCCTCATCGGTACTCCGCCAGCCGCCGGCCAAGGCCCCAGGCGCAGCCGGCCGCCATCAGCAGCGCCGCCACGATCAGGCCGGCCTCGAGCCCGGAGTAGGCACCGGACGCCGAGCGCGCGGTGGAGTCGAACACTGCCTGGTCGGCGGCCGTCGCCGCGGAAAGGTCACTGGTCAGCCGGGCGAACGCCCTGCCGTCGCTGCCGGTCCCCTGGCCGAGGGCGGCGGCGACCGCCTTGGCGTGGCTGCCGCTGTCGTCCAGCGACCTGACCTGGCGGTGGGCGGCGAACCAGGTCCCGCTGTCGCGTACCGCGGCCGCTACCGCGGGCGCGGCCGGGGTGCCACGGGCCGCGGCCTGGGCGGTGCCCAGCAGCGTGACCGGGCCGGGTCCCGCCAGTGCCTTGGCCTTGGCGGTGAAGTCGTCCTGGTAGGTGTCGTCGCCCATGTTGTCGATGAGGGTGATGCCCTCGTCCGCGTGTGCCTCCTGGGCGGCGATGCTGACCTGGGCGACCGCCTGCACGGTGGCCGAGCCGCGGGCCTGGGCGTCGAGCAGGTCGCCGCGCGCGCCCGCGTAGGCGACGCCGAGCCAGGCGAGCGAGACGACGACGGCGGCCCCAGCGACGAGCAGGCCGACGTTCAGCACCCGGTTGGTGCGCCCGCGCAGCCAGCGCGACGCCAGGTACAGGGCAAGGCCCGCCAGCAGGCCGGCCACCCCGGTGACCAGGATGAGCGGCAGCCCGGTGGCCTGCGCGCTGGCGGTGTGGAGGCTGTCGTTCTCGGCCGCGTAGAGGTCCTTGGCCTTGGCCAGCAGGGTGTCGTCGGCGTTCGCCAGCAGGGTGCCGCGCATCAGGGTGGACGCCTCACGCAGGTAGGCGGCGCCGAGCGGCAGGCCGAGCCGGTTATCGGCCCGGGCGGTCTCGATCTCCCCGGTGTAGACCGGCAGCTCGCGCGCCAGGAAGGCCAGGTCGGCCGCTGCGCGCGGGGTGCCCGCCTCGCCCTCGGCGGTCGCCGCCTCGATCTGCCCGCCCGCGGTGGTGATGTCGGACAGGTAGCGCTGCCTGCCCGCCGCGGGCTCGATGCCGCCCGCCAGGAAGGCGGTGGCGGCGGCGTCGTTGGCGTCCGACAGCTTGCCGTAGATCTGCTGCGCGTCCAGGCTGAGCGGCTCGCGGGTTGTCACCACGCTGGCGGCGGCCGACGAGTACTGCACCGCGGTGAAGGCCGCCAGGGCGCCCCAGGCCAGGCTGAGCAGCACCAGGCCGGCCAGCACCAGCCGCAGCCGCCCGGGCGTGGTCGCCAGGTCCAGCCAGCGCCTGCGCAGCGAGCCGGAGCGCAGCCGCCCCGGGCCCGGCCGGCCGGGACGCGAGCGGCCGGCGGGCGCGGCCAGGCCGGGCGTGCCGCCCTGTACCGCCGCGTGCGCCATGTCGCCGTTCCCCCTGCCAAGCAGACGAACCTGAGTAAGAGGTACCTATTGTGCGAACGAACGCCCCCGTGCGCCCGCATCGTCACCCGCTTGTTACCCGGCCCGGCCGACGGGCCGGGTAGCAAGCGGGCGCGCGCCTACACTAGCGGCCGTGCGGTCGGCGGGATGGCGACCGGCAGCGCCGGGCGGTCCAGGCCGCGCAGGTACTGGTCGACCGCGGCGGCCGCGCTGCGGCCCTCGGCGATCGCCCACACGATCAGCGACTGGCCGCGGCCCATGTCGCCGGCCGTGAACACCCCGGGCACCGACGTCTGGTAAGTGGCGTCGCGGGCCACGTTGCCGCGGGCGTCGAACGTCACCCCCAGGTCGGTCAGCAGCCCCGGCCGCTCCGCGCCGGTGAAGCCCATCGCCAGCAGCGCCAGGTCGCAAGGGATCTCCCGGCGGGTGCCCGGCACCGAGGCGAACCGGCCGCCTTCGAACGCCACTTCGGTCAGCCGCAGCGCCCGCACCTGCCCGTCGGAGTCGCCGACGAACTCCTCGGTGGAAACGGCGTAGACCCGCTCGCCGCCCTCCTCGTGGGCGGACGACACCCGGAAGATCAGCGGGTAGGTCGGCCACGGGTGGGCCTCCGCCCGGGCCATGGCCGGCCGCGGCATGATCTCGAGCTGGGTGACCGACGCCGCGCCCTGCCGGTGGGAGGTGCCGAGGCAGTCGGCACCGGTGTCGCCGCCGCCGATGATGACCACGTGCTTGCCCGCCGCGCAGATGGCCGCGTCCGCGCCGTCCCGGTTGGCCAGCGGCAGGAACTCCATCGCCTGGTAGATGCCGCTGAGCTCGCGCCCGGGGACCGGCAGGTCGCGCGGCACCCGCGCGCCGCCGGCCAGCACCACGGCCGAGAAGCCGTCGAGCTGGGCGGCCGAGTCGACCGACACCCCGGTGACGAACCGGGTGCCCTCGGCCTCCATCTGCGCCAGGCGCCGGTCCAGGTGCACCTTCTCCATCTTGAACTCGGGGATGCCGTAGCGGAGCAGCCCGCCCGCCGCGTCGTCCCGCTCGAAGACGGTCACCTGGTGCCCGGCCCGGGTGAGCTGCTGGGCGGCCGCGAGCCCGGCCGGGCCGGAACCGACCACGGCGACGGTGAACCCGGTCAGCGACTGCGGCGGGACCGGGACGATGGTGCCGTCCGCCCACGCGCGGTCGACGATCTCCACCTCGACCTGCTTGATCGTGACCGGGTCGTCGTTGATGCCGAGCACGCAGGCGTACTCGCACGGGGCCGGGCACAGCCGCCCGGTGAACTCGGGGAAGTTGTTGGTGGCGTGCAGCCGGTCGGCCGCGTCCGCCCAGTCACCCCGGTACACCAGGTCGTTCCACTCGGGGATCAGGTTCCCGAGCGGGCACCCGTTGTGGCAGAACGGGATGCCGCAGTCCATGCAGCGGGCCGCCTGCCGCTGCGTCCGCTCGGCCGCGAAGTCCTCGTAGACCTCGCTCCAGTCGCTGATCCGCACGTCCACCGGCCGCCGCCGCGGCAGCTCGCGGGCAGTCGTCAAGAACCCCTTGGGGTCACCCATGGCTAACTCCCCTCATCAACCGTGTGCCGCGGCCATGACGGCCTCGTCGACGTTCCTGCCCTCGCGCTCGGCGGCCGACGCCGCCAGCAGGACCCGCTTGTAGTCCTTGGGCATGACCTTGCTGAACCGGCTGGCCGCGGTCTCCCAGTCGGCCAGCAGCCGGGCCGCCACCGCCGAGCCGGTCTCCGCCTGGTGCCGGGCGATGACCTCCGACAGGAACTCCAGGTCGCCCTCCTCCAGCGGGTCGACGTCCACCATCTCCCGGTTCAGCCGGACCGGGTTGAGGTCGAGGACGTAGGCGATGCCGCCGGACATGCCGGCCGCGAAGTTCCGCCCGGTCGGCCCGAGCACCACCACCCGGCCGCCGGTCATGTACTCGCAGCCGTGGTCGCCGACGCCCTCGGCGACCGCGAGGGCCCCGGAGTTGCGCACGCAGAACCGCTCGCCGACGGTGCCGCGCAGGAAGATCTCGCCCGCGGTGGCCCCGTAGCCGATCACGTTGCCCGCGACCACCTGGGTTTCCGCCTCGAAGGTGGCGTCCGGCGACGGTGCGACCACCAGGCGGCCGCCGGACAGCCCCTTGCCCAGGTAGTCGTTGGCGTCGCCGGTCAGCCTGAGGGTGATGCCGCGCGGCACGAACGCGCCGAACGACTGGCCGGCCGACCCGGTGAACGCCACTGTGATGGTGTCGGCGGGCAGGCCCTCGCCGCCCCACCGCCGGGTCACCTCGTAGCCCAGCATGGTGCCGACGGTCCGGTTGACGTTGCGGATCGGCAGCTCAAGGCGGACCGGGCGGCCTTCCTCGAGCGCGCCCTCGGCCAGCTGGATCAGCGTGTTGTCCAGCGCCCGGTCCAGGCCGTGGTCCTGCTCGCTGACCCGGTGCAGGGTCATCTCGGACAGCGGCCCGTCGGCGTTGGACGGCACGTGCAGCACCGGGCTGAGGTCGAGCCCGGACGCCTTCCAGTGCGCCACCGCCAGGGCGGTGTCCAGCAGGTCGACCCGGCCGACGGCCTCCTCGATCGAGTGCAGCCCGAGGGCGGCCAGGTACTCGCGGACCTCTTCGGCGATGAACTCGAAGAAGTTGACCACGAACTCCGGCTTGCCGGTGAACCGGGCCCGCAGCTCAGGGTTCTGGGTGGCCACCCCGACCGGGCAGGTGTCCAGGTGGCAGACCCGCATCATGATGCAGCCGCTGACCACCAGCGGGGCGCTGGCGAAGCCGAACTCCTCGGCGCCGAGCAGGGCCGCGATGACCACGTCGCGGCCGGTCTTGAGCTGCCCGTCGACCTGCACCGTGATGCGGTCGCGGAGCCGGTTGCGCAGCAGCGTCTGCTGGGTCTCGGCCAGCCCCAGCTCCCACGGGGCGCCGGCGTGCTTGAGCGAGGTGAGCGGGGCGGCGCCGGTGCCGCCGTCGTGCCCGGAGATCAGCACCACGTCGGCGTGCGCCTTGGACACGCCCGCCGCGACGGTGCCCACGCCCATCTCGGCCACCAGCTTGACGTGCACCCGGGCGGACGGGTTGGCGTTCTTCAGGTCGTGGATGAGCTGCGCCAGGTCCTCGATCGAGTAGATGTCGTGGTGCGGCGGCGGCGAGATCAGCCCCACCCCGGGAGTGGAGTACCTGGTCTTGGCGATCCACGGGTACACCTTGTGCCCCGGCAGCTGGCCGCCCTCGCCCGGCTTGGCGCCCTGCGCCATCTTGATCTGCACGTCGTCCGCGTTGACGAGGTACTCGCTGGTCACGCCGAAGCGGCCGGAGGCCACCTGCTTGACGGCTGAGCGCCGCAGGTCGCCGTTGGCGTCGGGGATGAACCGCTCCGGGTCCTCGCCGCCCTCGCCGGTGTTGGACCGGCCGCCGATCCGGTTCATCGCGATCGCCAGGGTCTGGTGCGCCTCAGCCGAGATCGACCCGTAGGACATCGCGCCGGTGGCGAACCGCCGGACGATCAGCTCGATCGCTTCCACTTCATCAATCGGAATCTTCCGAACGGATTCGGCTGGCTCCCCCAGCTCACCGATCCCCTTGATGCGGAGCAGGCCGCGCAGCGTCTTCAGCTGCGCTGACTGGTCGTCGACCAGCGCGGTGTACTCCTTGAAGATCTCGTAGCGGCGGCTGCGGGTGGCGTGCTGCAGCTTGAACACGGTCTCCGGGTTGAACAGGTGGGGCTCGCCCTCGCGGCGCCACTGGTACTCGCCGCCGATCTCCAGCCGCCGGTGGTTCAGCCCGGCCCCGCCCGCGGCCGGGCCGGCCCGGCGGGCGGCCTCCTGCGCCAGCACGTCGAAGCCGACCCCGGACAGCCGCGAGGTGGTCCCGGTGAAGCAGGTGCCGATGACCTCCTCGCCCAGCCCGATCGCCTCGAAGATCTGGGCGCCGGTGTAGGACGCGACGGTGGACACGCCCATCTTCGACATGACCTTGAGCAGGCCCTTGCCGAGGGCCTTGACGAGGTTCTGCTCGGCCCGGTCGGGGGTCAGCTCGCGGCCCGCCGCGGTGCCGGCCGCACCCGCGAGCTCGCCGCGGGCGGCCAGGTCGCGGACGGTCTCGATCGCCAGGTAAGGACACACCGCGGCGGCGCCGTAGCCGACAAGCAACGCGACGTGATGGCACTCGCGGGCGTCGCCGGACTCGACGATCAGCCCCACCCGGGTCCTGGTCTTCTCCCGGATCAGGTGGTGGTGCACCGCGCCGGTCAGCATCAGCGACGGGATCGGCACCAGCTTGTCGTGGTCGGGCCCGCGGTCGGACAGCACGATGAGGCGGGCGCCGTTGAAGATGGCGGTGGTGACCTCGGTACAGATCTCGCGCAGCCGCTCCCGCAGCCCGTCGCCGCCGCCCGCCGGGTCGAACCGGCCGTCGACCACGTGCGCGGCGAAGCCGGGCAGGTTGCCGCCGTCGTTGATGTGCACCAGCTTGGCCAGGTCCTGCTCGCCGATCACCGGGAACGGCAGCACTACCTGCCGGCAGGACGCGGGCCCGGGCACGAGCAGGTTCTGCTCGGGCCCGGTCGAGGTGGACAGCGAGGTGACCAGCTCTTCCCTGATGGCGTCCAGCGGCGGGTTGGTGACCTGGGCGAACAACTGGGTGAAGTAGTCGAACACCAGCCGCGGCTTGTCCGACAGCACCGCCATCGGGGTGTCGGTGCCCATCGAGCCGATCGGCTCGGCGCCGGTGCGGGCCATCGGCGCCAGGATGACCCGCAGCTCTTCCTCGGTGTAGCCGAAGGTGCGCTGCCGGGTGAGCAGGCCGTCCGCGGTCGGGGTCTGGCGCTCCCGGTCAGGCAGGTCGTCTAGCTGCACCAGGCCGGCGTGCAGCCAGTCGGTGTACGGCTGGTCGGCCGCCAGCTCGGACTTGACCTCTTCGTCTTCGACGATCCGGCCGGAGGCGGTGTCGGCCAGGAAGATCCGGCCGGGCTGCAGCCGGCCGCGGCGCACCACCCGGGCGGGCTCGATGTCGAGCACGCCGACCTCGCTGGCCAGGATCACCAGGCCGTCGGCGGTGACCCAGTAGCGGCCGGGGCGCAGCCCGTTGCGGTCGAGCACGGCGCCGATCACGGTGCCGTCGGTGAACGCGATCAGCGCGGGGCCGTCCCACGGCTCCATCAGCGCCGAGTGAAACTGGTAGAACGCCCGGCGCTTGTCGTCCATCTCGCCGTGGTTCTCCCACGGCTCGGGGATCATCATCAGCAGCGCGTGCGGCAGCGACCGGCCGCCCAGGTGCAGCAGTTCCAGGCACTCATCGAACGACTGCGAGTCGGCGCCGTCCGGGTCGATGATCGGGAACAGCCGCTCGATGCCCTTGCCCGACTTGGACGGCGGGATCAGCGGGGAGTCGAGCATCGCCTCGCGGGCGCGCATCCAGTTCCGGTTGCCCTGCACGGTGTTGATCTCGCCGTTGTGCGCCACGAAGCGGAACGGGTGCGACCGCGGCCAGGACGGGAACGTGTTGGTGGAGAACCGCGAGTGGACCAGGCCGATGTTGCTCTGGTAGCGCTCGTCCGACAGGTCGGGGAAGAACGGCCCGACCTGGGGCGCGGACAGCATGCCCTTGTAGACGATGGTGCGCGCGGACAGCGACGCGAAGTACACGCTGACCTCGTGCTCGGCCCGCTTGCGGAGGCAGAAGGCGAGCCGGTCGAGCTCCAGCCCGCTCTCGCCGCCCTCGCCCGCGACGAACAGCTGCGCCAGGTGCGGCAGCACCTCGATCGCGCCGGGGCCGCAGGCGGCCTGGTCGACCGGGACCTCGCGCCAGCCGAGGACGGTCAGCCCCTCATCGGCGGCCAGGTCGGCGATCCGGGCGCAGGCACGCACCCGTTCGGGCTGATCGACTGGCAGGAACGCGAGGCCGGCCGCGTAGCTGCCCGCAGCCGGCAGCTCGAGCCCGGACACCGCCCGGAAGAACGCGTCGGGTATCTGGGTGAGGATGCCGGCCCCGTCGCCGGTATCGGGGTCGGCGCCCGCCGCGCCGCGGTGCTCGAGGTTGCATAGAACGCGAAGGGCACTGGCCACGACGTCATGGCCGCCGCCGGCCCGCAGGTCGGCCACGAAACCCACACCACAGGCATCGTGTTCGAACCGGCTGTCGTAAAGCCCCTCAACTGCGGCAGGCACCATCAAAACTCCTGTCGTCATAATCCGCTGTACTGCGCTTGCTGCGGTGGGGACGACGCTGGCCCTGCTGCTACACGTAAGTTACATAGAGATTACATGACTGGTGAATCCCTTACCAGAGGCGACTTTTGAGGCCCCTGAGCGGAATTGGTGCCCGTGCGGCGGCAGAGCCCACGGTGATGTCAGCGCCGTCGGGCACCGATGCGTCACCCTGCTCCCCTGGCCGGAGCCTTGGTGATCATCGGTAGGGTGAGCGATACCCAGCCAAAACTGCCCGAAACCGTGAACATTTAGCGCCAGCCGCGGCACCCCGGCGACGGCTTGCTCCCCCTGCTGCCGACCGTGACGCCTGCGCTCCCGCCCGCCCCTCCCGCATCAACCGTTATGCGAATTTCACCGGCAAATGTGGTGAAATTCTCATGAAGTCCCCGCCCTCCGCCGCCGCGCTGCGTGTCGCCCGCCGGGCGGACGAGGGCGCGGGCGGGGTCACCTGGGCGGGGAGCACGAGGACCGGGAGCACGAGGACCGGGAGCAAGGCGGCCGCGGCCGGGAGCGACTCGGCCGGGAGCGACTCGGCCCGCCGGGGAAGCTCCACCCTGCGGCTTCGCCGCTTCTTGCTGTTATCCCGCGGAGTGGTCCGGTGACGGCGACGACTGGAAACTTTTAGGTGCTATCGCACGTAAGAGTTACCGATTCGATAAAAGTTTCCGTTCTAATGTGGCGGTCGACGGCGGGTGGTGCTGGTGCGGAACACGGCACAACGCAGACGCGGCCCGAGCCGCAAACGCGGGGGTCGCGGGGCGCGGGGGGCGGGCGCGGGGGTGCGGAGGCGCGGGGGTTGCGGGGCGGCGGGTACACGGGGGCCGGGCGTCCTGAGGTGCCGGGACCGGGGGCGGGGTTTACGCGGGGGGTGCTGCTAGCGGCGGCGGACGCCGGCTGCGAGGTCGGTGGTGAGGTCGCGGACGGCGGCGATGCCTTCGTCGGGGGTCGCGGCGGCGGCCAGGCGGCGGACGTAGGCGGAGCCGACGATCACCCCGTCGGCGAAGCCGGCTACCTCGCGGGCCTGGGCGCCGCTGGAGACGCCGACCCCGACGGCGGCCGGGAGGCTGGTGTGCTCCTTGATGTGGGCCACCACGTCGGCCGCGCTCGAGCTGAGCGCGTCCCTGGTGCCGGTGACGCCCATCAGGCTCACCGCGTAGACGAAGCCGCGGCACAGGCTGGTGATCGCCGCGACCCGCTCCGGCGGCGAGGACGGCGCGACCAGGAAGATGCGGTCAAGCTGGTGGGCGTCGGACGCGGCCAGCCAGGGGCCCGCCTCTTCCGGGGTCAGGTCGGGGGTGATCAGGCCCGCGCCGCCCGCGCTGGCCAGGTCGCGGGCGAACGCGTCGGGGCCGTAGTGGTCGATCGGGTTCCAGTAGGTCATGATCACCGCGGCCACCCCGGCGTCGGCGATCGCGGTCACCGTGTCGAGGACGTCCTTGATCCGGGTGCCGCCCTTCAGCGCGTGGTAGACGGCGTCGGCGACCACCGGGCCGTCCATCAGCGGGTCGGAGTAGGGCAAGCCGACCTCGATGACGTCGGCGCCCCCCTCGGCCATGGCCAGCGCCGCCCGGATCGCGGTCTGCTTGTCGGGGAAGCCGGCCGGGATGTAGCCGACCAGCGCGGCCCGGTCCTCGGCCGCCGCCTTCTCGAACGCGGTGCTGACGGTACTCATCTGCGCAGGCCTCTCAGACACCGAAGTAGGCGGACGCGGTGGCCACGTCCTTGTCGCCGCGGCCAGATAGGTTGACCAGGATCAGGGCGTCCGGACCGAGCTCATGACCGAGCTTGATCGCCCCGGCCAGGGCGTGCGAGGACTCCAGGGCGGGGATGATGCCCTCGGTCTTGCACAGCGCCGAGAACCCGGCCATCGCCTCGGCGTCGCTGACCGAGCGGTACTCCGCCCGGCCGGCGTCCTTCAGCCACGAGTGCTCAGGGCCGACCCCCGGGTAGTCCAGGCCGGCCGAGATCGAGTGGGTGTCCAGGGTCTGCCCCTCGGCGTCCTGCAGCACGTAGGTGCGCATGCCGTGCAGCACACCGGGAGTGCCGAAGGTCAGCGTGGCGGCGGTCCGCTCGGGGCGGCCGTCGCCGTCGCCGCCGGCCTCGCACCCGATCAGCCGGACCTGGGTGTCCGGGATGAACGCGTGGAACACGCCGATCGCGTTGCTGCCACCGCCCACGCAGGCCACCACCGCGTCCGGCAGCCGCCCGGCCAGCTCCTGCACCTGCTGGCGGGCCTCGATCCCGATGACCCGCTGGAAGTCGCGCACCATCATCGGGAACGGGTGCGGGCCGCCGACCGAGCCGATGCAGTAGTGGGTGTACTCAACGGTGCTGACCCAGTCCCGGAACGCCTCGTTCATCGCGTCCTTGAGCGTCCTGGTGCCCGCGGTGACCGGCACCACGGTCGCGCCGAGCATGCGCATCCGGGACACGTTGAGCGCCTGGCGCCTGGTGTCTTCCTCGCCCATGTAGACGACGCACTCCAGGCCGAGGAGCGCGCACGCGGTGGCGGTGGCCACCCCGTGCTGTCCCGCCCCGGTCTCGGCGATCACCCGGGTCTTGCCCATCCGCTTGGTCAGTAGCACCTGGCCGAGCACGTTGTTGATCTTGTGCGAGCCGGTGTGCGCCAGGTCTTCCCGCTTGAGCAGGATCCGGGCGCCGCCCGCGAACTCGGCCCCGAACCGCTTCGCCTCGGTCAGCAGGGTGGGACGGGCGGCGTAGTTCGTCAGCAGGCCTGCCAGCTCGGCAGTGAACGCCGGGTCGGTCCTGGCCGCCTCGTACTCCTTGGCCAGCTGCTCGATCGCCGCCATGAGCGACTCGGGGGCGAACAGGCCGCCGTAGTCACCGAAGTGGCCGGCCGTGTCGGGGACCGGGGCGATGTCGGGTTCTGCGGGCGCGTTACTCACGTCCGCCACCCTATCGCGCCCGCCACCTGCCGCTGAATGCCGCTCAGGCCTGGCCGCGCTCCCCGCGCAGGGCCGGGTGCGAGCCCGCGGTCACCAGGTCGGCGACGGCCGCCCGGGGGTCTTTCTCGGTCACCAGGGACTCGCCGACCAGGACCGCGTCGGCGCCGCAGGCGGCGTAGGCGAGCAGGTCGTGCGGGCCGCGGACGCCGGACTCGGCGATCTTGACGGTGCCGTCTGGTATGCGCGGCGCCAGCCGGGAGAAGATGCTCCGGTCGATCTCGAGGGTGGCCAGGTTGCGCGCGTTCACCCCGATGACGGTGGCGCCCGCCTCCACCGCCCGGTCGAGCTCCTCGTCGGCGTGCACCTCGACCAGCGGCAGCAGGCCGATGCTGAGCGCCCGCTCCACCAGCGAGACCAGCGCGGGCTGGTCAAGCGCGGCCACGATGAGCAGCACCAGGTCGGCGCCGTAGGCGCGTGCCTCCCAGAGCTGGTAGGAGCTGACAACGAAGTCCTTGCGCAGTACCGGGATCTGCACCGCGCGGCGAACCGAGGCCAGGTCGTCCAGCGAGCCGCCGAACCGGCGCTGCTCGGTCAGCACGCTGATCACCCGCGCGCCGCCCGCCTCGTAGTCGCCGGCCAGCGCGGCCGGGTCGTCAATGGCGGCCATCGAGCCGCGGGACGGGCTGGCCCGCTTGACCTCGGCGATGACGCTGACGCCCTCGGCCTTGAGCGCGGCCAGCGCGTCGAGCGGCGACGGCGCCCGCCTGGCCTGGTCCTTGAGCTGCTCGAGGGAGACGCGCGACTGGCGTTCGGCCAGGTCGGCGCGGACGCCTGCGAGGATCTCGTCGAGCACACTCACCGCGGTTCCGCCGTCTCCTCAAATGGGAAATGTTGCACGGCCGATGCTAGCTGCCCGCTCCGGGCGCTCCCGGTGGCCCCCCGGGAGTTTGCCTTCGCTATGCATTGGTCTTACGTTCACGTTGCGCGACTGGCCCGTCATCGGCGGGGCTGTGACCAACAGCACCCGCACCAACAGCACCAGAGCCCGCGGAGCCGGGAGCGCCCGCCTGGTCGCCCTCGGTCGGGTCCTCGCCGCTGTTCAGCGACTCCCACATGCTGGCGGCGTCCAGCGCCCCGGCCCGGCCGCGCGGCCGCTGCCCGGCCGGGCTGGCCGCGCCGCCGGCCGCATTGCCGGCCGCATTGCCGACGGGGGCGTCGTAGCGGGACGACATGACCGGCCAGTCCGGGCCGCGCAGCGCGGTGGCCACGCCCGCCAGGAACACGAGCAGCGCGCCCAGCAGGACGGCGACGTGCCAGGGGGTGCCGGACATGATGGCGTGGGCAGTCGACCCGGACACCACGAACGCCCCGCCGGACGACGAGCCGCTGGTGGTCGAGCCCGCCGCGCCGGACACGGCGGCCGACTCGGGCGAGGCGACCTTGGAGGCCGCCACCGAGATCACCGTCGCGGCGGTGACCGAGCTGAGCACGGCCGCCCCCGCCCCCGCCCCGAACAGCGCCAGCAGCACCCCGGCCGCCCGCCGGAGCACTCCCCTGGTGGCGATGACCGCCGCCAGGCCGGCCAGCGCGGCCAGCGCCAGCGCGCCCGCCAGCGGCACCAGGTCGGAGCCCGACACGTTGATCGACTGCGAGGTCAGCGGCTTCGGCTCGGTGAACACGGCGGTGGCCCACTGCTGCCTGACCGCCAGCAGGATCAGCCCGGCCCCGACAGCGCCGCCCGCCAGCGCGTAGCCGTACTCACGTTTGGCTGACCCGGGCGACAGGGCTGGCCGGGCGGTCATGCGCCCGCCGCGTCCGGCCGCTCGCCGGTCACGCTGTCCAGCACGTCGACGTCGAAGCAGGTGCGCCTCCCGGTGTGGCAGGCGGCGCCCACCTGGTCCACCTTGACCAGCACGACGTCGGCGTCGCAGTCGAGCGCCACCGACTTGACCCACTGCTGGTGGCCGGAGCTCTCGCCCTTCACCCAGTACTCCTGGCGGCTGCGGGACCAGTAGGTGCACCGCCCGGTGGTCAGGGTGCGGTGCAGCGCCTCGTCGTCCATCCAGGCGAGCATCAGCACCTCGCCGGTGTCGTACTGCTGCGCGACGGCGGGCACCAGGCCGTCGGCGTCCCGCTTGAGCCGGGCGGCGATCTTCGGGTCCAGGCTGGACGGGCGCGCTGCCTGCGTCATCGGTGACCTCGTCTCTCGTGGTTCTGCCCGGCCCGCGGGGCGTAGCCCGTACTGGGGTCGGCGGGCGGGGCAGCTACAGCCTACGGCGTCACCCTGGGCGCCAGGCGAGCCATTATCCGCCTACGATGCTTGGGTGACCTACGCGCAGGACGAACGGGCGGCGCTAGCCGCGCTGCTGGACGAGACCGGCCCGGACGGCCCTACCCTCTGCGCGGGCTGGCAGACGCGGGATCTGGCGGCGCACCTGGTGCTGCGGGAGCGCCGGCCCGATGCCGCGGCCGGGGTGGCGGGCGGCCCGCTGGCCGGCTACACCGCCCGGGTACAGCAGCAGTACCTGGAGCGCTACCCGTACTCCGAGCTGATCCGGCTGTTCCAGGCGGGGCCGCCGCGGATCTCCCCGTTCGCCATCCCCGGCGCGGACGCGGCCGCCAACACGGTCGAGTACTTCGTGCACCACGAGGACGTGCGCCGGGCGGGCGCGGAGTGGACCGAGCGGGAGCTGCCCGGGCCGTTGTCCGAGCTGCTGTGGAAGCGGCTCAAGCAGTCGCGGCTGTTCCTGCGCTCCGCCCCGACCGGGATCGTGCTGGCCCGCGAGGACGGCGGCAAGCTCGACCTGATCGTGGCCAAGACGGCGGCCCCCAACGTCACCGTGACCGGCCCGCCCGCCGAGCTGACCTTGTGGGCAATGGGGCGGGTGAGCGCGGCCCGGGTGACGCTTGACGGCCCGCCGGAGGCGGTCGCCAAGCTGACCGGCTGGCGCCGCTAGCGCCAGCCGGCTTACTGGCTAGTAACGGCCGCCGCGGCGGATCTCGCGGCGGCGGGCGCCCCCGACCACCTTGTAGGCCAGGTAGCCGCCGCCGCCGATGACGGCGACGAACAGCAGCGCGCCCAGCAGCCCAAGCACCGCGTGCACGGCGGCATTGACGATGAAGAAAACGATGATCGCGCCGATAACCACTGCGCCGACCTTGGCCAGGCTCATAGCGGCCCCTTTCTCTTCGGGCACCACCGATAATAGTCGGGCTGGCTGAAAACAGGGCCGGCGGGAAGTAAGAGTCAGGGAAGACTCAGGGTTGACCCGGACATCACCGGGGGCTGCCGGAGGCGGGAAGGGACCACGAAAGATGCAGGCGTTTGGGATCGACATCGGCGGAACCGGGATCAAGGGCGCGCCGGTGGACTGCGCGACCGGGAAGCTGCTGAGCGAGCGGAAGAAGATTCTCACCCCGCACCCAGCCACGCCCGAGGCGGTCACCGAGGTGGTGCGCGAGCTGGTGCAGTCGTTCGGCTGGAAGGGCGAGATCGGGGCGACCTTCCCCGGCGTAGTCATCGGCGGCACCATCCGCTCGGCCGCCAACGTGGACAAGACGTGGATCGACACGAACGCGGCAGGGCTGTTCGCCAAGGCGACCGGGACCGAGGTGGCGGTGCTCAACGACGCCGACGCGGCCGGCATCGCCGAGATGACGTTCGGCGCGGGGGCCGGAGTGAAGGGGTCGGTGCTGATGCTGACCTTCGGCACCGGGGTCGGCTCGGCGCTGTTCACCGACGGGGTGCTGGTGCGCAACACCGAGTTCGGGCACATCGAGATCCGGGGCAAGGACGCCGAGAAGCGCGCCTCCGAGCACGCCAAGGTGAGCCACGAGTGGGGCTGGAAGGACTGGACCGAGCGGGTCTCGGAGTACCTGCAGCACATCGAGGCGCTGGTGTCGCCCGACCTGATCATCGTCGGCGGCGGGATCAGCAAGGAGTCGGAGAAGTGGGTGCCACTGCTTGAAGGCGTCCGGGCCAAGATCGTGCCGGCCACCTTGCTGAACGACGCCGGCATCGTCGGCGCGGCCATGGCGACCGGCGGCAACGCCGCGGTGGCGCGCTAGCGGGAACAACCGTGAGGCGCCGAACGGGTGCGCGGTGCCTCACCCGGCCCTGGGTAAGCGGGGCCTGGGTAAGCGGACCGGGTGGCCGCCGGCGCGGAGCGCTTCCTTGACCTGCGCGATGCGCAGGGTGCCGAAGTGGAACACGCTGGCGGCCAGCACCGCGTCCGCGCCCGCGTCGACCGCGGGGGCGAAGTGGCCGACCGTGCCCGCGCCGCCGCTGGCGATGACGGGGACGGCGACGGCCGCCCGGACGAGCTGGATCAGCTCCAGGTCGAAGCCGGCCTCGGTGCCGTCGGCGTCCATCGAGTTGAGCAGGATCTCGCCCGCGCCGAGTTCGGTCGCCTGGCGGGCCCAGTCAACGGCGTCGATGCCGGTGCCGGTGCGGCCGCCGTGGGTGGTGACCTCGAAGCCGCTCGGGGTCGGCTCCCCGTCCCTGATCCGGCGGGCGTCCACCGAGAGCACCACGCACTGCGAGCCGAACTGCCTGGCCGCCTCGGCCAGCAGCCCGGGGCGGGCGATGGCGGCGGTGTTGAGCGACACCTTGTCCGCCCCCGCCCGCAGCAGCGCGTCTACGTCGCTGGTCGAGCGGACCCCGCCGCCCACGGTGAGCGGGATGAACACCTGCTCGGCGGTGCGCCGGACGACGTCGTACATGGTGTCCCGGCCGCCGCTTGACGCGGTGATGTCGAGGAAGGTCAGCTCGTCGGCGCCCTCGGCGTCGTAGCGGGCGGCCAGTTCCACCGGGTCGCCCGCGTCGCGCAGGTTCGCGAAGTTGACTCCCTTCACCACCCGGCCGGCGTCGACGTCGAGGCAGGGGATGACGCGGACCGCGACCGTCATCCGGCCCCCCCGCTCACTGAGGACACCGCTTCGAGGGCCTCTGGCAGGGTGAACGCGCCCGCGTAGAGGGCCTTGCCGACGATCGCGCCCTCCACCCCGAGCGGGGTCAGCCCGGCCAGCGCGCGCAGGTCGTCCAGGCTGGACACGCCGCCGCTGGCGACCACCGGCGCGGCCGTGGCGGCGCAGACGTCGCGGTACAGGTCCAGGTTGGGGCCGCGCAGCATGCCGTCCTTGAGCACGTCGGTGATCACGTAGCGGGCGCAGCCCTCGACGTCCAGCCGGGACAGCGCCTCGTACAGGTCACCGCCCTCCTTGGTCCAGCCCCGGGCGGCCAGCGTGCGGCCGCGGACGTCGAGGCCGACCGCGATCTTGTCCCCGTGGGCGGCGATGACGCCCCGCACCCAGTCCGGGTTCTCCATCGCGGCGGTGCCGATATTGACCCGGGCGCAGCCGGTGGTCAGGGCCCGGGTTAGCGAGGCATCATCGCGGATGCCGCCGGACAGCTCCACCTTGACATCGAGCTTGCCGGTCACCGTGGCCAGCAGCTCGGCGTTGCTGCCGCGACCGAAGGCGGCGTCCAGGTCGACCAGGTGAATCCATTCCGCGCCGGCCGACTGCCAGGCCAGGGCGGCCTCGACCGGGTCGCCGTAGGACGTCTCGGAGCCGGCCGCGCCCTGCACCAGGCGGACGGCCTGCCCGCCGGCGACATCGACGGCGGGCAGCAGGGTCAGGCTCACGGAGTCTCCTCGTATCCGGCGCGGCGCGGCGTTCTCGCAGTGCCGCGCGTCGCGCTCTCGGCGCCGCACGCGGCGCTTCTTGCTGTTATCCGCTCTGTGGGCGGCTGGCGAAAAGAGCGTGGATGTTTGTGCACCCTGCGGGGTGCACAAACATCCACCTTGTGGCCCGGGGGGTCCGGGCAGGGTGGCGCTGGGGGCTGGTGGCTCGTGCGCGGGCCCTGGAGCACGTCGGCGGGGGCGGCGTACGAGGCGGGTGAGGCCGCAGAGACGCGCGGGGCCATGGGGGCGGTGCGCCGGGCGGGGGTGGAGTGTGGGGCCGCGCGTGGGGCGGGGGCGGGGGCGGTGCGTGGGGCGGGGGCGGGGGCGGTGCGCTGGGCGGGGGTGGAGTGTGGGGCGGGTGAGGCGGGCGGCGGTGCGGAAGTGGGAGGGGGAGCTGGCAGCGAGGCGGCGGGGCGGGTCACAGGGAGGCCAGCCAGTTGGTGAGGACGGCCGCGCCGGCGTCGCCGGACTTCTCGGGGTGGAACTGGGTGGCGGCGACGACGCCGTGCTCGACCGCGGCCGCGAACGGCTCGCCGTGCTCGGTCACGGTGATCGCGGCGCCCGCGGCCAGCAGCGGGGCGGCGTCGGCCATCCGCAGTCCGAAGGAGTGCACGAAGTAGAAGCGGGTGCCGCCGTCCACGCCCGCGAACAGCCGCGACCCGGCCGGGGGGGCCACCGTGTTCCAGCCCATGTGCGGCAGCACCGGGGCGTGCAGCCGGTCGACGGTGCCGGGGAAGACCCCGCACCCGGCGGTACGCAGGCCGAACTCGACGCCCTGGGTGAACAGCACCTGCATGCCGACGCAGATGCCGAGGACGGGGCGGCCGTGCTCGATGCGGCTGGCGATCACCTTCTCGCCGCCAATGCCGCGCAGCCCGGCCATGCAGGCGGCGAACGCGCCGACGCCGGGCACCACCAGGCCGTCGCACTCGGCGGCGGCGTCGGGGTCGGCCGTCACGGTGACGTCGGCGCCGACCCGGGCGAGGGCCCGCTCGGCCGAGCGGAGGTTGCCCGACCCGTAGTCCAGCACGACTATCTTCGGCCTGGCGGTCACGGGGCGGTGTCCAGGGTCAGCCGCACCCGTTCGGGCTGCTGGGTTTTCATGGGTTAGAGCACGCCCTTGGTGGACGGGACGCCGGGCGCGCGCGGGTCGGCCGCGGCGGCCGCCCGCAGGGCCCGGGCGACCGCCTTGAACTGGGCCTCGACGATGTGGTGGGGATTGCGCCCGTAGAGCACGTCGATGTGCAGGCAGATGCCGGCCGAGAACGCCAGTGACTCCCAGATGTGCCTGGTGAGGGTGGTGTCGTAGCTGCCGATCATCGGGGACATGCCGTCCGGCTCGGTGTGCACCACGTAGGGGCGGCCAGACAGGTCGACCGCGGCGCGGACCAGGGTCTCGTCGAGCGGAACGAGGGCGTCGCCGAACCGCTGG
>Ga0265338_10004930_pt1 | contig 17728 bp, 21 predicted proteins | sample 42126metaG_FD_193579 | JGI IMG/M metagenome (GOLD analysis project Ga0265338, IMG submission 193579) | Rhizosphere microbial communities from Carex aquatilis grown in University of Washington, Seatle, WA, United States - 4-21-26 metaG | ecosystem: Host-associated > Plants > Roots > Rhizosphere... | reverse complement strand
GACCAGCGACCCGGCGGCCGAAGTCTACCGGCTGTACGAGGCGACCCTGAACCGGGGCCCCGACCAGGGGGGCCTGACCGGCTGGACCAACGCCCTGAACAACGGGACGTCCTTGCAGAGCGTGGCCAACGGCTTCGTCAGCTCGGCGGAGTTCCAGACCGACTACGGCGCGCTCGACAACGCCCATTTCATCAACCTGCTCTACGAGAACGTCCTGCACCGTGGGTCCGACCCTACGGGCCAGACCTATTGGCTGGGCCAGATGAGCGGAGGCATGACCCAGGCCCAGGTGGTGCTGGGGTTCACCCAGAGCCCCGAGGACATCAACGACCTGGCCGCGCCGGTGCAGCAGGGGCTGTGGGTCGGCAACCCCAACGCCGCTGAGGTCGCCCGGCTCTACGACACCACGCTGGGCCGCCTGCCAGATGCCGCCGGCCTGGCCTATTGGACCAACCAGCTGCAGACCGGGACCAGCCTGCAGACCGTGGTCAACGGCTTCGTCGGCTCGAGCGAGTTCCAGACCGACTACGGCCCGCTCGACAACACCCACTTCGTCTCGCTGCTCTACAACAACGTGCTGCACCGCGCTCCGGACCCGGCCGGCCAAAGCTACTGGCTCGGCCAGATGAGCAGCGCCATGACCCGAGCCCAGGTGGTGCTGGGCTTCTCCGACAGCGCCGAGCACATCGCCGACACCGCCCCCCACATCGACGGCGGAATCTGGCTGGCCTAACGCGAGGGCGGCCTATTCCGCCGCCGGACCGTAGCCCGGGCGCTTGTAGAGGCGGTCGGCCTTGGCGGTGATCTCCGGCTCGTAGACCTCAACCATCCACAGGTCGGGCTCGACGTCCTCGATGGTCACCGAGATCGAACGCTCGCTGGAACCCAGGGTCTGGGCCAGCGCCCGGCCGATGGCCTCGGCCAGGCGTTGCTTGTCGTCGTCACTGCGGCCCGCGTACATGCGCACGTTGACGTGGGGCATCTCGGCCTCCCTTTCAGCGGGAACTAGCGGCCGACCCGGTCCTGCAGATGAGCGGGATAACGGTCGCCCTGGACCTCTATATCGCCCAGGGCGTCCTGGATGCGTCGCAGGTCGCCCGGCGTCAACTCCAGCGCGTCGGCGCCGAGATTCTCCTCCAGCCGGTACAGCTTGGTGGTGCCGGGGATCGGGACGATCCAGGGCTTCTGCGCCAGCAGCCAGGCCAGGGCGATCTGGGCCTTGGTCGCGCCCTTCTCGCGGGCGATCTCGTCCAGTCGCTCGACCAGAGCCTGGTTGGCCACGCGCGCCTCGACCGAGAACCGGGGCACGGTGTTGCGGAAATCCGTGGGGTCGAAGCGGGTATTGGCGTCGATGGCGCCGGTCAGGAAGCCCTTGCCCAGGGGGCTGAAGGGCACGAGGCCGATGCCCAGCGCCTCCAGGGCCGGCAGGATCTCGCGCTCGGGCTCGCGCCACCACAGGGAGTATTCGCTCTGCAGCGCCGCCACCGGCTGCACCGCATGGGCGCGGCGGATGGAGTCCACGCCGGCCTCCGACAGGCCGAAGTGCTGCACCTTGCCCTCGGCGATCAGGTCCTTGACCGCGCCGGCCACGTCCTCCATCGGCACGGCCGGGTCGACCCGGTGCTGGTAAAACAGATCAATGCGGTCGGTCTTCAGCCGTTTCAGCGCCGCTTCCGCTACGGCGCGGACGTTCTGCGGCCGGCTGTCCAATCCAGCCATGACCTCCCCGCCCTTGAACCCGAACTTGGTGGCGATTATCACCTGGTCGCGCACGGGCGCCAGCGCCTCACCCACCAGTTGCTCGTTGGCGAAGGGACCATAGGCCTCGGCGGTGTCGAAGAAGGTCACGCCTTGCTCCACCGCCGCGCGGATCAGCCTGACGCCGTCGGCATCCTCCACCGCCGGACCATAGCCGAAGCTGAGGCTCATGCAGCCCAGGCCCAGGGCGGAGACTTCGAGGCCGCTGGTTCCGAGTTGTCGCTTGTGCATGGTGTCTCTCCTCGACGGCGCGAGTTCAACTGATCCGCAGGCCATCTTGTTCGGTGAGCAAACTAGCACCGGTCATCTCCGCCGCCGGCCGTCGCCGGTCTTCCCCTGCTGGCGTGGCTAGTGGGCGTCGTCGACCTTCACGTCCTGCGGCCAGGCCTGCCCGGCTCCGGTCTCCAGCAGCGACTTCAGGCTCATCAGGAACATGGCCCACTTGGTCGAGCAGTGGTGCATGAACTCCACCGGCGCCTTCCAGTCGCGATGCTCGAACAACACGACGGTGTCGTCGGCCTCCTGCCTCAGCTCGAAGTCGACCTTGGCGCCGATCCATTCCCGCGGCCCGTCCACCACCAGCCAGCGCACGCGCCGGGCGGGCTCCAGGTCCAGCACCTCCATGTCGAAGCCGCCGCCGCCGAAGCGGAATTTCACGACGCCGCCCACGCGGCTGTCGCCGGTGGTGTCGCGGGTCCACCAGCCGGCCAGGCCCTCGCAGGTGGTCAGGGCCTGGTAGGTCTTCTCGGCGGAGGACGCGTTGACGCGCACCTTGTGCAGGATGTCGGGCATGGGAGCTCTCCTGTGGGTCTGACCGGGTGGGTCCTCTCCAGGACGGATGAGCCTCGCGAAAAGAGTCGGGGCCGGGCTCAACGACGCTTCGACTCCTTTTTCAATCCCCGAACGTCATGGCCTCGACAGCAACGGAGAGGCGTCATGAAACTCGAAGGCAGCAGAGCGGTGGTCACGGGCGGCAGCCGGGGCCTGGGCCTGGGCGTGGTCGAGGCCCTGGTCAGCCAGGGCGCGAAGGTCTGTGTGGTGGCGCGCGACGCGGCGGCGTTGCAGGCGGTCAAGGCGCGGCTCGGCGTGGAGGCCATCTCCGCCGACATCACCGATGCGACCGCCGCGCGGACGATCCTCGCCGACGTCCGCCCCGACATCCTGATCCTCAACGCCGGGGCGATCCCGGCGGAGGGCCCGATCGACCAGCTCAGCTGGGAGGATTTCGCCCGCCCTTGGGACACCGACGTCAGGGGCGGTTTCCACTGGCTGCAGGCCGCCCTGAACCTGCCCCTGGCGCCTGGAAGCCGGGTGCTGGTCGGGTCCAGCGGCGCGGCCCGGCAGGGCTCTCCCCAGTCCGGCGGTTACGCGGGCGCCAAGCGCATGCTGTGGCTCATGGCCAAGTACGCCGATCAGGTCTCGGGGAAGAGGGGCCTGGGCCTCCTCATCCAGGCCATCTTGCCCCTGCAGATGGTCGCCGGAACCGGGGTGGGGGAGGCGGGCGCGCGGGCCTATGGCCGCGCCGGCGGGGTCGAGCCCTCGGCGATCCTTGCGGGCTATCCGTCCATGCCGCCCCGCGCCTACGGAGAGCAGGTGGCCAAGATCCTCGCCGACCCGCAGTATGATCGCGCCCTCGCCCTGGGGCTGCGAGGCGACACGGGGCTCACGACCCTGGAAGAGAAGGCGGCGGCATGAACCGAGAGCGGTCGTCGGACGGCGCGGACCGGGCGCAGTTCCTCGCCCTCGTCGCCGAACTGCGCCCGCAACTGCACCGCTATTGCGCGCGCCTGACCGGCTCGGTGATCGACGGTGAGGATGTGGTGCAGGACGCCATCGCCAAGGGGCTCGCCGCCCTGGACACGCTGGAGACGTCGATGCCGATGCGCGCCTGGATGTTCCGCATCGCCCACAACCGTGCGCTCGACCTTTTGCGCAGCCGCGCCGTGCGGGCCGCCGGGCCGATCGAGGCCGCTGAGGACGCCGCCGATCCGGACGCGCCCGATCCGCTGGAGACTCTGATGCGCCAGGAAGCGGTCCGCACCGCCGTGTCTCGCTTCGTTGAATTGCCCGCGACCCAGCGCAGCGCGGTCATCTTGAAGGATGTGCTCGACCATTCGCTGCAGGACATCGCCGGCCTGCTGGGCCTGACCGTCGATGCGGTGAAGGCGCACCTCGCCCGCGGCCGCGCGCGCCTGAAGGAAATCAACGCCCGAGCCGGCGCCGAACCCCAGGGCCGCGCGCCCTCGGCCCTCGTCGTCCGCTACGCGGCCCTGTTCAACCAGCGCGACTGGGATGGCCTGCGCGCCCTGCTGGCCGAGGACGTCCGGCTCAACCAGGCTTCATACGCCCCGCGCCATGGCTCGGCGGATGTCGGCCGCTTCTTCTCGATCTACGCAGGCTTCGACCAGCCGGTGCGGCTGGAACCCGCGTGGCTGGAGGGGCGCGAGGTGCTGGCGGTGTTCGCGGACCCGGCCTCGCCCGCGCCGGACTACTTCATGTGGATCGAATGGCGGGACGGCCGGATCGCCTTCATCCACGACTACCGCTACGTCCGCTACGTGCTGGAGGGCGCCGAACTGGCATTGGCCAACACCTAGGCTAGCTCCGCCTCGATCACCGCCGACATGCCGCGGGCCGGGACGATCCTCGTCAGGCGCCAGCCGCCGTCGGCCAGCACCTTCGTCCATTCCTCGGCGGTGCGCTCGCGGCCGGTGGTCATCACCAGCATCTCGATGTCGAGGTCCTTGCCGAAGTCGAAGCCGTCGTGCAGGCCGATCACCGCCTCCACCAGCAGCACCTTGGCGCCAGGCGGCGCGGTGCGCCGAATCGCGGCGAGGATCTGCACGGACTCCGCGTCCGACCAGTCGTGCAGCACGGTCATCATCAGATAGGCGTCGCAGGGCGGGATCGGGTCGTTGAAGAAGCTTCCGCCCACGTAGCGGACGCGCGGATGCGGCTGCTCGGCGGCGCGCGCCGCCACCTCAGGCAGGTCGAACAGCACGCCCTGCGCGCCCGGCGCGGTCTCCAGCACCGCCGCCAGCAGGTGGCCGGCCCCGCCGCCGATGTCGCCGATCATGGCGAAGGGCGTGAAGTCGTAGGCCGCCAGGGCAGGCCCGATCTGGCCCAGGGACTTGGCGGTCATGGCCTCGTCGAAAATGCGGGCGCGTTCGGGGTCCTGGCCGAGGTATTCGAAGAAGCCGCCGCCAGTGGCCGCCTCGATCCCCGGCTTGCCGGTGCGCACCGTCTCCTCAAGCGCGCCATAGGCGTCCCAATGGGCCCGGAAGCCCATCATCCGCGCCAGCGACCGGAGGGAAGGGTGGGCGTCGCTGGCCAAGAGCCGCGAGGCGCCGTTGTGGGCGAAACGATCGCCCTGCATCTCGAACAGGCCGTGGTTGGCCAAGCACCGCAGCACGCGCATGAGGGGCTCGGCCTTCACGTCGAGCGACACGGCCAGGGTCTCGGCCGTCTGCGGCGTGTCGCCGAGGACATCGGCGACGCCAAGCTCGGCGGCGACATGCAGGCAGCGCGACACCCAATAGCCGGTGGTCAGGCCGAGAAGGGTCTGGGCGGGATCGGGCTGGCTCATGGGCGTCTCCGGCAAGCGCTAAGGCTAGGCTTACATGGAGCGCGAGACGGAGCTGTGACTCAAGAGGCAACCGCGGCTAGCTTCATCAGATGACCGAGACCAGCATCAGCGGCGGGGTGGTGCACAGGCTTCCGGCGGACCTGCGGGACGCCCTCCTCTCCGACGAACAGGCGCTCGCCAAGTGGGAGGACATCACCCCGCTCGCCCGAAACGAATGGATATGCTGGACCGAGTCCGTGAAGAAGCCCGAGACACGACGCAAGCACATCGAACGGGCGCGCGAGGACCTTAAGGCGGGCAAGCGCCGGCCGTGCTGCTGGCCCGGCTGTCGGCACCGTCAGCGTCTCAAGCGCTAGCGAGCGTTCCAGACGCCTTAGGCGCTGGCCATCACGCTCTGGAACAGGATCGCGCCGTCGGCCGAGCCCAGTTCCGGTTCGAAGGAGCGGTCAGGGTGGGGCATCAGGCCGAGCACGTTGCCGCGCGCATTGACGATGCCCGCGATGTTGCGCGCAGAGCCGTTGGGGCTTTCGCCGTGGTAGCGGAACACCACCTGGCCCTCGCCCTCCAGCCGATCGAGCGTGTCCTCGTCGGCGAAGAAATTGCCCTCGCCGTTGCCGATGGTCATGCGCGCCTGCCGCTTGCCGGCGTAGCCGGCGGTGAAGCGGGTCTGGGCGTTGACGATCTCCAGGTCCACGGCCTTGCAGATGTATTTGAGCCTGGCGTTGCGCAGCAGGGCGCCCGGCAGCATGCCGGCCTCGCACAGGATCTGGAAGCCGTTGCAGACGCCCACCACGGCCACGCCGCGCTCGCCGGCGGCCTTCACCGCCTGCATGATCGGCGACTGGGCCGCCATGGCCCCACAACGCAGGTAGTCGCCATAGGAGAAGCCGCCGGGCAGCACGATCAGGTCGGTTCCCTCGGGCAGCTCTGAGTCCTGGTGCCAGACCATGTCGACCGTGGCGCCGGTGGAGCGCTTCACCGCCGTGGCGCAGTCGCGATCGCAGTTGGATCCGGGGAAGACGACGACGGACGCTCTCACCTTAGGCCACCTCCACCTTGAAGCTCTCGATCACGGTGTTGGCCAAGAGCTTCTCGGCCATGACCTTGGCTTCCGCTTCGGTCTTGGCGCGGTCGGAGCCCGCCACCTCGAACTCGATGGTCTTGCCGACCCGCACGTTGGACACGTCGCCCCAGCCCAGGCCGTGCAGGGCCCCCTCGATGGCCTTGCCCTGAACGTCGAGCACGCCGGGCTTCAGATAGACGTGGACCTTGGCCTTCATGCGGGAATCTTCTCCTAAGCGACGCCGCCTTCGATGACGCGCGGCATGTCCTTCATGATTCCGAGACGGCGGGCCACCTCGGTGTAGCTCTCGATGACGTCGCCCAGATCGCGGCGGAAACGGTCCTTGTCCAGCTTTTCATTTGTGGTCGAGTCCCACAGACGGCAACTGTCGGGGCTGATTTCGTCGGCCAGGATCACCCGGGCGAAGTCGCCCTCCCACAGGCGGCCGAACTCGATCTTGAAGTCCACCAGGGTGATGCCGATCGCGCCGAACATGCCCGACAGGAAGTCGTTCACGCGCAGGGTCATGGCCAGCATGTCGTCGATCTCCTGGGTGGCGGCCCAGTTGAAGGCGGTGATGTGCTCCTCGGTGACCAGCGGGTCGCCCAGCTTGTCGTCCTTGAAGTAGAACTCGATGATCGAGCGGGGCAGGGCCTGGCCCTCGGGCAGGCCGAAGCGCTGGGCCATCGAGCCGGCCGCGACATTGCGGCACACCACCTGCAGCGGGATGATCTCCACCTCGCGGATCAGTTGCTCGCGCAGGTTCAGGCGGCGGATGAAGTGGTTCTGCACGCCGATCGTGTTCAGCCGCGTCATCACATATTCGGAGATGCGGTTGTTGATGACGCCCTTGCCTTCGAGGATCGCCTTTTTGCTGGCGTTGAAGGCGGTGGCGTCGTCCTTGAAGTACTGGATCAGGGTGCCTGGCTCGGGTCCCTCGTAGAGGATCTTGGCCTTGCCTTCGTAGATCTTTTTGCGGCGGGTCATCACGGCCATCCCGTTCGGTGTCGGAAAAATAAATAGCGCGCGCGGGTTTCCGCACGCGCGCATCCGACTCGGCTCCAGGGTGAACCCTGAAACCTTACCGGAACCTACCGGATAGGGCGGGCGCGCGCAAACGTCGCCAAGCCGCACACCTGTGGCAGGAACGCACGGCGCGGGCGTGGGACGAAAAACCGCCCATCGGACACATTGCGGCTTTAGCCTCGGCGCTATATGCACCGTTCCGAATTGCTGGGGTACACATGACCACCTTCGACGATCGCGAGCAGGCCTTCGAGAACAAGTTCGCTCACGACCAGGAACTCGAGTTCAAAGCGACCGCGCGCCGAAACCGCATGCTGGGGCTGTGGGCCGCCGGCCTGATGGGCCTGGAGGGCGCGCACCTCGAGGACTACGCCCAGGCGGTGGTCAAGTCCGAGGTCGACCAGCCTGGCGACGAGGATGTCCTGCGCAAGGTGTGGAAGGATCTGTCGGCCTCCGGCGCCAAGGTCACCGAGGGCGCCGTGCGCGCCAAGATGGAAGAACTGATGGCCATCGCCCGCGACCAGATCAAGTCGGGGGTCTGATCTAGGCCCTCTCGATCCTCGCCGGTCCCAGTTTCGCCGCGCCGTGCTACTGTGCCGGCCGATGGGAGACCGGCGCAGGCCGCGAGCGAGAGTGAGCTGATGAAGCGGGTTCGCCGCCGCGCGCTCGGGCTGACCGCCTCCGCCGTGGTCCACACCTTCGCCTTTGTGGTGCTGACGCGGGTGGTCCTCCCGGACGTCCGCACGCGCGTGCCCAGGCCCGATGCGGTGATGCAGGTCCGGTTGATCCGCCTGCGCAGCGGCCTCGCCCGCCAGGCTCCGCAGCCAGCCGATCAGCCTTCGCCGCTGGCGCCGTCCGCGCCGCACACGCCGGCCGAGCCCGTCCTGGAGACTCAGGAAGCGCCGCCGCCGGACGAGGCCGAACCCAGCGTCGTCGCCCAGAACGCGCCGCTCGATGTCGATCCCCTGTTCCGCGTGCCGTTCCGCGATGCGATCGCCCAGGCCGACGCGGCCCTGCGCGCCGGTCTCAGTTGCGCCCATGTGGACCTGCAGCAGTTGCCGCCGACCCTGCTTGACCTGTGCGCCGCCGCCGAGCGCCACAAGGCGGCCAAGGCGCCCTCGCCAACGCCCGAAAGCCCCCCGGCCGATGGCCGGGGGGCTGATCTCAAGGCATAGGAGCGCGCGCTAGTCAGGGGTTCCGGAGCAGGTTCACGGTCGGTATCCGACCGCGTCGCGCCCCGGGGCGCGCCCCAATCTGGATCTGAATTAGCCGTTGGCGCCGGCGAAACGGACCGGGACCTTGATGGAGCCGGTCTTGTCGCCGATCGGAATTTCCTTGGCCACGCACACGGCGGCTTCGGCGAAGCCCTTGCCACCGGTGTTGTCGACGACCTTGCAGCTGTCGAGCTTGCCGCCGGCGGCTTCACACTGGAGCGTCACCGTGGCGGCGTCGTTGGCGTTGGCATACTGGTTCAGGCACTTTTCCACAGCGGCCTGGTACGACTTGGCGTCGGCCGCGGCGCTGCCGACGATGGCGAAGGCGCCAAGGACGCCGGCGAGAATCGCGATGTTGGACTTCATTTGTAATCCCTCAAAACCCCGTTCTGGGCATGACGGATCATCACCTGTAATGCTTAAGAATACACTTCCGGGGCGAAAAAATTGACTAGTCCCAGAAAGCGCGCCCAAATACCCGGTCGACGTTCTCATAGTGATGGCGGGGATCGAAAATATGGTTAAGCTCGGATTTACCAAGATGAGGACGAATGTCCCGGTCTTGGTTAAGTAGATCGATAAACGTTCCTTCGACTCTCAAGACCTTCATGGCGTTACGCTGGACGGCCGTATAGGCATCTTCGCGGCTCACACCCTTCTGCGTCAGGGCCAGCAGCACCCTTTGCCCGTGCGCCAGCCGGCCCAGGCGGTCGAGGTTCTTCAGCATGTTTTCCGGATCGATCGCCAGGCGCTCCACCACCGACGCCGTCCGGCGCAGGGCGAAATCGAGGTGAATGGGGGGACCCGCCATGACGGCTGGAGTCCAGGGAGGCGGCGCGCTACCAACGGCCATCGGAAGGAGAGTGTCCATGCAGATGGTGATCGGCACGCGCAAATGGTCCAGTTGGTCGATGCGGCCGTGGCTGGCGGCCAAGCGGGCGGGACTCGTGTTCCAGGACGTGCTCGTCCCTCTGCGCACGCTTGAGACGGCCAAGGCCCTGGAGGCCTATTCTCCGTCCGCCCAGTGCCCGGTGTGGATCGACGGCGATCTGAGCGTGTGGGACTCCCTGGCGATCTGCGAACACCTGGCCGATCGCTATCCGGAAAAGGCGCTCTGGCCCCAGGATCTGGCCGCCCGCGCCCAGGGCCGCTCGGCCTGCGCCCAGATGCACGGCGGCTTCCTGTCCCTGCGCGGCGAATGTTCCATGGACCTGGCCGCGCCCGTCGAAACCCTCGAGCTGACCGAGGCCACCCAGGCCGACGTGCGTAAGATGATCCGCCTGTGGCGCGTGGTTAAGCAGCGCTTCGGCCAACATGGCCCGTTCCTGCTCGGCGACTGGTCGATCGCCGACGCCTATTTCACGCCGGTCGCCACGCGCTTGCGCACCTATGGCGTCGACCTCGCCCAGTACGGCGACGCGGGCCTGGCCGCCGAATACTGCGTCCTGCTGCTGCGGCAGCCCGAGTTCCTGGAATGGGAGCGGCTGGCCCTGGCGGAAGGCTAGGCCCCAAGTCCGTCTTGCGTCCCCGGCATTCTGGGGCTAGCGTCTCCTACTGACGTAGGAGAGATGTCCCGTGGCCACGGCCAAGCTGACCCGACTGGAACTCCAGATCATGGAGGTCCTGTGGACCCAGGGCCCCTGCGCCGTGCGCGAGGTGCTGGACCGGTTCCCCGAGGATAACCGGCCAGCCTACACCACCATCCAGACCATGCTCTATCGGCTGGAGATCAAGAAGGTGGTCCGGCGCACCCGCAAGATCGGCAACGCCCACATCTTTGAGGCCGCTGTCACTCGCGCCTCGGCCCAGCATCGCCTGATCGACGACTTCCTCGGCCTGTTCGGCGGACGGGCCCAGCCGGTGATGGCCCATCTGATCCAGACCGGGAAGCTCACGCTCGAGGACGTGCGCGAGGCCGAGCGGCTGCTTCAGGAACTCGAGGACAAGGGCAAGCGGTGATGATGGCCGCGGTGCTCGATCACCCCATTCTGGACCATCTGTGACGCGAGGCTCGCCAGGTTCGGGCCGCCTTGTTGCGACGTCCACAGCCGCCGACAATCGCCGGAAATACCGCCGCAGGTGATTCGGGCGGATAAGGGCTCATGTGTATTGGGCCCATAAGTAGTGGATCGAGCTTCCAGTGACCGGCGCTGCTCTACCTTCCGAACCCGAGGCGCTGCTGCAGACCGCGCGCGCGCATTTCGACCAGCAGCAATGGGCGGAGGCCGAGCGCTGCTGCCGCCAGGTGCTGGAGCAGCATCCCGACCATGCCGACGCGCTAGGTCTGCTCGGCGTGGTGCTGGTCGATGGCGGCCACGGCGCTGATCCGGTCCCGGTGTTGATGCGCCATCTGTCGATGCGGCCCAACGATCGCACCACCCTGCACCGGCTGGCCCGTATCCATGCCGGCCGCGGCCAGCCCGAGGCCGCCGCCTTGCTGCTGCAGCGCGCGTCTCAGCAATTGACCGAACTGGCCATCATCCAGAACGACCTGGCTGTGGTGCTCGACCGGCTCGGCCGCGCGGACGAGGCTTTGGCGGCGTCCGATCGCGCCGTGACCTTGGCGCCGGACTTCGCCATCGCCCACGGCAACCGCGGCTATATGCTGCTGAACCGCGAGCGCTTCAGCGACGCGGTCGACGCCGAACTGGTGGCCTTGTCATACCTGCCGCCGGAAATGACCGAGGCCCGCGCCAGCGTGGTGCAGACCCTGGTCCAGGCCGCCATCAAGGCCGGGCGCGGAGCCGAGGCCGAAGCGACGATCCGCGCCGAGATCGCCGCCGGCCGCGCCGAACTCGAGATGAGGGCTCAGCTGGCCAACTTCATGGACAAGGCCGATCGCCCTGACGAGGCTCTGGCCATGCGCAATGATCTCGCGCGGCGTGTGGGTCTTCGGCAGGCGGGCCTGGAGGAGGGGGGCGGCGCCACGGTTCTGGTCCTGGCCGGCGCCCATGGGGGGTTGGCGCCAGTGCGCTATCTGCTCGATCCCGCGGTCTTCACCATCCTCAATTTCACCCTGTTGTCGGCCGATCAGCCCGACGCCCCGCTCGGGGATGTCGATCTTCAGGCCCTGAGGCGCGCCGACGTGGTGTTCAGCGCCCTGGCCGATGTCGATCACGACGGGGGCCAGTTCGAGACCGCGGCCGAGGTCTGCGCCAGCATCGGGCTGCCGGTGGTCAATCCGCCGGCCTCCATCGGCCGCACCGGGCGGCACAATGCCGCGGGCCTGTTCGCCGACATCCCGGACTTGATCGTCCCCGAGGTTCGCTACATCGACCGCGAGAGCCTGGCCGGCCTGCCGATAACCGCGCCGATGCTGGTGCGCACGGCCGGTTCACACGGCGGCGAGAACCTGGTGCGGATCGAAAACGAGGCCGAAAAGGCCGCCTTCCTGGCCACGACCACGTCCGACCAGCTGCTGATCTCGCCCTTCCACCACTTCCAGTCTCCGGATGGCCACTGGCGCAAGTACCGGCTGATCTTCGTCGACCGACAGGTCTTTCCCTATCACCTGGCTATCGGCGACCACTGGCTGGTGCACTACTGGCGCGCCTTGATGGAGCGCTCGGAGGCGAAGAAGGCCGAGGAGGAGCGCTTCCTCGACGACTGGCGCGCGGTGTTCGGCGAGCGGGCGGCGCGGGCGGTCGAAGAGGTCGCGCGGCGTCTGGACCTCGACTACGGGGGCATGGACTGCGCCTTGACCGACGATGGCCAGGTGCTGCTGTTCGAGGCCAACGCCTGCATCCTGATCCATCTGGACGAGGACGAGGCGAGCTTTCCCTACAAGCACCGCAACGTGCCCAAGATCCGCGACGCCTTCACGCAGATGGTCAAGGCGCGGGCGCGACCAAATCCGACCTCTCCCGCGTAGCGGCGGGAGCAACCGTCTTAAGCGGCCTGGCTTAGGCCTTGCTCAGATCGTGCGCCTTGCGGGCGCCATGCCTTCGCGGATCGCGACCCTTGCCGGTGACTCGAGACGCCAAACGCAAAGCCGCTTCAGGAGAGCGTCAAGGTCGCGTTTCCGAAGCAGATCGCATGGGTCGAACCATCCGAACAGATCGGCCGAATGCCAATCGTCTTGGTGTCGGCCGTCGGGCGCCGTGGCGCTGTCGACGTAGTCGACGCCCTCGCCATCGTTGAACACGACGATCCGCCAGCCGTCGGCGGTATCGATCACGACATGGCCGCCCGCGCCGAAACGCCATGCCGGCGCCAGGGCGAACGGCGTCTTTCCGCGAGCAACCCTGAACAGTTGTTCGGCTACATCAAAAGGACTGATGGCCCAATCACGCGCGCCTGGATTTCGCGAAGCAACGCCAAGCGAAGTCAGCCGGTACTTCCCCATTTCCATCCCCACCCCAACGCCGCGTTTCCCGCGCGACCTCGGTCTCCGTGGTAACCAGCACGAACAAGGACCGGTTTAATCCTTGCGACATATGGGATGACTGATTCTCCGTATGGGCGAATAATTCAACCACACGCAGATATGCTTCCCAATTGCTGAGCCGCAATCGACATCCGCAAGATATTTATGTCAAGCCGTGATATATTTTCCGGCGACATTGGACGGCGATTTGCGGACCGATCAGGCAGGCGCAACTGGAAAATATGGCTGACGATAGACGCAGCGTGGTCGGGTTCGGCCTTGAGCCAAAAAAGAAAACGCCCGCCGGGGGCTGGCGGGCGTCTTGAACTCTTAGGAAGCGTCTTGGGGGGCGGGTGTTCAGGCCGCGATGACCGCCTCGTTCGGGTCGCGCAGCACGTAGCCGCGGCCCCACACGGTTTCGATGTGGTGCTGGCCGTTGGTGGCCGAGGCCAGCTTCTTGCGCAGCTTGCAGATGAAGACGTCGATGATCTTCAGCTCGGGCTCGTCCATGCCGCCGTACAGGTGGTTGAGGAACATCTCCTTGGTCAGGGTCGTGCCCTTGCGAAGGGAGAGCAGCTCCAGCATCTGGTATTCCTTGCCGGTCAGATGCACGCGGATGCCGTTCACTTCCACGGTCTTGGCGTCGAGATTGACCGTGATGTCGCCGGTCTTGATCACCGACTGGGCGTGGCCCTTGGAGCGACGCACCACCGCATGGATGCGGGCGATCAGCTCGTCCTTGTGGAAGGGCTTGGTCATGTAGTCGTCGGCGCCGCCGCCGAGCGTCTTGACCTTGGTGTCGATCTCCGAGGTGCCGGACAGGATCATCACCGGGGTGTTGATCTTGCCGACCCGCAGTTGCCGCAGCACGTCCATCCCGGACATGTCAGGCAGATTGAGGTCGAGAAGGATGAGGTCGTAGTCGTAGATCTTACCCAGATCCACGCCTTCTTCACCGAGATCGGTGGTGTAGACGTTGAACCCCTCGGACTTGAGCATCAATTCGATGCTCTGTGCCGTGGCGCTATCGTCTTCAATCAAGAGTACGCGCATTTGCCCCTCCCCGCCGAACGCGGTCACGCAAAACAGATGGCTCGTCCATACGTGCAGTGATGACGCTAGGGCGAAGTTACTAAAAACTTGGTTAATGCTAATGGAGGGTTAGGGCGATTTGCGGGCGGGCGACAAGAGTCCCCGGACTCGCCGAAGAAAAAAATTAACCATGATTCCCCGACCATGGCGTCGCGGGATTCGCACTGGCCGGCCGCTGGGGGTCGACGGACGTGAATCCCCTGGGGTTGGGGTTGCAAACCTTATTAAACGCGGTCGATCGGATCGACCCGCTCACAGTCTCTGGCAGTGTCGCGGCGGTTAACGGGCTCTTAATCGAGGCCCGCGGCAGCCTCACGCGGCTGGGCGTGGGCGCCCGTGCTGAGATCATTCGTCGCAGCGGCGAGCCGCTGGCGGCCGAGGTGGTGGGTTTCCGCGAGCAGCGCGCCCTGTTGATGCCGTTCGGCCCGCTGGAAGGCGTGGCGCCGGGCGCGGAAATCCGCATCTGCCCGGAAGGGGCGGTGGTCCGTCCCAGCCTCGCCTGGCGCGGCCGCATCATCGACGCCTTCGGCAATCCCATCGACGGCAAGGGCCCCTTGCCCCAGGGCCAGGCCGCCTATCCCCTGCGCGCCGCGCCGCCGCCGGCCCATGCGCGCGGACGGGTGGGCGAGCGCCTCGACCTCGGGGTGCGGGCCATGAACGCCTTCACCACCTGCTGCCGCGGTCAGCGCCTGGGCGTGTTCGCCGGGTCGGGCGTCGGCAAGTCGGTGCTGCTGTCGATGCTGGCCAAGGGCGCCCAATGCGACGCCGTCGTGGTCGGCCTGATCGGCGAACGCGGCCGCGAGGTGCGCGAGTTCATCGAGGAGACCCTGGGCGAGGAAGGCCTGCGCCGCGCCGTGGTGGTGGTCGCCACTTCAGACGAGCCGGCGCTGAAACGCCGCCAGGCCGCCTATATGACCCTGGCCATCGCCGAGTTCCTCCGCGACCAGGACCAGGAGGTCCTGTGCCTGATGGACTCCGTCACCCGCTTCGCCATGGCCCAGCGCGAGATCGGGCTCGCCGCCGGCGAACCGCCCACCACCAAGGGCTACACGCCCACCGTCTTCACCGAACTGCCCAAGCTTCTTGAGCGGGCCGGGCCGGGGCCCGTCCGGGCTGATGGGACCGAAGCCGGCCCGATCACCGGCCTGTTCACCGTGCTGGTCGACGGCGACGACCACAACGAACCGATCGCCGACGCCGTGCGCGGCATCCTGGACGGCCATATCGTCATGGAGCGGGCGATCGCCGAGCGCGGCCGCTTCCCGGCCATCAACGTGCTGCGCTCGATCTCGCGGACCCTGCCGGGCTGCCAGACGCCGCCCGAGCGCGAGGTGGTGCGCGCCGCGCGCCAGACCATGGCCGCCTACGCCAACATGGAAGAACTGATCCGCATCGGCGCCTATCGCGCGGGCGCGGACCCCCAGGTCGACCGCGCCATCCAGCTGAACCCCCAGCTCGAAGCCTTCCTGACTCAGGACAAGGACGAGCGCACCAGCCTGGATGACGGCTTCAACCAATTGCAGATGATTTTGAGCGGAACCTGAGCATGTCAGGCGAAGTGTGGGCGGTTCGCCGCCCGGACATGCTCTGAAAGAGGGAAATTCCTATGAGTATGAAATGGGCCGACTCCCTCATCCGCATCTCCAAGCACGAGGTCGAGACGCTGCAGAAGCGGGTCGGCGAGATCACCGAGCGGCGCGTGGCCGGCGAGCGCCGGCTCCAGTCCATGCACGATGAGGCCGAGCGTGAAGCCGAGCGCGCCCGCGCCGATCCTGAGGCCTGCTGGTATCACGCCACCTACATGAAGGGCTGGCGCGTGCAACGCGAGCAGCTGATCCAGCACATCGCGGTCATCCTGGTCGAGGAGGCCGGGGCCCGCGACGCGCTCAGCAAGGCCTTCGAGGAGCTCAAGAAGTTCGAGCACGTGGCCGAGGTCGCCCGCCTGGCCGACGTCAAGGAACTGGCCAAGCGCGAGTCCGCCGCCCTGGACGAGATGGGGCTGCGGAAGGCGAGCGGCCGGTAGCGGCGACACGGCGTGACAATTTCCTGAAGGAAGAGGACCACTGGCTGTCGCGCGACGCCACACGCAGCCGGATGCTGGAGGCGACGGTGGCGTTTCTGGAGAACAACACCCCCCGAACCGACGCCGGCGAGCGGCCCACTTGTCCTATTCCTTGGCCGCGGCTTGGAGCCCTGGCGTACGGAACACCGGGCCGCCCTCGTAGGTGAAGAAGATCTTCCCCTGGCTGTTGGCGACATAGATGTGGTGCGACATGAAGAAGTCGGCCCCCAGCAGGACGTCGAACCCAAGAGCGCCGGACTGGCCGATGACCATCGAGGTGTTCTTGACCTCTTCGTCGCCGATCTTCACGCTCGCGAAGGTTCCCACCCAGGTTTGGACGTCTCGGTCCATCGCCTTGGTCGCGCCGGCCGGCCGCACGCCCGGATCGGTGGTCCTGACCCCGGCGCGGGCGGCCGCGGTCTCGGTGATGAAGGTCGTGCCCGAGCCTGTGTCGAACGCCGCCCGCATCCTCACGCCATTGACGTAGATGGCCGCTTCCGTTTGCGGACGGTCGCGATCAATCCACTCCAGCGGGATCACCGAATAAGCCTGACCATCCTTGGCCCAGTAGGCCAAGTTTACGCCCCGGCATCCCTCCGGCTTGATCAGTTGCACCTTGCTTTGGGCCAGGTCGTATTCCACGTCCGCCACCCGCAGGAAGGCCTGGCCCAACAGGCCGTCCACGTTGCCGACTCTGTCCGAGGCCATGAAGGGCACGTCCTTGAACGACGCGCCCAGGAAGTCGAACCTGTCCGCCTTCACCAGCCCATTGACCGTCTTGACGCCGGCGACGCCCTCGATGGCGGTCGAGGCGTCGACATCCAGATGGGTGCCGGTTTCCGCGATGCCTACCGGCTTAAGCTTCAGGTCTGCGGCGAACCTGCCGTTGAGTGCGTTGACCTCCGAGCCGGAGTCCAGAAGGAACTGTCCCTCGCGGCCGTTGACCTCGGCGGTCACCATCGCCCTCAGGCCCCGCATCGTCACCGGGATCGATTGGGTCTTGAGCGAACAGGCCGCCGAAGCCGGCGGGGCGGCCAGCAGTCCAGCCGCTGCGCACGTCGCGGCGAACGAGAGGCGGACGATCATGTGCTTTTCTCCTTAGCCAGTCGCTGAGCCCGCCCTCCCGGCCTCGCATCGCCGCCTCGGCGGTAGTCCTCATCCTCAGCGCCGCGCCTAGAGCACGATGGGATCGGGCAGAATCGCCCGATCGCTGAATCGTGCTCTGGACTCCTGAGTTTAGAGCGGGTTGCAGGCGGAAGACCGGGTCCACTTTTCCAGGGCCCGCTCTAGTGTTCGAGCCGCCCGCGGCTGGCTGCCGTGGTGTCCATGCCGGCCGGTTGCGGCGTGTGCGCCATGAACACCGGCGCGCCCGGGAGACCTGAATAGGTCAGGTAGATCTTCCCCTGGCTGTTGGCGACATAGATATGGTGCGCCGCGAAGAAGTCGGCGCCGAGCAGCACCTCGTAGGAGTCGTCGTCGCTCCGGACGATTTCGAGGGGCGCGTTCTTGATCTCCTCGTCGCCGATCTTCACGCTGGCGAAGGCGCCGAGCCAGAAGAAGA
>Ga0265338_10004929_pt1 | contig 17729 bp, 16 predicted proteins | sample 42126metaG_FD_193579 | JGI IMG/M metagenome (GOLD analysis project Ga0265338, IMG submission 193579) | Rhizosphere microbial communities from Carex aquatilis grown in University of Washington, Seatle, WA, United States - 4-21-26 metaG | ecosystem: Host-associated > Plants > Roots > Rhizosphere... | reverse complement strand
TGCTTGCGGTGGCTGCGGCCCTTGCCACAACTGCCCCCGCGCAACAGCCCGCATCCGCGGCGCAGCAGCCCACGCAGCAGATTCCTCCGCCTGAGCCGCCCAAGCCAATGCCAGGTTCGGGCAACGGCCCCACTCTGCGCGTTACCACCCGCGAGGTCCTGGTTCCCACGCTGGTTGAAAAGCACGATGGAGGCATCCTGTACGGCCTCAAGCCCGGCGATTTTGTGCTGGAAGACAACGGTGTTGCGCAAAAGGTGCGCGTGCAGGAAGAGTTGGATAGCGCTCCAGTCTCGCTGGTGGTCGCTGTGGAGCAGGGCGGCGCCAGTGTGCTTGAGTTTGACAAGTTCGCCAAGCTCGGCCCCCTGCTCGATCTCTTCCTCACCGATCCGCGCAGTGAGGCCGCGCTCATCGGGTTTGACTCACTGCCTCACCTGACTCACGACTTCACCCACTCTGCAGATGAGCTCAACGGCGACCTGCGCAAGCTCCAGCCTGGGGACGGCGGTGACGCCATCCTGGATACCGTCAGCTACGCCGTCGACCTGCTTGAGACCCAGCCCAAGGATTATCGCCGCGTCCTGCTGCTCATCAGCCAGGCCCGCGATCACGGCAGCAAGCACACCAAAATTGAGCACCTCATCAAGAAGATCGGGGAATCCGATGTCCTCGTCCTTACCGTCGAGTTCTCTCCGGTCCTGGCCGAGTTCACCCACGACCTCAAGGACAACGGCGACGATCGAACCATGAACATCGTCTCGGCCCTCGCCGCCCTCATTCAGGCGTTCCGCAAAAACGTCACCAAAGAAGTAGCCCTGATGAGCGGCGGCGAGTACACCACCTTTATCACCGACAAGAAATTCGAGGAGCGCATACTGACCGCGGCGCGCGACGCGCGCAACCGCTACCTGCTCACCTTCAGCCCCTCTGATCCCACCACCGGTCTGCACACCATCCGCGTCCACCTGGCACAGGATTACCGCGCCCGCATCGTTGCCCGCGCCAACTATTGGATAGGAGAAGAAGAGCCGGACGGCGCCGCCCAATAGCGCCCCACTGGAGGTCGATTTGAACTACTCGCCTGTCAATTTCGCCGAAAAACTCGCCCGCATTACCGACCAGTGGCAGCCGCGCGTTATCTCCGAGCTGAATGACTACCAGTTCAAGCTGGTCCGCATTGAGGGTGACTTCGTCTGGCATCACCACGAGGACACGGACGAGGCGTTCCTGGTTCTCGAGGGCGTTCTTCGCATCGACTTTCGCGACGGAGCCGTCACCATCGGCCCCGGGGAGATGTTCGTCGTGCCCAAAGGCGTGGAGCACAAACCCTTTGCCGTCGGCGAGGTAAAGCTGCTTTTGATAGAGCCACGTGGCGTCCGCAACACCGGCGAGCAGGGCGGGGAACGCACCGCCCCGAACGACCTCTGGGTCTGATCCTGGGCACACGGTTGGGACATTTTGCCGCGACTTCCGTGGCATAATGTCTGTATGGCCGATGCTGCCGCTTCGCTCCCGGTTTCGCCACCGCCATTCACCTATGACTGGCGCGAAATCGCCCGTGGTCTGCCTCTCTCCGCGCTCGACGATTTCTCCGCTTATTCCGGCATCCCCATCAAGCAACTTCTCACTTCCGTAATCCCTCCTCGCACACTCAAACATCGCCGCGAGCGCAACGAGCCACTCAGCCCTGAAGAATCCGACCGTCTTGCCCGCGTCGCCAAGATCTACGAACTCGCCATAAAAGTCTACGGCGACCGCGAAGGCGGCAAGAACTTTCTGGTTCGGCCCAAACGCCGCCTGGATGAGCAGACACCCCTTGAGGTCATGCGCACAGGAACGGGCGGGGAGGCCGTTCAGGAAATGCTGATTCAACTCGCCGAAGGCATGGTGATCTGAGAAAGATCCAAGAGGCTCGTTTAGCGATGAGAACGTTCTGGCGAATCAGCATTTACGCCAATTTAGAAGGTGAAGGCGCACTGTACGCCGCCGGTCGATGGCACACCAAGGGAAACCTCGTCGTGTACCTCGCCGCGAGTCCTGCCGGAGCGATGCTCGAACGGCTGGTCCACTTGTCGAATGTGGAAGGGCCTCTTCCCAAGACTTATGACCTCATTGAAGTGACGGCGCCGGACGATCTTCGAATGAAGGATATCCTGCCTCTTGCAGATGTCGACTGGAAAGATCACCCGGAGCTAACCCGCCGCATCGGTGACGCCTGGCTGACCTCACGCGAATCAGCGTTAGCACGCGTGCCATCGGCGATTGTGGCGCAGACCTGGAATGTCCTGTTGAATCCGCTCAATCCCAGCGCCTCAGATCTCAAGATCGTCTCTGTTCGGCACGAACAATTCGATAATCGGCTCTTTGGCTTCGCGGCTCGATGAAGTTGTAGTTCTTCTTGCCCGCCCATTTCCCCTCCCGAAGTTCCCCGCAGCCCCCGAACATGTTAATCTCAATTCAGACACTTGAGAGTGGACTGAGAAGACAAGAGGAGCAACATACGCCGTGCTGGCGACCGAAAAGAAATCTGACCTGATTCAGCGTTTCCGCACCCACGATTCGGACACCGGTTCCCCCGAGGTCCAGATCGCGATTCTGAGTGAGCGGATCGGCGAACTGACCGAGCATTTCAAGACACACAAGAAAGACCATGCTTCCCGGCGTGGCCTGCTCATGCTCGTCAGCAAGCGCCGCCGCCTGCTGGATTACCTCAAGACGCACGATTCCGATCGCTACCGCGACGTCATCGGCAAATTGGGAATCCGCAAGTAATCATTCACCCGGAAAGCTCATCTTTGACCCGGAAGCGCCCAGACCGAAGGATGGTCAAGGCCCCTGTCGTATACGGAACCTGGGGCCGTGGTGTACCTGGCGAGCCCAATCGGCAGCCAGGGACCTCGCCAGACTCACGCCTATGCGCGAACATTGCAGCTTCCCTCACATTAGGCGCAAAGCCGCCGGCGCATCCCGCGCCGCGGAGGCCAGTACTTCATCTGCCGCATCCTGCACTGTACGGCGCCCCTCCGCACCCAAGTTTCCCAAGCGAAAAACAGAAAAGAGGACACTATGTCTACCAAGCATGAAGTAGCCGTCGAGCTTGCCGGCGGCAAGCGCCTGGCCTTTGAGACCGGGCGCATGGCCAAGCAAGCCTCGGGCGCTGCTCTGGTTTCCACCGGAGAAACTGTCGTCCTGGCCACCGCCGTTGCCTCTCCCGACCCCCGGGAGGGCATCGACTTCTTCCCCCTCACCGTCGACTACCGCGAATACACCTACGCCGGCGGGCGCATCCCCGGCGGCTTCATCAAGCGCGAAGGCCGCCCCAGCGAGAAGGAAATCCTCACCTGCCGCCAGATCGACCGCCCCATCCGCCCCCTCTTCCCCGACGGCTTCCGCAATGAAACCCAGGTCATCGCCCTGGTCCTCTCCGCCGACAAGGAAAACGACCCCGACGTGATCGGCATCAATGCCGCCGCGGCCGCTCTCGCGCTCTCTGATATTCCTTTCGGCGCCACCGTGGCAGCCGTCCGCGTGGGCCGCGTCAATGGCGAGTTCGTTATCAATCCCACGTACTCCGAGCGTGCCGACTCCACCCTCAACATCATGGTCGTCGCCCACAAGGATGGCATCGTCATGATCGAGGCCGGCGCGAAACAGGAGACCGAGGAGATCGTGCTCGGCGCCATCGAGTTCGCCCACACTGAAATCAAGAAGATCGTCGCAGCCATTGAGGAGCTTGTCTCCAAAGCAGGCAAGCCCAAACGCGCGTTTACCGCGCCCGTGCATGACGAGGCCTACTACAACGGCCTCATGGCCAAAATCGGCGACCGCCTCAAGGATGCGCTGGACACCAAGGCTCACGGCAAAACCGAAAGCTACGCGCTCGTCAAGCAGATCAAGGATGAACTCGCTGCCGATCTGCCCGCCGACGATCCCACCGCAAAGAAAAAGCTCGCCCACTACTACGAGCTCCTGCGCGAGCGCATCTTCCGCGAGCAGGTCACCAAGGAACGCATCCGTCCCGACCGCCGCGCCTTCGACGAGATCCGCGCCATCTCCATTGAGACCGGCGTTCTGCCCCGCACCCACGGCTCCGCGCTCTTTACTCGCGGCGAGACCCAGGCCCTGGTCACCGCCACCCTCGGCACCGCCGACGACGGACAGCGCCTCGAGTCCTACGAGGGCGAGCAGAAGAAAAACTTCATGCTCCACTACAACTTTCCGCCGTTCAGCGTTGGTGAAACAGGACGTATGACCGGCGTCGGCCGCCGCGAAGTGGGCCACGGAGCACTCGCCGAACGCGCCATTACGGCCGTGCTTCCCAGTGCGGAAGAGTCGCCTTACTCCATCCGCATCGTCTCTGACATTCTCGAGTCCAACGGATCGTCGTCGATGGCCTCGGTCTGCGGCGCATCGCTCGCCCTTTACGATTCCGGCATCGCCCTCAAGGGCTCAGTTGCCGGCGTTGCCATGGGCCTCGTCAAAGAAGGCGATGACTACGCCATCCTCACCGACATCGCCGGAGCTGAAGATCACTACGGCGACATGGACTTCAAGGTCGCCGGGACCCGCAACGGCATTACCGCCCTGCAGATGGACATCAAGATCGGCGGCCTCACCCGCCAGATCCTCGAGCAGGCCATGGAGCAGGCCCGCCGCGGCCGCCTCTTCCTGCTCGACAAGATGGATGCGGTCCTCGACGGCCCCCGCACTGAGCGCTCCAAGTACGCTCCGCGCATTGAGACGGTGATGATTCCCACCGACAAGATCCGCGACCTCATCGGCAAGGGCGGCGCCACCATCCGCGGCATCGTGGAGCAGACCGGCGCCAAAATCGACGTCGATGACACCGGCCGCGTCAGCGTGGCGTCCAGTGACGCCGACGGCCTCAAAAAGGCTCTGGCCATGATCAGCGACATCACCGCCGTGCCCGAATTAGGCAAGGTCTACCTCGGCAAAGTCGTCCGCCTGGCTGAGTTCGGCGCCTTCGTCGAGCTTTTCCCCGGCACCGACGGCCTGCTGCACATCTCTGAGATCGCAGAGCACCGCGTGAAGGAAGTCAAGGACGAGTTGCGCGAGGGCGACCAGGTCATGGTCAAGGTCCTCGCCATTGAGGGCAACCGCATCAAGCTCAGCCGCAAGGCGCTCATCCGCGAACAGAAGGCCAAGCTGGCGCAGCAGCAGGAAGTGGCTCCTCCTCCCGACGAACCTGACGCCCAAGAACCTCCGCCCCAACCGCGCGCGCCTCAGCCACCCCCGGCCCCACGTCCTCCGCGCCACGAGTTCGACGAACGCCAGCCCCAATCCAATCAGAGCACCATCCTGATTGAAGGCGGCGACGACTTCGAGGAAGGGACCGAGGAGATCGACGAGGACAACGAGCCCAACTTCAACCGTGCCGATGGCGGCGCCCCCGTCGCCCCCGGCCAGCCGAGTGGCGCTGCCCGTCCGCAGGGCGGTGGCGGCGGAGGAGGAGCTATGAACAATCGCCGGCGCCGGCGCCGGCGTGGCGGCCGCGGACCCGGCGGTGGCCAGGGCTGATTCCCAACGTCATCGACCCAATAACCAAGGCCCGGAACCAGGTTCCGGGCCTTGATTTCTTTTGGTGCTGAAACCGCTGACCTCAGGTCTTACGACACCGCTACTTTGCTCGGTTCCGCTTGCGAATGCACCGCACGCGCGGGGCGCTCGGGCTCCAGGATCACAGGCGCTGCGGCGTTGCGCTTGTAATCGTACATGCGTAGGTCGGCCTTGATGAACAACTGCTCCATATCGTCGGCGTCATCCGGGAAGATCGCCACTCCAATGCTCGCATCCACCTTCACCAGGCGCTCCTTCAGCCGCAGGGGTTCCCTCAGCAGATCCAGCAGCGAGTTTCCAACGTGCTTCGCCTCAGTCATGCTCGTTGGCCCTTCCAGGATCACGGCAAACTCGTCTCCGCCGGTCCGCGCCACCGTGTCGGAGCGCCGTATGCGCCCTTCAAACTGCTGCGCCACGTTCTGCAGAAGAAGGTCCCCAATATGGTGTCCCAGGGTATCGTTCACCTGCTTGAAGCGGTCCAGGTCCATGACCAGCAACGCTGTCCGTGTGCCTGTCCGCCGTGCGCGTTCCAGCGCGCTTTCCAGCCGGTCCTGGAACAGCCGGCGATTCGGCAGGCCGGTCAGCGCGTCATGCAGCGCCAGGTGCTTGTTATGCGCAATCTGGTCCTCAAGCAGGATCAGGATCATGCCCACCGCCACCACGTACTTGGGCAGGTTCCAAACCTCGCTCTCCAGGTGCAGGTTGGGAAAAATCGTCAGGATAATGGGTGCCACCGTGAATACATTGGCCCACAAAAAGAACCCGCTGACGGTAATGAACGCGCCCGCCGTCGCCCTTTTGTACATGTACCAGAAGTGAATCATGGCGCCGATGTAAACCGTAAACAGGATCCCGTTCAGGGCCATGTCGCCGCCATCGTTGCGCCTTTCTGCGTAGAAAAGAAATGCAGCCAACGCGCAATGCAGCGCCACCGCCACCCAGCGCAGCCCATGAGAGAACTCTTTCGCGCTGAGCACCATCACCGCAATGGGGCCCAAGGCAAATGTCAGGGCTGAAACCCGCAGCAGCCATTGCGGGGAGTTGAAGCTCAGTACCGTGGCGTTCAGCGTGTAGGCCATTAGCAACGCCACCAGCATTGCCCGGCTTGAACTTTCAGTGCGATAGGGGACAGCCGCGCGCATGAAAAGCACACCGGCCCAGACCAGCGCCAGCAGTCCTGCCAGCCCTCCGGCGGTGCCCGCCCAACCCGGCAATGGCGCAAAGGCAAAAGCCCCAAAATGCGCGACGATCAGCAGCCATGCCGTGAGCCAGTGGCGCGAAACCGGAGTGTGACTATTGCGCGCAACTGACGCAAATGCTCCCGCCAGGAGTCCAAAAGCTATTAGATCTGGGAGCTTGCTCCAATCCAACGCAGACCACCTTTTCTTGAGCCTCTTGCCGCGCGTCGCCGGTTACATCGCAGATACCACAGAGGATTATATGAGCCCCTTTGCCGTTTCTTACTCCTCCTTTAGTTCACCGGCAATGTGACGGAAGTGGTAGAGAGGATAAGACCGTAATGTTCCGGATGCCTTGTTGATTTTTGCTCAGCGGCAACCATCGTTCACCGCTACACTGGCGTAAATGGCTGCCAGTCTTTACATTGTGGTCGAAGGCGAGGATCCCGGCTTCGACATTTTCGTCAATGGCCACGCCCTGGCCCGGAACGAAGATGCCCTCGAGCGCCTGGCCGGACGCCTCAATGTGAAGCCGCTCCTGGAATTCTTCTCCGCCGACGAGAACTCCATGGCGCTGCTCCTCGAACAAGGCGCCGGCAATCCGGAATGGGCCAATCATCTTCCCCGCCCGCAATGGTTTTCCCCGGCGAACGGACTCGCATCGGTTTGTGCGCTGATTGATTTTCTGCTGAAGAACCAGGCCGCATTCGGCTCTGAAACCGCCCAGGTCCTCTCCGAATTGCGCGAATACGAGTGCGTCCTCGGCAAAACCGCCAGGCACAACCTGCGCTGGCACCTGGCCGTTTCCTGGCGCTGAAAGGCAGCTTTCAGCCTTCAGCCCTCAGCTGCCGAAGCTGCCGTTTGATGGAATGCTGACGGCTAAAGCAAAAAGCTGAGAGCTGAATGCTGACGGCTGAGGGCTGCCTTTACGCCATCACCTCATCCCCCACCCCCGCCGGCACCTGGCTCACTCGCGCAATCCTCGCTCCCACGCCGCGCAGCTTCTGCTCAATCCGCTCATACCCGCGGTCAATGTGATAAACGCGGTCCAGCACCGTCTGCCCATCGGCCACCAGCGCCGCCAGCACCAGGCTCGCTGAGGCCCGCAAATCCGAGCACATCACGCTCGCCGCCGATAGCTTCGTCCGTCCTTGCACCGTTGCCGACCGCCCATCCACCTTGATCTGCGCCCCCATCCTCACCAGTTCCTGCACATGCATAAACCGGTTCTCAAAAATGTTCTCCTCGACCACGCTTGCGCCCTCGGCCTGCGTGGCCATCGCCATGTACTGCGCCTGCATGTCGGTAGGGAACCCCGGATACTCCTCCGTGGAAATATCCGCCGCCCTCAGCCTCTCATGGCAGCGCACGCGCACCGCATCGCGCCCCAGCAGGTCCACGCGCACACCTGCCTCCTGCAGTTTGCTGATCAGCGCCCCCAGGTGCTGCGTGTTGCAATCGGCCACAATCAGGTCGCCGCCCGTCATCGCCCCGGCAATCATGAATGTCCCCGCCTCAATCCGGTCCGGGTTGATCCGGTGCGTCGCCCCGTGAAGGCTGGTTACGCCCTGCACACGCATCGTGGACGTTCCCGCGCCCTCAATCTTCGCGCCCATCGCCGTCAGCAGCGCCGCCAGGTCCGTTACCTCTGGCTCGCGCGCGCAATTCTCCAGCACAGTCTCGCCTGCGGCCAGCGTGGCCGCCATCAGAAGGTCTTCGGTCCCTGTCACCGTGATCTTGTCAAAAATAATATGCGCGCCCTTCAGCCGCTCCACGCGCGCCACCAGGTACCCGTGTTCCTGCGCAATCTCCGCGCCCATCTTCTCCAGGCCCCTGATGTGCATATCGATCGGCCGTCCGCCGATGGCGCACCCTCCCGGCATCGCCACCCGCGCCACACCAAAGCGCGCCACCAGCGGCCCCAGCACCAGGCTGCTCGCCCGCATCGTCTTCACAATCTCGTACTTCGCCACCGGATCGGGCAGACTGGCGCAATTGATCCGCGTGCGCCGCGTGGCGCCGTCGTCCCACAGTTCCACCTCCGCGCCCATCGCCGCCAGCAGCTTCCGCTCAGTGTCGATATCGCGCACCTGGGGAATGTTCTCCAGCATCACGTCTTCGGTGGTCAGAATCGCCGCGGCCATGCAAGGCAGCGCAGAGTTCTTCGCCCCCGACACGTGAATCGTGCCCACCAGCGGCCATCCGCCCGTTACCAGGAATTTATCCAAATCTGCCCTCGTCTGATCGATCTATCGCTCTCTCAAGTCGATGTTGTCATCCTGAGCGCAGCGAAGGATCTGCGGTTGTTCTCGCTTCTCTTTCTAATCCCTAATCCCTGATCCCTGATCCCTGTTTTTTCACCCCAGCAGCCCCTCCACAAACGCCTCCGCGGAAAACTCCAGCAAATCCGTCATCTTCTCGCCCACGCCAACAAAGCGCACCGGCAAATTCAGCTCCCGCGCAATCGCCACCGCGATCCCGCCCTTCGCCGTCCCATCCAGCTTGGTCAGCACAATGCCCGTCACGCCCGCCGACGCCGTAAACAGCCGCGCCTGCTGCAACCCATTCTGTCCCGTGGTCGCGTCCATCACCAGCAGAACTTCGTGCGGCGCATCGGCAATCTGCCGCGTCGCCGTCCGCCGCATCTTATCCAGCTCATCCATCAGCCCGGTCTTGGTGTGCAGCCGCCCCGCCGTGTCCACGTAAAGGTCCGCAATCCCCCGCGCCTTGGCCGCGCTCATTGCATCAAAAAGCACCGCCGCCGGATCGCCGCCCTGCCGCGTCTTGATCATCTCCACGCCACTCCGCGCCGCCCAAATCTCAAGCTGCTCAATGGCCGCCGCGCGAAACGTATCCGCCGCGCACAGCATCGCGGTCCGCCCCTGCCCGCGCGACCACGCCGCAAGCTTCCCGCTCGTCGTCGTCTTGCCCGTCCCATTCACGCCCACCAAAAAAATGACCTTGGGTGGCGCGGCAGGGGAGGGAACCGGCCGCTGCGGCGCCTCAAGTATCGCCTTGATCTGTTGCTTCAGCAGTTCCCGCAGCTCCGCGCCGCCCTCAATCGCCTGCCGCTTCGCCCGTTCCCGCAGCGCATCAATAATTTCGGCCGTCGTCTGCACGCCCAGATCGCTCGTCAGGAGCGCCGACTCCAGATCCTCCAGCGCCGCCTCGTCCACCGTGCGCGTCAGCGCCACGATGCCTTCGATCTTTGAGCTGAACGACTCCCGCGTCCGCGAGACCGCCTGCTTCATCCGGCTGAAGAAGCCCTTCTTCTCCCCGCCCTCTTCGCCCTCGCGCGGCTCTTCCGGCTTCTCCGGCTCCTCGTTCAAACTGCCAAATAAGCTGATAAAAGACATACTCAATCTAAGTCTATTTCAAGAGCACGCCGCCCCTGGCATCAGCATCTGCCGAAACACACACTGTTCTCTTGCCCCTAAACGTTGATATCAACTAATATTCCGCCTGGCAACATTTTCACCAAATCCGCCTTGCCCCATCCCCGTCCCGCAGGCCACAATGGCAAGGAAAACCCAACCCAGCAACACTCGCGGCCGCGTTCCCCCGCAATCCCGGCCGCCGGAGGAAACACATGAGTTCCGTACGCGTCCTCGTTGGCACCCACAAAGGCGGCTTCGTCATTGAATCCGACGGCAAGCGCGAAAACTGGTCCGTCTCCGAACCGCACTTTGCCGGCTGGGAGATCTACCACATGAAAGGCTCGCCCGCCGACCCCAACCTCATCTTCGCCTCGCAGACCAGCGGCTGGTTAGGCCAGCTCATCCAGCGCTCCACTGACGGCGGAAAAACCTGGCACCAGCCCGGCCTCAAGCCCGGCGAACCCGCCATGCCCGCATGGCCCGCCACCGCGCCAAACAAATTCATCTACGATACCTCCGAGGAAACCGGCCATCCCCTCACCACCCACCAGTGGTACGACGGCACCCAGCACCCCTGGGAGTTCAAACGCGTCTGGCACATCGAGCCCTCGCTTGCCGACCCCAACGTGGTCTATGCCGGCATTGAAGACGCAGCCCTCTTCAAGTCCATTGACTGCGGCGAATCCTGGCAGGAGCTCTCCGGCCTGCGCGGCCACGGCACAGGCCCCAAATGGCAACCCGGCGCCGGCGGCATGTGCCTTCACACCGTCCTGCTCGATCCCTCCAACCCCGACCGCATCTACATCGCCATCTCCGCCGCTGGAGCCTTCCGCACTGACGACGGCGGCAAGACCTGGAAGCCCATCAACAAGGGCCTGGTCTCGCCGTTCATGCCCGACCCCAACGCCGAAATCGGTCACTGCGTGCACCACGTCGCGCTGCACCCTTCGCGTCCCAATACGCTCTTCATGCAGAAGCACTGGGACGTGATGCGCTCTGACGACGCCGGCGACTCCTGGCACGAAGTCAGCGGCAACCTGCCCACTGACTTTGGCTTCGCCATCGACGTCCACGCCCACGAGCCCGAAACCATCTACGTCGTGCCCATCAAGAGCGACTCGCTCCACTACCCCATCGACGGCAAGCTCCAGGTTTATCGCTCGCGGACCGGCGGCAACGAGTGGGAGGCGCTCACCAGGGGCCTTCCGCAACAGGATTGCTACGTCAACGTGCTCCGCGACGCCATGGCCGTAGATTGCCTCGACGATTGCGGCATCTACTTCGGCACCACCGGTGGCCAGGTCTACTGCTCCCCCGACGGCGGCGACACCTGGCGCACAATCGCCGAGAACCTCCCCGCCGTCCTCAGCGTCGAGGTGCAGACACTGCCGTAAGCTGGTAGCTTGTAGCCGGTAGCCCGTAGCTGGAAGAATGAAGCTACCGGCTACTGGCTACCGGCTTTCTAACACTGCTAACTCCACTCACTCCGCCACCCCCCCGAGCCTCGCCCCCATGCCCACTCACACCATCCGCGTCGCCCTCCCCTACCACTTGCGCAACCTCGCGCAGGTCGGCCCTGAAATCACCCTCGATGTCGCCCCCCCCATCACCCTCCGCTCCGTCCTCGACGCCCTCGAAGCCCGCTACCCCATGCTTCGAGGCACCATCCGCGACCACGACACACTGCAGCGCCGACCCTTCCTGCGCTTCTTCGCCTGTCAGGAAGATCTCTCCCACGACCCCGTCGACAAGCCCCTCCCCGATGCCGTTGTCCAGGGCCAGGAACCCCTGCTGGTCATCGGCGCCATCGCCGGCGGCTGATCCGGCCCAAGGCGCCGATTACGGAACAGAGCTGCAGCCGGGCCAATCGCGCCAAGCCAACGCAATCCCAAGGATGCGGGGCCGCCGGCGGCCCTTGGCCGGAGGAGGGGCAACGAAGAAAAGGGAACTTTGCTGGCTGGCTGGGATGTGCGAAATAAAAAACGGTGATGTCCTGTGGAGTGAGGCGGTTACGCCCTGAAAGTGCAGTGAATCTGCAAGCCTTTGGGCGGCTGTTTTGTCCGGATGTGGCGGAGGGCCGGGAGATGACTCGCCGGCCGTGGTTGCAGTTGGCATGTTTCATTTTCCCGGTCTCCTTCCGCGATGGGGGTTTATCCCCAACCTCGATAGGGGGAGGTCTCACGGCCTCTCCCCTGGTAGACCGCCGGACATGCGGGCCCGCATCCGGCGGTTCGATGAGTGAATCCTCTGCCGTACAGCATTGAGGCCGGAGGTTCACACCCTCAAGCTTCAATCATGCAGGGCGCACAAACAAGAAAGGCACGGCCAGTGGCCGTGCCTTTCAGTGAAAGCCTGTGCCGGGGGTGCGGACTCTCCGCAATTTCCCCATCTAAGTAAAATCATACTCCCCTGGCTACTTAAGGCCCGTAATTTGGACAAAAACTTTTTCTCTTTTGTAATCTGGCGATTACGTGAGTTTTCCACAGGGTTGGGGCTTGACAGCATGGGGTCGAGAGGGTGTTTTGCACCAAGAATGGTGCAGAAAAACGGGTCATTTTTGGGCAAGATTTTTGGCAAAAGCGATGAGAAGGCGAATAGTTGGACGTTTTGGGGCTGGTGAGCGGAGTGTGAGGGGAGATGAGGGGGCGAAAGTGTGGGTTGGGGAGGGCGCGGAATGCGGGGTCCTCGGCTGCGCTCCGTCGAAAATCACCTCTCTCGCGCCAATTTCCGTCATCCCTACGGGACTTGAACGTCTCAAATGGTCGCTTCCCCCACGCTGAAGCGCGGGGCTAACAACCGCTGCGCCTAACGGCGCGATACTCGTGATTCTCGTGCACTTCGCTGGGCCAAAGTGTCCATTGATACTCGCGATGACGGCCGCGGTGGGGGTGGGCAGGCGTCCGAAATGCGGGTCCCTCGGCTGCGCTCCGTCGTTTCTTGCTTCAGCGCAATCCCGGGCCGCGAAACGGGCCTTCTTGACGGCGGTGAGCCGGGCGCATAATCTGTGTCTACACGGGAAAGGAGGTTGATCCAAAAGATGAATTCTGATTGTTGCAGTTGTACCGTACGTGAGGTGACTGAGGCCTAGGGCATCGCGCCCCAGACCACTGTAAGTCCCCAGCGGCGATCAACCGCCGGGCCAACTGGCACTCGCGGCAGCGCGATGGCCTTAGTCCAATCCCAACAGATCACCGGCAGCGGCTCGGGACGGTTCCCGGGCCGCTGTTGCTTTTGAAGCAGGGAACGAAAAGGCAGGGAACAGGGAACAGGGGTCGGGAAGGCCGGCGGACTGCGATCGTGAGGGGTTCGGGGTTGGATTTGGGGTATTCCCGACCCCGGAAACACACCGTTCCTGGTGCATTTTATGGCCTAATCTGGCGTGCTAGCCAGATTGAACTTTATCTGATTGCAACAATTAGATTTATGTTGTGTTTTATGGATTTTAGGCGCGGGTTTCGATTCCAGGAGAAGGATGGTCAATTAGAAGCGCTTCGAGGTCCGGGGCCAGCGCTGCTTGAAGGCGGCTTGGCTGGTGAACGGGAACCGCACCAACACCACATCGCCGAATTTAAAGGGCATCGTAAGCGTCGTCTTCGGGGTTAGCCCAGATGGTTTCGAACGCGGGAGTGCTCAACGCTGCCGCAGCCTGAGTGAGACCCCGTTCCTGTGCGCGGAGACGAAGAAACTCGACAAAGTTCTCCACTTCGGCGATCTGCTCGGGGCTGAGAGTCCGGATTTTCTGGCTCAAGATGCCTGTGTGCCTATCCATTGCATTCCCCGCAGATTCCAGAATACTACTACTCGGCCCTGGAAAGAGCGTTGCAAGATGGCTTCCATTCAGCCCGAATTCGCACTGATCGGCGTTCCTCTGGCGGGCCAACTGGCACTCGCGGCAGCGCGATGGCCTTAGTCCAATCCCAACAGATCACCGGCAGCGGCTCGGGATGGTTCCCGGGCCGTTGTTGCTTTTGAAGCAGGGAACGAAAAGGCAGGGAACGAGGGAACGAGGGACCAGGGGAACGAGGGAACAAGGGAACAAGAAAGCAGGGAGCAGAAGGCCCCATCGGCGGTCAACGTGTCGGAAGAAAGAAATCGACGGGGACGGGGCATGGTCTGTGGTGGTGGGATGGGCTTCTATCGCAGGTCCCCCAAAAGCGAGGGACCGGGGGCACCCTCAACCTGATAGATTTTCTCTCGAGATCGGCGCCACCCGCCGCTCTGTATCTGCCTGGGGGGCCTCAGGAGAACACACCAGTAGTCTTTTCTGTACACAAACGAGAATAGATTTCGTTTTCTGTTCGCCTTTGCCAGTATAATGACCGCGAAAGGTGAAACATCGTGCCACAAAAACATCAAGAGGTAATTCACAATCGCATTATCAATGAATTGACGGAATCGGTCCCGCACCAGCCCGGCGGCGTCAGTCCCGTCCGCGTGCCCAAGAAGGACAAGATTCTAGAGTGGACGCTCTACGGCATCTATGAACAGTTGCAGGGGATAAACATTGGAATCAACACCCTCATCACTGAGCTTCGGATGAGGCCGAAGTAGGATGCCCGGCAATCGCGCCGACAGCCGCGTGGGCGCATCGGCGGCGAGTGCGGGTGGGATAAAGCCGCCCGTCCCCAACATGCCGCCAAAGCGAATCTAGTTCATGAAGAACCGGGGGTCCTTGTGCTTTGTGTCGCTCAATGGACAGTGCGTACTGCGTCCTCCGTCGCTCTTCGGATGCTCGATATGCGCGGCCTGAAACTTCTTTCCGGGTGCGCTCTGACTGTGAGGGCTGACGGTGTGCCCGCAGACAATGCAGGTAAAGTCCCGGTGGCCCGCTTTTCGCAGTTTAAGCGCCTCTTCCACTGTTATAACCTTCCCGCCGAATTTGCATGTATTGCTCATGGGCATTTGAGCTACCCCTTTCTCCACACACACAACAGGCGAGTATAGCCGAGCCTAACCGCGATTGCCGCGCAAGTGGGGCCATCTCGTTTTCGTCAAGGAAGCCCCGCCATCGCACCCGCATCCCCCTGGGCGCATCCGTGGAAAGTCCGGGGGTAGTTGTTTTCAGCGGCCCCGCAATAGCTCGTTGTGTTATTTTCCGAGCATGAATCCGCTAAGGGAAATATGGGAGTTTCCGGCGCATTACGTCGCGCTGGCGTGGTGGATTACGGTTGTCCTAACCGTTTGGAATGTTCGATCCCTCATTCGTTCAATCGCCGGGCGACTGGCTCTTTTCGGACGCCGCTTCCAAAAGGACCAACTCTCAAAGAGGTTGCGAAATCTTGAATACCTACACGAAAACACAAATGGGCTAATTCGTTACATGGCGGAAGATGCCTTCGATTTCGCTGTCGAAATGAGCTTCATAGTTTTCGGCGCATCCGTTGTTTCCGGCTATGCCTTCATCACGATCCACGAGAGCCCGGGCACGATGCTTGCAATCGTTGGCGTAAACCTCTCGACATCTATATTCGGTCCTGCCTGGAGAATTAGGGCATTGCTACGCGACCTCAAGAACTACCCGGAAAGCGCGGAGCGGCTGAGGGAAAAACTGAGCAAGTTCTAGTTGGAAGCTTCGATTCGAAGCGGGTGAGAATCTCAATTAGGCGTCCCAGAATTGGGAATGGGGCTTTGGTCTCGGGATGGGCATCTATCCCAGGTCTCCCAACAGCGAGGGACCGGGGGCACCGTCAACTTGATAGATTTCCTCTCGAGGCCGGCGCCACCCGCCTTGCCGCATGGTCTTCGTCGTTATCAGCAATGCGGCGATGAAGGCGAGCGAAAGGCAACCGCGGATCCTTCACTGCGTTCAGGATGACACAGCTTTTCAGGGGTGGGAGTGGGCAGGGGCGGTTGGAGGGTGGAGCGGGGGTCTGGAGACCCCCGCTACAGCCGGCCGGGAGGCCGGCGCTACACAGCTACCGGACCTTGGGGCACGCTGCTACTGCTTTACCACCTCAACCCGCCGATTCTGCGAGCGCCCTAGCTCGGTGTCGTTGCTGCTCACGGGATGGCTCGCGCCAAATCCTCTGGTTGAAAGTCTGCTCGGATCCACGCCTGCGGCCACCAGGTATGCCTTGACTGAGAGGGCGCGCTTTTCTGAAAGCGTCTGGTTATGCGCGTCTCCGCCCACATTGTCTGTGTATCCTTCGATCCCGAAGCTCCACGTTAGTTGGGCACCAGCCGCGGCAATCAGAGCATCCAAAGTTGGCTTGGATTCGGCTTTCAGGTGGTCGGAGTCGGTGTCGAACAGAATCCCGTAAAGGCGCGCGCGTCCTTCACTTTTCAACTGATCCACCACTGCGTTGGCACCCCCTGGTTTCCAGTGCGGGCACGAGCCAACATCCTTGCTTGCGCGCTTGCCTTGCCAACTTCCTGAGGGCGCGCCTTTGTCGGCGTCATTCCACCAATACCCGGTAAACGACTGCCCATCGTCGGCGAAGATCAGCATGGCCGGCCCGCCATGCCGAGGCCCCGCAACTTCACCCTCGGTCCATGTGAACCGCAGCACCCGGCCATCAAATCCGCCGTTCTCGATGAGGCCGTTGTTATGCTCATAACAACCGTTCACAGCCGAGCCGGTTTGCAGCATGCGAAAGTTTCCATACGAGGACGTGAACGTTCCGGTGTTATCAGGCACCGGCCGTTTGACCAGGGGCTTGCCGTAGGCGAAAACATTCATGATCTCGAAGTACTGTGGATCGCCCCAGTTGCTGAGAACAGTCAGGCGCAGATACCGCCCGGTTGCCGGCGCCTTCAGCACAAATTTCTGGTGGTCCTTGGCCTGGGCCAGGGATGGCGTGGCGATGACTGAGAACCCACTGTCCTCGCTATCGGATATTTCCACCTTCACATCCTTGGCCCCGCGCCCGGGATTCTCAACCTGGGCGGTGTCGAAGGCCAGGCTGGTGATCGCGCTCTTTTGCGCCATCTCGAACACGAAGACCTTGGGAGTGAGGTCGCCAGATTTGGTGGCCCAGCCTGTGTTGGGCAGCTCATCCAGCAGCGATTCCGGCGACCAGTTGCCGGTTTCCGAGTAGGAGGGCGGCGCCTGCGCCACCAGCGCGCCCGCGCCCCATGAAAGCAGGTTCGACTCTGGCGGAGCGCCGGCCTGCGCGGAAAGCTTGACCAGCAGCAAAGGGACGGCGCAAAGAAACGCGACCCAGGCAGACGTCTTGACCATTTTCATGAAATCCTCGCGAGTCATCCGAGTCTAGTGGGCAGGATCGCTGCGGTCAAGACGCATTGGTAAGGATTGATCGAATCTATCTGGTGGGGATTTCCGAGTTCGAGCAGGTGGCGCTGCCCGCTACCCGGAAGGATTCCCGGGCCGGTGTTGTTTTTGGGGCAGTGAACAGGGATCAGGGAACAGGGAACAGGTGGGCGGGACATTGCGATCACGTTCGGTTCGCGCCGGCATCGATCCCCGGTCCCCAAAGGCGAGGGACCGGGGGAACCCTCAACCTGATAGATTTCCTCTCGATGCCGGTGCCACCCGCCTTGCCGCATGGTCTTCGTCGTTATCAGCAATGCGGCGATGAAGGCGAGCGAAAGGCAACCGCGGATCCTTCACTGCGTTCAGGATGACACAGCTTTTCAGGGG
>Ga0265338_10004927_pt1 | contig 17744 bp, 12 predicted proteins | sample 42126metaG_FD_193579 | JGI IMG/M metagenome (GOLD analysis project Ga0265338, IMG submission 193579) | Rhizosphere microbial communities from Carex aquatilis grown in University of Washington, Seatle, WA, United States - 4-21-26 metaG | ecosystem: Host-associated > Plants > Roots > Rhizosphere... | reverse complement strand
GATGGAATCCGCCCATGCAGAACAAAGACTCAGTGTCGCTCCGTAGTCGCATCAACGCGACCGTGCGCGACATCCCGCGCTCCGGCATCCGCGATTTTTTCGACATCGTCAGCACGATGAAGGACGTGATCAGTCTGGGCATCGGCGAGCCGGATTTTGACACGCCCTGGCACGTGCGCGAATCCACCATGTTCGCGCTCGAACGCGGCGTGACACATTATACCAGCAATTACGGTTACCTCGAACTCCGCCAGGCGCTGGCCCGGTACGTCGCCAAAAAATTCGGCGCGGAATACAACCCGGAAAACGAAATCCTCATCACTGTCGGCGTCAGCGAGGCGCTGGACCTGGCTTTGCGCGCGCTCATCACCCCCGGCGATGAAGTGTTGTATCACGAGCCGTGCTACGTGTCATATCGTGCCACGATCCTGTTTGCGCACGGCGTGCCGGTGGCGGTGGAGACCCGGCCCGAAAACGGCTTCCGACTCACCCGCGCGATGCTCGAGGCGAAGATCACGCCGAAGACGAAGGTGCTGATGCTGAATTTTCCGAACAATCCGACCGGCGCAATCATGAGCCGGCAGGATCTGGAGGATATTGCCGCGTTCGCCCGCGAGCGCGATCTCATCGTCGTCACGGACGAAATTTACGGGGAGCTGACCTACGACTCACCGCACACGAGCATCGTGAGCCTGCCGGGATTGCGCGATCGCACGATTTTCCTGCACGGCTTTTCGAAAGCCTGGGCGATGACCGGTTTCCGCCTTGGGTATGCCTGCGGCCCGGCGGAGCTGATCGAGGCGATGATGAAGATTCACCAGTACACGATGCTGTGCGCGTCGTCCATGGGCCAGAAGGCAGCCATCGAAGCACTGGCCCGGCCTGATTCTGACGTGGGCGAGATGGTGGACGAATACCGTCGCCGCCGGAATTTTATCGCCGCATCGTTTGCCGACATGGGCATTGAATGTCACCGTCCTTTGGGCGCGTTCTATGCGTTTCCGAGCGTGGCAAAGTTCGGGTTGAAGTCGAAGGACTTCGCGCTGAAGCTGCTCAACGAGGAAAAAGTTGCGGTGGTGCCGGGCACGGCCTTTGGCGAATGCGGCGAAGGCTTCGTGCGCTGTGCCTACGCGACCAACATGGACAATCTCAAGGAAGCGATGGTTCGGATGAAAAGGTTTATCGCGAAGCTTTAGTGGCAAGGAGCGTCACTCCGTGCGCGCCGTCGATGGGGTGCCTGTGAACGGTGGGCAGAGGGAGTGGCTAAACTATCCCATCAAAAAGATCACCTAAATTTCCTCGGAGCCGCGTTGGGATTGTTTCAACCACTACCTTAATCTCATCAAGCTGGAAGCCAACGAGCTGTAAAACATCCGTTAAAATTTTCCTCATGGATGGGCTGTCCAGTGTTACCAAAGTCCAGACAGAAGATCCCGGAATCTGCTTTGCCTTAATATTGCCATTTCCACTTTCAAGAATGGCTTTGTGACTCTTTGCAAAATACACTCGTTTGCCGCGGTTGTAGTTCTCGACTTTGGTAAATTCATTTGACCGATTTTTTTGAACCCAACCCAAAACAGCCAAATACCTGTCACCTGCTTTCCTTAACGAACGATATTCTGGACTTTGCACAAACGCACTAATGCTTCCCTTCTGAGGGGGAATGCTTTTCATTCCAGTTACCAATGGTTCCTTTTGTTGAACCATTTTTTTCTCGTAAAGTTTACGGATTACATCGCTATGGGAAAAAATTCCAGTAGCCAATTTATCAATTTCCAAGAATAAATCATCGTCAACAATTATCGTTTTCATAATTCAACTAATATAACTAGTTTAACTAGTATGTCAAGTGGTTTCTAACGATATTGACGCACATGCTTTTTCAAATTGCACGTTGTCTGAGATTTGTTCGCCGCCAAAAACTAGGTGAACTTATGAATCTGAAAGATGCAGCACACCTGACTTGGTCAACTCAACTTCGGCTCCTCCCATTTCATCCCGTGCGCTTCGGCCACGGCCTGATGGGTGAGTTGGCCGTTCATCACGTTGATGCCGCTGAGCAGCGCGGGTTGCAGGCGGCACGCTTCGGCCAGCTCGTGGTCGGCAAGCATTTCGATGTAGCGATAAGTGACATTGGTCAACGCCTGGGTGGCCGTGCGGGCGTAGGCGCCCGGCACGTTTGCCACGCAATAATGCGTCACCCCCTCCTCGACGAAGACCGGATTGTGATGAGTGGTGGGCCGGGACGTCACCGCGCAGCCACCCTGGTCAATGGCAATGTCCACGAACACGCTGCCGGGACGCATGCAACGGAGCATTTCGCGGGTGACCAGCTTGGGCGCCTTCGCCCCGGGCACGAGCACCGCGCCGATGAGCAGATCCACGGCGGGCAACAGTTCGAGCAGATGGGTTTCGTTCGAAAAGAGCGTGTGGGCCGTGTGCAGCGTGATGTCAAGAAAGCGCATCCGTTCCAGGTCCACCTCGAGGATCGTCACATCCGCGCCCAAGCCCTGGGCCATGCGGGCGGCGTTGATGCCTGACACACCTCCGCCGAGCACGATGACCTTGCCGGGCAGGACCCCCGGCACGCCGCCGAGCAGGACCCCGCTGCCGCCGAAATGTTTCGCCAGAAAGTAGCCGCCCACGAGCACGGACATGCGCCCGGCAATCTCGCTCATGGGCTCGAGCAGCGGCAGGCGGCGGTTGACCTCCACCGTTTCGTAGGCCAGCGCGGTGACACCGGATTTCATCAGGGCCAGCGTGAGCGGTTGGTTGGCGGCGAGGTGAAGGTACGTGAACAGCAACTGATCCGGCCGCAGCAGGCCGTATTCGGCGGGCAACGGCTCCTTGATTTTCACGACCAGCCCGGCCTGCTCAAAGACCGCGGCGTGCGAGTTCACCAGCTTGGCGCCTGCGTGCTCGTATTCGGCATCGGGGAATCCCGCGCCGACGCCGGCGCCATTTTCCACAATGACTTGATGTCCACGTTTGATGAGTTGATACGCGCCGGACGGCAAAAGCGCCACACGGTATTCCTGCTCCTTGATTTCCCTGGGTACGCCAATGATCATAATTTGGATTCCTCGTCGCCGGATGCGGCCCCGGCGTGCTTTTTACCCGATGCCGCGGCGCGTGCCGGCGGGGCAAGTTCAAGCCGGGCGTGAGCTCGGTTGACCAGTGCAAGCATCGTGACGGCCGCGGCCGCCTGGCGTTCGGCCTCCTCGATGCGGGCAAACTCACCGTAAACCTCCGCCCGCACCGGTTCATTTCGCAATTGCAATTCCTGCCCGCCGCCCCGCATCGCGTGGAGGATGTGGTGGGCGTTAATGGCATCCAGCGGGCGGGCGGGCACATAGGCTGGTTCGGCTCCAGTGGTTTCCGAGACCAGGCGCGCTGCGAGCAACGGCTGCAGAACCTGTTGCGCCAGCTTGGTGGGAATGTCCAGTTCGGTGGCGATGTCCTGGATCGTGGCCGGCGGCCGGTCGTGCTGGAAGCGTTGCCCGATGCAGGTCATCAGCCGGAGCGCGATGAATTCGCGACCGCGCTGATTCACATTTTCCACCAGCTTGTCCTGCAGATACGATTTGCGGTTTTGAAACGCGTAGGCGACCTGCGCGCCGAACAGCAGGATCACCCACGAAAAATAAAGCCCGATCATGAAGACCGGCACGAGGCCGAGACTGCCGTAAATCTTGCTGTTGGTGACCACGCGGGAAACGTAGAGGGAGCCGAAGACGTTGTTCAAATGCCACAGCGACCCGCCGACCACGCCGCCGACCAGCGCCGCATTGAAACGCACCTTGGTGTTTGGCACCAAAAGATAGAAGAGCGCGAATACCAGCCACAGGACCACCAGCGGCAGACAGTGAAAAACCAGGCCGCCGAGGAAAGGCATCTGTTCGACGAAATGTTTCACGTTCTGGAACCGGGCGCCGCCGAGCTGCCCGACCGCGGCCACAAGCAGCAGCGGGCCGGCCATGATGGTTGTGCAATAAAGCTCGATCTGACGCAGCCAGTTGCGTCCGCGCGTGACGCCCCAGATGTCATTAAAGGTCTCCTCGATGCGGCTCAACAGGGAGATGGCGGCGAGGATCAGGAGAACCACGCCGGTGGTGCCCAGGGTGCCGCTCCGGGTGTTTTGCACGAAATCGTGAATGCGCCGGGCGGCTTCCTTTTGCGCGCCAATGACGCGGGTGTCGGAAGCCCCGGTCGGCGCGTTTGTGCCATCGGGGGAGCCGGCCGACAGGTTGGCCACCGCCGTTTCAGAATTCGTTGGCGGCAACATGACGGACAGGTCGGGGTTCAAAAAAAGGGATGCCGCCGGCCCATTGGTGCTGACGCCGGCCGGCGGCATCACATTGGACACCAGCCGGTCAATGAATCTGTAAATTTGTTCCTCCCCTTCCGTTTTGAGGAAGCTGCTGGTGACGCTGATGGCCACCGCCAGCAGCGGGATGAGCGCGAGCAGCGTGGTGTAGGAAAGTGCGGACGCGCGGACGAGGCAGCGATTGCGAACAAAACTTCTCCAGACCAGCATGCAAAAATGTGCGAACCGTTCGACCCGGCTGAGTTCGCTTTCCGCGCCGGAATAAACGCCGGTCACAATTTTAAAGAGACGTGAGAACGGCTTGATGGCCATGCGTTGGGCACGCTAGCAAACCGGCCCGTCAAGTCAACCGGTGGGCGCGCCGATTTCACCGGCAGCCCGCCGCAATAAATCCGCTTTATCGCCGCGGCAAAATCCGCACAATGGTTGCCAGCGCATCCGTAGCTCAATTGGATAGAGCTTCTGACTTCGGATCAGAAGGTTGCAGGTTCGAGTCCTGCCGGATGCACCAAATTGTACTTTCAAGGTTTTCGTCGCAGAGCGACGGAGCGGTGGAAGAAGTGGTAACGTGCGAAGAAGCCAATAACGACGGGATGAAATCGTAAGGTTCGGAAAAAGAAAACGTCACGGTTTTGCGCGAAAGAAGGCGGTTCGTTCCAACTTTGTGAACCACTTGTGAAATCTCCTGGGGAGATTTGCCCGTCTGCGATTTCCCGGCCAATTCCAACGTGTTTATGACCTCTTTGGCCGGTTCGTTCCAAAAACTGGAGCGAGTTCTTTGAAGGCGTTCGAGTTCGCGTTTAAGGGTCGTTTTTTCCAGCACCAAGTCGGCTTTGGCGGCTTGGTAGCTTTCCTCGTCGATAAGCTCGTCTATGTAGCCTCGTGTGAGCTTGTTAAGCTTCTCCTGAAGGGTGGCGATCTTTTCACTCGTTCGTGCGTTCGTTGCCTCAACCGACTGGCTTTCCTTGGCGGTTTTCTCGTCAATGAGCGCACGAAGGAAAGTCGCCTGTTCCGGCGAAATGCCGATTGGCCTCACGATCTTCAAGCATTGGTCAACGACGGCCTGTTCCTGCACGTATGGTTCGGCACAGACGCCCGTCTTGCGCGTGCAACGGTAGTAACGGTACAGGCCGCCGTTGCCCTTGGCCCACTGCGCGCTCATCATTGAGCCGCAGGTGCACCGGAACAGCCCGCAAAAGGGGAAATTGTGGCCACGCCGCCCCTTTCTGGGCTTGCTCTTGTCTTTGAGCACGTCCTGGACCTTCTGGAACAGGTCGGGCGAAATGAAGGTCTTGTATTTCCCTTCATACGTTTCGCCTTTCCACGTCATGACACCGATGAAGAGGCGATTGGTGAGCATCTGCCAGACGGCATACTTTGACCACTGTCCCCCGCTCCTGCTTTTGACGCCAAGCTCGAACAACCGCTCTGCCGCCGATGTGAGGCCGTGCCTGCCCTCCGCGTATTCCTTAAAAATGGTCTGGACGATCTTCGATTGCTTTGGGTCAGGCACGATGTTCCGCAGGCGGTGGTCATACATGTAGCCAAGCGGCTTGTTTGACCCCGGCCATTCGCCGCGCCGCAGCTTCTCCCGCACGCCACGTTGTATGTTTCGTGCCAAGCGGATGATATAATCGGTGGCGCGGCCGCCCTCGACGCCCATGAGTAGCCCGGCGTCGTCAGGCACGAATTGCCGCGTGGGCGTGCGGATGGAGGCAATGACCCCATTTTGAAGAAGCCAGCGCACGCGCCCTTCGTCAATTGGGTTCCGGTACAGGCGGTCAATGTCCCAACACAGAACGCCGTTGGCTTCGCCTCGTTCGATACGGTCGAGCATTTCGTTGAAAACCGGCCTGCCGGGAAGCTTGGCGCTTTTGCTCTCCTCAAGCGTTTCATGGATGGAGACGCCTTCGCGCTTTCCGAACGCACGAAGTTCGGTGATCTGCGCCGACAGGCTCAATATCTGATGCGTTTTGTCATCAGTCGATTTGCGGGCGTAGATGAAATATTTGATTGGTTGAACCATGTGGACAGTATAACAAATGACAAATGTATTTGCTAGTAAAAAATGGAAAACTTGTTAACATTTTATCATGACCAACGACATCAAATCCATCCGCAAAGAGTTTCATCGTTCTGAAGAAGCCCGCTACATTCATCGCCTGCACGGCGTGCTCCTCGTCCTTTTGGGGCTGAGCACGGTCAAGGCGGGGAAATTATTGGGCGATCCGCAACGCACCATCGCGCATTGGGTGATTCAATTCAGGGCGCGCGGTCTGAAAGGCCTGGAAGAAGTTGAAAAATCCGGGCGTCCTGAAACATTGAGTCTGGCCCAAAAGAAGATTCTTGCCAACGCCCTTGCAAAATCACCCAAAGATACGGGCATGAACGCCGATACATGGACAGGTGCGGTTGTATCGTCATTCCTGCGAAAGCGCTGTGGCGTCAAAATCACCGTTCGTCATTGCTATCGCATATTGAATGCGCTTAAGAATCCAGTGAAGCCATAATATTGCAACGAGTGAAGTATATTTACGCCGTCTCTTAACTGGTGAAAACGTTCGTGGTGGTCACGCCTTGCTCAAAGGCGAATTCATGTGAATGGATTAACACCGCCTTCTTTCGCGCAAAACCGTGACGTTTTCTTTTTCCGAACCTTACGATTTCATCCCGTCGTTATTGGCTTCTTCGCACGTTACCACTTCTTCCACCGCTCCGTCGCTCTGCGACGAAAACCTTGAAAGTACAATTTGGTGCGTGCTAGTTGACCATCTGAGAACCTTTTGTAGCAAGAAATCTGTCCCCGATGGAGATCAAAACTCGCTATGAAGCCTATCCCCACACCCTTCCCCACGGCGGGGATACCCGCTGATCTGGAACCATCCTTTGCTCACAAGGATTTCATCGATGTTTGGGTGTCTTCTGACACCCCCGACTTCGGTCGGTTTTCCCGCTCACGCGGGCTTCGGGGCTGCGCGTGGCCTCACGGCCATGCTCGCCCAAAACCTCCCTCGCGGCTCACGCCGCCAACGGGTACACCCCCGGACGGTCGCAGATTTTTTTGTGAAAAATATTTTACCCATCCGCCGTGAGGCGGAAAATTTCTCTATTTCTTCTTTGTTGGAGAAGCGTGAGGCTTCGCTTGATAGTGCGGATTGCTTGTTTGAACAGGCCGGTATGAATTGTTCACATTGGTTTGTCCGGCGCTTCTGAACGAATTTGGATTTTCGTTATGCTTGTTCGGTGGTGGCGACACTGACTGGAAACTGTAATTGTTGTGGGGTGGAACGAGCACAATTCTTACCGGCGTAAATACGACGTGTAAAAAACTGTCGATAAAATGCGATTTTGGTTTCGGTGGGGTATATTGCACCGTGTCATTTTTAGGAACATCTGCCGGAACGATCTTTTGAACAGGGGAGTTTATTTGATGGTCAGTTTCGGTGTTGGCAACGGAATGGCTTTCCGCTTTTGCTATTTGTTCAGGCTGGTGCCGTTCAATGGGTTTTTCAATTTGACTGTCTGAATTGGTTGGGCGGGTAACGTAGTCGCCGGGAGCGGCCGTGCTTTCGACTTTCGCCAAGTGTTCCTCTTGGTGTTGGTTAATAAAGTTAGTCGGATGCGAAATGACCTCACCGGACTTGGGGTTGCTTTCTACTTTTGCTATAGGCTCAGAATGTTGTGGAATGGGGGAATTCTCTGGTATCACCACGGGCGCTCGTTTCGGCTGATTCATCGGCAAAGCTGGCGGTATGGGTTGTATTGAGTACGCTCCTTGCCACGGAACCGTTATGACCGGCATTGATTGTTGATTTTCAGCCCCTGACGAATTTACGACCTGTGCCTCTTGTGAAACAGGCTGAGGAGAGGCAATCGGCTGTGATTGTTGGAGAAGGTTCGGCGGAACTGGCCGTTGAACCTGGGCGTATGGTCTGAGATCAACCCCGCCATTTATGAGGAACGCAATAAATGTGAGGCTGCCGATGAATGTCCAAGCCGTCCACCCCTCGATCTTTTTCATGGGCCTTATTTTTGGGTTGTTCAGAGATTGCAAAAACTGTCCGCGAAGGCAAGAAAAAGTCTTCAGGACAGATTTTCCACCGTGTGGAAAACACAAGAGCGCAAGATGCGATATAATTGGTCGCACGTTAGGTTTTTTCCAGACAAGCCTCTATTACCATGGTGGCTCGCCACAAACGTTTGCTGTCATTCGTGTGCACAATCCACGTTACGAGGGTCCCCTGCGAAGAGGCGGGACTTCGGAGTAGGGGCTTCTCTGTATGGAACCTGAAAATGAAACAATTTTTATCGGGCATCGCCACGGATGGGGAGATGAAATTCCTTTTGGAATGGAACCTGGGGAACGCCGCCAGCATGTCTATGTCATCGGCCAGACCGGCACGGGCAAATCCACGCTGCTTCGCAATTTGATCCTGCAAGACATCGAAGCCGGCCGGGGAGTCGCGGTCATTGACCCGCACGGCGACCTGGCACATGAAATCCTCGACCATATTCCGTCCAGGCGAACCGATGACGTGGTATATTTTGACCCGTCGGCCAGTGACCCGCTTGGGATCAATCTGTTTCGAGCCACTGCCGACAACTGGCATCTTGTCGCCTCCGGCATCGTTTCGGCCTTCAAGAAGATCTGGGGAAATTCATGGGGGCCTCGGCTTGAATATGTGCTATACGCGACATTGGCGGCATTGCTCCAGTGTGAGAATACGAGCCTCCTGGGAGTTTCTAGAATGCTCCACGATGAAAAATACCGGGCGTGGGTGGTCAAGCAGGTCAAGGACCCGATGATACGCTCGTTTTGGTTGAATGAATTTGCCCGCTATGATCGTTCGTTTCAGCAGGAAATAATCAGCCCGATCCAAAACAAAGTGGGGCAGATTTTCCTTGCCCCGGCGCTCCGCAACGTCCTCGGTCAGGTCGGCACAAAAATCAATTTCCGGTTCATGATGGACCGCAAGCGCATCTTCATCGCGAATTTAAGCAAGGGACTTATTGGCGAGACGCATAGCAGCCTCTTGGGATCGCTCCTCGTCACGGGTTTTGAATTGGCTGCGCTGTCGCGGGCCGATTGTCCCGCTGAAAACCGAGTGGACTTCTTTATGTACGTTGACGAATTCCACCACTGCGCGACGGATTCGTTTGCGAGCATCCTTTCAGAAGCGCGCAAATACCGCCTGTCGCTCACGCTTGCCCATCAATACCTGGGGCAATTGAACGAAGGGATTTGCGACGCCGTGTTTGGCAACGTCGGCACTTTTATCGCCTTCCGGGTGGGCGAAGCCGATGCTTCCGTGCTTGAACGGCAATTCGGCGGCAAATACACTCGCTCACAGTTTTCCGGACTTGATAATTTTGAGCTATGCGCACGCCTTCTCAATCAAGATTCATTTTTCGGGAGAACCTTGCCGCCATTGGCAACTGCGCGGGGGCGCCGCGACATCATCAAGCGCCGGTCGCAGGAGAAATACAGCACCAAGCTAAAAATCGTGGAAGGAAGGATTGAAAGATGGTTGCGATCATAAGGATGTTGATGCTTGTACGGGGACCGGTGAGCGGGAAAATGCGGTTCAAGCTCCGGACGCTTAACAACTGGATTTTCGTGTTGTGCCTGTTCGCTCTGCTGGCCTTCGCGTTCAAACAATTTCTCTCACCGGGATATGCCTGGCTAGCTGACGCGGTTGCCATTGCCATCCTGTATTTTCTCTTTTTCTCTATATGGGACAAAAGAGCGATCAAGATATGTTGCCCTCACTGTTTTAAATACATCAGAAGCAATACCCCATGGATATGTGGGTTCTGTAATAAAAAGAACGTGTACACGGATGAGTTCCCGTTCCTTCACCGCTGCGAACACGAAGGCTGTGGTGCCGAGCCAAGAGCATACAAATGCCATCACGACGATTGCGGGAAGCTCATTTTTCTAACGGAAGATCATCTCAAAGAAAATTACGCGTCTCGTGCCGATGCGCCGGTTGAGGACCGATCCAAACAGGAGATGGCTTTTCAAGAGCAGGAGAAACGGGCAAAGGAGCATGAGATAACGATGGTCGAACTCAATACCAAGCTTGACGAAAAACTGACGGCCAGCAGAAAACAGCGGGAATTTTCCAAGAAAAAAAGCGTGCGTGAATCAGTCAAAGAAAAATTTGAAGGAGAGTTCGCCGATGTCATGGCCGCCGAAGAATTCGCGGACGAGCAAGAGGCGTTCTATGAGGCGAAATTTAAGGACAATCCGGAAAAGTTAAAACGAGTAAAGGAATGGATAGCCGACTGGCGCAAGCGGCACACATAAAAAACCCCGTTCGCGAGAACGGGGTTGGTGTTAGTTTGGAGCGTTACGCGCGAGTCGCCACGAATCGAGGATCGCAGGTTTCGGGATAGATATTCCGCCGGGCATGCCTCTGATACATAATGATGCGTGCCTCCGACATGGATCTGCGGGTTTTGAGATCGCGGTGCAGGATGTAGCGGAACCCCAGGCCGTATGCCCTCGGCATGCGTGCGATGTCTTTTTCGATGTCCTGGAGGAACGGCGCACTGTCGAAAGTATCGGCCAGGCTGCATTTTTCGAGTTCCTTGAGGGTGCTGAACGGGTATCCGTGGTTTTTCTCCCCGTTCACCTGGGCGGCGATCCGGTTATAGATCTCCCATTCCATGAACGCGTCGAAGAACTGAAAGCGGATGTTTGCGAAGAACTTTCCAATGATCTTTTTCATACACTCCTTTTGTTGGTTGGCAATTTTGAGAAACCGATCACTTTGTTGTGACAGGTTTCTGCAAACTGCCAATGGAGTAGGGAACACTGGAAGAAATCTGTGTGCATTATAGCATCAAAACCGCATAAAAGTCAATAGTAACGGCCTGTTTGTAAGGCGGTTACATTGACGGCTTTGTTGAGCCTTGCTTTAATATAGGCGGAACTTTCGTTCTTTTCACCCTCAACCAAAGGAGATTCTTGTGTCCACATGGATAGACTTCAAGGAACTGCGCTTAAAACTCGACTTTGAAGCTGTGCTTCGACACTACGGCGTCGAAGTGAAGCGCAAAGGTCAACAGCATCACGGCTACTGCCCGCTACCGAATCACAACGGCAAAAGAAATTCGCCGTCGTTCTCGGCCAACCTCGAACGCGGCATATTCCAGTGTTTCGGCTGCGGTGCCAAAGGTAATGTCCTCGAATTCGCGGCCATGATGGAAAAGGCCGATCCGAAGGACGGCACGGCCTTGCACAAAGTGGCCAGCGAATTGCAAAAGAGGTTTTGCCCTGGCTTTGGAGATGTTCCCAATGCAAAGGCGAAAGCCGCAGAGAAGCCAAAGAAGCCTGAAACAAAAGGACTGCCGGCGGTCGTCAATCAGCCGCTTGATTTTGAACTCAAGGGGCTGGACCCGAAACACCCGTATCTGCTCAGTCGGGGCTTCACGCCGGAAACGATCGAACGTTTTGGCCTGGGCTTCTGCTCACGCGGTCTGCTCAAAGACCGGGTGGCGATTCCACTGCACGACCACATGGGCCATCTTGTGGGCTACGCCGGGCGTGTGGTGGATGACGCGACCATCACCGAAGACAACCCGCGTTACCGTTTTCCTGGAGCGCGGGAACGTGACGGAATGGTGTACGAATTCCGAAAGACGCTGTTTCTATACAACGGCTATCGGATCAAGGCACCGGTCGATGATCTGATTGTCGTCGAGGGGTTCACGTCGGTCTGGTGGATCAATCAAAACGGGCTGCCGCATGTGGTAGGAACGATGGGCTCAGACTGTTCTCCAAGACAGGCTGAGTTCATCGTATCCCTGGTCAAGCCAACCGGTCATGTATGGGCCATGCCAGACGGGGACAAAGCGGGTGAACGGTATGCACAATCGTTTCTGCATCAAGTTTCGTCTTACCGCTTCGTGCGGTGGGTGAAAATGGCCGACGATAAACAGCCAACGGACTTGTCGGGGGAACAATTGAAAACATGCTTCGCTAAATGAAGCACACGCGACCTCGTGAGGGGTCGTTTTCTATATCGTTCCTATTTCGGTTCCAAATTTTGAGAGCCCGTCGGATTGATAGCGTAGGTCAGGAAAATCGTTTCTTGTGCAATGTCTGATTCGATACGAAGCCAGCCATACTTGCGTGGCTGTCCGAACGTGATGTAAAATTGTTTGATCACGTGCGTCGTCCAATTGGATTCGCCTTTCATAAAATCATATCCAACGTTTGGCTGATAGCCGATTTCTGGTGCTTCAAATTGGAACTCGTCCTGATTCTCAACCAGACCACCATCTGGAATGCTCAAACTGAGTGACCAATTTGTTGCTCCCTGCCACGGTGGTTTGATTTGCCTAATTTCCAGTTGGCCGGTTGCGCTAGCCTGCTTTTGAAAAAAGTCCACTCGTACCTGCGTATTATCTTTTGGAACACGCACCCACACGTCCGCCCGCATACCATTTTCGGAAGTAATCAGCTCTGTACCCTGTCCCTTTTTGTGAAGCTGAAAAACGACTGGATTCTGCGGATCCGGCGAGATAATGTTCGGCCCGAGAGCATAGGTAAAGCTCTTTTGCCCCTTGTGCGAAGAGTAATAATCTTCTTTACTGAACCAAACAGTCAAACTTGCACCACGCTTTCCTTGTAACGAGAACAAACCTTCAGAATCACTCTGCGCGTCAGCCGTTCTCATACCGTCTTTCGCTGGGAATTCACTCCAACGGAAGCGAATATTGACTCCGACAACCGCGTTGCTTTTTTCATCCACAACCTTCCCAAAAAACTCAATGGGAGCTTGCCATTCTGTTACTAGCCCTGAGCCAATAACATTCGACGCGCCAGGAGCTACAGCAGGTGCGACCGCATCCATTGGTGCAGTTGTGGTTCTTGCAACATTTAGCGTTTGATGGTTTTCCACAGCTATTCGCTGTTCCGATTGAATGGGCTGATTGGTAGATGTCTGACTCTGTTCTGGCACGATGATCCGATGCTGCTGCTTCGTCTTGATCAATAGTGACAAGCAAACAACTAAAACAACAACCAGAAATATCCAAATTCGGGTTCTCATTGATTTATAGATTTAAGGATTTGTAGGTAATAAGGCCGAGCGGTTTGAATTGGCCATGTCCATTGTGCGCTATGGTCGGCAGGGAATGCGTCGTTGAAGTTAAATTGTGTATTAAGGTCCACGGCTGATTGTAGAACGCCATGTGGAGATTCAGGCCCGGTCTGGCCGATAGAAAAAGTGCGGGAACGTGAAACATTAGCTCGTGATTCCTGTGGGTCTGTCACCACATGGAAAGGCGCTCCATAAAACGTGGTAATTACTCCATCATAGAAATAGTTCGAATCCGGCTTGAAATGTTTTTGGTCATACACCCACCAAGATAGAACAGGGTCTTGCGAATTGTAATAATTAACGATTCGCCCGGGCAAGTTGATAAGGTTGGTATAAGCACCGTGATAACCCATCGGCTGCCATTCGGGAGTAAAACTTGGGGATGTCTCATAAGACAGAAGGCTGGCATCGGTTGGCGCGTTTACATCATAGGCGCTTTCTGGCAGAGCGCCTTGGGTAAGAATGTAAGTATCGAACGGCGCGCCTTGCTCAATGGCTTCGCTCACCACGGCGTTGCCCTGGCTATGTGCGAGCAGATTTAACGGGCGGCCGGGGAGTCGGCTGTGCAATTGAGTCAGATAAGTTTTCAACGCCGTGCCCGACTTGTAAGCGTTGAGTTCGCTCCGGTTGAAAGCATCCAAACCGTAATTCACGACCGCTGACAGTGAAATGGTAATTGCGGGCCAACGCACGCTGGTAAATTTCCCGTGATAACCCGCCCAATACAGGCGTTTGAACACCGTGTCGCTGTCATCGAGCCAATCCCAAGGCCCGACATTGAAACCGTGAACAAAAACGACAATGTTTGAATCTGTATCGGAAATAGTGGCTGTTTGATTCTGCACCTCTTGAACCGTGCTGTTCCAATTGCTGATGGCTCCGCTGGTGTTGTTCGTGATGACGGCCCGTTCGTAAAAATCCTTGATGTCATGCAAATCCAGCCACACACCGGTTTGAGCGATGGTGTTCCCGTTTTGGGAGATTGTCAGTGTCAGTTGGCCGGAGCCAATGCCCGCACCCTCAAACAAAAAATGCTGCGTGCCACCGAAGGCAAAGGTATTATCAGGAAACGTGAAGGAGCAGTTGTTCGAAACGGTTCCTATGCTCATTCCATTGTATGGCGCCAAGCTCACTGCGACTTGTTGTGCCGCTATGTTGGTGTCGGTCAAATAGCTGATACCACCGTTGGTTTCACAACTCCAATATAAATTGACTGCCGGATTGCCACTGGATGCCGACATACTCATCGTGACGGTGTAATTCTGATACGGCGGCAACGATGGTATCCCACAAATCCACAATCGCGCGAAATTTTCCAAATCCCGCTGGCAGGTAATTTTGCCGCGAGAATAATTTGTTGAATTTGGTGGGACTGCCAAATCTGTGTCCAGGTTGCCATTTTTGCCCGGCTCACAGTGCCCAGAATTGATCCAAAACCGCATCGGGCTGGCCTGCGAGGTGGCATCCGGGCCGCTGAATGATAAATCCATGGTGCCATCGTGATTTTTGTCAACCTGCATGGAAACACAATAAACTGTGCAAGTGCCGCGCTCGCCCGTGTCCACGTCCAGCATCGTCACCAAAGCCGCCGGGCCAGGTTCTGTGGCGAAGAAATACCCATAAGGCGAGAGGACGCCTGTCGTGTTGGTTGTAGCAACTCCGTTGGTCATTGTATATGCCTTGTCAAAATATTGGCCAAGGTAGGCATATACACCAGGATAACCGTTGGTCACCGCCAATTTCGCATAACCGGCTATTCGGACAGAAGGATCGCCAACAGATCTAATCATTAAGCGGCTCGCGTTTGTCGTTGCAAAGCCGTCCGTTCCGGGAACTAAATCAAAATACGGCGGCGTGTAGTTGTCAAATCCATAAGGTTGCCAAAAATCGTATTCCTTCGTTTCAAACTGCGGCCTGGCGGCATCCATATATACAGCACCCGGAGTCCAAGTTGAAAGGGAATCGCCTAGATTGAGCACCGCCGTCTGTTGATTGCCGGTATAATCATCCAAATAGAATACCTTTGCTGAGGAAAATGACAGTCCCCAATAGTTTTTGGCATCGCTGTTCAAAGTCCAAATCAGCGAATCACCCATATCTTGGTAGGTAATGCCAATGTTTCCCGCACAAAAACCTCCTGACCCTAAATTCATGGGATTCAGACACAGCCAACGGGTTTCGTTGGTTCCCAAAAGGGGAGAAACGGTTGTTCCACTCGTCGAAGGTATTTGAAATTGATAAGCTGGCGGAAGCTCCAAAAAGATATCTTGTTGAGAATCGTCTTCTTGAATGCCAGTAATCATGTTTCCGCCAGAATCTACATTTGTCGCATTGAACACGTAGTTTCGATACATATAATTATCCTCGAAAGGCAAATACGCGTCAAAGAAAGGCCAGTCGTCGTTATATCCGTAAATACCATTGTAGTTTTTGATGCCGAAAAAATTCACAGCTACATATTCCGGTTGGTAAGTTGCAGTGCTGAAGGGACCACTCGGTGGGAGATAAGTGTTCAATACGATTGGATTGTTTGCGTTCGCATCACGCAACTGGAAAATCAAATTCTGCTTGAGTTGTGTGCGCCCATCAAAGTAGGGCGACACCATGCCAAATTTGCCATCGGAAACAAAAATGTAAGCATCTAATGAATTATCGAATGCCTTAGGTTGGTTGGTAGCCCCGATATTATTGACAATTTGCACCTGCCACCGATAGGAGTTGTTGCCATAGATATCTGCTGGGCTTGTGGTTATTGAGGTTGGCAATAAATATAATCCATTGGTTGAAGCCGAAACCGGAAGGTCAATATAAGTATCAAAGGAATAGTCACTCCGATTATTTTCGGCCCATTTGTCGATCCTGGCGACACGCAAAGCGGCGGTGCCAGGGGGCAGGCAGGCTACAGCTAGATAGGCTGCTCCCTGCGTTCCTTGAACAAGAGAGATTGATGCAAAGGAATCTGGGAACGCATAGGCTTGGACGCTCCAAGCCGAGTCTCCAGTTGTATAATGTGCTTGAACACGATAATAGGAATAGTTTCGTTGGCTCCACCAATCACCCCACGAAGTGTCATAAGCCACTGGCATATGGTTGGTCAAAGTTTCTGTGCTGGCGGACAAGGTAAATACATTGGTTTGTACAGAACCATAATAAACATCAAACCTTTCCACCGTATAACCAGTGACCGGAGCGAGAGCAGGTACCCAACTTGCGGCGGCAATTCCATTGAAAGAATTATAGGAAACATTCAATTGTGGCGCAGGCGGCGTGTAATACGCGTTTGGGTTCATCCCGTTCTGGAATTTCTGGAGATTGTTCCAGCCGTCGCCCTTCGGATTTCCATAAGGATCAATGCCCACGTATCCGAAATACTGCAACTGCCACCAGTCGGGAATGCCCAAACCCAAATTGTCCGCCCAAGACATTGCCCTCATGAACAGACTGGCAGTGCGGTTGCCCACAGTTACCGCCGCTGGAGTCAAGTCTGTCGCTTCGCTCCCAAACACCATTCCCTCTGACAGCCATTGTGTGTCCGAAAGGGTTTGCAGGCTCTGGATTTCATACTGAACGCCCGGCTGCGTGTTGTGAAGCAACAGTCCCGCCACACTGGAGACATTGGTTATTTCCACCCAGAGATTCGTGCCATAATCCGGCAACACGAAGCTAGGGCTTAACAGGCTGTTTTCAGAATCGAAGGACTCCATGCCCATCATCCGCATCCCGCTTTGGGCTTGCTGCGCGGAAGCATTATAGTCGAAATTTAGATCATTTAATAATACTGCGCCGTTTCCTAAGCTCCACACGTCAAAATTTTGGGTGTTGGCGGGGAGCGGTGGCCAACTCGGATTTTGCGCCGAATAATAAGCGCTTGCTCTCGGAAATAAATCCGCCGCTACCGGTTGCGTTGCTTCCACCGCTTGCAACATTACGTTCAAATCGTCTGCTGAAACGGATTGAACTGCTTTAACAGATGTTTGAGCGCGGATTAAATTAAACGATGAGATGAGTCCGACAATGATTACTAATTGGGTGAGATTGCTTCTGATTGATTTCATGATTCCCGTCCCTGTTGTTCGTGTGTTCCCAGAATAGCCGCAATAAGGATTCCAGATCGACTGCCTATTTCTAAATTTGAATGACTTATGAGTTCTAACCGTTTTCCTGCCCGTTGCAATAGTATTCAAGTCTGTTTCGTCGATTGTTGCTGTTCTAATTGTGAGAATAACAGCGCCGCTCTGCGTGAATCATCTTCCGCATGAAGATGAAATAGGGCCGAAGATCGCCTACACCCGTTCTGGAATGTC
>Ga0265338_10004926_pt1 | contig 17746 bp, 9 predicted proteins | sample 42126metaG_FD_193579 | JGI IMG/M metagenome (GOLD analysis project Ga0265338, IMG submission 193579) | Rhizosphere microbial communities from Carex aquatilis grown in University of Washington, Seatle, WA, United States - 4-21-26 metaG | ecosystem: Host-associated > Plants > Roots > Rhizosphere >... | reverse complement strand
GGGCGGGTAGCGTCAAAGTTCGACTAGAATGACGTTGTCCGTGGATGACAAAAGCGCCTTCACCGCGTCCTCCCTAAAACACAAACCTCCCGATCGGTAAGGGTTTTCCTCGCGCCGCCCACCCGCGAGCTTAGCCCCGTTGATGCTCACCGCGCGTGGAGCAAAGTTTCCCCTTCGAATGCGGTAGTGTACCTCCACGGGATGACCACAGAGTGTGGCGTGGGCGACAAGCCCGTTGAGCGCTGATGGCAGAACAGGATCGAATACGACCTCGCCGAACGACTCCCGCAATCCAAGCAGGCACGCGCGGACCTTGTGAATGAACATCCCGGGGCCGCTCGAATAGAGCCTCCAGCCGCCGCGGACCCGAACCGTGCCTGCCTTCACTTCTTGCCAATGGAGCTCCGCTTCGTAGCGGTCGTCAAAATCGGCGTCGGAGCTCGAGAAATAGACATTGCTTTGCCGGGGCACGGCATTGCCAACCACCTTGGCAAGCGCGACGGGATTCACGACCTGGAGGGCGGTCCAGAGCCTGTCTGCTTCGCCCAGCTTGGCCATGGCCTCGGCGTAGCGCAGATGCGCATGGACGTACTGGAGGCCGATCTCCCTGCCCACGTTGGCCGCGGTCTCAGCCCGCTTAAAGAGGCGCTCGCACCCGCCGAGATATCTCGCGGGCTCACTCATCAGGCGGACGCCATCAGGACACAGGAGTTCCGCGTGCACGATTGCCATGTGCCGAGCAGCCTCCTCGGGCGTGAAAAGCTCTGCCAAGACGGCCCGCGTCATCGGAAGGAGGCGATACCTGATACCCGTCACAACGTCGTAAGGATGCAGCAGGGGACGGGCTGTGCCGTCGGCTTCCGTGATCAGGAACCCGGCGACAACCGAGCCGGGCATCAGCCGCTCTTTGAAATCACGCCGCATCCTCGCGAGCAGTGCCTCAATTCGCGCAAGGCGCTCTCCTTCGCCGATCCTTCTGAACACGGAAGAAAGCTGGCGAAACGTGTGAAACGCGAGCGCGACGGTCCAACTGCTTATCATCCGCGTGCGCATTGCAGGATCTGCGGGCTGCAGAGTGTCATCCCAGTCACCGTCTCCGTAATTCACCAGGGCCGTGCCGGGCGCGAATCGAGCCTCGCATTGACCAATGACCCTGTCGCAGTGCTGAAGCAGCGTCTCGTCGGGGCCGGCTTTGGCGAACTTTTCGGGATCCTTATAGCCGGTGCGCCAGCTGAGAAACCCAAGATCGTTGCTTGCTTCCAGGTAGTCACAGAGCGCCTTGACCGGCCAAAAACACACGTCGCCATGGCTGTCAGCTTGCTGGACGGATTGATACGGTGGGTGCATGAACCACTGCGGCCATGCGCCGTCGGCGTAGAATTGGTGCGCGAAGACTTCTTCTAGTGTGCGGCGGACAAGGGGCCACTCGCGGCAGGCGATTAGCCACTCGACCGATCCTTGGCATACGTCGCGCACGCCCCACGCAGCCCCTCCCTGCTGTTCCAACCCGTGGGGTGCGGAAAAATGAATTGCTGCATTGTGGACAAACCAGGGCAGGATCTCGTCGACCCTCGCGACGCTGGCCGCGGCGTCGTCTCCGCCCTCCGGCGGAAGCATGAGTCGAACGGGTGGGCGAGGCGGGGCTGCCGGTTCAGGCCCTTGCGCCCATTCGTCTCGCGCAGCATCTACTACAGCCTCGAGCGACTCCTGCCCTCTCGGGGTCCCGCAGAGGATCACTCCCAATCGATTCACCATCCCGGATTGCACGACGACACAAGGCTGTCCGCGCGAGCGCCCGTCCCTGAAAAGAACGCCGTCGTCCCTGATTTGAATGCTTCCATCCACATCGGCTGCGGCTATGGCGAAGCAGGTTCCAGAGGAGCGGCTTCCCGCGACGCTGGCCGGGTCGGGAATGCATTCGGCCCAGCAATCATCGGTGTGGATGCGAATCTCGGCAGAATGCTCAAACTCGTTTGTGTCGAGCGCCAGGGCGTGCGTCACCAGGAATTCCTTAGGGGTTCCCCCATCCTTCACGCGAAGTTCCAGGAAAGCGGCAGAGTGCGCGAGCGAGCACCAGACCTGCGCCTCGATGACTTCAGCGCCAAACCGGTAGATCCAGCGCGCATCGCCGGTGGTCATCGCGAAGGCGGACGGCAGACCCAGTTGGTGCCAGGCGCCGTCGTGTTTGAGAAAGACGCGCTGGCCCGACGCCCTCCCGATGCCCAGCGCGCTTCTAAGAACGGGCAGAAGGCGCGCGAAGGTGGGATTTCCAAGATACGCTTGCGCCGAGAATATTCCGGCTGCGTAGCACGTCGTGCCGAACTGCTCCGGATCGACCCAGCGCCAATTCCCGCTGCGCAAGATATGCCCGTGGGGCCGCGCGACCAGGGCCTCCTTGTCGCGAGCCACGACATGGATTGAGTTTCCGATGAAGAATGCCAGTACGTTGCCGTCGGCGCCGATTTCTTCGTGGCGGCGTTCACCGGGAAACCACCTCGTCCAGTCCACTGCCTCTGGCCGGTCGCCGTGAAGCCAAGGCGCCGACACAAACAACGAAGGCGCAGCAGCATCGCCCAAATTCAACGAATCCCCAGGCCCGTCGGCGACCTGAGCCCATGTTGCAGGCAGCACCTCGCGCAAAAGGGCGAGGTCGGAAGGGGAGGATTTCTCGGGATGATCAGGAACGAAGCGAGCTACAAAGGTTATCTCGGCTGCCCCGCCGGGGTCCAAGGATGTGGGCCTGCTCTGCAGCCCCGCCATTGCCGACTCGTATTGAAGCCGCTTCGACTGCAGATTCTTCATGCGCACCGCCAAAGGTTCGCACACCAATCGGTGGTCTGTTCCGAAGAACTGAAGCCCGTCCGTGCAGTAGGCCGCTGCTCCATTCACGCACGCAGTGGATAGCCAGGGATGGCGGCCGCCGGCCATCGCTAGGTTCTGGCGCGCGAGGATTGCCCACCCGAGCTGCCCGTCCGCCACCGGCAGAAGGTCGATGTACTGTGAAAGGAAGGCTTCGCTGTTTCGGACCGCCCCCTCGTCGCCCAATCCGAGATCCTGCGCCAGCAAGATATCGACCTCGAAGCGGATTGCCGAATCGTTTTGCAGTTGAATGTGCCAGGCCCAAGCAGCCAGGTCCGCGTGCACGGTTAACGCGACGCGGGTCCTGATCCCTTGCGCCGTAACTCCCGACCACGCAACGGTGCGGGGAGAGCGTTTGCTGCAGGAAACACTCGGGCCGACGACGGCAGCCCAGCCCGAGGGGCCGTCAGGGGAGCGCCACCTTAGGATCATGCGGGAGAAGCCATCTTCAGCCGGTCCCGGAAGCGACTGGTTGATTAGCGTGCCGCCATGCCGCAGTGCGAATAGGGCGCCGCCGTCGGTGACCTGCACGGTCAAGCCACACGCTGAGGAAAGCGTAGTCGCGGAAAAGTCTGTCGACGTCTTTAGCTTCCAGACCTCAGGGGCCTGCGGGATGGCGCCGCCGGATGAGGCTCGGCGACTGCTGGAAGAAGCGTCCGTCTTGGATGTTGCTTGCACTTAACGTGAATCTGCCGGAATCGATAGAGGATGGACGATCTGGGATCAGCGGAATGGATCTCGGCTAATGGCTGCTTTGAAACTTTCCGGTGCGAACATGCGGCTTCGTCGACGCTTTGTCGGTGAGGGTATTTGGGGCCCCGACGACCAGCTTTAGGCGTGCCGGGAACGGGGTAGGTCATATATGACAACCTTTGCAAAGCAACATAAATGGTCGCGCGAAGGCTCGCTTGTTGGGTGTTTAGCCGAGCTATCGCAGCGTTTGGAAGGCCCGGATCCCTGCTGGATTCGGTTGTGCGGTTATGGCGCCCTGAGTCCCACCTATGGCAGATTCCGCCGATCCCGCGGAATCAGAGGTCGCCCTAGGCGCGCGTAGGAACCTGGGTCGAGTCTCTTATGACGAGGGCGGCGGGCAGATTGCTCGGGACGATCACTTGGGCGGGTCCGGTGCGTGTTGCGGCCTCTACCAGAAGGCTGACGGCGCGTTCGGCCAGGTCTGCCAGCGGCTGGCGCACCGTCGTCAATGCCGGGCGGCACACGGTCGCCCAAAGACCGTCGTCAAACCCAACGATCGAGATGTCGCCCGGACAGCTCAGACCTTCGGACCGAGCGGCATCGATGGCTCCGAACGCGATCTCGTCGTTCGCACAGCACACACCGGTCGGACGCTCGGGCGCCCGAAGGAGCGACGTCATCCCAGCGCGACCGGTCTCAGGGCTAAACGGCCCATCAAATATCCACTCGGGGCGCGGTTCGGCGCCCCCGCGCTTCAATGTCTCGAGGTAGCCCTCCTTGCGCTCGCACGCGTCCCTGGAGCCCGAAGGACCCAGAAGAAGCCCGATCTTGCGATGGCCAAGCTGAAGCAGGAGATTGGCCGCAGAACTCGCCCCGCCGACATTGTCTATTCCGACAACGGGTGCGCCAAGGAGGGCAGGATCGACATTCGGGGGAAGCGCAGAACGAGTCAGAACCAATGGGCGCCGGTAGCCCTGGATCTTTTGAACATCGGACTCGGTGAGGGGTTCGGCCAGGTATATGATTCCCGAGGAATCGATGCCAAGGTGTTGCAGCGCCTCGCGAAAATCCGTCCGCGGCGTCTTGCGAAGGGTGCAAATGTGCACGTCCCATCCGCGTGTCGCGGCGGCGTGGAGCGAGCCTGCGAGGAAGCGGCCATAAAACTCGGAAAAGAAAATGTTTTCATCCAACGGTACCACCACGGTCAATGTGGCGTTGAGACCCTGACGCATTATTCGGGCGCCGGGGTTCGGGGTGAACCGGAGACGGTCAGCGAGGTCCAGTATCTCCTTCCGCCGGGCAGGGCTGACAAGATGCGCCGTCTCCTGCCTGAGCGCACGAGAAACGGTGGAGGGCGAAACGCCGAGGCGTGTCGCAATTTGCACTATTCCGTCCTTCGGCTTTCTTAGACGTGAATGGAATGACATTTCGCGGGATGAACGACGAAGGACAATGACCTAGAATGACGGCAGCAAGCAAACATTTGCACTCATTTGCATGAACTCCAGTGACGGAAGGCGACCCTTTGGAGCCGAACAAGACCCCTTTGCCGGTCGAGCCGCCATGCCGTGCTATGACGCGTCCTGCAAGGTGGAGCATGGAGTTTGCCGACAAATCGTCTGGGATCACAGAAAATCTTGTTGCCGTGACAACGTTTGCAATCTTTAGCTTGGATGCACCCAAGTCGGGCGCCTTCGGAGGCGGAAAGAGACCCCAATCTGCATAGCGTCACACATGCCCAGGGTATTATCCTCAATATTTCATAAGCGTTTAATTATAAACGTATTATGTATAATATTATGGCTAGGGCGATCGAATTCGGCGTTTGCGGAAAATGCGCCGGGCCCATGGGCAGGGGCGCGGCCGGCCGCAGTGCTCCCTCCGGAGGATGACATCCTTCTGAATGAGCTCCAGCAGGCGGCATTTCGCTTCTTTGTGGAACAGGCCGATCCAAATACCGGCCTGGTGCGCGACAGGGCACGGTCGGACGGATCGCCAAGTGAGGGGAAAGCGAGCATCGCGGCGTCGGGTTTTGCGCTAAGCGCATGGGCCGTCGCGACGCAAAGAGGCTGGGTCGAGAGAGAAACAGCGGTGGTGCAGGTGCGCAAGGCGCTGCGTTTTCTCGCAGACAAGGCTCCTCGCAAGCACGGCTTCTTCTATCACTTCATGGAGATGGCGACGGGCGAACGGGCGTGGAAATGCGAGCTTTCACCCATCGACACGGGTTTGTTCTTCGCCGGAGCTATCATGGCGCGGGAGTATTTCTCGGACCCGGAGATCACCCTTCTGGTCAACCGGCTTGTTCATGACGTCGACTGGGAGTGGTTCCTGAACGACGGCCAGACCATTGCGATGGGGTGGCACGATGAGGAGGGGTTCTCCCGGTACCGTTGGAACAAGTACTCAGAGGCCACGATGCTCAGCTTTCTTGGAATGGGCGCCATGGAACGCCCCCTTCCTGTGGCGTATTGGGACGCATGGACGCGGACGCCAGTGGGCACCTATGCGGGATTTCACTTCATAGAGGGCCCTCAGCTCTTCATCCACCAGTTCACCCATGCTTACGTTGATTTCCGAGATTTGCGCGATGCCTACGCGGATTATTTCCGCAATTCCGTTCTGGCGTCGCTGGCACAGCGCCAGTTCTGCATAAACCTGAGAAATGAGTTCCCGAGCTGGGGAGAGCGGCTCTGGGGCCTCACTGCCTCTGATTCGGCCGATGGCTACAAGGCTTGGGGCGGCCCGCCCCGGACTCAGGACGCGAATACGCTGGACGGCACCATCGTGCCTTGCGCGACAGCAGGCTCGGTCGCATTCGTGCCAGACGAGGCGATGATCACGCTTAGATTCATGCGCACGGCCTATGGAAACAGGATATGGGGCCGCTACGGGTTTGTGGACGCCTTCAATCCAGAGACCGGATGGGTTAATCCGGATGTGATCGGCATCGACCTTGGGATCACGCTCCTTCAGGCCGAAAACGCCAGGAGCGGATTCGTTTGGGCGGTCTTCATGCAGGCGCCGGAGGTGCAGCGCGCGCTGGCCCGCGCGGGCTTCGTGTCGCAGAAGCGCACGCTTCCGTGGGCCGACCAGGAGAAGATTCATGAGCTTGCAGCCCAGACGTGGACCTCGATCGAGTCCACTCCCGTTAACGCGGATTCCCTGGGTTTGCGCCTATCGTCGGTAATGGCGGCGACGTCCCTGGGGCTCATACCCGAGGACGAAGCGGTTCAACGCGTTACCGCAATGCTCAAGTCGACCCCGCCGCCGTCGAGCGAGCGGGCGATTGCCCTCTATGCGGCGAGCCTGGTGACACTTCGCCATGCAATACCGAGATTTGAGCCCGAGGCCTCATTGCGGCTGGCTTCCATCGATTGGAAAAGGGTGGCGGTCGAGTCGAATTTTCTCGGCTCCTCGAGCCGACTCGCCGTGTTCTTTCAGGTTGCTTCGGGAGCGAAGCCAGCCTCCGCATGGACCGATCTCAAGCGCGCCTCGCAGGCGGAGGGCCATGTGTATGTGCTCGAGCCTGCGCAAGTCCTTGACCAGGTGCTGCCTGGCCTCTGGCTCGACGAGCGCTCGATCGTCACGGGCGCCTCGGCCTCCCAGCTTGCCTATGCGATTGCCGTGGAGATGAGAAAGACGTCCACAGCGAGGTTTCCCTACGATGTGCAGAGCACTGCGTTGTTGCTGGAGCAATATCCTGCGGAGGTCGCGGCCGGCCTAAGGATGGCACCGATCCCCTCGGGATGGTTGCGGCACGCGACCAATGATGACCGGGCGGTTCTGCTCATGAGCATGGCCAACCTGCTGGCCCCTGATTGCCTGCGCGAGTGGTTCCAGCAGGACCAATTGGTGCGCGCGGGACGCGCGGCGATTGGCGAATTTTCTGCGGCGGCATTCAGCGGCAACAACTCCGTCTTCGCCCGAAATGAACTGGCAATCCCGGTGGCCGTGCCGCCCCAGCGCCGAGCCGAGGTCGTGCGCTCGAACCGGCCCCGCGAGAAGTGGCAGTGGATCCTGGTCAAGGGCATGAACTACAAGATATCGGAGGCCGATGTGCGGCCCGGCGATCCGGACTTGGAGCTTCGATTCGCGCTTACTTGGGACCAGAAGGCGCTGCATTTCCATGCGGAGGTATTGGACACGCCCCCCGGCTTCTTCCCGCCTGCGGGTCGGCGGTCCACTGAGCTTTTCATCAACCCCAAACGCGACGGCCTGGTGTGGCTGTCGCCTGACAATTTCCAATTCGCCTACAAGCCCGACGGCTCCGCGATGGAATGGTTTCACAACCGGCCCGTCGCCGCCCGGATTCGGACGACCGAGTACGGCTACTCGATTGAATCCGACATCAAATGGAAGGAGCTCGGCATCGATCCGAAGCCCGACATGGAAATCGACCTGACGGCCAATGTTACCGCGGCCGGCACCAATGAGTGGGACCCTTCTCTCGAGCTCGGCTGGCGCTACTATCAGCGGCCCAACGAAGGCTTTGGTCTGGGCACCGTCCGCTTGAGCCCATAGTGCTTGTCGGAGCCAGGCTCTGTCCGTCATGCCCGCCTTTTCCCCACGCTGGCTTGCTTTGGCCGCGCTGATAGCCGCGAGTCTGACCGGCTGCGCCCGCAGTCCAGCTTCTGACGGACGCATCGTGGTGAATTACTGGGAGAAATGGAGCGGATTCGAGGCCGATTCCATGCAGTCGGTGGTGGACGACTTCAACCGGAGCCAAGACCGCATTGAAGTGCGGCTCCTTTCCGTCAGCCAGGTGGACATCAAGCTTCTCCTTGCGACATCGAGCGGGCACCCGCCGGACGTGGCCGGGCTGTGGTCGGAAAACATCCCCGACTTCTCCGAAAAGGGCGCCCTGACGCCCCTGGACAGGGGACTCGCGAAGGCCGGCATCGGTGCGGAACACTACACGCCATTGTTTTGGGAGCTTTGCCGGCATCGAGGTTTCACGTGGGGGCTCCCCACGACCCCTGGGTGCGTCGCCCTTTTCTACAACAAGAAGCTGTTTCGCGCGGCGGGCCTGGATCCCGAGCGCCCGCCCAGGACTTTTGCGGAGTTGGAGGCGATGAGCCGGCGACTCACGCTAGTGGAGCTCGATCGCTCCGGGCACCTTGTCCGAATCCCGTTTAGCGAGTTGACCCCGGGGGAGCGCGATGGGCGGCGCTACACGCTGGTACAGGTCGGCCACCTTCCCCAGGATGCCGGCATGTTTCTGTCGGGCTGGGGTTGCTGGTTCGGCGCGCGGTATTACGACGGCGACCGACGCATTCTCGCGGACGACGCCGGAAACCTGGCGGCATATTCGTGGCTCAGGGACACGGCGCTAACCTACGGCGTTGAGAACCTGAGCAATTTCATTGATGGTTTCGGCGTTTCCCAGTCGGCCCAAACCCCGTTTCTGGGCGGCACCGAGGCCATGGTCGTCCAGGGCCCGTGGATGATCAACTTCATCGCGAAATATGCCCCCGGCCTCGAGTGGGGCGTAGCGGCATGCCCCGCTGCCGACGGGGTCGGTGGTGGGGAGCCGGTGACCCTCGCGCAGTGCGATGTCGTTGTGATACCCCGCGGGGCGCTCCACCCGCGTGAGGCCTTCGAATTCATCTGCTACCTGCAGCGGCAGGAGGTAGCGGAGAAGCTCGCAAGGGCGCAGCTGAAGTTCACGGCCCTTCGCGAGGTGTCTGACGGGTTCCTCAGGAATCATCCTAACCCGGCGATCGGCCTGTTCATCAGACTTTCGCGCAGCGCCGGCGCGCGTTATGTGCCGCGCCTGTCGATCTGGCATGAGTATGATGCCGAGCTGACAGTGGCACGTGAACGCGTCCAGGATCTCAAGGAGACTCCGGCCGATGCGCTTGCCGCGACCCAGCAGCGAATGCAACGGACGCTCGACCACGTGATGCGGCGCTGGGACGCCGTGGGCAACGACCGCCTGAGCGAATGGAGATCCTATGACAAGTGGTGACCGCAAACGCACCTGGATCGGCTTGGCGTTCGTGAGCCCCTGGCTCCTTGGTTTTGCGGCGTTCACGCTCTATCCGGTCTGCGCCTCGATCTACTTCTCGTTCTGCGATTACGACGTGCTGTCGCCACCGGTGTGGGTGGGCGCCCTCAACTATCAGGACATGGTGACCGACAGCGTCTTTTGGAAGTCGGTCTGGAACACCCTGTTCTTCAACCTGATGGCGCTTCCGTTGAGCCTTGTCTCCGCGCTCGCTCTGGCCCTCCTGCTCAACCAGCCCGTGCGCATGCGGGGCATCTTCAGGGCGATCTACTACTTGCCTTCGCTCGTACCTGCGGTGGCGAGCGCGATGGTATGGCTCTGGATCCTGAACGGCAGGCTGGGACTGCTGAATCAGGTGCTCATCGCCGTCGGGATCTCCCATCCGCCGCAGTGGCTTGGCGACCCGGCATGGGCGAAGCCGTCGCTGGCGCTCGTCTCGCTGTGGGGCTGCGGCAACACCGTGGTGATCTACCTGGCCGCCCTGCAAGGCGTGCCGCGCTCTCTGCTTGAGGCTGCAATGATCGACGGTGCATCGGCATGGAAGCGCCTGCTGCACGTCACGCTCCCGGCGATCTCGCCGGTCATATATTTCAATCTCCTGATTGGGATCATCGGGGGCCTGCAGGTGTTCACCACGGCGTTTGTGATGGGAGGAGCGGAGCGCTCCACGCTCTTCTACGCGATCTACATCTACCAGAACGCGTTTGAATACCGGCACATGGGCTACGCTTCGGCGATGGCGTGGATCCTCTGCCTGATGATCCTGGCCCTCACGTGGCTGGCGTCGCGGCTGTCGCGCAGCCTGGTCCACTACCAAAGCGAATAGTCCGTCATGCGCATCACGGCAAAGGTCTCCATCTACCTCGTTCTGATCGCCGGAGCGGCGATGTTTGTCATGCCTTTCGCGTGGATGGTGCTCACGGCCTTGAAGCCGCTCAACCAGACGCTCCAGCAGTCCCATCTTTGGCTGCCTCGGCGCTTTGAGGCGCCGCTTGATGGGCGCGTTCAGGAAATATGGCCCGGTCCCGTCGTGACGGAGCCGAGCGTCTGGGCCATCGAGCAGGGAGCGGCGCAGCCGGTCGTGCTTCCGGAAGCCTCGATTCGAGACGGCGCATGGCAGCCGGCGGCGGGCGCCCCTCTGCCCGTCGTGATCCTCAAGAGGATTCCTGCGTCAAAAACTGCCCCATGGAGAGAGATCAGTGACCTCAAGGGCCTGAGCCGCGACGTCGTTCCGGACGGTGCGGTCCATTCCCGGATTGTCTTTCGCTGGGGGAATTTTCCCAACGCTGTGCGCGCCATGAGGCATTTCCCGCGCTATCTGTCCAACACGCTGATCCTTTGCATCCTCAACGTCATTGGCACGGTTCTCTCAAGCGCGGTGGTGGCCTACGGCTTCTCGCGACTGGAGTGGCGGGGGAGGGACCGTCTTTTCGGCCTGCTTCTCGCGACGATGATGATCCCGTTCCCTGTCGTAATGGTTCCCCTTTACGGACTGTTCCGCTGGCTCGGATGGGTCGGCACCCTGCAGCCGCTGTGGGTTGGCTCATTCTTTGCCAGCGCTTTCAACGTGTTCCTGCTGAGGCAGTTCTTCAGGACGATTCCGAAGGACCTGTCGGAGGCGGCGCGCATCGACGGTTGCGGCGAGTTTCGAATCTTCTGGCAGATCATCCTGCCGCTGTGCAGGCCGGCGCTCGTGGTGGTGGCGCTGTTCACCTTCCTCGGAGCATGGAATGATTTCCTCGGCCCTCTGATCTACCTCACCGATGATAAGGACTTCACGCTCGCGCTCGGCCTGCAGGCGATGAAGACCAGCGAGTCCGGCGCGACCGAATGGCATTACCTCATGGCCGCCAGCACGCTCGTGATCCTGCCGGTGATCACGCTCTTCTTTTTCGCGCAGCGCAGTTTCATCGAGGGCATTGCCCTCACCGGAACCAAGGCGTGACTTCGGCCGCTCGACGACGGCGCATTGCGCGCGCGTTCAAGGGCCCACGGCGACTGTGACCGGCGCATCGCGGCGCTCGACGAAACGGTGGACATAACCGGTCCAGGCGGCCTCGTCTGGGAAGTCACCGCTCCTTGTCCAGCCCGCGCCGACATAATACGACAGGACGTGACTGGCGCCGAGCGGCGTGATGGCCAGGAGGTTGCCGACCGCGGGCAGGCCCTCGGCGTCGGGTATCAGCTGCTTGTCCAGAGGCACCGCCGCCACAGTGCCGCTCTCCGTTGTGAATTCAACGATGCTCCCCGCGGGAAGGACAACGGCGCAACCGATGCTGCCACGGTCGCGGTCCGGGGCCTGCCAGTAGGTCATCCAGCCGGCGTCCTTGTCCTGAGATACCGAGTTGCCGTTGCCCGCCCGCAACGCGATTCCGACGCCCAGCTGAATGGGCGTCTTATCGCTGCAGTCAAAGGTGCTCTCGACGCGGCTCATGTCGGAGCCGGCGTCGATGCTGATGCGCTTCGTCTCGGAAATCCTGTGCCCGCCCGCGTCCCACGAATCGTAATCCAGGACGAACTCGGAGCGGATGGGCCCTGTCGTAATGATATGCGCGCCCCGGAAGTTGCTTGAGACATACAGCCTGCCGTCGCTCCAGACGCCAAGGCCTCCGCAGCCGCGGCTTCGCGAGACATGATAGTCGTCAAGGCCGTCGCCGTCGTCCTGGTGATAATTGCGCCTCTTGTACCATTCGTCGACGACCAGGCGGCGCGTCCGCTTGCTCCAGACGTCTATGCCGCTGCTGATCGTGCCCTCCGCCTTGATCAGGTCCACGTGGTACATCCGGTGCGCGATGCGGTCGCTTTCCCACGCGACATCGTTGAACCGCTCGGAAACCAGCCGCGCAAAGGTCTTCACGATGGGTTTCGGCGCCGCGGGCAGGCATGCCTCGGAGTTCAGGACGTAGTAGCGGCGGGTCTCGCCCGGAGCCAGGTCCACCTGGAAGAGCAACTTGCCGGCGGCCTGTCCCGGTTGGGTGGCGTAGGTCTGGCTGTCCAGGATGCGCGATGAGACTCCGTCCATTACGGCGAGTCGCGGCGACGGCCCGAAAACGCCTGGGTCGATCTCGACCGTTTCCTGCTCACGGTAGAATCCGGCCGGATTCGTGGCGCTGACGGCGATGCGGACCGGCCGAGCCTCCCCGGACGGCGAATGCTCCAAGACGCCGAGCCTGTAGACCTCGCTTCCCGCGAGGAGAAAGGCGCCGACTCCGTAGACTTCCGTTGAGGGCTCCGGGAACGCCTTGGGGTCGGCTCCGATCGGCTGGACGTGTCCGAGCATCCCGTCGGGCTCCACGCAGCCGGCAAGGGCGGCCCACGCTTTCAGCACTGCGGGCTCAAATCTCGCCCGCTCGAGCAGCCCCTGGTTCACGCCCCACGCAAGGGCGTAAGTGTAGAAGCCGGATCCGCTGGTCTCGCGCAGGGGGAAGCTTGTGGGATCGAGCAGGCTCGCGCGCCACAGGCCGTCCGGCTGCTGGCACGACAGGAGCTTCTCGGACATCTCGCCGAACAGTCGCTCGAAGCGGGCGCGCTCCGGGTGGTTCATCGGGAGGTACTGAAGGACACGAACGAGCCCGGCGATCACCCAGCCGTTGCCGCGGCTCCAGAAGACCTTCCGCCCGTTGGCCTCGCGCCTCTGAAAATAACTGCTGTCGCGGAAATAGAGATGCTCCTCGGTGTCGTAGAGGAAGTCGGTCGTGCGCCACCAGTTCTTCAACGCAAAGTCGAGGTAGCGGGTGTCGCCCGTGGCCGCGTAGAGGCGCACCCAGGCGGGGGGCCCCATGAAGAGGGCGTCGCACCAGGACCAGTTCTCCTCCGCCTTCCCGCCGGGCTGCCCGAAGTCCAGGCTCGTCACGCTGGACGGCTTTTCGAGGATCGCGTCGAAACGCTCCCTTAAGGACCCGATCATCTTCGATTCCCTGAAGATCAGGTAGAGCTCCGCGTAGGTTTGCCCAACGCTATGGTCGTTAGCGTCGTAGAACCTGGGTCCGGGCTCCCATCGGTTGCTCTCGCCAACCGCCACCATCGCGTCCCGGTACTTCGGGTTTCCGGAAATCCCCGCGAGCGCCATGAATCCGGCATCGCCGGCGCCCTGCGTCCAGTCGGTCGGGTCGTGCTTGCTGGGGTGCGCCAGCTGCCAGTCGGCCACGCGTTCCATTGAGGCAAGGACCGCGGCCGGCGACGTATCCGCGGTTGCCGGATACCCCCTCATCTGCGCACCGGCCATGGATGCCGCCGCGAATGCTAGTCGAGCCCAACCTGAGAATCTGGCCATGTGGCGACGGTTTTGCATGAAGCAGGCCGAGTCAAGCCGTCCCGCGCCTGCGGGAGACCTTCAGGCGCGGTATCCCGCAGCTACAGCCTCAGGAATATCCTACGGCGGTACAGAAACCGGCACAGAAGCATGCAGAGCGCAATGCTCGTCACTGCCAGCACGAGCGCCCCCAAGCCCGGCCACAGCCTGTTGAGCAATGCGGCGATCGAACCGCCGGCAAAGCGCGCGGACAGGCTGCCGAAATCCACGATATTGCTCACCAAGTAGATGGCGAGGGCGTTCGACCCGAGCCACGCGAAAGGCTGAAGACCTCTGCGGAGTTTCCACACGTCGGCCACCTGGTAGAACACAGCAAGCAGAAGCATACTCCATCCACCGGCCACCAGGACGAAGGATGACGTCCAGATCTTCTTTATCAGGGGGAACTGCAGGCCCCAAAGCATTCCGGCGGCGAGCAGAGCGCAGCCGGCAAGGGCAAGAAGCCCGGCCTTGGCCTGCTGGCTGCGCCCGGGGTCGCGCATCCAGCGTCCGGCGAAGACGCCGAGTAGGCAGGTCGCGACCGCCGGCAACGCGCTCAGGAGGCCTTCGGGGTCGTGGTCGCCGTCCCATTTGCGAAGGGGCAGGTAGTGGGCGTCGATCCAGTTGGCGAGATTGTGGCCCTCGGCAAAGTCGCCGGCGCCAAAGCCGGGCACCGGGACGAAGGTCATCAGCGCCCAATAGCCCACCAGAAGTCCGACAAGCACGGCCCAGAGGCCGCGCGGCTTGAGCCACAGGTAGAGGAGGCTCGCCCCGCAATAGCTGAGCGCGATCCGCTGGAGTACGCCCAAGAGGCGGATCTGGTCGAGAGCTGTCGCAAAGCCCCCGTAGTAGAAGAGCCCGAGGAGGTACAGGAGCACCGTGCGCAGGACGATGCGCCGCACGGCTCCGCCGCGCCCGCCCGAGGCCACGATCTTGTCGAGGGAATAGGGGATCGCGACACCCACCATGAACACAAACAGGGGGAAGATCAGGTCATAGAAGCGGATCCCCTCCCAGGGGGAATGGTCCAGCTGTGACGCCGCGATTCGCGCGATGGGCCCTCCCCTGAACTGCGAAAGGGCGCTCCCCACGGCGTCAGCGCCGACAATCCACATCATGTCGAACCCGCGCAACGCATCGAGGGAGAAGACGCGCTCGGCCGCGGGCGAGGCTGGCGCCGTGCCTAGGTGTCGGGAGGGGGGATCGGCTTTTTCCATTCGAATCGGGGGTAAATCTTTCGCATGACCGGCCGCCATTTTCCGAGCAGCCCCTTTGCCGCCGCGACCGGGTCTCCGACCGGCTCGGACGGGAACACGCCGTGTTCGTCGCACCAGCCGTATTCCCAGTCCGAGAGTTCGCGGTAGAACGGACTCGAGTCATTACCCGGCCTTCCCATGACCCGCTCCAGCCGGTCGTCGCTGTATCCCGGCGGCTGCTTCGCGAGGAATGCGAAGAATCTTTCCCAGCGGCGCAGGTAGAATCCCCGGATCAGGCCGGACCACTGGCGGCCGGCGTAGTCGGAGAGGTAGGCATCGCGGCTCGGGGGCCCCCAAACGGTCAGAAGCAGTCTCGCATTGCGCTCGTACAGGTCGCTTTCCTGCGGCGTCGTGCCCCATTTCCTGGCGTCGGCCAGCCAGCGTCCCAACAGGAACTCGCTGCGCGTGCCCACGAGGGTATCGAGGTCGACGATCAGATCGAGAAAACGCGCCTTGGCGGCGTCGAAGCGGCGGGCGTCGCCGCTCCGGTAGGCGGCGATCACCTCGGCATAGACGGGGACGGACAGGTCCGCCAGGCCCTGGCGCGCCACATCGACCAGGTCGTACCGGTAGGTGTCGACCCGGTCGAATGAGGCCGAGGCGGCGAGAAGCTTCTCCCAGGCGGACCAGACGTCGCCAGGGTCGTATTCGCGCACGAAGTCGCCCCAGGGCGAGGCCCTGTCGAGCGCAAGCGCGGGACGGGCCCCGATGGGGCTCTCCATCCCGGGGGAGGAATTGTGCTGCGAATAGACCGACTTCAGGAGGAGTTGCCATGCAGCCTGCGCCTGCGGCGAGTCTTCCCCGTAGCGCGCCGTAACGTAGCCCCGAAGCCACTGCGGCAAATCGGGCGCGGCACGGCGCCACGCGAGATCAAGGGCGAGGTCGTAGACAACGGGATTCTGCTCGATGGCCTCCGGAAAGACGCCCAACCCGACGAGGTGCCCGCCCTCGGGCTTGGCGAGAAGGGTCGGGGCGTTGACCGCGATCAGGGGAAGGTTCGCGCCCGTGGAGGTGCGTCCGCCGAAATTATGAAGGACACCGACGATCCACGGACGGCCCCAGAAGGCCTTCGTCTCGCGCCACTTCTCCCCGGTGAGATCCAGGACAAGGAGGCGGTCCGCCGGGATGCCCTTCACGATGCCTTCGCGAATCGTCCACCCCTGCATGACAACGGTTGCCTTGGGGTCGAAGTCGCTCGCTATGGAATACAGCTTTGCGCCGACGGCGGCCAGGTAGTCCTGCGTGTCGCGGGGCGGTTCGCTCTCGTGAAACGGGTCGGCTGCATACAGGTGATCGGTGCCGAGGAGCCGGGTCTGCTCCTCGAGGAATTCGCGGCCAATGCGCGCAAAGAGCGGGTCGTCGGGGTCGAGCTGAGCGGTCCCAGGGGGCACGGCGCACCAGATGGGCTTGAGCTGGATCCTGGCGCCGGGGAACCTCTCCCTGAACTCCATCGGCACACATCCCGAGAACCCCTGGAGGATGGGCGTCATTCCGAGCGCACATTCGCGGTCGAGGATGAACCGGCCCAGTTCGAGATGCGAATCGATCCAGGACTGCGGAAGCGGGCCGGCCCACTGCTCGATGTTGGTAAGATTCTGCCAGCAAGAGAACGCCGGTCCGACCAGGTATTTCCGAATCTCGGTGTCATCCATTCCAAACCGGCGGAGCGTTGCCTGCACGACGGCCTCCTGGCCGGTCATGGCAAGGGGCATGTTGATCCCGTGGAGCGCCATCCAGTCGATCTCTCTTTCCCACCGCGCGCGGTCCCACCACGCCATCGTGTAGTTGAAGGTGCAGTAGTTGAGGTACGCGCGGTGGCTGTACGGCGATGCGATCCGGACCTTTGCTGGCACGGCCGGTAGCTTGGCAGGCAGGGCGAGGTTGTCTCCGTCCCATGAGATCTGGGCGTGGACGACGTTGCCGAGGTACCAGTTAAGCGCGGAGGCGATGGAGACACCGGTATCGCCGCGCAGGACGAGCCGGTCACCGTTGGTCTCTACCTCAAAGACGTCCGAGCCGTCGGATTCCGGGGAAATCTGCTCGACGTCAATCTCCGAAACGTGGCCGGGAATGACGCGGTGAATCAGCCCGAGGGCGGCCGTCTCGACCGGCGTGGCGCCCTGCGCCGGGAAGCCAAAAGCGAAGAGCGATGCTATCAGCGCAATGCGACGGATGAGAGGCTCGAGCCGGGCTCCCCGGGGTTCGCTGGCGCAAGGGGTCATGGCTGGGATTGGGGTAAGTGATTCGAGTGCTGCTGGCGTAGGCGGCCGAGGCCGGCGCCCTTCACGAGGGGTTGGCGGGTTTCCCTTCTTGTCTCACAACATGCGCCCTTTATCGAGGAAGTTTGTGACGGACAGTGGACCTAGGCTCGTAGGAAAGGAAAGCAAGACGTTGATCTGTGCAGAATCGCTGCTCACGAAGTTCGGAAATTGAATGTGCACTCTAGGCTAACCCATGCGACTTTCAGATGTATATCGCCGCAGCAAGAATTCCTTTATGCTACTGGTTGAAACTCACTGCTGTCCGGAACACGGGTTGAGTTGATTTTTTAACATACGCTTGGAACGACGATTACAGAGTTTTCGGGGTGTGCTCCATTTTGCGTTCGCTCGGCATTTTTGCGCCATGATGGCCCGGATT
>Ga0265338_10004925_pt1 | contig 17748 bp, 13 predicted proteins | sample 42126metaG_FD_193579 | JGI IMG/M metagenome (GOLD analysis project Ga0265338, IMG submission 193579) | Rhizosphere microbial communities from Carex aquatilis grown in University of Washington, Seatle, WA, United States - 4-21-26 metaG | ecosystem: Host-associated > Plants > Roots > Rhizosphere... | reverse complement strand
CCTACGAACTGCTCGAAGCCCGCGGGCTGATCGAGTCGCGGGCGCGATCGGGATTCTTCGTGGCACGAAGCCTGCCGCGAGTTGCTGCTCCTGTGCGAGCGGCCGGCCGCCCGAACCGACCCGCGCCCGTCGACGTCAGCGAGCTGGTGTTCGAGATCCTGCAGTCGACGCGATCTCGCGACACATTGCCGCTCGGCTCCGCATTTCCGAGCCCTGAGCTTTTCCCCCTGCGCCAGCTCGGGCGGCACCTCGCCGCGGTAAGCCGGCGGTTCGATCCGTGGAGCACGGTTGAAGATTTGCCGCCGGGCAACCTGTCCTTGCGCACGCAACTCGCGCAGCGCTACCGGTTGATGGGGGCAGAGGTATCTGCAGACGAAATTGTCATCACCGCAGGAGCGCTCGAAGCGCTGAACCTGGCGCTGCAGGTGGTGACAGATCCTGACGATGTGGTGGCGATCGAATCGCCGAGCTTCTACGGCTGCCTGCAGGCCATCGAGAGCTCGGGCCGCCGCGCCGTCGAAATTCCCACCAGTCCGCAATACGGCGTTGACCTCCCGGCACTCGAGCGCACGCTGGAGCGCGTGCCGGTCAAGGCATGCTGGTTCATGACGACCTTCCAGAATCCGCTGGGCGCGACGATGCCGTCCGCGCAGAAGGAGCGACTGGTGCGTATGCTCGGCGCGCGCGGCATTCCACTCATCGAAGACAACGTGTATGCCGAACTCTATTTCTCGCGCCAACGGCCGCGCATCACCAAGGTCTGGGACCGACAGGGGCTTGTCCTCGACTGCGGGTCCTTTGCCAAGAGTCTGGCGCCGGGCTACCGGCTCGGCTGGGTCGCCGCAGGCCGTTTCGCCACCGATGTCTGGAAGCGCAAGGTCACAACTTCCATCGCAACCAGCATGCCGATCCAGGCCGCCATCTCGCACTATCTGACCACCGGGGTCTACGACCGGCATCTGCGGCAGCTGCGCCGCGCGCTGGCCGCACAGCAGGGGCTGCTCGTGGCAGCGCTGCAGCGTCATTTTCCCGCGGGGTCGAAGTGGCTCCGTCCTGCGGGCGGCTACCAGCTCTGGGTGGAATTGCCCCGGGGTGTAGATGCGTTGGCGCTGCATGCGCGGGCGCTGGACTACGGCATCAGTGTCGCGCCCGGGCCGATGTTCTCACCGCGGCGTCAGTTCCATCACGCAATCCGGCTCAACTACGGCCATCCCTGGAATGCCAGGACAGAACGCGCCGTGGTAACGCTTGGCAAGCTGATTTCGGGCACAATATGAGCTGCAGACTACGTGAATCGAATTGTCACGCGTCCGGCATTCAAGAAAGCGCAATCTCTCCACAGCGGCAGTCGGCAGCCTTAAGTAACCGCATGGCGCCGCACAGGGGCGCCATGGATTATGGCTGTCGACAGCACTTCGCCCAAAATCACCGCGGCGTCCCACACATCGACATAGCGCAGGTAGAGCGGTGTGAAGGCAAATCGGATGATGTCCGGCGCGCGGAAATCTCCGATCACACCTCGTTCGATCAGTGCCTGCATGAGTTCGTAGCCCTGCGGATGTGCCAGTGCGATATGGCTGCCCCGCTGCGCGGCCGCGCGCGGCGAGGCAAGCGATAGCTGGAGGCTGCTCAGGGCCTCCACGCGCGCGATGAACAGATCGCTGAGCTCCTCGGATTTGCGTTGCACGTCCCGCAGAACGATGCCGTCCCAGACCGCGAGCGCGCCCTCGAGGGCCGCGAACGCAATCAGCGACGGTGTGCCGGAGCGATAGCGCGCCATCCCCGGGGCGGGGTCATAGTCATCGGTGAAGTCGAATGGCGCTGCATGGCCCATCCAGGCTGCGAGGCCGGGCTTGACCGCATCCTGCAGATCGCGACGAACGTACATAAAGGCTGGGGCACCGGGCCCCCCGTTAAGATATTTGTATGTGCAGCCGATGGCGAAGTCCGCCTGCGATGCATGCAGATCCAGCTCCAGTGCGCCGACACTGTGCGACAGATCCCAGAGTATCCGGGCGCCGGCGGCGTGCGCGCGCCGCGTGATGGCCGGCAAGTCGAAGAGTTCGGCGGTCTTGAAGTGCACGTGTGTCAGCACCACCAGGAAAGTGGATTCATCAATGCAGTCGATTACCTCGGATCGCGGCACGGCGACAATCTCGATGGAAGCTCCCGAGAGCGCCGCCAGACCCTGCAGCACATAGATATCGCTGGGGAAATTGCCAGATTCGGTCACGATGCGATGACGGTCACCCCGGATCATCATGGCGGCGGATGCCAGCTTGAACAGATTGACGGAGGTCGAGTCCGCCACCAGGACCTCATCGGCTGCCACGCCGATCAGGGGAGCAATTTTGGCACCAAGGCGGTGCGGCAGGTCGAACCAGCCGTGTATGTTCCAGCTTCGTATGAGGTCGGGACCCCATTCGTCCTCGATCATCGCCCGGGTGCGTGATGCCGAATCGTGCGTCAGTGCCCCCAGCGAATTGCCATCCATGTAGATCAGGCCGGGCTTGAGCTGAAACCTCAGGCGAATGCGCGCCAGCGCATCGCTGGCATCCCGCAGTTCACACTCGGTGCGGCTCGATGGCAGCGTCATGAGGAGGTCGCAGACGCGCCACGGTAGCGCCATCGATAGATGAGGGCCAGGAGTGCGAGATAGGGCAGGCCGAATACCAGCGTCAGCCGGAACGGTTCGGTGAAGGCCGTCGTGGCCAGCAGGGCGGCCATGAGCGCGGCGCCCAGCAGCGTGGTCACGGGGAACCCCCACATGCGAAAGCGCGCCGGCGCGCTGCCATCCTTCTGTCGCGCGCGCCGGAAGAAATAGTGCGTCACGAAGATCATCATCCACGTGAACATGGCGCCGAACACCGAAACGCCCACCATCATGAGAAAGGCGCGGTTGGGAGACACGACATCGAGCACGGCCGCCAGCGCGATGCCGGAGGTCGATACCATGAGCGCATTGAATGGAATGCCGCGCGTGGTCAGGTTGCCCAGGTACTGCGGGGCCTGGCCGGCGCGCGAGAGACTGAACATCATGCGCGTGGTGATATAGAGCTGGCTGTTCATGGCCGAGAGTGCCGCGATCAGTATTACGAAGTTCATCACGGCGCCGGCGGCCGGCAGGTGCAGTGATTCCATCACGGCGACAAATGGGCTCCTGGATGAGCCGGCCTGCGTCCAGGGCAACACGGCCAGCATCAGTGCCAGCGTCAATACGTAGAACAGTACCAGTCGCACGACGGTGGACAGGAATGCGCGTGTCACGGCCACTTCCGGCTGCGCGGCCTCACCTGCAGCGACGGCAATCATCTCGATACTGAGATAGCTGAACACCGCCATGATCACGGCGATCCACATGCCGGCAATGCCGTGCGGCAGAAACCCGCCGTGCGCGGTGTAGTTGTGCAGACCCATCGTGCCCGTGGCATCGCTGGCGATCACGTAGGCGGCGAGCAGAATGAAGGCGACGATTGCCGTAATCTTGACCAGCGAGAACCAATACTCGACGGTGCCGAAGGTGCTGACGCGGAAAGCATTGACCATGATGAGCAATGCGGAAAACGCAAGGATCCAGATCCATCCGGGTACCGCGGGGAACCAGAACTTCATATATAGCGCCACCGCCGTGACTTCCGTGCCCACCGCCAGCACGATGCAGGTCCAGTAGGCGTAGCGCACGATGAAACCGGCCAGCGGGCCGATGTAGTGTTCGGCGTAGGCGCCGAATGAGCCGGTAGTGGGATGTACGACGGTCATTTCTGCCAGGCAGCCCATCAGCAGCAGCGCGATCAGCGCGCCGATCGCATAGCTGATGAGCACGCCGGGGCCGGCTGTTCCGATCGCAAAACCGCTTCCCAGGAACAATCCGGTGCCGATGGCGCCGCCGATGGCGATCATCGACAGCTTTCGCGCGCTCAGTGTCCGCTGCAGCCCGCTTTCGCGCTGGATGATGGCAGCAAATCCGCCGTCGCCGCGGGTCGCATCGTGCATATTGTTATTGCTCTGACGTGTGACCATTCAATTGTAGCCTGATCTAGTAGACTGCGCTGACATGGACAGCCACCGGCAGAACCCCGGATTCGGCCTCTTGTGTGATGCCGTTGCCTATCGCCGCCTGGTCGTGGTTACCGGCAGCGGCGTTTCCGTGGGTCTTGCGCGGCATGGATCCGAGCCGGGATCGCTGCCAACCTGGCATTCGGTACTCACCCAGCTTCGCTCGCACTTTGCCACTCGCCTGGGCCCGGTAGCCGCGGACGTGGACCTGTTGCTGAGCGCGCAGTCGCGGGCCGCGGACTACCTCATCGAGGCCGCAACGTTGATCCGTGAGGCCGTGGGTGTCGGCGAGTATCGGGACGCGGTCGTGCGGCTGACCACGGCGCCCGAGGATGCGAGATCGCCGCTGCACGATATGATCGAAGATCTGGAGCCACTCGGGATCATTACGTTCAATTACGATCTCGGCCACGAAAATGCCTATCGCGTGCGACGCCGCGACCGTCATCGCATGCACCGCGCCATCTATTCGGATGAGCGCAAGCTGCGCGCGGTGCTGGCCGATGATTTCCAGTCGCGTTTTCTGCTCAAGGCGCACGGCTGCATTTCCCGCCCCAAGACCATCGTGCTGGACCGTTCCTCGTATCGCGAAGTGATGGCCCGCCAGCTCGGCTATCGGGCGTTCGCCCACCACGTGCTGGCGCGCTTCAGCGCGCTCATCGTGGGGTTCGGACTCAGCGATCCCGATTTTGAGGATCTGCTGCAGAGCTTCGAAACCAACTTTGGTGGCGGCGTGGGCGAACATGTCTACATCTGGAAGCGCGGCCAGCGCCAGGACGAGGAAGCGCGCGCGCTGGTATTGCGGCGGCGCTATGGCCTGGTCTGTATTTTTGTCGACAGTTTTGACGATGTGCGCACCGTCATCTCCGATGCCCGCACGCACATGGGCAAGCAATTGCGACACACCATCGCGATGACGCTCAAGCGCAGTGTGGATGTGGAGCAATTCCGCCAGTTACGACGCAAAGCACACATTGAACTGGGTCGGTTGAGCCCCGCAGGCGCCAGCGTCGCTGCTGCGGCGCTCATGGCCAGCGTGAACGATGCAGACAGTCCCATGCTGGTGCGTGCTGAAGCGGCCTATTCGCTGGGGAAGATACGGCCCACGCCCGCCGGTGTTGCCGAGTTCCTGCTCGAGAGGATCAGCGTGCAAACTGCCCCCGCGATCGTGACTTCGACGCTGGCGGCGCTGCTGCAACTGGACCCGCCCGTGGACGATCAACTCATCGCGTGGACCAACAGGGCTGCCGCGCTGGACGCGGTGTGCCGGGAAGTGGATCGTCAATCGGAGGCGCAGGTCGCTACGCGCGAGGCGCCGCGCGCGCGCAAATATCTGGAGGCGCTCATTGCGCGTTGGCGTGCGACGAGTTCCTGATCGGCGCGGTGTGTACGCTGCGGCGCATCGCCTGCGAATGGCCTACGCCGGCGGCTGATCGCGCTCAGGAAACAACCGGGGACTCGCCGCTGCCGACCGCGCTCGGCAGCGGCACCGGCTGGGCCGCCAAAGCCGCCGAATCGGAATGGCTGGATGATAGCTTCCTCAGCAATGGCAACATTGCCAGCGCAATGATGGTGCAGCCGATGCCGGCGAAGCCGAGCTTGTTAAAGAGACTGGTGTAGATGTTGAGCGATTCGATCGGATCGGTGAGGTTATCCGGGATGTGAGCGTAGTTGGCCACGACGCTGCCCAGGTACTGCGAAATGCCGATCACCACGAAGTACGTACCCATCATGAAGCCGCCCATGCGTGCGGGCGCGTAGCGCGCGATCATGGCTAACCCTAAGCCACCGACGAGCAATTCGCCGAGAGAGTAGAGGCCGTAGCCCCATACCATGATCCATGACGACACCTTGCCATCGACAGCCCATCGCGCGCCCACGCCATAGATAAAGAAGCCGATGGCGCAGGATCCGAAACCCCAGGCGAACTTTGCGGCGATGCTGGGATCCTTGCCGCTTCGGCCGAGCGTATTGTAGATGAACACCAGCACCGGACTGAGCAGCACGATCCAGATCGAGTTGAGGTTCTGGTACTGCTCGGGAATCCATTTGAAGAGGTGCCAGCCGAAAATGCCGAAGTTCAGATCGACGTTGTTCTGCGCGAACAGATTCAGCGAGGTGGACATCTGCTGGTAGAAAATGAAGAAGAAGATCGTCTGCCCCACCAGCAGCAGCGCGGCGATCAATCCGGCGCGCTCATGACGATGACTAGTACGGATCAGGTGCAGGTAAATGCCGAGGATAACGACCCCGGTGCCATAGACGCAGATGCGGGCAATCTCGCGGTGTTGCAACAGGAACGCGCAGAGCAGCACCACCAATGCCGCGCCAGCCGCTACGGCCAGCGCGCGCCGCCACTGGATCGGCGCCTCATCGGGCGGCGAGCCGATGTGACGTAACGCCCGGCCCATGAAGGCGTAGTTGGCCAGTCCGAGGGCCAATCCGATGGCGCAGACACCAAACGCGGTGTGCCATCCGGCCGAGTTGCCATAGCGCTCGCCGACGTAGTCGCGAATCCACGGGGTCAGCGTCATGGAGATCATCGAACCGATATTCACCGCCATGTAATACATGGTGAAGGCGCTATCGATTCGCGTGTCGTCGCCCTCATAGATTTTGCGGACCAGATTGCCGGTGTTGGGCTTGAATAAGCCATTGCCGATGACGATGACGCCGAGTGCAAGGTAGAGAAAATATTCGCTGTTGGTGGGATACCAGAGCAGCGCATACCCGATCATCAGTACCACCGCGCCAATTCGCATCGTGCGCCGGGAGCCGAGCAGCTTGTCGCCGATCCAGCCGCCCACAGCCGGTGTCGCATAGATCAGTGCCGCCGCGGCGCCCCAGACCAGGTTGGCGCGCGTGTCGATGAAGCCCAGCTTCTTCATCATGTAGGTGACCATCAACACCTGCATGCCGTAATAGCCGAAGCGTTCCCACATTTCGATGAGGAACACGGCGCTGAAGGCACGGGTCTGCGCAGCCGGCGTCATGGCGGCGGCCGGCGTTGTGATCTGCGTCATTGCAGCGCTTCCTGGAGCAGGCGGGTGTACTGCTCGAATTGTTCGAAGGTGTTGTAGATCTGGGCCGAGAGTCGCAACAGCGGGGTCGGATTGGGATGAAACCATGCCTCGACGTTGCGCAGGCGGAACCAGGCGTGCAGTCCGTCGCAATCGAGCGCCGCGCCCGGGGAGTTGGCGGCGGCACGCGGCAGCGGCAGGGAGAACATCGATCCGATCATGTCATCGGGGCAGGGGGCCGCGATTCCGAAAGTGTCCAGCAGCAGCCTGCGCGCTCGCAATGCCAGCGCGCGATTGTGCGCCATCAGTTCCGGCCAGCCGCCGGGCAGCAGGCTGCCCATGTAACGAATGGATTCCGGCACGCAGAACCACGCGGTCGGATCGAAGGTGCCGGTCCAGTCGAACTCGGCGTGGAAGCCGGCCGTGTAGCCGTGGCTGATGACGTTGGGGTGCAGTCCGGCCTGCCGGTCGCGTCGTGCATAGAGGAACGCCGCGCCCTTGGGCGCGCACATCCACTTGTGCGCATTGCCGGTGTAGTAAGCCGCGCCGAGCGTCGAGAGATCGATGGGGACCATGCCGGGTGCGTGCGCACCGTCGACCAGTGAATCCACGCCGCGCGAGCGCAGTTCGCTCACCAGACGCGTCAGCGGCAGCACCATTGCCGTCGGGCTGGTGACGTGGTCGATGAGCGCAAGGCGCGTCCGCGAGGTCACTTTATCGAGCACGGTGGTGACCAGGTCGGTATCGCCTGGGCACGGGAAGGGGAACTCGGCGATAACGATGCGCGCTTTGGAGCTTTGCGCCACGAAATCGATCGTCTTGCGGCAGGCCGCATAAGTATGGGTGGTGACCAGCAACTCATCGCCGGCGCCGAAGGACAGCGATCGCAACACGACATTGACGCCGGCGGTGGCATTGGTGACGAATACAAGTTCTTCGGGAGCGGCTCCCACGAAGGCCGCGAATGCCTCGCGCGCGGTGTTCAGTCGGCTCTGAAAGTGCGTGGCCAGAAAATCGACGGGCTCGAGCTCCATCTCCTGACGCAGCGATGTCTGCAGCTCCAGTACCCTGCGCGGACAGGCACCGAATGAGCCGTGGTTCAGATAGCTGACCGCTGGATCGAGGCCCCAGAGCGAGGCGAAGTTCAAAGCCGTGTTCTCTCGTTATGGCTAATGAGCTCTGCAGCTCGTGAGGGCTACTGTAAGCGTGCGGCTGTCCCGCATCAATTGCCGGTCAACTTCGGTTGAGACTCAGGCGGTTACGAGCACCGCGCGAAAGTCGTTCACATTGGTGAAGGTGGGTCCCGTGATGACGGAGTCGCCCAGTGCTTTGAAGAAGCCATGACCATCGTTGCGCTCAAGGCTGGCGCGCGGACGGATGCCCTGCGCTCGGGCTCGCTCGAGGCTGTCGGGCGCCAGGTAGGCTCCGGCGATGTCCTCGGCACCATCGACGCCATCGGTATCGCCTGCGATGGCATGCACGCGCGGATTCCCGTTCAGGGCAACGCCGAGCGAGAGCAGGAACTCGACGTTGCGGCCGCCACTGCCATCACCGCGTACGGTAACCGTGGTTTCGCCGCCAGAGAGCAATACGCACGGGGCGGCGACCGGCTGGCTGCGAGCGGCAATCTGTTGCGCTATGCCTGCCAGCACCTTGCCGACATCGCGCGCTTCTCCCTCGAGGCGATCGCTCAGGATGATCGGTTCCACCCCCTCGGCGCGCGCCGCGGCGGCCGCGGCTTCGAGCGCCATCTGGGGTGTCGCTATCAGGCGCGTCTCGATGCCGCGCAGGCGCGGATCCGACGGTTTCACCGATTCACCACGACCGCTCGTGAGGGCCTCGCGGACCTGGGATCCGAGTTCGATGCGGTAGCGATCGAGAATGTCCAGCGCGTCGGCACACGTGGTGGGATCGCCCACGGTCGGACCGGATCCGATATCGATGGGATCGTCCCCGGGCACGTCGGATATGAGCAGCGTCACGACTTTCGCGGGCGCGCTGGCCGCGGCAAGTCGTCCGCCCTTGATCGCGGAGAGATGGCGCCGTACGCAATTCATCTCGCCGATGGCGGCACCGGAAGTCAGCAAGGCACGGTTCAATGCCTGCTTGTCCCTGAGCGTCAATCCCTGCATCGGCAGCGTGAGCAAGGACGAGGCACCACCGGACATGACCGCGAGCACCAGATCGTCTCCTGTCAGACCACGCACGCTCTGCAGAATTCGCTGCGCCGCCTGCAGACTCGATTCATCGGGCACCGGGTGCGCGCCTTCGATGATCTCGATGCGTTGGCAGGGAACTGAGTAGCCTGCGCGCGTGACCACGAGTCCCGACAGTGGACCGTGCCAGTTTTGCTCCACGGCACGCGCCATGGCTGCAGATGCCTTGCCCGCGCCGACCACGATCATGCGTCCGCGAGGCGGCGGCGGCAGATAGGAGCGAATATGGCGCGATGGCTGCGCCGAATCGATCGCGGCATCAAACAGCCGTCGCAGCAATCTGCGCGGATCGAGCGTGGCGCTCATGTGGGCGTCGGCAGAGTCGCGAGCGGCGCGCCGAAGGTGTTGGAGAGCGTACCCACCCCGTCGATCCTCACCTCGACGGTGGAGCCCTCCGGTATGGAGCCGACTCCCAGCGAGGTGCCGCAGGCGATGACATCGCCGGGCAGCAGCGACATGTCATGGGAGAGCCGGCTCACGATTTCCGGCGGCGACAGGATCATGTCCGAGAGCGCATAGCGCTGGCGCTCGACCCCGTCGAGCAGCGTCACTACGCTGCTTGAGTGCCAGTCCAGGTCGGTTGCGATGAGTGGACCGATCGCGCCAAAGGTGTCGTACCCCTTGGAGCGGCACCATTGCACGAAGTCCGGGTATTCGTTCATGACACCGATGGCCGTGACATCGTTGATGCAGGTGTACCCAAAAATGTGGCGCGCGGCATCCTCCACAGACACATTATGGCAGCGCCGGCCAATGACGATGCCGAGTTCGCCTTCGAATGCGATCTTGCCTGCATAGCCGAGCGGCCGCTCGATCGTGTGGCGGTGACCGATCACGCATGAGCTTGGCTTGATCAGGTACAGCGGATGCGCCGGTGCGGGCTTGCCGAGCTTGGCTGCCAGCGCGTGAAAGTTATTCCACAGCGCGACGATCTTGCTGGGGGCGCAGGGCGCCAGCAGCGACACGCTGGCCAATGCCAGCCTGAACCCGGTGGGCTGCTGTACTCCAAACTGATCGCCTGAGTATTCGGCGATCGTCTCTCCCTCGAGCACGCCGAAGCCGAGGCTGGCGGCCGCGGATCGGAAACGGACCCAGCGTGCCATCGATCAGGCGGTCGTGACGAGATTCTGTGGTTTGCCGGCAGCCCAGCTGTCGATATTGTCCATGAGCTGGTCGGCCAGGAACTGCATGGCGCCGTGCGAGGCCCAGGCAACGTGCGGCGTGAGGATGAAATTAGGCCGCCGCACTTCAAGCAACGGGTGGCCGCCGGTCGGCGGCTCGACGGTCAGAACATCGAAGCCTGCGCCGGCAATCCAGCCTTCCTCGAGCGCGCGGATCAGGGCGGCTTCATCGACCAGTCCGCCACGCGCCGTGTTGATCAGCAGCGCGGTCGGCTTCATCGAGCGCAGTTGCGCGGCGCCAATGATGTTGCGCGTAGCCGGCATCAGCGGCAGGTGCAGGGTAATCACATCGGATTGTGCGATCAGCTCCGGCAGCGCGACAAATTCACCGGGGATATCGAGCTGCGCGGGATGTGCGGCATAGATCGGCCGCATGCCGAAGGCCTTGCCGAGCGCGGCCATCGATTGCCCGATCGCCCCCTCGCCGATGATACCGAGCGTGGCACCATGCAGGTCGCGGATCGGATGATCGAAGAAACAGAACTGCCTGGACTTCTGCCAGGCGCCGTTCATCACATCATCCCGATAGGCGATCATGTTGCGGCGTAGCGCCAGGATCATCGCGAATGCATGCTCGGGTACCGAATGCACGGCGTAGTTGCGGATATTGGCCACTGACACGTGATGGGCATTGCAGTAGGGAACATCGATGACGTCATAACCGGTGGCGGCGACTGCGATCAGCCGCAGATCCGGCAATTGCTGCAACGCCTCGGCTCGCAAGGCAACCTTGTTGGTGATCGCGATGCTCGCGCCCTTGAGACGCTCGACGACCTCATTGGGTGAGGTCGCCGCATGCTCGAGGTAGGTGGCATCGAAGTTTGGCGTCCGCACCTTCGCATCGAGCGAGGCGCGATCGAGAAAGACGATCCGATGACTCACTGAACGCCCAGCGCACGCGGCGCGGGGTGGCTTTGCCAGTAAGCCGCCGCCGCTGCCACGCCACTGCCCGGAGCGATCTTCACGCCGCAATCCACCATCGCCATCTCGGACCCGGCGAGTGCGGCCATGAGCATCAGCTCGTTGCAATCACCAAGATGGCCGATCCGGAACAGTTTGCCGGCGACGCGCGCGAGTCCCGCGCCGAGCGCGAGGTTGTAGCGTCGATAAGCGCGCGTGATGACATCTGCGCCATTGATGCCAGCGGGCACCATGATGGCCGAGACCGTATCCGAGTACCACTGCGGAGCTGCCGCGCAAAGCTTGAGCTTCCACCCATTCTGGATGGCGGCACGCACGCCGGCCGCCAGGTAGGTGTGACGCGCAAATACGTTTTCGAGGCCTTCCTCGTTGAGCATCTGCAGCGATTCGCGCAGGCCGTAGAGCAGCGGCAGCGCGGGCGTGTAGGGGAAATAGCCGTTGGCGTTGGCCGCGATCATATCGGCGTAATCGAAGTAACAGCGCCGGCCCTTGGCCGTCTTCGAGGCCGCGAGCGCCTTCTGGCTCACACAGGTGACGCCCAGGCCGGCAGGCAGCATCAGACCTTTCTGTGAACCGCTGACGCAGACATCCACGCCCCAGTCGTCCATGCGGAAATCGATGCTGCCCAGCGCGCTGACGGAATCAACGAACAACAGCGCAGGGTGCCTGGCCGCATCCAGCGCCTTGCGAATGGCAGCGATATCGCTGGTGACACCGGTAGCGGTCTCGTTCTGGCACACCAGCACAGCCTTGATGCTGTGAGCCTTGTCGGCTTCGAGCGCTGCCTGGTAGCGATCAGCGGGCGCACCTTCGCCCCACTCGACCTCGATGACCTCGACATTCAGCCCGAGGCGCTTGCACATGTCGATCCACAGGAAGCTGAACTGGCCAAAGTTCGATGCCAGCACGCGGTCGCCCGGGTCGAGGCAGTTGGTGACGGCGGCTTCCCAGCAACCCGTGCCCGAGGAGGGAAATATGAACGGCACGCCCGATGTGGTCTTGAAGATCGGCTTCAGGCCGGTCAGGCATTCACGCGCCAAGGCGGGAAAAGCAGGAGAACGGTGGTCCTCCATTGGGACGTCCATGGCTCGCAGAATGCGGTCGGGCACGTTCGTCGGTCCGGGTACAAACAGGAAGTTGCGACCTGCCATGAGGATGTCCTGATTTAAAGAGTATGAATTCGGGAGGGCTATTGAATCAGTTATTCGAGGAAATCGCAGTAACGATCGACGTGGGCGGCCAGATCAAGCGCGTGCTGGCGGGAGAGGCGCTCGGCAAGCTCGGTGTCACGTCGTTCCAGCGCCTCGACGATCTTGAGGTGATCGATGATCGAACGCGCGGCGCGGTCGCTCTGCGTGATGGTCGCACGACGAATGGCGCGCACGTGGAGGAAGAGGTTGCGCGTGGCGTCCTCGATGAGCTGGGAGCCGCCCAGGCGGATCACGGCCTGGTGGAAAGCAATGTTGACGTCCGAGTACTCGCTCAAGTGCTCCGAGGGCGGCGAGCTTTCGAATTCATCGAACAGGTGCCTCAACTTGGCGATCTCCGCATCGGGTGCATGCAACGTCGCAAGCCGAGCGGCCATGCTTTCGAGGGCTGCCCACACCTGTACCATCTCGACAATCTGCCGCTTGGTTTTGCGCACGATGAAGATGCCGCGGCGGGGCACCGTACGCAGAAACCCTTCCTGCTCGAGAATGGAAAGCGCTTCGCGCACCGGCGTGCGGCTCACGCCGAGCGCCTGCATGAGCTGCCGCTCATCCAGGCGCAGCTCGTACGCGGGATTGTAGATGTCGGCATCGGTGATCGCATTCTTGAGCAGGGTATAGGCCTGATCGCGCAGCGAGGTTGCGTTCAGCGGTTGCAGCCGCAGGTGCATGGCGCGCTCGGGGCGCTGTACGTCGGTGGACGGCTCGACGATCTGCCGTTCGACACTATCGACGAGCGAATCCATTAAAGTTGTTTCAGTCACGGCATGCTCCGCGCCGCGCTCAATCCCTGCCTCAGCCGCGCGCGGTTCTCCACTAGATATATCAGATTCTTTAGGCGCGGTGTAGCGGTGCCATCGGCGGCACCCGGTAGCACAAACGACTTCGTATGCGACATAAGATCAGCGCCTCCGGGGTTTGATCTGAGCCGCGCGGCGCTCCGCTCGCTTCGTTGACTTCTGGTGATATATCACATATGGTCATTTCACGAGCTCGATTGCGGTCCCAATGGAGCGACGTCGACTCAATAAAAGAATGTTCGGGGTTTTAACTTCGACTTTGTGGGGGCCGGGCATGAATACATCAGAACGGGCGAACGCATCGCTGTTCGCCAATCCATGGGTGCAACTGACGATCGGTGTGATCTGCATGGCCAGCGTGGCCAATCTGCAGTACGGCTGGACGCTGTTCGTCAATCCAATCGATGCGAAGTTTCATTGGGGACGCGCCGACATCCAGGTCGCCTTCACGATCTTCGTACTTATAGAGACCTGGCTGATCCCGGTCGAAGGTTATCTGGTGGATCGCTTCGGGCCGCGCTGGGTGGTACTGGCTGGCGCGATCCTGGTGGCCTTGGCATGGAGCATCAATTCCACCGCGGACTCTCTGCCACTGCTCTATGTCGCGGCAGCCATCGGCGGCGTCGGCACCGGTTGTGTGTATGGCACCTGCGTGGGTAACGCGCTCAAATGGTTTCCAGGACGCCGCGGTCTTGCAGCGGGTATCACGGCTGCCGGCTTTGGCGCCGGAGCCGCGCTGACGATTGCCCCGATCTCGAAGATGATCAACGCTGACGGCTACCAGCATGCCTTCCTGTTCTTCGGCCTGCTGCAGGGCGCGATCGTATTCGTCATGTCCTGGGCCATGCTGGCGCCCACAGGGAAATTCTCACCGACTGAGACGCGCGTCGTCCAGACCAAGCATGGCTACTCGCCGGCCGAGGTGCTGCGCAGTCCCTGCTTCTGGGTCATGTACGTGATGTTCGTGCTGGTCGCATCGGGCGGGCTGACGATGGCCGCCTCGATGGCGCCGATCGCCAAGGATCTCAAGATTGAGAAGATTCCCGTGGCGCTTTTCGGCTTCGCGATGCCGGCGCTGGTGTTCGCGCTATCGCTGAACCGCATTCTCGATGGCATCGGCCGGCCCTTCTTCGGCTGGGTATCGGATCAGATCGGACGCGAGAACACCATGGCCATCGCGTTCATCATCGGTGCCGGCGCGTTGTTCACGCTGAGCCGGGTCGGTTCCAATCCGGTGCTGTTCGTGCTGATCACGGCGCTCTACTTCGGCGTATTCGGCGAAATCTACAGCCTGTTTCCAGCCACGCAGGGCGACACCTTCGGCGCCAAATTCGCCGCCTCGAACGCCGGCATGCTCTACACGGCCAAGGGCGCAGGATCGCTGCTGGTACCGTTTGCGGCGGCGCTGGCGGCCGCGCAGGGCTGGAGCTCGGTGTTCATGATCGGCGTGTGCTTCAATCTGCTCGCCGCGTGCATTGGCCTCTTCATCCTCAAGCCCATGCGCGCACGTCACTTTGCGGCCGGCCGCATCAAGTATGCGGGCGAGGAGAGTGCGGGCGCGCAGCCCGCACCGGCCTCGCAGCAGGCGCTGAGCCGTGGAGGTGCCTCCTGACCTGCTTGCCCCATCGTCGGTTGCGCCGTACAAGTTCTTTGAAACTGGAGGCAGTATGAAAGCCAACACCGCATCGGTGGCTGCGCCGAGTGCACCCACCCCGACCACGGCAGAAGACACGCTGCGGCCGAAAAGCAAGGATGCTGCCCTGATATCCGGAGGCCACCTGGTGGCCCGCGCGCTCAAGAACGAGGGCGTCGATACGATCTTCACGCTTTGTGGCGGTCACATCATCGACATCTACGATGGTTGCGTCGATGAAGGCATCCGCATCATCGATGTGCGGCACGAGCAGGTAGCCGCGCATGCCGCGGACGGTTACGCCCGGCAGACCGGCAAGCTTGGCTGTGTGGTGACCACCGCGGGGCCGGGCTGCACCAATGCGGTGACCGGCGTAGCAACCGCGTTCCGCTCGGAAAGCCCGATTCTGCACATCGGCGGCCAGGGCGCGCTGACGCAACACAAGATGGGATCGCTGCAGGATCTGCCGCACGTGGATCTGATGACGCCGATTACAAAGTTCGCCGCTTCGGTATCGAGCACCGAGCGCGTCGCGGACATGATCTCGATGGCGGCGCGCTAGGCGTTCAATGGCGCGCCGGGCCCGGCGTACCTGGAAATACCGCGCGATGTGCTCGATCGCGAAGTCGATATCGCGAAGGCGGTGATTCCGCAGGCGGGTAAGTACCGCGCTTCGACCAGATCGATCGGCGATCCGCGCGACATCGAGAAGCTGGCGGACATTCTGGTGAGCGCGGAGCGACCGGCAATTCTCTATGGCCAGCAGGTCTGGACCGCGCGCGGTCACAACGAGGCGGTCGCGCTGCTGCGCGGCTTGGACATTCCGGGCTATTTTAACGGCGGCAGCCGCGGGCTGTTGCCACCGGGGGATCCGCATCATTTCGATCGCACCCGCGGCGAGGCATTCGCCAACGCGGATGTGATCGTCATCGTCGGCACGCCGTTCGATTTCCGCATGGGCTATGGCAAGCGCATCAGCAGGAACCTGACGCTGGTGCAGATCGACATGGATTACCGCACGGTGGGCAAGAACCGCGATATATCGCTCGGACTGGTCGGCGATCCGGGCGCCATTCTCGGCGCTGTGCTGCAAGCGGCCACGGGCCGCCTCAAGAACGACAAGCGCCAGGCACGACAGCAGTGGATGAAGCAGCTCTCGGGCGCGGAAGCCGCGGCCACCGAGAAGCTCATGCCGCTGTTCAGATCCAACAGCACGCCGATTCATCCCTATCGCGTGGCCTATGAACTCAACGAGTTCCTGGCGGACAACACCATCTACATTGGCGATGGCGGTGACGTCGTGACGATCTCCGCTCAGGCGGTGCGGCCGCGACGTCCCGGACAGTGGATGGACCCCGGCGCGCTCGGCTCGCTGGGCGTGGGCACCGGATTTGCGATCGCGGCGGGACTGGCCAATCCGGACAAGGAGGTGCTCTGCTACTACGGCGACGGCTCCTTCGGCATGACCGCTTTCGATATGGAGACCGCCAACCGCTTCGGCGTACCGTACCTGGCGGTCATCGGCAACAATTCGGCGATGAATCAGATCCGCTACGGACAGCTGGCGAAGTATGGTGAGCAGCGCGGTAGCGTCGGTAACCTGCTCGGCGATGTGCCGTTCGGAAAATTTGCCGAGATGCTGGGCGGCTACGGTGAGGAAGTGCGCGATCCGGCACAGATCGCCTCAGCGTTGAAGCGCGGGCGCGAGTCGGTGCAGCGGTCGCGTCGGTCCGCAGTGATCAATATCTGGGTCGATCCTCGCGAGTACGCGCCGGGCACCAAGAACCAGACGATGTACAAGTGACGGTCAACAGTCAGATAGCGAGAGGTTAGTGCGGCATGGGCAAGGCATTGGATGGCGTTCGAATTCTGGATTTCACGCATGTGCAATCGGGTCCGACTTGCACGCAGCTGCTCGCCTGGTTGGGCGCCGATGTCATCAAAGTCGAGCGACCGGGTGTGGGCGATGTAACGCGCGAGCAGCTGCGCGACGTCGAAGGAGCCGACAGCCTGTACTTTACGATGCTCAATCATAACAAACGCTCGATCACGATCGATTCGAAGACCGAGCCAGGCAAGCGCATCCTCGAGCGGCTCATAAAGCGCTGTGACGTGCTGGTCGAGAATTTTGCCCCGGGTGCTCTCGATCGCATGGGGTTCACCTGGGAACGTGTGCAGCAGCTCAACCCGCGCATGATCGTCGCCTCGGTCAAGGGTTTCGGCCCTGGGCCGTATGAGGACTGCAAGGTCTACGAGAACGTGGCGCAGTGCGCCGGCGGCTCGGCCTCCACCACGGGCTTTGACGACGGTCCACCGCTGGTCACCGGCGCACAGATCGGCGACAGCGGCACGGGACTGCACCTCGCACTCGGTATCGTCGCGGCGCTGTATCAGCGCAACACCACGGGCCGCGGACAGAAGGTACTTGCGGCCATGCAGGACGGTGTGCTCAATCTCTGCCGCGTCAAGCTGCGCGACCAGCAGCGGCTGGCGCGGACCGGTGTCATGAAGGAATACCCGCAGTACCCCTACGGTAGATTCGGCAAGGCGGTCCCGCGCGCCGCCAATGCCTCGGGCGGCGGCCAGCCCGGCTCGATCGTCAAGTGCAAGGGCTGGGAGAACGATCCGAACGCCTATCTCTACTTTATTGCACAGGCGCCGGTCTGGAAGGAGATCTGCCAGGTGATCGGCCAGGAACAGTGGATCACCTGGC
>Ga0265338_10004923_pt1 | contig 17749 bp, 16 predicted proteins | sample 42126metaG_FD_193579 | JGI IMG/M metagenome (GOLD analysis project Ga0265338, IMG submission 193579) | Rhizosphere microbial communities from Carex aquatilis grown in University of Washington, Seatle, WA, United States - 4-21-26 metaG | ecosystem: Host-associated > Plants > Roots > Rhizosphere... | reverse complement strand
GTCTCCTCCAGTGGTCTGCTGGTCTCGTAGCTGCGACGAGCCTACAAGCCGGTCCTTTTCCCGCGCGCGCGACCCGAGTACGATGCACCGGTGATCGAGTTCCACCTCGACCCGAGCTCCGGCGTCGCCACCTACCTCCAGATCGTGCAGCAGGTCAAGGAAGCGCTGCGCCTACGCACGATCGACGTCGGGGACCAGCTGCCGACGGTGCGCGAGGTCGTCGCCGACCTGGCGATCAACCCGAACACCGTCGCGAAGGCGTACCGCGAGCTTGAGCGGGAAGGGCTCGTCGTCGCGCGGCAGGGGCGAGGGACCTTCGTCTCGAGCACGCTGAGCCCCAAGGCCTCGCTCGCCCACTACGACCGCCTGCGGGTCGAGCTGGAGCGCTGGCTCGCGATCGCGGACGAGGCCGGGCTCGACGAGGAGAGCATCCGGGCGTTGATCTCCGCGACCCTGCGCGAACGGCTCGCCCGCCGGGTGGCATGAATCCCGCCCCGCTCGACGCGCGCGGCCTCGGCAAGCGCTTCCGTCGCGAGTGGGGGCTGCGCGACTGCACGCTCACGATTCCGCACGGCGCGGTCGTGGGCCTCGCCGGGCCGAACGCGGCGGGGAAGTCGACGCTCCTGTCGCTCGCCGCGGGGCTGCTCGCGCCGAGTGAGGGATCGATCGCGGTGCTCGGGCGCGATCCGCTGCGCGAGCCGGCGGTGCTTGCGGACGTCGGGTACGTCGCGCAGTCGGCACCGCTCTACCGCTCGTTCACCGTCGCGGAGACGATCGAGTTCTCGCGCCGGACGAACTCGCGCTGGGACGACGAGGTCGTCCACGAGGTGCTCACGCGCATCTCGGCGGACACGAAGGTCGGCACGCTGTCGACCGGTGACCGCGCGCGGCTCGCGCTCGCGCTCGCGCTCGGCAAGAGGCCGCAGCTCGTGCTCCTCGACGAGCCGTTCGCGCGGCTCGATCCGCTCGCCGGCCGCGAGTTCCTCCAGCTGCTGATGGACGGCGTCGCCGAGACCGGGGCGACCGTCGTCATCGCGTCGCACGTCATCGCCGACATCGAGCGGGTCTGCGATCACATCGTCCTGCTCACGGGCGGCGGCGTCAGGCTCGAGGGCAACGTCGAGGAGCTGCTCGAGTCGCACCGGATCCTCATGGGCCCGCGCCGGCCGCTCGGCTCGATCCGCGGCGTCCGCTCGATCGTCCGCGAGCGCCACGGCGACCGTCAGCTGACCCTGCTCGTCCGCAGCGACGGGCCGATCGTCGACCACTCGTGGCGCGTCGAGCGCGTCGGCCTCGAAGAGCTCGTGCTCGCCTACATGGCGCCCGAGCGCCTGCCCGCCCCCGTCCCGCCGGAGAAGGTTCCGCTCCGATGGCATGGGTGACGTGGCGTCAACACCGCGCACAGCTCGTCGCGGCATTCGGGCTTCTCGTCGCCCTCGCGGTCGCCGCGTTCGCGACGCGTCTCCCGATCCAGGCCGAATACCACCGGGACGCGCTCTCCGGCTGCCTGCCGCCGGCTTCCCGCTCCGGCTGCGACATCATCGTCCGGCACTTCGAGAGCCAGTTCGACAGCTGGGTCGCCGCCCTGCGGGGGCTCGCCGTGCTCCCGGCCCTCGCCGGCGTCTTCGTCGGCGCGCCGCTGCTCGCGCGCGAGTTCGAGCACGACACCCATCGCTTCGCGTGGACGCAGGGCGTCACGCGCCGGCGCTGGCTCCTGTGGAAGATCGCGCTGCTCGCGGCGGGCACCGTCGCGATCGCCGCCGCCTCGAGCGTCGTCGTCATGTGGTGGCGGAGCCCCTTCGACACGCTCGAAGGGCGGCTCTCGCCGAGCGGCTTCGACGTCGAAGGCGTCGTCGTTCCGGCGTACGCGCTCTTCGCGCTCGCGGTCGGCGTGCTCGCCGGGCTCCTGTTCCGGCGCAGCGTCGCCGCGATGACCGCGACGCTCGTCACGTTCGCTTCCACGCGGCTGATCGTCATGTACTTCGTCCGGCCGTACGTTCTCGCTCCGCTCCACCGCGTCGTCATCGGCACCGATGCCGTCCCGCAGACGGGCGGGTGGGTGCTGAACGACACGCTCGTGGACACGGCTGGGCGGCAGATCACGGCGGGCCGCGAGGACCTGGCGGTACTGCACGCCCAGCACGCCGGCATCGATCCGCAGACGTATCTCGTCACGCTCGGCTGGAAGCGCGTCGTCGCCTACCAGCCGGCGGGCCGCTTCTGGACGCTGCAGTTCATCGAGGCGGGCATCTTCGTCGCGCTCGCCGCGGCGGTCATCCTGGCGACGCTCTGGCTCGTCCGCAGGACGCCGACGTGAGCGCCGAGCTCGATCGCGCGGGCGTGCTCCGGCTCGCTGCCGCCGCCGCCGCGGGCATCGCGGTTCCCGACCTGACGAAAGCGGCGCGGCTCGACTTCCCGCAGGCGCACCCGAAGTGGCGCTTCGTGTTCGTCAACCACGCGCTGACGAACCCCTTCTTCGTGCCGGCGAAGAACGGCAGCGAGGACGCGGCGGCGGTCGTCGGCGCGACCGTCGAATGGACCGGCTCCGTCAGCAGCAACGTCGGCGAGATGGTGAAGGCGATGCGGCACGCGATCGAGACGAAGGCCGACGGGATCGCCGTCTCCGTCATCGACCCGAACGCCTTCAACGGCCCGACCGCGCTTGCGCTGAGCCGCGGCATTCCGGTCGTCGCCTACAACGCCGACGGCGGGAAGGGCAACGGGCGGCTCGCCTACATCGGGCAGGACAACTACCAGTCCGGCCTCGAGCTCGGCGCCCGCGTCGTCAGCCTCTGCAAGAGCGGAGACGTCTTCCTGTTCATCGCCACCCCGGGGCAGCAGAACATCCAGCCGCGCGTCGACGGTGCGCTCGACGCGATCCGCGACTCCGGCAGCCCGATCCGCGCCCACGTGGTGGCGAGCGGCGTCGCGGTCGGCGACGAGCGGAAGAAGATCGAGGCGTCCGTCAAGGCGCACAAGGACCTGCACGGCCTGTTCGCGGTCGACGCCGGCTCGACTGCAGGCGTCGCGGAGGTCATGCGGAAGTTCGCGCTCCACGAGCGGGGCGTGTGCGCCGGCGGCTACGACCTCCTGCCGGCGACGCTGCGGGCAATCCACGACCGCGACCTCGACTTCACGATCGACCAGCAGCCGTACTTGCAGGGATTTCTGCCGGTGCTCCAGCTCTTCCTCGACCGCTACAGCAGCGGCCTCGTCGTTCCGGCCGACACGAACACGGGGCTCAACTTCGTCACCCGGGCGAACGTCGCGCGGTACCTGACGACGAAGAGCCGCTTCGAGGGCAGCTCGGCGCGCGAGCAGTACCCGGTCAGCTGAGCGCTTCCGGGACCTTTGCACTATTGCCCTAGGGGAGTAGTATGGGCGCGCGCCGGAGGCCCTGGAGGGCTGCGGTGCTGTTCTCGATGTCGAGAGGCTCGAAGGAGGCACCAAGGGTGAAGAAGCTTGTGGTCAGGGCGGCTCCGGTCCTCGCGCTGGTTGGCGGGATCGCGGCCGTGCTCGTGTCGGGCGCTACGGCGAAGCCGACGAAGAGCATCCAGGTTTGCGTCCTGCTGCCGGACACGAAGTCGTCCGTTCGCTGGGTTCAGTTCGACGCGCCCGACTTCGCGAAGGCTCTCAAGGCCGCGGGCGTCACGTACTCGATCACGAACGCGCTCAACGACCCGCTGAAGCAGAAGGCGCAGGCGCAGGCATGCCTGGCGGCCGGCGCGACGGTGGTCGTCGAGACCGCGCTCGACAACGGCTCGGCCGCGTCGATCGAGAAGCTGTTCACGTCGAAGGGCGGCAAGGCCATCGACTACGACCGCCAGGTCAGCGGCGGTAGCGCATCGGTCTACGTCACGTTCGACGGCAAGGCCGTCGGGGCCGCTCAGGCCAAGGGCGTCATCGCCGGCATGAAGGCGAACGGCACCTACAGCAAGAGTGCGGTCGTCGCCGAGCTTTGGGGCGGCCAGACCGACCAGAACGCCTTCTGGTTCAAGAGCGGCAACGACGCCGTTCTCAACCCGCTGTTCAAGAGCGGCGCGGTGAAGAAGGGTCCGCAGCAGTTCGTGCCCGACTGGGACGCGAACAATGCGGCGACCATCTTCAACCAGATGCTCGTCAAGACGAGCAACAACATCCAGGGCGTCATCGCGGCGAACGACAACATCGCCGGTGCGGTGATCGCCGACCTGAAGGCCAAGGGTCTCAAGCCGCTTCCGATCAGCGGTCAGGACGCGACGCCGCAGGGCATCCAGTACATCCTCGCCGGTTGGCAGTCCGGAACGGTCTACAAGTACGTGCCGGATGAGGCCAACGCCGCGGCGGCGGCCGCGGTCGCGCTGATCAAGGGCCAGACCCCGAAGACGAACGGGTTCCGCCTGAACGGCAAGGCGAAGGAGGCGACGCTGGCGCTGCCGGTCGTCTGGATCACGAAGGCCAACTACAAGCGGCTCTTCACGGATCACTTCCTGAAGAAGAGCGACGTCTGCATCGGGACGTACGCGCAGTACTGCAAGTAGAAGGCTGTAGCGATGGAGGCGCCCGTCACGGGCGCCTCCATCGTCCTCCTGTGGTAAGAACGCTCAAGTGACAGACACGCCACTTCTCGAGCTACGCAACATCACCAAGTCGTTCGGCTCGGTGCAGGCGCTCGACGGCGTCGACTTCGAGGTCCGTCGCGGCGAGGTCATGGCGCTCGTCGGCGACAACGGCGCCGGCAAGTCGACGCTCATCAAGTGCGTCGCCGGCACGCACGCGGCCGACAGCGGGCAGATCTTCTTCGAAGGCCAAGAGGTGCATATCCACGGGCCGAAGGACGCCGGCAAGCTCGGCATCGAGGTCGTGTACCAGGACCTCGCCCTGGCCGACAACCTCGACGTCGTCCAGAACATGTACCTCGGCCGCGAGCTCAACCGCTTCCAGATCCTCAACGAGGCGGCGATGGAGCAGAACACGACAGCGACCCTCAAGTCGCTCGCCGTCACGACGATCAAGTCGGTTCGCCAGCCGGTCGCGACGCTCTCCGGCGGCCAGCGACAGTCGGTCGCGGTCGCGAAGGCGGTGCAGTGGAACTCGAACCTCGTGATCCTCGACGAGCCGACCGCGGCTCTCGGCGTCGCGCAGACGGAGCAGGTGCTGGCGCTCGTGCGTCGCCTCGGCGAGCAGGGGCTCGCGGTCGTCCTCATCTCCCACAACCTCCACGACGTCTTCGAGACCGCGGACCGGATCACGGTCCTGCGGCTCGGGCGCAGCATCGGCGTGTTCGAGCGCAGCCAGACGACGCAGCAGCAGGTCGTCGAGGCGATCACCGCCGGCATGCCCACGAAAGTGGCCGGCATTCCGCCGACGGCGGTCGAGGAATGACGAGCGCCGACGTCGTCGGGCAGGATCGCGGGAAGATCGTCGATCCGGAAGACGAGCTCCCCGGCGGTTTCGCAGGCCTGTGGGCGCGCGCCTGGCTGAATCTGCGGACGGGCAACCTCGGCCCGGCCCCGATCATCGTCGGCCTGGCCGTGACCGTCGCGATCTTCGGCTTCACGGCGACGAACTTCTTCACGGCGACGAACTTCGCGAACCTCATCACCGAGAGCGCGGGCACGGCGATGCTCGCGTACGGCGTCGTCTTCGTGCTCCTGCTCGGCGAGATCGACCTCTCGATCGGCTACCTCGCCGGCATCGGCGCACTGATCGTCGCCGAGCTGACGCTGCCCGGGAGCAGCTGGCAGATGAACGGCATCTTCGCGATGATCATCGCGGTCATCGTCTGCGCGCTCATCGGCGGCGTCCAGGGCTCGATCGTCGCCTTCGTCGGGGTGCCGTCGTTCGTCGTCACGCTCGCCGGGTTCCTCATCTGGCAGGGCGTGATCCTGAACAAGCTCGAGCAGCGCGGGACGATCATCATCCAGGACCGCTGGATCAACTACACGGACAGCTACTTCTTCTCCCACTTCGCCGGGTGGGTGATCGCCGCGATCATCACGGCGCTCTATCCGTTGAGCGTCCTGTACAAGAGGATCACGGCGCGCGGCACGCACATCGCGCAGGTGAACCCCGTCATCTTCGGCATCCGCGCCGTCGGGCTCGCCATCGTCGCGTTCGGCATCGTCGGGATCTCGAATCACGCCCAGGTGATCACCACGAAGCTCGGCCTGCCGCTGGCGGGCGTGATCGTCGTCGTCTTCCTCATCCTGCTGACGTTCCTCGCGCGCTGGACGACGTTCGGCCGCCATGTCTACGCGGTGGGAGGCAACGCCGAGGCGGCGCGCAGAGCGGGCATCAACGTCCCGCGCATCCGCGTGCTCGTCTTCATGCTCTCAGGGGCGACGGCGGGAGTCGGCGGCATCATCTTCGCGTCGCAGGTGAACTCGGTCGCGCTCACCTTCCCGCCCGGGAACCTGCTGCTGAACGCGATCGCATCCGCCGTCATCGGCGGCGTCAGCCTCTTCGGCGGCCGCGGCGAGGTGCGCGGCGCGCTCCTCGGTGCCGTTCTGATCGGCACGCTCCAGAACGGCCTGAACACGCTGAACGTGTCGAACGGCTGGATCTACATGATCACGGGCTTCGTCCTCCTCGGCGCCGTGACGCTCGACACGTTCGCCGTCCGCCTGCAGGCGCGCTCCGGCCGCTAGCCGGCAGGAGGGCCGGCGAGACGGCGATCTTCCTGCCGATCGAGACCGAACGGCTGGTCATCCGTGCGTTCCGTCCCGAGCTCGACAGCAGGGAGATGGCGGCGGTCTACGCCGACTCCGACGTCATGCGGTACATCCCCGGTGGCGCGCTCGCGGGAGTCGACGAGGTGAAGGCTCTGCTCGAGTCCTACGTTGAGGCGCAAGTCGCGCGCGGATTCAGCTCGTGGGGCGTCGTCGAACGCGCGACGGGGAAGCTCATCGGCGACGCCGGCTTCGGCGTCTTCGAGCCGACCGGCGACATCGAGCTCGGCTACACCTTCGCGCGGTCGGCGTGGGGCGTCGGTTACGCAACCGAGGCGGCGCGTGCGTGTCTCGCCGCGGGGCTGGAGCACCTCGCGGTGCCCAGGATCGTCGCAGCGGTCGACGTGGACAACGATGCATCGATTCGCGTCGCCGAGCGCCTCGGGATGACGCGAGGTGAGACAGTGGAGGCGCACGGCCGTCCCCACCTTCTCTTCGTCGCTCAGCCGTTGTAGTCGCGCATTCGTCCGAGCGCGAGCTTGCCCGCCTGCTCGCCGAGCGCGCGACCTGCGGCGACGCCGGCCGGCACGTCGATCCCGTCTGCGAGCGCGGCGGCGCTCGCCCGGCGCGCATCGGTGCTGAACGAACGTCCGGTGAGCGCCGTGAGAACCTTGTTCGCCGCGTACGCGAACGCGCTGTCCTCGGACATCCACCCCGGTGAGGCGGGGGTCGCAACCGGCGGCGACCACTGCGCGCCGAGGATCCAGCGCCCGTGCGACAGCACCTGCACCTGGCCGTCGACGAGCTTGCTCAGCCCGGGGACGAGCGGCAGCCCGTCCTTGCTGTAGGAGGGTGCCTTCGGGTCGCTCGACTGGCCAGAGAAGGCGAGGTAGCGGATCATCGAGATCGGCCGCGGCGCCTGATAGGCGCGCTTCGCACGCCACGCGACGACCGCGGCGTCGTTCAGTGCGCCGTTGAGCGCGAGGTAGAGGCGGACGTCGTGCGCGAGGTCGCCGGGGGCGGCTGAGGCCGCGATGCGATTCCAGCCGAGCGGCGACGTCCCGCGCGCAGGCGTGCGCGTGCTCGCGGTCGCGCGGATGACGGCGAGCGCGGCCTGCTTGTACGCCTGCCCGGACGGGATGCCGAGCTTCGGCGGCCCGGCGTGGAGCGTCGCGGCCGGGAACGCGAACGTGCGGACGTTCCCCCACTCGGCGCCGACGAAGCTCTGCACCTTCGCGGGCACCGCGGCGACGCCCTGCGGCGCGATCTGGCCGAGCGCGAGCGGCTGCCAGAACGTCGCGTCCTCGACGGTCGAACCGGGCACTCCCACGATCAGCGGCTGGTTCCTCGGGACGTAGGTCGGGTCGGCGTAGCGCAGCGCCTCGTGCGACCCGTCGCGCCGGCCGGCGGCGATCGCGGCCGCGCCGATGCGGTTGCCGGCGGCGGCAGGCGTGGCATCGGTGGTGGTCGCGTAGCCCGGGGAGAGGCACAGCGAGCGCATGCGAGTCGTGAGCAGCCCGAACGTCCGGTCGAGATTCGCGTCGAAGGACGCGCGCCAAAGAAGGAGCCGGTACGCGGCGTAGCTGATCGCGACGGGCGAATGGGTTGCGGCGTATGCGTCCGACATCGCGGCGGACATGTCGAAGAGGTTGCGTGCCTGCACCGGCTCGGATGCGTTTCCGGCGCGCAGCACCTCGACGGCGGTCTCGTCCCAGAGCGTCGCCACCGACCCGGCGGGAGCGGCGGGCGTGCACCCGGCGACGCGGTAGGACGCGGAGGCGGGAACGCGGACGGGCGGCAACGCCGGCACGGGCACCGTCACCACCCGGTCGGCGGCGACGCCGCTCAGCCGGCTCTCTCCACCCCACGGGTAGCGGACGACCAGGTGAGCGACCGTCATCGCGGAGCCGAGGCCGAAGTGAACGCGCGGGTCCTCCGACGAGAGGTAGCTACTGCCCGCCTGAACCGTGCGCGAGAGCGTCCGCCCGTCCGCGAGCGTGGCGGTGACGACGGCGCCCGGCGAGAAGCGCGACAGGGCGACGTCGAGCCAGTGTCCGGCCGGGCCGCTCGGACGGAGGAGGACGAGCTTCCCGCCGATCGTGTTGATCGCGATCTCCATCCGGCCGTCGTTGCCCGCGTCCGCGGCGGCGACGCCTCGCCCGTTCAGCCGCACGTCGCCGCCGAGGACGTTCGCGGCGACACCGAAGGTCGAGGTCGAGCCCGCGAGCGGTGCGAGCACCTTCACCGGCTCGGCGTCCCCGGCGAGGCTCTTCACCGGGATCGCGCCGGCTGCGAGGACGAGGTCGGGGGTGCCCGAGTTGGCGAGGTCGACGAACGAGGCGCCCCAGCCTGCGAAGCCGGTGCCGAGCGCGGGGTCGAAGCTCGGACGCGCGTCCGCGAACGTTGCGGCGCCCGTACGGCGGAACGCCGCCGAGGGCTCTCCACGCGAGTTGGTCACGAACAGGTCGGGCCCAAAGGTCGCGATGCCCATGCCCGCGTACGGGTCGGCGACTCCAGCCGCCGCGCCGCGCTCCTCGAAGCGGAAGCCGAGCCCGGCCGGATCGGCCTGCGCGCCGCCGGGCCAGGGGACGTTGACGTACAGCTGGTCCGGGTCCTCGTCGTCGGCGACGTAGAGGTCGGGACGGCCGTCGCCGTTGACGTCGACGAACGCCGCGCCGAGCCCGTGGCGGAAGCTCGCCGCCTCGAGGCCCGCCTGCGCCCCGACTTCGCGGAAGCGATCGTGCCCGAGGTTGAGGTAGAGCAGGTCCCGGACGCCGGCGAGGTTCGTCGGGAAGCCCGCGAGCGAGCCCGATACGGGAACGTTGGGATCGGAGTAGCCCGCGACGAAGATGTCAGGCCGGCCGTCGCCGTTGACGTCGGCGACGGTAGCGCCCGCGTACCAGCCGTGCGCGGGCAGCGCACTCTCGGCGAAGGTGCCGTCGCCCTTGTTCCGGAGCAGGTCGACGCCGGTCGTCGTCGTCACCACGAGATCGGGACGGCCGTCGCCGTTCAGGTCGGCGGCGACGCAGCCGTCGCCCTGCACCGGCAGGTCTGCGTGCGCCGCGCGGCCGACGTCCCGGAAGGTGCCGTGCACGTTCTCGAACAGCGCCGTGCGTGGCAGGCCGCCGTGCGCCTCCCACCTCGCCGTGTCCGCGCTCGCATACGAGTTGACGGCGAACAGGTCCTCCCAGCCGTCGCCGTTGTAGTCGAGCCAGCAGACGCCTCCGCCCATCATCGCCCTGACGTCGTTCGAGACGCCGAAGCGGAACGAGCCCTGCCGGAAGTCCAGCCCGACGGATCGCGCCACGTCGCTCAGGCGCACGTGCGCGAGCTCCTGGCTGACCGGCGCCGCCACGACGTGCTTTGCTGCGGCCGCCGACGGAAGCGCCCAGTGGCCGGTCGCGGTCTGGTGCAGTTGGTATGTCACGTCGGCGAGCTGCGCGACCGCGCTCGGCGGGCCCTGGCCCTCGCCCTGCTGGAGCCAGATGCGCAGGGACGCGCTCGCGCTCGCGGGCGCGACCGCGAGCAGGTCGTGCGCGATCAGCTCGGCGGTGTGGCGGTCGAGCGCCGTCTGTACGCCGCGCGACGGGAGGATCGAGATCGGCGGAAGGGCTCCCGGCGGCAGCGGCCGGAACGCGGTCGCCGCGGAGGGCGCGTTCGCGAGGACGATCGCCGCCGTCGCGGCCGCAACGGCGGCCGGAGCGAGGACGAGCGCACGCCGCCGGTCGAGCGGCCGGGGGACGAGCCGGAGCAGCGGTATCGCCGTGCAGACGATCGCGAGCGCGCCGAGCAGCGCCACCTTCGCCGCGAACTCCGTCGTCGTGGGCGCGATGAGCACAGCGGCCAGCAGTCCGAGCGAGACCGCGTAGGTGAGGCGCGCCGACGGGGAGCGCGGCGCCGTCTTCGGGTCGGTGATCATGAAGAAGAAGAAGACGAGCACCTCCGGCGAGGTGATGAGCACCCACCACAGGTGGAAGCCGGTGATGGGGCCGAGGTGCCAGCGCGCGGTCATCGTGTGACCGGCGAGCGCGAGGATGCCGATGCCGACGGTGAACGACGCCCAGAACCCGAGCGCGACGCGCAGCAGGTGCAGCCGCCGCAGGATCGCGAAGCCGCCGGTCACGATGACGACGAGTGCGAGGACGAGCCACGCCGACATCGGCCCCCACCAGAAGTCGAGCGGCGCGGCGCGGTTGCGCCCGAGCGCGAGGAAGCAGATGACGAGGCCGATGTTCGACGGGTTGAAGATGTGCTCGCCGCGCCACTTGATCACGTACTTCGAGAGCAGCGATACCGCCGCGGTCCCGACGAAGATCCACCAGCCGCGCAGGCTCCACCAGTCCCCGTGCGCGGTTCCCGGCACGCGGAGGACGAAGGCGACGCCGTTGCCGGTCAGCATCGCGCTCGCCGGCCACATGAGCACGTGCTGGCTCCGGAACGCGATCGCCGTCTCGAGCGCCGCCGAGGTTCCGAGCGCGAGCAGGATCTGCGCGATCGACACCTGGAAGTGGAAGCCGACCTGCCCGATCACCTGGAGCGACGTGATCGTCGCGGCGAGGTGCAGGCGCGGGTCGCGGAGCTTCGGCAGGACGATCGGATACGCCGTGCCGCGGATGACGACCGCGGGCGCGGCTGCTGCGGGCGCACTCACTGCCCACACCATGCTAGTGCGCTAGGGAAATAGGTCAAAATGGCGCCATGAAGCTCGAGCGCGCCCGCCGCATCGTCGAGCACGTCGTCGCCGCGGCGCCGGCTCCGCTCTCGGTCTTCGTCGCCGACGCCCACGGCGAGCTCGTGGCGGCCGCCACGATGGACGGCGCCGCGCCCGACACTCGCCTGAACGCGCAGCGGAAGGCCTACACCGCGGCCCGCAGCGACGCCCGGACGACGCGGGAGCTGGCCGATAAGGTCCGCGACGACCCGGTCGAGCGGGCGAGCTTCGACCCGTTCTTCACGTTCTTCCTCGGCGGCGTCGCCGTCTTCGAGGGGGACGTCCGCGTCGGCGCCGTCGGCGTCAGCGGGCTGCCGGGCGAGCAGGACGAGCGCCTCGCGCTGGCTGCGATCGACGCGACCGTCTAGAGCGATACCGGAGCGCCCGACGTCGCGGACGCGTGCAACGCTTCGAGCACGCGTGCCTGGCCGAGCGCGTCCTCGCGACCAAGCAGCAGCGGAGCCTCGCCGCGGATGGCGTCGCTCAGGTTCTCGAGCTCGAGCCGGTAGGAGTCCTCGCGGGCGATCTCGATCCGCTCGACGCCGTCCTCGCGCCGGAGCTCGATCGCCGGGTTCGCGCAGTGCCACGGGTCGTCGAGGAAGAGCGACCCCTCGCTGCCGATCGCCTCGAGCTCGTCGCGACCGGTCATGGCCGTGCCGCAGTCGAAGGTGGCGATCACCTCGCCGGGGAAGCGCATGGTCCCGGTGAAGACCCAGTCGGTGCCGGACGGCCCGTACCACGCCTCGCCCCAGACGCGCGTCGGCTCGCCGCCGAGGAGCCGCGAACCGGAGACGTTGTAACAGCCGACGTCCATGAGCGCGCCGCCCTCGACGCCCGTCTGGAGGCGGATGTTGTCGAAGTCGTAGAGCGAGTACGAGAACGCCGAACGCACGAGGCGCAGCTCGCCGATCGCCCCTTCCGCGACGAGCTCCGCGAGCCGCTTCGTCTGCGGGTTGTGCCGGTACATGAACGCCTCCGTCAGCAGCCGGCCGGTGCGGTCGGCGGTGTCGAAGGCGGCGGCGACCTCCTCCGGGTGCCGCGTGAACGGCTTCTCGCACAGCACGTGCTTGCCCGCCTCGAGTGCCTTGATCGACCATTCCGCGTGCAGCGTGTTCGGAAGCGAGATGTAGACCGCCTCGATATCCGGGTCGGCCAGCATCGCCTCGTACGACCCGTACGCCCGCGGAATCTCCCACTCGCGCGCGTACGCGTCGGCGCGCGCCTGGTCGCGGCTCGCAACCGCGACGAGCTCGACCTTCTCCGACGCGTGCGCGCCCGGGATCACCTGCCGGTTGATGTCGGCGGTCGAGACGATTCCCCAGTTCACGACGGAAGTCACGCGCGTACTATCCCGCAATGGCCGCGATCGGCGTCGGGATGCTCGGCTACGCGTTCATGGGCAGGGCCCACTCGAACGCGTTCCGGCAGATCGCCGGCGGCGTCACGTGGCCGCCGCCGCTCGAGCCGCAGCTGATCGGGATCGCGGGCCGGAACGAGGAGGCGGTCGGCGAGGCCGCGCGCCGCTACGGGTGGGAGTACGCGACGACCGACTGGCGCGACCTCGTCGCCGACGAGCGGATCGGTCTGTTCGACAACGGCGGGCCGAACTCGCTCCACGCCGAGCCGACGATCGCGGCCGCCGCCGCGGGCAAGCACGTCGTGTGCGAGAAGCCGCTCGGGCGCGACGCCGGCGAGAGCTACGAGATCTGGAAGCAGGTCGCCGCCACGGGCGTCAAGCACATGTGCGCGTTCAACTACCGCTTCGTCCCGGCCGTGCGCCTCGCGCGCGAGATCGTCGAGGCCGGCGAGCTCGGCGAGGTGCGGCACTTCCGCGCCCGCTACCTCCAGGACTGGGGCGACGACCCGTCGCTCGACACGTGGCGGTTCGACCCCGACGCCGCCGGATCCGGTGCGCTCGGCGACCTGATGACGCACGTCGTCGACCTCGCGCGCTTCCTCAACGGCGAGATCTCGACCGTCTCCGGGTTCGCGCACACCTTCCTGCCCGGGCGCAAGGTCGACGACGCGGTCGAGGCCACGGTCCACTTCGCGAACGGCTCCGTCGGCACGCTCGAGGCGACGCGGTTCGCGCACGGCCGGCGCAACGCCTTCCAGTGGGAGATGAACGGGACGAAGGGCTCGCTCGCCTTCGACATGGAGCGGCTGAACGAGCTGCAGGTGTTCCGTGCCGACGGCGACCGCGCACGCGGCTTCAAGACGGTGCTCGTCTCCGAGGGCAACCATCCGTTCTGGCAACACTGGTGGCCGCCGGGCCACATCATCGGCTGGGGCGACACGTTCGTGCACGAGCTCCACCACCTGCTCCAGGCGATCGCGGACGACGGCGACGTCGCGCCGTACGGCGCCGACTTCGAGGACGGCTACCGCGCGTCCGAGATCTGCGACGCGATCGTCCGCTCGGGCGAGGAAGGCGCGCCCCAGACGATCGCGTACCGCACGCTCTAGGCGAGCGGCAGCGTCAGGCTGCCGATGTCCGTCGGGTAGTCGGTCAGCTTCTCCATCCCGTCCTCCGTCACGACGACCGTGTCGGAGTGGCGGAAGCCGCCGAGAGCGGAGTCGTACAGACCGGGCTCGACCGTGAACACCATTCCGGGCTCGAGCACCGTCGGGTCGCCGACGTCGAGGAATGGGGCCTCGTGATTGCGCAGGCCGATCCCGTGGCCGGTGTGCTGTCGCCAGTACCGGAGCAGGTCGTGCTCCTCGAAGTAGCGCATGACCGCGCGGTCGACGTCGGCGCACGTCGCCCCCGGCCGGATCGCGGCGAAGGCGGCTTCCTGGGCGGCGACGGTGTGCTCGAACAGTCGCCGCTGCTCGACGGTCGGCGGGCCGACGACCATTCCGCGCTCGAGCTCGGCGTTGTAGCTCCAGACCGGCGCGCTCGTCTCAGTCACGAGCATGTCGCCGGCGCGGAACTCGATCGCGTGCGCGACCGCGTGCGCCCACGAGCTGCGGACGCCGATCTGGCCGCGATAGCCGGCCGAGGCGCCGGCTGAGGACGAGAGCCCTCCGACCTCACCACACGCGGCCAACATGGCGAGTGTCGTCTCGTGTCCGGCACGAAGGGCTGCTTCCGCCTCGGTCGCGCCGGGACGGGTGTACTCCTGCAGCAGGCGGTGGGCGTGCGCGCACCAGCGGCCGCTCTCGCGGATGAGCGCGATCTCGGTCTCGCTCTTGCGCCGCATCATCGACTCGATCGCGTCGCCGAGCGGCGCAACGCTCGCACCCGAGACCGCGCTCAGCGCGGGACCCTCGTAGCCGAGGATCCCGGGATACCCGTCGCCGTCGGCGCCGATCGCGCGCTCGATCCCGAGGTCGGCCAGCACGCGCGCGAGAACGCGCATCGGGTGCTCGAGACCCGGATACTCCGGGTACGACTCGATCCGCTCGAACGCGGCCTCGGCCTTGGTGCGCTCGACCTCGAACTCCGGCACGAAGATCGCCGACTCGCCGCCGGCGTTCTCCGCGTACACGACCGGCCGCTCGTTCGAGAGGAACCGGAAGCCGGTGAAGTACTGGATGTAGTCGGCGCCGAAGAGGACGTATCCGGTCACGCCCGCGTGCCGCACGTGCTCGCGCAGCCGAGCGCGCCGGTCCTCGAGCTCGTCCGCGGGAATGCCGGCGCGAAGGTCCACCGGCCGGAGCGTAGCTACGCGCGCAGCACGACTTCGAGCGCGGTCCCGCGCCCCGGGGTCGACCGGAGCGAGAATCCGCCCTCGATCGACTCCGCCCGCGCGCGCATGTTGCGCAGGCCCTGGCCCGCCGAGCTCAGCTCGCCGTCGAAGCCTTCGCCGTCGTCCTCGATCGTCACGAAGCGGTCGTCGTCGCGCATGCCGATCGTGACCTCGGCACGCGTCGCATGCGCGTGCTTGCGCACGTTCGCGAGGCCTTCCTGGACGATGCGGAAGATCTCGATCTGCTCGTCGGGGGCGAGACGGATGGTCGGGTCGACGTCGAGCTCGACGTCGAGCGCCCCGTCTGCGGTGAGGATCTCGACGTAACGGCGGAGCGCCGAGTCGAACGGCGCGGTGCCGCTCGCCGACGAGAGTGCGAGGATCGCGAATCTCGCCTCCTGCTGCGCGAGCAGCGCCGCCTCCTTCAGCCGCTTGAGCGTCTCGGGTGGCGCCGAGCCGGACTCGAGCATCGACGCGTGCGTCGAGACGGCGAAGAGGTACTGGGCGAGGCCGTCGTGGATCTCGCGCGCGACGCGAGCGCGTTCCTCGGCGACAGCGCGGCCGAACTCGGCGAAGCGGATTGCGCGCCACGCGCCGATGAGCACGAGCGTGTACGCGATCATGCGCAGGAAGTCGCCCTGCGTCACGGAGGTGCTCGCGAGCAGTGGCTGGAACACGAGCTGTAGCGCCGCGAAGAGCATGAGCGTGAATGCGAGCGCGAGCCAGCGCGCGAGGTCGTCGCCGCGGTGGCGGAAGCGCTCGCCCCAGCCGACGACGGCGACGAGCATGATCAGCGCCTGGAGCGCGAGGACGCCGGTGAGGTAGAAGGGCTGCTGTCCGGGCGGCGGGCTCAGCGACGGCAGCGACGTGCTCGCGTCGCGCAGGATCGACCACGCCACGAAGAGGACGAGGCCGGCGGCGGCGACGGCGTTCGCGATTGCCCAGTCCCGCCGCCTCGTGCGGCCGCGCATGAACGGCGCGACCGCGACGAGCGCGTTGCCGAGCATGCCGCCGAGGAGCGCCGCCCAGCCTTCCGGCGGATGAAGCGTCGAGCCGCCGAACTGCGGGCCGATGGCGAACGCAGCCGCGGAGAGGGAGCTGACGAGGAATCCGCTCGAGAGGAGGAGGTCGACCCGCCGGCCCTCGGCCGAGAAGCGCGCCGCGGCCAGGAGGGCGACGAGGAGGCCGCCGAGCGCCATCGTCGTCTGGAGCACGAGCCGCAGCTGGGGCAGGTCGTAGTGCGTCCGGAGGGCCGGATTCGTGAGGAAGAGCGCGAGAATGGCGCCCAGCAGGGCGGCGAGCAGGGTCTCGCTCAGGAGCCAGGCCTGAAAGTCGGTGCCGTCCTTCACTTCACCCTTGTCGGCAATTCCGTCCCTGCCGATAAGCCGGGGGATGGCACGCGTGCTGATCGTCGACGACCACCCCCTCACGAGGGACGCCCTCGCGTCCCTGCTCGGCGCGCACGGCTTCGACGTCTGCGGCGTGGCCTGCGACGGTGAGGAGGCGCTCGTGAAGGCGGAGCGGCTCCAGCCCGACCTCGTGCTCCTCGACTTGTCGATGCCGGGTCTCGACGGCCTCACGGCCCTGCCGCTCCTCCGCCACACCGCCCCGCGCTGCGAGGTCGTGGTGCTGACCGCCTCCGGCACCGAGGAGAACCTCCTCGGCGCGGTGCGCGGCGGCGCCGCCGGCTACCTGCTGAAGACGGAGCCGCCCGAGCGGATCGCCGCCTTCCTCGAGGGCGTCGTGCAGGGCGAGGCCGCGCTCTCGGGCGCGATCGCCCGCCGGCTGCTCGACCGCGTCCGCGCCGGCTCCGAGCACGGCAACGGCGTTCCGGACGCAATCGCGGGAATGCTCTCCGCGCGCGAGCTCGAGGTTCTGCTCCTCCTCGACGAGCACCTCGGCACCGATGAGATCGCGAAGCGGCTGTTCATCTCCGAGCACACCGTGCGCTCGCACGTGAAGAGTCTCTTGCGAAAGCTTGGCGTTTCCTCTCGGCGCGAAGCCCTAGAGCGTCTTTCGCACGCGCGAGCTGCCTAGCCTCGGCGCTGTCCACGCCGCAGCGCGTCGAGACGGCGGCGGTCTTGTTTTGTCGGGCGCGCGCCGAGATCGGCGCCGAGCGGTTGCGCGAGCTTGTGCGCGAGTCGTTGCCGTTCGCGCAGTTCCTGCGACTCCTTCGTCTCCTCAAAGAGCAGGGCCGCCTCGCTCGCGGGGCCGCGGCGCTCGGCGAGCGCGCGTACGACGACCGTCCACATGAGCGGGCCGCGCCGGATCTCGACCGTGTCGCCGACGCGCACGTCGCGGGCGGGCTTCACGCGCGCGCCGCCGACGTGGACGTGGCCGCCGAGCACGGCCGCGGTCGCGAGGCTGCGCGTCTTGAAGAAGCGCGCCGCCCACAGCCACTTGTCGATCCTCATCGCGCGATGAAGCCGTCGAGCGCGGCGTCGACGAGCGTGGGCAGCGTGTCGAGCTCGTACCCGCCTTCGAGTACGGCCGCGGTGCGCGGCCCGTATGCACGGCAGCGGCGCGACATCTCGCGGAAGCCGTCCGCAGTCACGCGCATCCCGGCGAGCGGGTCGTCCGTGTGCGCGTCGAAGCCCGCCGAGACGAGCACGAGCTCCGGCTCGAAGCGCTCGACCGCTGGGCCGACGGTGTGGTCGAACGCGTGCAGGTACTCCTCGTCGCCGGAGCCCGCGGAC
>Ga0265338_10004922_pt1 | contig 17750 bp, 14 predicted proteins | sample 42126metaG_FD_193579 | JGI IMG/M metagenome (GOLD analysis project Ga0265338, IMG submission 193579) | Rhizosphere microbial communities from Carex aquatilis grown in University of Washington, Seatle, WA, United States - 4-21-26 metaG | ecosystem: Host-associated > Plants > Roots > Rhizosphere... | reverse complement strand
CCAGATTGCATTCACACAACGGCTACAGAACCCCGAACGAGACCGAGGCCGACCTGCGCAATCGGGCGCTGGCCGCTTAAACCAGGTGTCCACGGATTCGGGGCAAGCTCAAGCTGAAGTCGCGGTCTCTGGCTCCCGTTAGCTCGCGCCTACAACGCTGCCAGCGATTCGAGCGATGGCACGGGACCGGCGCGGTGCATCTTGGTCACAGGCAGCGCACGGCTCGAGACTTTCCGTCGATCGGGCGACAGCTTAGCAGGCAGATACTTCCTGCATCGTCTGCAGCCGGTCTCACCGGCCGAGGCTACCCGCGCCGGTATCGCCGCCGGGCTCGAACAGTTCCTCGAGAGCGGCGGCTTCCCCGAACCATTCCTAGCCGAGGATCCGCGCGATGTGGGACGGTGGCGGCGGCAGTATCTCGATGGCCTGATTCGCGAGGATATTCTCAGCTTCGAAAACGTCCACGAGCTGCGCGCCATCTCCTGGATGTCCTCGACTCTGACGCCGACGAACTCCGTGCCCTGATCGTCCGGCTTGAGAATCGGGCGCACCGTATGCGCTTCCCATTCCTCTCGAAAACGTAAATGATTCTGCGGTGGAGCTGAACGGGATCGAACCGTCGGCCTCTAGAGTGCGATTTTCAAGATAGCCTAGGGAACACGGGAACTTACAAACCAATCACGTCGTGCGGGCGCGGCCGAATGCCAGAGATTCTGCTCACTTGCGCTGCACAACTGGGGGCAGGACGATGCGATCTCGACCGTCGAGCAGTGGCGACCTCCTGAACGACATTTTCGATGCCTTGGGGCTGCGCGATCCGCTTTGGAACAGGGAATGGGTCGCCGAGAGCGAGCTGCGATCACTCACCCGGGACCGCCGCGAGCTCGAGCGGGCGCTCGACCAGATCGCTCGGATGGAAGGGGTAGTGCTGGACTTCCAAAACACGGTCAACGGACGTTTCTTGCTGCTCCGAAAGGCGGACGCCGGCAGTGTCGCCGGCCGAACGAAAGGGTGCTCTGTGCGAGACCGTCGACCTCTGTCCGGTGGCGTGGCCACGGATTCGTCCCTGGGGAATGCTGGCGACGATACCGGCAACATGCACGAGGCAGCCCCACCCGCGGCCCAGCCCGCGCCGTTGATGCTCAAGCCTTCCGGACCACCAAGATCCGGTCGGCAGCGGGCGGCGGCGACAGAGGGGCCAGCCGAGCCGACGCGTGCACTTCGTCTGGCGATCGAAGAGGTCGGCGTCGGTGTCGAGGACGTCGATCCGGTGCCTTTGGTCGGACCCTCGGTGACGCGATATCGAGTACGCCTCGCTGCCGGGGAGCGTTTCCGCCACCTGCGACGTCGCGCCGAAGATCTCGCGAGGGGGCTGGGGAGCGAGGTCTTTATCAGCCAGGTCCCTGGCGACCGATATGTCGCCATCGACTTGCCACGCAAAGATCGCCAAGTCGTGCCGCTCGCTTCCGTGTTGGACCGCTATCCGTCGGCTGGGGACCCTGCCGCACTGTGGTTCCCCGTAGGCGTGACGCCGGCGGGTGAGCCCGTGTTCCTCGACCTCACCCTGCTGCCACACATCCTGCTCGCGGGCGGTACCGGAAGCGGGAAGAGTGTTTGGCTACGAGCGTTCCTGCTGAGCCTCATGTTGAAGCTCCCACCGAGCGCGCTCGAGGTTCTTCTCGTCGACCCGAAGGCCGTCGACTACGGCGCCTTCGCCTCGGCACCACATCTACGCACCGGCCGCGTCATCACCGAGCCCGAGGAGGCCATCGAGCACCTGAGAGATCTGACCGGACCGGAGCTGGCGAGACGGACGAACCTTTTGCAGGAGGCTCGATGCTCGAACTACCGCGAGCTTCGGACACAAAGGCCGGATGTTGCCAGCCCATACCTCGTGGTTGTCATCGATGAGTTTGCTGATTTGGGCCTGAGCCTGGACAGAGCAGAGAGGGCAGAGTTCGAGAAGCAGATCCTTCGCCTTGCCCAACGTGCGCGCGCTGCTGGCATCTTTCTCGTCCTTGCAACCCAGCGTCCGAGCGTTGAGTTCGTCACCGGCGCCGTGAAGGCCAACCTCCCCACCCGTGTCTCCTTCCGCCTTCCACAGCGCGTCGATAGCCAGATCATCCTCGATGAGCCAGGCGCCGAGGACCTGTTGGGCGCTGGCGATCTTCTGCTGTTGCACGATGGGCGGCTGCAGCGGCTGCAAGGTTGCTTCGTGTCGATGGAGGAGGCCGCCAAGCTCCTTGAGGGGCGATATCGCGGCCTGGATCGCCAGGGCCTGGGTGCAGGCGAAGGGACTTGAACCCTCGACGTTCACCTTGGCAAGACGAAACTAATGTAGGCAGATCTTAGGATTATCGAGAACTTAAGACGACAACCGAGCACCAGACGATACCCCCTCTAACCAGCAAACCGGCACAGTTTCCGGCATATCGAAGTTCAGAACCGGCATATCACCGGGGCAATGCTGTTTATCAACCGCTAGCACCCTAATGCGTGTTCGCCGCCCGCCGGCCAGCTTGATGCTCCCGCGGGAGCCTTCGTGTCCATCGCGAGCGGCAATTTTTCGACCTGCGCGATTGCCACGGATGAGACCCTGCACTGCTGGGGCCTGGGCACCGCTGCCGACGATCCGAGCGCGGCCAACTGCCTTTCCCAATGGATGGATGGCCAGAGCGTGCCGCCCGCGGGCCAGTTCCGGGCCGTGACCGTGAGTGTGAGCCACGCCTGCGCCGTTCGTGAGGACGGAACCCTCGCCTGTTGGGGCGCGGGGACGGCCGACACCTGCGGAGGCGGTGTGGACTGCCGCCAGTCGCGCCCGCCCTCGGGAACCTTCGAGCAGGTCGGCGTGGGCGTCTACCATAGCTGTGCGATCTCCGCGGCTCGCAAGGTCGTGTGTTGGGGCTTCGATCAAGCTGGGCTACTCGATCCCCCGGCGGAGCTTCGCTGACGAGGGCCTCGACCATCGTTTCGGGAGGGTGCGACAGCTTTGGGGCAGATACGAATGACCGTCTGTCGACGGCGAGCGCGTCTTCGTCGAGCGCCCGCCAAACGCGCGCAGGCCGGCGCAGCCTCGACCTTGAGACTATCTACGCCGTCGCTGCCTCTGTCCTCTTTACCTGGGTATAGGATCGTTTGCCTGTGTAGGTGGGTGCAGTTTACAGAAGAAGTAGCCGTTTGCGTGAGTCGAGTGGAGCCAAAGACGGAGTTCGCATTCACGTAAACGCGCGTTGGACGAAACGCCGGGCACGATGGTTGTCAATGCCAATAGGACTTGTTGGATGACGGCGGTAGCCCCTGTCGTGATGCTGGCATGGCCGCGCACCAGCTGCTTGCGCGTTCTGGTCAGATCTCGCAGCTCTTGCACCGCTGTAGGGGGCACGAAGCTGGCGCGAATCAGGCCATGGGCCAAGAGGTCGGCGATCCACATCGCGTCGCTCACGTCGGTCTTACGCCCTGGAACATTGCGAATGTGGCTCGCATTGGCCAGGACAAGCTCGACCGACCCCTCCAGGACGTGCCATACCGGCTTCCAGTACACCCCCGTCGACTCCATCGCTGCGTGCGTGCAGCCGCACTCCGACAGCCAGTCACACAGCGCTAACAGTCCTCGTGTGGTCGTATCGAATGTCCGCACCTTCTGAACGGCCTTGCCCGCAGTGACCACGCGAACGCATGCCATCACCGTACCCATGTCCGAGATCAGCGATATCCAGAGTTCCGTCGAGGGAATGAAGGAGCACGTGGAACTGCGTGGGCTGCGGCCCAATACCATCAGCACCTTCAGTCGTTGCGCCCGCGACTTCCTTACCCATTTTGGGCAAGGTCCGGGCAGAGATCAACGCTGCCGTTGCCAAGTATCGCGGGCGCGCCCCGTTTCAATGGTTCGCTTGTTTGACACCGAAACTCGGACCGATGCCGGCCCCAATGCCGGACCAACAGGCGCCGACGAGCCCTCGGACACAGATACCTAGCGGGGCGCGGTTGGAAATAGCAGGGCCAATAAGCCTCTGGCACCGATTCCCGGGATTCCCCGGGGGATTCTCTGGCACCGATTCTCGGGGGAGGTTATGTGCTGCGCCGATGGTGCTAGTGTGCATGGCCACGGTACTTGCGTCCCGGCCGGGCGCGGCCCCCGTGACGGCTGAGGCGCTGACGCTGCTTGAGCAGGGTGCCGTAGTCCGGCAGGTTGAGCTCGAGCATGGGACTGTAGATACGGAGCAACTCTTCGCTGAGGCGCGGACTGAGAACGAGTCCTCGCAAAATGTCATGGAAGCGCGAATGGACGTGCGATGCCGCTTTTCCGTAGGTCGGAGCAGAGTGGCGAATGAGGAAGAACGCAGCATCCACGTCAGTCGACGACCGTGAGCTCGCCAAGCTCTCGACCAGCTCCGAGTATTCGGCAAGCTCGTGATCGTCAGCGCGGTGAGACCAGTGACCGAGCGCAATGTTCGCCTCCCGGGACATCCAGATTTCAATGTGGCCGATGATTCCATGGGCCGAGGCGTGGTACCAGCGGTGCTCCCTCAGCATTTCGAGTGCCCTGACTCCCTTGGCCTCGACGACCCACGCGCAGAAGCCCTCGAGAACGTGCTCGCCGAAGTAGTAGCCGCGCTTCGCCTGTTCGGGGCGTTGGCGTTTCGGATAATCCGCCAGGAATCGCCACATGGCAGTGACTGCCGACTCGAAATCGTCATGAGTCCGTTCAACGAGGATTCTCGCGCATAGTTGTCCGAGGGCTTCGGCCTCGTCCGTCAGCTCGCAGCCGATAAGCGCCATCATGCAGTCCACGACCGCATCCCGACTCGCGCACCTCTCTATCTCCACCTCGGCGACGTACCGGTAATACTGGCCTAGACCGGTCCCTGCGATCATGCGGAGGTGCGGCTGCAACAAGCTGAGGCGCTGCGCCGGGCCGAGATCGGCATCCCTAGCCCCTCTTACGAAATACATCAGAGCGAGCGTGGTGTGCGTATCCGGCGGCGTGTGCTCGTCCCGCGCCAAGTCAAGAAGAGAGCGCTGGACCGCTGCGCTAGCCTGTGCGCCGGCGAACCAGACCGAGGCCCGCGGCAAGCGCGCCTCTCGCGCAACTTTCATCCACAAAGCGACAATGGGCCCATGCGAGGCATCCCCCTCGGTGCTCTGGTCGAGGAGCAACAGAAGGAAGGCCAACACGCCTTCCCGAATGCTGGAGGCGGGAAATCCGGCCAGTCGTTCCTGAATCCTCGCGAGCATCACAGCCGGGTCCTCGGCGGAGGCCTGGAGCTCGGTGGCCAGTCGCCTGGCCAGATGGAACTCCCAGAAGACTTCGAACCCCAGCCGCAGGCAAGACAGAGTGTATCCGTCGCGTTCCATGGGCACGTCACGCAGCAACCCCGCGGTCGCGAGCGCGCGGAGACCGTCGTCCAATGCCTGAGATGCTCGGGCGTGCTCCCGCGCCCAAGTGCTTTCGAGAAGGTCCGTCCTCAGCGCTTCACGCTGGGGCGCGAGCTCGCCCGTTCGCAACACATGCTCGGCGATGCCGGTCACGAGATTGTCGAGGAACACCGGAACCTTACGGATCCTCGTGTCGGCGAGGCTTCGTTCCAGCGCCTCTCGCCGGCGACTCCAGAAGGTCTGGACGAAGCCGATAAAACGATAGTCGCCACCCTGACGCGCCTCCAACCGCCAAGCCTCGACGAACATCCATGCGGTGAATGGCAAGGCGAAGTGGTGTCCAGCGGTCGGATCTTCGCCGAGGGCGATGGACGTTGCGCGGCCCGGATCCTCATTCCTGAGGGACTCATCGATGATCCTGAGCCCTACCTTTGCGTCCGTGTTCAGCGTATCCAGGTCCACCCAGCCGCCGATGTTCGGCAGCAGCGGCCAGTCTCTCCGGCTCATCTGGGCGCCACGATCCTGTTTCCTATTGCCGAGCGTACCCCACGTGTCGAAGAATTTTCCTCGGCCCGCGATGCAGTCGATGTCTTGGTGATTGATGAGGAGCAGCCACGCCACGCTCTTGAGCTGGCTGAGCTCGGCGATGGCACGTTTCAGCTCATCCAGAAAATTCGGATGAAAGCGAATCCACGATTCCAGCTCATCCATAGCGAGCAGGAGAAGGGGACGGATTTCGATCCCGACCACAGGCGAGCCGAGGAGTTGGTCCAGCTCCCACAGGCTGCGAAAGCCCCCACCGTGGTTGGGACCGTGTCCGAGAGCCTGCGCGACCGCGTGAAGCGCGGCAGCCTCGATGCTCACACCGCTGCGCGGCGGCCCCAACGGAATCAGCAGCTGAAGCTCATCGCTCGAGTTTGCCAGCACCGAGGCGAGGAAATGCGTCTTCCCGGCGCCGAGGCTTCCGGTCACGAGGAGACATTTCCGATACTCAGGGTGTTCTGCTGCCGTCTGCAGGTGCGAGAGAATCGACCGTATCCGTCCCGCCCGATCGTCATCCAGAGGATCGACCTGGCGCGAGCGCCGCCGCTGCCACTCGAGGACACAGGAAAATGCCTGATCACCTGTCAGCTCGTTCAGCTCTTTCGTGAGCTCGGGATACGAGTTGGGCGACAGCATCTTCGCCGCGGCCGCCCTGGCCCGAGCTGATAGATCGCCAAGGTCCGTGATCCCTTTTGCTGCCAGCGCCAAATCTTCCAGCGATGTCCGCTGCTGCTCGTGCCAGGGCTTCGCTTTGAACAGCGATCGCAATGCAAGCGTCGCCGGCGAGGAAACCAGCCGTGGTCGGCTCTCGAGCTCGCAAACATCGAGGTTGGCGGCGAATCTTTCCGCATGAGCCTGCAAGCGCCGGCTGACCTCGCCTCGGTCAAATCCGAGGGGCTCCCCGGCGAGTACCCGATGCATGTCGGTCGCGACGAGTCCCTGCAGTTGATCCGGGCTCCGGAACGTGCCACGAACGAGATCGCGCCCGATGCCTCGCTTGAAGGCTGCGAGCTTTGCCTGCGCCTCTGGGCTCTCGTCCGCCAGGTCCGGTCGCTCGCCCTCGGCGAGATAACAGAGCCGCCTCTTGCCGAGGCGGCAGACCTTTCGAGCATGCGCTCTCCTTTCGTCTCCGTATCCATTCGTGCCGTGTGTCGGTTCCGCTGCCGTCTTCGCTAAAGCACGCTCCACCGTTGATTGCCGTAGCCGCACTCGCGCAAGCCGTGAGGTAAGTAGACGGCTCTCCCAACCTCTGGAGTTTTCCCCGTTCCCCGCCACGCCTGGTGCACCAACCATCGGCGATGCCTCCGATTCGACCCGACCGAATTCCAGTACCAGACGGTACAGTCCAAGACCCGCGGCCAAGCAGCTCGCTTGCTAGTTCCATCCTTGGTACGATCGGAGGTCACATGGCGGTAATCTTTGTGAGCTATACGCGCGTCGACGCGAAGGACAAGGCCGCGCACAGGTTCTTCCAGGACCTCCGTCGCAAGATGGCCGAGAAGTTGGGCTGCAGTGAAGAGGAAGCGCTCTTCATAGACTCCAGCAATATCCAAGCCGGCGAAACCTGGGCTGCGAGACTCTCAGAGGAGCTCAGCTGCTGCCAATGCTTCGTCGCTCTCGTGTCACCCGAGTACATCGCCAGCCCGAACTGCGGCAAAGAATGGGCTGCCTTTTCCCTTCGGCTGGGAGCAATGGTCGCGCCACCCGCGGTCCGTATTCCATTGCTCTGGCAGCCGTGCTTGGTGCCAGACGCAATCGGCGCAACACAGCTGTTTAGTGATGCAACTGCCCCCAACACAGAAGACAGAGGGCTGCGTTACTTGTTGCATCGCGAGCCGACGGCCTACGAGGCGGTCCTCTCTGCATTTTCGAACCGTCTGCATGAGGTCATCCTCCGTCATCCGATTGCTCGCGCCAGACCGCCTGTAGATTTTTCGGCTGCACCCAACGCCTTTGCACCAGCGACAACAGTGGGCTGGCGAAGAATCGCGATTGCCTGCGGGGCTGTCGCTTTCGCGTTGGCGATCGCACTGTTCTTGGTACGGCAGGTATCCACGCCGAGCATTCGCCAGCGCGCAATCGCGTGGAGCAACCAACTCTGCCCCAACGGTCGAGCGCAGGAAGGCGCGGCGCCGGTGGTCCTGCCTTCAAACCTGAGCTCGCTCGGAGCAGAGCAGGCGTTGGCCATCGCCCTGCCGCTCGCCGCATCTTGTCCCGAGGTCGCAGATGCTCTCACCGAGCATGCAAGCAGGGCTCTGGGGCCTCATCCCGACGTGCTTGCGCTTCAGGCACGATCGCTCTACCGGCAGGGCCGGTATGTCGAAGCTATCGACGTGCTCACCAAGGCTATCGCCTTGCGTCCCGAGGATGGCGATTTGTACTACCAGCGGGGACGAGCCAATCTGGCTTCAGGCAATCGACCTGGCTACGAAAAGGACCTCAGCACGGCTTGTGGCCGCAGGCACGCGCAGGCGTGCGATCTACTCGGCGGGTCTGGGCTCGGTACACGTCTTGAGCAAACGACCAAGTCCAGGTAAGAGCGGATCACGCGCGAGCCCTTCCTTGGCGGCGGACCGGCACTGCGCCAGATCCCCACGGGCCGCGTGGATGGTTGCGAGCGTCTGCCACGCATCCACGTTGAGGGGATCATCCTTTGCCGCGGTCGCAGCAAGCGGCAGCGCCCGGGCGAGATCATAATCGCTGAACACCTTCACCCGGGCGGTGAAGAGGCTCATTTCGGCCCTGAAGCGAACCTTGGCCAGGGGTACGAGGTAAACGCCGTCGATCGCCCCTTTCGAGTCAACCGCTTTCTCCCTTGCCCATTCTTCGGACGTCAGCTTTCGACTCCCGTCGATAACGTGGTAGGTCTTACCGTCCGAGAGGCCGGCTGCCATCGTCGTCCGGCTTTTGATCAGAAACGCTTCGGAGTCGGGGGGCCTTGCAACACGGGCCATGAGGTCCGCCATCATCCAAGGGGTGCCACGTTTGTCGGCCCATTGTTCGTCAAGACTTCGGAATGGTGTCGTCGATCGTTCAGCGCTCAATTCAACATATGCCGTCGCGATTCGATCAAGCATCACGTCTGGCACACGGCTGACTCCATGGGGCACAGACTCAATCGTTTCCCCGGCCCGATCCAACGCAATGATCAAGTCCCTCTGCCCTTGCAGGGCGGTCGCTTGGTCCTCGCGGAAGGTGTCGCCCGGATCCAGAGTTATCCAATCCCTCATGTTCGCGCCGACGCCAACGCCATCACCCCACACCAGTGCCTGAGTGGTTAGCACAATGGCCTTAGCTCGTGGAGGTAGTGCACGGAACTCGGGGCTGGGCGCCGCCCCTGGGACCCTTGAGACGAGGCGCTCGAGCAGTCTCTCCAGGCCAACGGTATCCTTCGCCTTACAGAGCGCCCAGATCCTCTTCGCCACCACGCGCTCATCGAGCATCGACGAGCGCCCACTCTTCGCGCTGGCAGCCCGGGCGTACGCGTTCAGCGATGCCCGTAAGTCCCCGGCGCGAACCAACCCGTCCCCCAAGAGTTCCCAAAGCTCCGCTTCTTCCGGATGTGCGCTGGCCGCATCCGTGAGGATCCTGTTGGCGAACCGCAGACGCCCGGCGGCAGCGGTGGCATTCGCTGCCGCTAAGGCTGCGCTGGGTCGGAGAGATTTCAGCCCCTCCCCGGCAGGAGTAAAAGCGAGGACAGGGGCAAGTGGCCACAGCTCGGGCCGGGCACGCAGTGTCCAGACCACCGTATCCGGGCATACTTCGACGACCTTCTCGAGACCCGAGCGACCACTTGGAAGGGGCTCAGCGGCCAACAACTGAGATATGTTTCTTACAACGCTGCTCAGCTTTTCCCTGAAATGGTAGTCCTGCGGAAACGTGGAGTATCTGCAGAAGCGAGCCAGCTCCCCGACGACAGCCTTCCAGTCACTACGCTCAGCCCAGTGAGCTGCGCGCGATACAAACAGGTTGAGATCGTCTGGATATCGGAGTCCCCCATCCTTGAGCAGGTGTTCTTCGAGACTCTTGTCTTGAACGAAGCGTGCATAAGAAATTCCGGAGTGGTAGTAGGCGAGCGATCTCTTGAGGGGCCCCGAATTCAGCTCGACCCAAAGCCGGTCAGCCTCCTGTTTCCGCTGGCGATCGACGAGGAGGCCCATGAGGATCTCCACTGCGTCTTCGTCTTCGGGAACCTCCAGTCGGTACTCGGTCAGAGTCCTGATGGCCTCGCCACGGGTCTCCTCCTTGGCGCTGAGGACGAGGGCGAGGGTAATCCCGACGCCCATCGAATCCCTGGCGAGCGCCTGAACGTCCTCGTCGAGTGGCGAGGGATCCGACCTAATGGCCAGTCCCGCCCATTGCCGAAGGTATCGAATGAATTCGCCATCGTTCTGCGCCTTCAAAGCAGCATCAATATCTGACTCCGGAGCCCTCGAGAGGTCCCAGGACCCGTTGAACGTCTCCTTGGCGAGGCCTTGGAAGGCATCGTCAGAGAGGCGGAGGATCCGTTGAGCAATCTCGGTCGACCTCGTTTTCGGTATCAACACGTGAACGCCGATGGGGGCCTTACGATTGGGAACAAAGAGAGACTCCGACTCAGTTTCGAGTTTCCGAGACGCGCCGCCGACCCGATAGGAGATGGAAAAGCGGAAGGTATAGATGCCGGGGTCGGCGTCGGTGATCTTCACGAGAAATGGCTGACTTTCGTCTGGGGCCAGGTCCAAGGTTTCACCGCTGGCCATCGTCGAATATCGTTCACCATTCGCTTTGAGACTGACGTCGACGGCCTTAGCCTCTTTGAATCCCTTCTGCGCCCACACGCATATGAAGCGAGTAGGGATCGACTCGAAGCGGGTTTGGACCAGCTCAACATTCGTGACGTGAATGGTCTCCGCTTTCGGATCTGTCACCGGATTCGCCAACGAAAGACGCCACGCTTCACGAATGCGCGACGGATCAATCAACCTGCGAGGATCAGCCTCAACATGCACGTCTCGCTGCCGGGACGGGAACGCTCGTACCTTTTGTTTCGTGCCCTGTTTATCGGTGAAGTAGGCATATCCGTAGGGAACGGAGTGCAGGGGACTGAGGTCCCCCACTGGGGCTGCCTCTGTGACTTCGGCCCCCGCTTTTGCCGGTGGATCCTTCCGGGAGTGGGCGGTCGGCTTCGTCACCTCTGCCGCCTTGGCCCACGACGAGAACACGAGCATGCATGATGCGGCCCAAACCACCGCGGCGCATCGAAGAATTCCTACAGCGATCATCCAAAGCCTCCTCTCCAAGGCGGCATCTTCGTCGATCTGTCGATCGCGCGCCAGTGGGTTGGGGACGAACGAGCGCAAGTCCTCGCCCGTGCCCGTCCTGACGTGACGGCAGCGGCGTGCGACCTTGCCGGCCGGTGCGCGGACGTGCGGTGGCCGCATATGCCTCCTCATCGCCCTCTCCTACTTCAGCGCAATCCACGCCTGCTGCTTGCCGAGCTCCAGCTTGGGCAAGGGGGCGGCTGGCGGCGCGGCTGGCGGCGCGGCTGACGGAGCGGCAGGCGGCGCGGTGCGATGTGGGTGACAGATGAAATGTAAATCCTCGCCCGTCCCCCTCCTGACGTAGACCGCGAGCTATGGGACCTTCCTTTCCAAGGAGGTTCCCATGGATGACAAGATCGATGCGTTTCGAAGTGAGGTTCTGCGCTGGCGTGGTACCCGACGGAAAGGGGCACGGCCGTACACGGCGGAGATGAAGGCCAAGGCTTTGCAGCTGGCCAAGGATCTACAAGTGCAAGGGCTGGCGATGGACGTGGTGGCGAAGCAGATCGGCATATGCGCAGCGACGCTGTACTTGTGGCGAAGCTCGTCGAAAGGAAGCCGCATGGTGCCCGTGAAGGTCGTTCGCGCGGAGCCACCCGCGACAGCTTTCCCTTGCTTTGCTTTGGTGTCGCCGCGCGGATATCGGCTGGAAGGTCTACCGGTCAAGTTGGCGGTGGCGATGCTGCAGGAGCTTGGGTAGTCGGTGATCGGGCTGACTCGCGCTGTACGCGTGTTTGCGTATGGCGCGCCCGTGGACCTGCGCAAAGGCTTCAATGGTCTGTCGGCGTTGGTCGAGCAGGAGATGAAGCACAAGCTCTTGGACGGCGATGTCTATCTGTTCCTCGGGCGCAAACCACGACGGGCAAAGGTTCTGTACTTCGATGGCACTGGCCTTTGCGTATTGGCGAAGCGACTTGAGCGAGGACGATTCGCGCGGCCGTGGGAGCGCTCGGTCGGCGGCGTAGTTTCTCTGACGCTGAGCGAACTCGCTCTGTTTCTCGAAGGGAGCGACCTCATCGGAAGAAAATCACTGGCCCCACCCACCTTCGACCAGAAAGAACTTGCAGTGAAGATCTCGGTGTGAGCAATAGAGAAACGTGGTTTCCACCGTCGAGAAACTCGATGACCCCGCGCTGGTGAAGCAGGCGGCGCTGCTGCTTGAGAAGGAGAATGCGCGACTGCACGCGCGGCTACAGGAACTGATTGCCGAGAATGCCAAGCTCAAAGGCAACGACGCTCCCAAGCAGCTGCAATTGGAGATCGTGCGGTTGCAGGAGCAAATGGCGACGTTGCGGCAGGCGATGTTCGGGGCGTCGAGCGAGAAGCGCAAGGCGAGCGCAGAGCTGCCAGCGCCGCGCCCACCGCGCAATGGTCATGGGCCGCGCCAGCAGACCGAGTTGCCCGTCGAAGAGCATGCGCACGAATTGGTCGAGGCCGACCGCGTGTGTCCCGACTGCGGTGCGGTGCTTGCCGAGTGGGAAGGCCAGACGGAGGACTCCGAGGAGATCACGGTGGTGGAGCGGCACTTCATCGTACGCAAGCACCGACGAAAGAAGTACCGCTGTAAGCACGGCTGCGCACCGGTGACAGCGCCGGGGCCGCTCAAGCTCGTCGAGGGCGGGCGGTACTCGGTGGAGTTTGCCGTCTATGTCGCCATCGCCAAGTACCTGTACCACCTGCCCCTGGAGCGGCAGGTGAAGATGTACCTGGCCAACAGCCTCGTCGTCGACAGCCAGACGCTGTGGGATCAGATCGAAGCCCTGGCGAAGCATCTGGAGCCGAGCTACCAAGCCTTGCGTGACGAGGTCTTCGCATCGCCGCTCATCCACGCCGACGAGACGTACTGGCTGATGCTGAGCAAGGGCGCGGGAAAGAAATGGTACGCCTGGACGGTGGCATCGCCGTCAGCCGTGTACCATCGGATTTTCGACAGCCGCTCGACTGCGACGGCTCGGGAAGTCCTGGGCGATTACCACGGTAACGTGGTCGCCGACGGCTACGAGCCATATCAGACGGTGGCACGAGCCGGGCCGGACGGCGTGCCCCGGTACACGCTCGCATTTTGCTGGGCTCACGTACGTCGCAAGTACGTAAAGGCGGAGCCCTTTGCGCCGACGTGTGCCGAGGCCATCGCTTTGATCGGCAAGCTCTACGAGGTCGAACGGAACTTGCCGAATCCACACACGCTGACTGGCGCGGAGCAAGAGTCAGCGCTGGCCCACATCCTGGCAGTACGCCGCGAGCGATCCGCGCCCGTGGTCGAGGAAATTAAGGCGTGGGCCGGACGACAACAAGGTCTCCCCGAGAGCACCTTCCGCAAGGCCATCAAGTACATGCTGGATCTCTGGCACGGCCTGACGGTCTTTCTGGAGAATCCGTGGGTGCCGCTCGACAACAACCTGGTGGAGAGACAGATCAGGCCCTTGGTCGTGGGCCGCAAGAATCACTACGGTAGCAAGTCGAAGCGCGGGACCGAAGTGGCGGCACTCTTCTACTCGATGATCGAGACGGCACAGATGCGCGGAGAAGATCCAGCCGTGTATCTTCAACGGGCCGTCATGGCCGCCATCACCACGCCCGGCACGTCCACGCTGCCCACGACGACCGAGTAGTCGAGGAACCGGCGACGAACGTCATGCCGGCACCCTGGGGGCAGGGCGAGATCATACGCTGAAATAGCCGATTGCGGGAGTCGAGCGGAGCCGTAGGCGGAGCTCGCATTCCCGCAAACGCGAGATGGATGAAACGCTTGTGCGGCAGGTTGGCGGCTGGCTCGCCTATGGGAGCGTTGTCCGGCACTCTGGCCGGCGGCCGTAGACGTAGGCACCGGCGTAGAACGGGTTGTGCAGCACCTCGCTGACCGACGCATGCGTCGGCGGTTGGAAGACGACCTTGAATTTCCCGCCCCGCGCCTTGTTGGTCGGGACCTCCACATCGTTGTCGAGAAACCACCGTAGCGTCTGTCGCATGCTCCAGGTCTCGCGAAACTTGGTGTACACTAGACTGATCGCTTCGCGCACGCGCAGGTCAGGATCCTTGACCGGCTGCTTCGCGCCGTCCAGCACGTAGCCCGGCGGAAGTAGTCGATAGAGCTCACCCCGCCCTGCCTTGTGGTACGCCCCCTCGAGCAAGCGCATGCGCAGCACCTTGAGCTCCACCACGGACAGCGTCCCCTTGATGCCCAGCACCAGCTGGTCGTCCATGGTGTTGACGTCGTAGAGGGTGCGGTCGTCGCCGACCAGGGTGTCGAACACTTGGCACAGCTCGAGCAGGCGACAGAAGTCCTTGTCCGTGCGTATCAGGCGCGACAGCTCGCGGCTCAGCACCAGCCCCACCTCCTTGAGCGCCACCTTGGCCAACAGGCGCTCGAAGTCTTCGCGCACACGTGCTCCCACCGCCGCGCTCGCGCCCAGATCACCGTCGATCACCTCGACGTCGTGGAATCCCAGCGCGTGCGCGCGCGACACCATCGCGTACTGCAAAGCTTGGCTCTCCTTGTTGTGCAGGACCTGCCCCGGCGACGAGATGGAACGAAGGCGATAGCCAAACCTGGACGGGAAGGGCGACCCACGACGACTAAGCCCCTGCCTTCTCCGCCCGCGACACCCCCCTAAGATCGGTTACGCACACCCACCAATAGCGCAACCAAGGCCCGGCGGGTTGATCTACGCGGGACAGCAGCGAGGCCGGCCAAATCTTCCTCTTGATCTCAGATGAGGCTAGACTGCTCTCGCATGGGTGCAAGACGTCAGCCGCGAAGTCCCCGAATTCTTGTGGTTGATGACGATCCCGATATGCGCGCTGTTATGAGCGAACTCATCCGGGAGCTGGGGTACTCTGTGGCTAACGCTGCTGACGGGGAGGCTGCTCTGCGACGCCTCATTCACCCATTTGACCTCGTCATCACAGACCTGAGGATGCCACGAATGGGCGGGATGGAACTTCTCAAAGAGATTGCAACACGGAGGATTGATGTTCCGGTTATCGTGGTCACCGCCTTTGGCAGCGCCGAGACTGCAATTAAGGCTGGTGCGAGAGACTTTCTGGCCAAGCCGTTCCGTCCGACTGAGTTACAGGACACCGTTAAGCAAGCCCTGAAACGCGGCACCGCCGCGCCTCGACCAAGTGGCTTTGCTGCCGAGACGGCAGTGGGAACATCTGCTCCGGTACAGAATGCGCCAACCGGTACGAGTATCTTCCCTTTCGTGGTGGGCGGTCTAGCGCATGATTGCTTGAACACCCTGTCCGTGTTGAACTATCGTGCATCCACTCTACTGGAACCTGAGTCAAGACTGGTCGCTCCGATCTTGGGCGGTCTTCGCCACCTAGACCGCGTGCTTGATGCCATCCAGCAGCTGTCTCGTGCCCACTATATGGCCGGCCCAGATATTGCGAGTAACCCACAACGTCACCTCAATGAGTTGCTCGATACCTTTCGTACAGAGAACCCGGCCACGGAATACCAACTCGCCGTCGAGGGGAACATCTCAGAGTTCGACTGGGGTACTTTGGTGTTTTTGGCAATGGAATTGCTGCGGAACTCGACCCGCGCCTGCGCGTCTCAGACGGGCGCAGTCATCACGCTTCGGCTTCATGCCGAAGGTGACTCCCTCTCGTTTGAGTGTTGCGACACCGGACCGGGTTTCCCATCGGAGGTCCTGGCTAGGTTGCGAGAGAATCGCGTGCGCCCCGACAAGACACGTTCGACAGGCGGGTATGGTCTATATTTGATTGCAGAGATTACGCAGCGGCTCACGGGGGTAATGTTGGTCTCGAACCGGCAACGAGGGGCGCGAGTAGAGCTGCTGCTGCCATTGAAAGGGAAGGCACTGTGAAGCAAATGGGAGCCACGCGGCGCCATGAGCAGTTGAGTATCCTGGTCGTTGATGACCAGGAGGAATTGCTGGACGTCTTTCGAGAGGAACTCGGTGAGCGCCTGGGCCACCGCATACGTTGCGCGTACATGCCCGCCGAGGCAATGCGCTATGCCAACGAAGTGCTCTGGGACATCGTAGTCATCGACGCCAAGATCATGTACAAGGGTGCTCCTCTCGGTGGTCTCATACTGGCCGATGAAATTACGACCGTGCTTGGGATGAACACGGTTCTTCTGGTGTCCCAGTACGACGTTCGCGAAGAGGTGCGACATTCCAATCCGAGCCTCGCTTTCCTGCCGAAGCCGCGAATCGGCACCCCTCTCCGCGACTGGATGATTGGGCCACTCCTAACGCGTGTTCGCGAACTGCTGCGCGAACAATACGGATTTGTCGCAATGCCATTCCGTGATTCCAGCATACGGTTCTATCGTGAGATGCTAGTCCCGTGGCTCGCGGAGGCGGGCTTTGTCGTCCGGAACATGGACGACATCGCCACCGTCAAACCCATTAACCACGAGCTGCTCAACAGGATTCGCGACTCTCACTTCGTCATAGTGTACGGAGCCGAAGAGAATGCCAACGTCTATTTGGAGGCGGGCATTGGGTACGCGCACGGCAAGTTCGTTGTTCTGCTTTGGCCCACGGAGCGTGAACCTCCGTTCAACATTCGCTCGAACCGCATATTGCGGATAGGCAATGAAGACTCGCATACGAAGGCTGCCCTGCTGGAATTCTTGTCGCGACTCCGAGCAGGAGAACTCTGAGAGTCGCGTGGGGTGCTCTGCCCGAGGGGGGGAGCCGGTGTTGCCGTCGAGTGTGCCGACTTTGGTATTGAGTAGCCAGGTCGAATGACGTGGCAGGCCAAGCACCCCGCGGCAGGTTAGTCTGGTTTCTAGTCGCACCCGCAACGCTGCTGAAACGGACACCCGCTGCACCGGCAAGTCCGGACTGGATAGAAGGAGCCGGCATCCACCGCGCGCAGTACACCGACTACGATGGTCAGGAAGTCCCGGATGTCGTCTGCCCTGCGCTCGGCATCGATGAGGATCATCTTGGGTTCTTTGGTCTTGACCAGCTCCTGCAGTCGCAGCCCCACGTCCCCCAACCCGAGCCTCGCGGCGGCAAGCTTGTAGGCCGACAGCTGCGGGTCGGGCGGTAGGAAGCACAAGCGCCAGTTCTCAGCGTCCTCATCGTGCCGACGAGCGTCCCGATCGTACGAATCGGCAAGCATGTCGAGCGCCTTGGCAGTGCACGGGTGGTCGCACGAAATTGCCTTTGCCCACGTCTTGAACCTCGCCGCTTCGTCTCGTTCGAGCTTGCCGCCATCACCAAGCCCGCGGGTTGTGACCCCGCGGCGGTTGTATCGACTTGTTGCCGAAGACGTCGATTGCCTCGCGCACAGGCTCGGCCGGCCAGTTACCGTCGGCGCCACGACCGACGCCATGCCGTATGGGCTTGTTCGTCGAAAGTGGAGCGAGCGCGACTCGAAGCGAGCCTTGGGGATCAGGCACATCTGCGTCGAGGCGGGCGTCGTCGTCATGAGGGCCGCACTCAGCAAGCTGGCGTGCCCGCAACTGTTGTCTGAAGGAACCGCGCCCAACGACGCCTTGCTCACCTTCCCCGCGCGCCTATGATAATGCGGAGCCGCACT
>Ga0265338_10004921_pt1 | contig 17753 bp, 11 predicted proteins | sample 42126metaG_FD_193579 | JGI IMG/M metagenome (GOLD analysis project Ga0265338, IMG submission 193579) | Rhizosphere microbial communities from Carex aquatilis grown in University of Washington, Seatle, WA, United States - 4-21-26 metaG | ecosystem: Host-associated > Plants > Roots > Rhizosphere... | reverse complement strand
TACGGAGAGCTCCCCTGGCTACCACCCCATAGAGAGACCCGCAGCACTATGCGCCACGGAGGCCGGCTCCTGCCCTGGCCCACGGCTGGCGGCCTGCTGTGCCATCGCCAGTATCTCGCTGACATCGGCGGATTCGATCCCGAGCTCGACGTCCCCTACGGGGAAGGTAACGGCCAGCGGCCGATGACCGCGGTGGCCGGCGACCTGCAGCTCGTCGGGCAGCTGGCCGCCAAGGCTGCGGTCGCGACGCTGCTCGAGCGCGCGCGCTTTCAGATCCCCCAAACAGGTCTGGAGATCCTAGGCACGGCGCGCCTGGTCCAGCAGCAGTACGCAAGCCTCGACCTCGACTTGGCCGACGCGGTCAATGTGGCACTGGCGGCCCGGTACCGGACCGACGCGGTGCTCACGCTCGACCGGCGCGGCTTCCGCGCAATGCGCCCTCTCACCTCGCACAAGTGGTTCCGGCTCCTGCCCGACGATCTATAGGCCGGGCTTGACGCCGCACCGTGCTGGGAGCAGTAGCGGGCCGCCACAGTTTGCCAGCCGCCCCGGCAGTCGACGGAGAACACCTCGCTGATCTGGAGGGTGGAAACCAGCGAGCACGCGTCCGGTCACGCGGTCAGCTGGTGCCGGGAATCTCAGGCATGTTGCCGTTGCGTATTTCGTTGATCAGGGTCTGGACAGCCCATCCGAGGAAGGGTCCGGATTCGGTCCCGGGACGCCGAACCCTTCGCGCATTCGCATCCACGTCTGCGACGAGCCCAGGGCGCACACAAGACCAGCGATTCGGGCCCGGGCATCATTTGGCCGATGCCAGTCGCGGGCGCACCGGTGTAACTTGGGACGGGACAGGTTTTCTTACTGGGCATAGCCTGTGGGCGGGGGTTATGACGGGGCATGTGTTCTTAAGCCATACCTCTGACATGGCAGGGTATCCAGAGGGCGGACCGTTTGCGCAAGCAGCCCTGGATGCGGTGGGCCGGGCTGGGATGGTGCCGGTCGATATGCGGTATTTCGCCGCACGGGATGGCAAGCCTGCTGATTACTGCAGCCAGCGCGTGCGCGAATGTGAGATCTACGTTGCGGTGATCGGCTTCCGGTATGGCTCGTTCGTCCCGGGCGAGACGCTTTCTTATACGGAGCTGGAGTTTCAGGCGGCCGGTGACGCAGGCATACCCAGGCTGGTTTTCTTGCTGGAGCAGGCGGCGTGCCCGGCCGGCTTGGCGGACACCGATCGCGGGCCGGTAGAGGGATTCCGGCGGCGGCTGCGCGATGCCGGGTTGGTCGTCCGCACCTTTACCTCCTGCGATCGCCTGGAGCTTGAGGTATTCCACGCGCTGAGCGAGCTGGCCAGCGGCAGGCTGCCGGCCGGGCCCCCGGCGATGCTGGTGGGGCTGCCGCGTCAGCGGCCGGCTGGCGTTGGGCAGGCGCTAGACGGCAGGACGTCAGCGCCGGCCGGCAACGCGGGGGCGCCGACTGCCGCTGTCCACGGGTTGCCGCGCGACACCGCCAGCTTCACTGGCCGGGCGGCGGAGCTTGAGCTGCTGATCCGGCAGGCCAACGCGGACCTCGCTGGCGCCAGGACCGGGAGCGTTGTGGGTGTGCACGCGATTGACGGGATGGCCGGGATCGGCAAGACGACGCTCGCCGTGCATGCGGCGCACCTGCTCGCGCCGCGTTTCCCGGATGGGCAGTTTTTCCTGCCGTTGCATTCGCACACGCCTGGCCAGCAGCCCGCGGACCCTGGCTCGGCGCTGGGCACGCTGCTACTTGCCGCTGGGATTACCACCGGTCAGATCCCCGATGGCGTGGACGCGCGGGCGATGATGTGGCGCAACGGCATTGCCGGCAAGAGGGTGCTGCTCGTGCTGGATGACGCCGCCAGCCACGAACAGGTCCGGCCGCTGCTGCCCGGCAGCGCGGGCAGCCTGGTGCTCATCACCAGCCGCCGCAGGCTGGCTGCCCTGGAAGAGGCCACTTCGATCAGCCTCGGCACGATGCCCCCGGACGATGCGGCGGAACTGTTCGGCCGCCTCGCCAGCCGGGCCGAAGGCGGAGCCTGGGCGTGTGCCGAGATCCCCCGGCTGTGCGGGTACCTGCCGCTCGCCATCCGCCTGATCGCGGGGACATTGCGCCGTCACCCGTCATGGACCGTGACCGACCTGGCTGCCGAGCTGACCACGTCAAAAGACCGGATCGCCGCGATGCGCGCCGAGAACATCTCAGTCGGCGCAGCGTTCGGCCTGTCCTATCAAGACCTCACACCTGGCCCGCAGCAGCTCTTCCGCCGACTCGGCCTGCATCCCGGCATCAGCTTTGATGTCTACGCGGCCACCGCGCTCAACGGCGCGAGCCTGGAGGCCACCCGTGATCATCTCGATGAACTCTATGACCATCACGTCATCACCGAACCCGCGCGTGGCCGCTACCGCCTGCATGACCTCATCGGCGAGCACGCCCGCAGCCTCGCGGCGGGCGACGACCCCGCGGGCCGCGAGGCAGCGGCCGGCCGGCTCCTTGACTACTACCTGCACGTGGCCACCGCCGCCAATCGCCTCATCGCCCGGCGTCCCCCAGCGGATGCTCCCCTGCTGTCCTGCCCCCCGGCGGCAGCGCCGGAACTTTCCACCCGGGACGAGGCTATGACCTGGCTAGAAGCGGAGCGCGCCAATCTGCTTTCCGCTGCGCAATCCACTGCCGCGCATGCCAGGCCCGTCTACGCCGTGTGGATACCCGCCCAGCTCAGCGAGTTCCTCCGGACCCGCGGCTACTGGGACGAGGCATTCACCTTGCACCAGGGCGCCGTGGCCGTCGCCCTGACCACCCAAGACCTGGCCGGCCAGTCCGTGGCGCTTGCCAATCTCGGCCACGCGCAATGGCTCGCCGGCCACTATCCATCCGCGGCCGCATCGCTCACCCAGGCGCTCGGCCTGTGCCGGGACTTGGGCGACCAGCTCGGCCAGGCGGAGGCCCTCAACTCCCTGGGCCGCATGCAGATCTTCATTGACGACTACCCGGCTGCCACCGGGTCACTCACCGAGGCGCTGCGCTTGTGCCGCGACCTCGGCGACCGGCTCGGCGAGGCCACCGCGCTGGACTACCTCGGCATCGTGCAATGCGCGACCGCTGATTTCCCGGCCGCGTCCGCCTCGCTCCATGCGGCACTAGCCCTTTACCGGGATCTCGGCGACAAGCACGGCGAGGCGTCGGCCCTCACTTCCCTTGGCGATTTGCAGCACTGCACGGGCGATTATCAGTCGGCCACGGCAACGCTCACCCAAGCGTCGGGCCTGTGCCAGGATCTGGGAGACCGACGCGGCCTTGGCCATGCCCTGCACCTCCTCGGCGTCGTGCAGCACCTCCTGGGTGACTACCAGGCGTCGACCGCATCGCTCACCAAGGCGCTAGCCATAAACCGGGATCTCGGCCAGCGCCACGGCCTCGCCGCCGACCTCGCCGAGCTCGGAGTCGTGCAGCACCTCACTGGCGAGCACGCGGCCGCCGGGGAATCCCTTGCCCAGGCCATGGGCGGGTTCCGGGACGTCGGCGACCGGCAGGGCCAAGCCGAGGTCCTCAATCGCCTCGGTGCGCTACTGGCAGAGACTTCCGGCCCTGACTGTGGCATTCCCCGCCACATCCAAGCGCTTGGCATTGCCCGCGACATCGGGTCACCAAAGGACGAGGCGGACGCACTCGATGGAATCGGCAGATGCCACATCCAGGCCGGCGCCATCAAGGACGGCATCACCCACCTGCGCCTGGCACTAGAGATCTACCAGCGGATCGGCTCCCCCGCCGCTGAGCACATCCAAGAGACTCTGCGGGCCGTGGCATCAGACGATTACCCGCGGCCAGGACGACCTCACTCGAAGCCGGGCCCCCTCGACTCGGTAGCTCCTTGAGGCAAAGGGATCAGGTCAGCCCGGCCGCAGGCCACAGAAAAACGAGTAGGCGGCGAACCCCGCCAACCGTGCGTCGTCCCAGGCGAGCGGCGCGAACGCGACTGGCGGACTGGTGAACAGCGCGCGCTCGTTCCTGCGGGCAGTGTGGGCTGCGGTGTCATGCAGGTTGGCGTAGGCGCAACCTCAAGACCTGGGGTTGCCCCGCTGTTCCACACCAGGCAGCCACCACAGTGACGGACCAGCAGGACGTGCACCACACCTGTTGCTCACACACGTGGCAGCTGGCAGTGCGCTGACCAGCGACTATCTAGACCCAGCCGGACTAAGATCGGCCCAACCCCAAGAGAACACCTGACCTGCGGCGCCGCAGTTCGCGTGAGACATCGCCCGCCAGGTTGTCTCATTCGAGGCGATACCGTCGATGATTTCGCGGTCGGATGCTTCAGATTGTCAGAGACGATCTGTGGCCTGCTGGGCCAGCTTGCAGGCGTTGGCCTGGTCAGCGAGCGGCCCCTGTCCGATGCCGTTCCCTGCCGATGCCGCGCGCCGCTGGCCGCCCAGTGATGCCCGGTTCTGCTGCCATGGCGCCGCCATCCGTTAAAAGGCCCGACCGCCTATGCTGGCGATCGAGCCTCTGACCTCGTACTTCCTGGTAGCGGGGGCAGGACATGAACCTGCGACCTCTGGGTTTATGAGGACAGAGGGGCACGGTTCAACCCTGTCCGGCAGCTACCGGCACTCACTGTAAGAGTAACTCTAATCAACGACTATGTAGTCATGAGCAAGCGCACAGCGACACCGGTCCGGTTCGACGTCCCCGTTGCCGAAAGGCTGGCCTCATTCGTGGCAGCAAACCCCGGCATGTCCCTGTCGTCGGCCGCGAACAGGCTCGTCGATGAAGCCCTCAGGACCAGCGAGCATCCCGGGATCACGTTCCGGCCTGGCCCCACCGGCCGGCGGGCAGGCCTCGCGAGCGGGCCCGACGTATGGGAAGTCGTCCGCGCGGTCAGATCCGCCCGCACCGCGGAACCTGATCTGGCCGAGGACGACCTGCTCGCCCTCGTGGCCGGCAACACTGGTACTCCCCTTCGCCTCATCCGTATCGCCACCAGGTACTGGGCGTCCTACCCTGACGAGATCGACGCGGAAATCACCGCCGCCAGCACCGCCGAAGACGCCGCCGAGGATGCATGGCGGCGCGAACGCCAGCTACTTGCCGGGTAACGCACATGAGCCACCCAATACTGCTGGATGAGATGTTCTCGGGGACCATCGCCGAGGAGTTGCGCGCCAAGGGCCACGATGCACAGGCAGTCGTCACCGACCCCACGCTTATCTCGCTCCCCGACGATCAGGTACTCGCCCGCGCCGCAGCAGCCGGACGCGCCCTGGTCACCGCCAACATCAAGGATTTCATGCCCCTCGACGCCCAGTACCGCGCCGCCGGCCAGACGCACGCCGGCCTCATCCTTGTCTCGGCCAAGACCTTCGCCCAGGACCGCACCTCACCGGCGGCCAGGACGGGGTCGGCCTGGGCTTGTCCATCGCCGCAGCGGTGGCCGACGCCCACGGCGGGACGGTGACGGCCCGCAGCCAGCCCGGCGGCGGGCTGGACGTCACCGTACGGCTTCCGGCCGGACAGGTCCAGACGGATCGTGATCAGCGTTCTGGCGTGGCCGACGATCGCCAGCCGCCACGCGGCGTCTTATCCCGTTGCCGTTCGTTCACATGGGTCTCCTTAGTGATCAGAGACCCAGACGTCAACGATGCCTGTCGGGATTGACTTGTCGGGAATCCAAGAGCGGAAAAATGCCGCGCGCCGCGCGCGGATCGCCTCGAATGTCAGTGGCCGGAAGTAAGCGAAGACCGGCGGCTAAGCGAAGACACGTGGCCGCCGACCTTCCCGTTAGTCGTTTCTGGCTACCTCCGGGCCCGTGATGCGGGTCAGGATCGGGAACGTCGCCGCGATGATCGCCAGGGACACTATGATGCCGCCGACGGTCAGCAGGTAGTACGCAAGGCCCGGCGCGACCATCGGGCGGTTCTGCGCCTCCGTCGCGTACATCGCGGCGGCGCCGAAGCCCGTCCCGATCGCCACAACCGCCACCGTGAGCAGCGGGACCGCGCCCTCCAGCGCGACGACGCCGCGTAGCGTGGACAGCCGCGCGCCGGTGAGCCGCAGCAGGCTGAACGGCCGCTTGCGCTCCGCGAGCCCCGCCGCGATGCCCGCCGCCAGCGTGCACCCGGCGATCGCCAGGCTGACCAGGATCACCACGTTGGCGAGCTGCTGGTAGCCGGAGTTCCGCGAGTTGTGCTGCTCGGCGATGTCGGCGTAGGTGGACGGCGGGGAGACCGTCGGGTAAACGCTCGCTTCCAGCAGCGTCCGCGCCCGCTCGACTGTCGCCGTGGCGCCGTTCGTCGCCACGTTGATGCCGTCCACGCCGAGGGCGTCGAGTCCGGCGACCGACACATTCGCGGCCGGCCAGGTGTACGTGTCCACGTTCGAGTTGAAGCCGAGGGGACCGCTGAAGCCGTCCGCCGGGAACTCGGCCGTTGCCGCGCCTGCCGGGCAGCGGCCGAGCGCGGGCACGGTCGCGAGCTGCGCGCACGAGACCACGCCGGCCGGGATCGGGGTGACGCGGCCGTCGGTGTTGACGCCGAACGCGTTGACGCCGAGGTTCTCGAAACGGCCAGGGATCATCAGCCCGGGGACCGCGCGCACCACGAGCACCCCCGGCACGCCGGGCACCGCACTCAGCTGGGCGGCGAGCGGCGCGGCGGGCGCGGCCGGCCCCGGGTTCGCGGGGCCAGACCGCGCTCCCGGGCCGCTGTTCCGGGCGAGCGCATTCGACGCCGATATCTGCGCGGTCAGCACGTGCGACTCGGTGATGTTGCCGAACCTGGTGGGGTCTTTGGCGTCCTGCGTGGTGATCGCGATCGTCGCGACGGTGGTGACCAGCAGCGCGAGCACCAGGCCGCTGACGGAACGGAACGCGGCCCGCGGGTCGTCGCCGATGCGCCGGGCGGCGATCAGCGTGCCGGGGCGGCTGGTCCACCGGGCCATGAGCCGCGCGGCGGCCATGGTGAGCCACGGCCCGGCGATGAACAGCCCGATGATGATCAGCGCGAAGCTGGTCACGAACGCCTGGATCTCCTCCTGGATCGAGGCCGGGTGCCCGTGCGCCTCCCAGAAGCCGAGCTCAGCTAGGCCGAGGAGCAACAGCACCACCCGCCAGACACCAGGCGGCTTCGGCGTCACCCGGCGCGTGACGCCGAGCGGGGAGATGTTCACCCGGCGCAGCGCCAGTCGCGCTGCCACAGCGTCGGCCACCGGCACGCCGACCGCGACGACGATGACGTCGAACAGGCTAAGCGTCAGTTCGCCGGGGAAGAACGGCTGGCCGACGAACGGGATGCCCGCCACCGGGATGCGCAGCCCGAAGAAGATCGCGAACCCGGCGGCCACGCCCAGCAGGGCCGCCGCGGTCGACTCCACCGCCGCGAGCACGGACACCTGCGTGCGGGTCGCGCCGACCAGGCGCATCGCCGCGAACCGCTCCTCCCGGCGGGCGGCCGACAGCCGAGTCGCGGTGCCGATGAAGATCAGTACCGGCAGCAGGATCGCCAGCGCGACGACGGACAAGATCAGGTCGGTGCCGCTCGCCGGCGCGCCGGTGTCGGCCGGCATGTACTTGAGCCCGTTGGGGTTAAAGTTCGGCGGGAGCTTCGGCCGATGGCCCTTCCTGGCGGGGGAAATCGTGACACTCCCGCCGAGGTTGCCCGGCGCGGTGGTCGAGATAGCGGTCACCTTTACGCTGCCCACGGCCGTCGCCAGTTGCGCCGGGGTGCGCCCGACGACGATGACGAGCGAGTTAGGCGAGGGCAGCGCGGCGTCGCCGATGATCTCGGCCAGGTGCCCCGGGTAGCGGTCAGCCAACTGATCCGCCGGAACGGACCGCAGCAGCGCCTCGAGCGCGGGCGAGGCGTAGTACGTCCCCGGCGCCGGGTCATGGGACAGCCCCGGCGGCACCGGCGAGGAAGCGCCGGTGGCCGCGACGTCGAAGCGGCTGATCGTCTGGCCGTCGTAGATGTCGCTGGTTGGCTGCCACCACAGCGGCGCGACCCCCGTGGCCGGCCCCGGCGCCGCCCCCTGGGTGCCGGTCCAGAACCACGCGTGCCGGTGGTTCCACGAAGTGACCGCGTTGGTCGCGGCCACTGCGGTGAGCAGCAGCCCGACGCCGAGCCCGACCGCGACCGCAAGGATGACCAGCCGGGTAACGGCGTCGCGCCCCCCGTTCACGGCCAGCCGCAGCCCAAGCCCGACTGTGCCAGACCTGTTCATACCGGAACGGCTAGCGTCCCGTTCGAGCGTGCCAACCCCGCTCACAGTTTCGCCCCGGTAAGCGTGCTGATCGCGCTCGTGTCCCGCTCGATCGCGGTTGCCGCGCTCATGGCTTTGCCCCGGTGAGCGTGCCGACCGTGCCATCCCGCACGACGACCTCGCGGTCGGCGTACGCGGCGACCCGGGCGTCGTGAGTGACCAGGACGACCGTGGTCCCCTGCTCGCGGACCGCGCTCACCAGCAGGTTCATCACCAGCTCGCCGGACATCGAGTCCAGCGACCCGGTCGGCTCGTCGGCGAATAGCACTTCGGGCTCGGCGACCAGGCCGCGGGCCAGCGCGACGCGCTGCGCCTGCCCGCCGGACAGCTCACCGGACCGCCGGGACTCGAGCCCGTCCAGCCCGAGCGTGGGGAACCACGTGCGCGCCGCCGCCATTGCCGGCCCGCGCCGCATGCCGGACAGCAGCAACGGCAGCGCGACGTTCTCCTCGGCGGTGAGCTCGGGCACGAGCTGCCCGGACTGGAACACGAACCCGAACCGGTCCCGCCGCAGCGCACTGCGCTTGTCGTCGCTGAGCTGGTCGAGCCGCATCCCGTTGAAATGCACTTCCCCCGAGGAAGGCACCAGGATCCCGGCCAGGCAGTACAGCAGCGTCGACTTCCCGGACCCGCTGGGCCCCATGACGGCGACGATCTCGCCCTTGGCGACGCGCAGCGACGCCCCGCGCAGCGCCGGCGTGCTGCCGAACGACAGCGACAGATCGACGGCCTCGATGAACTTCCCCGACGCGCCGTGGCCGTGTCCCGTGACACTGAGGTTCGGGGCGCTGTGCCCAGCGGCGCCGTGCCCAGCGGCGTTGTAATCGGGAGTCATGACCGCCCCTGCACTGTCCGCGCGATCATGTCCAGCCGCGCCGCCGTGTGGTCGATCCATCGCAGGTCCGCCTCCAGGCGGTAGAGGGCGTGGTCGGCGAGCAGCACGTCGAGGATGCCGCGCTGCCGCTTGAACTCGGTGAGCTCGCGCATCCGCTGCAGGTGCGCCGCCCGCTGGACGTCAAGGTAGTTGTCGGCGTGCTTGCCGAGCATGAGCGCGAGCACGACCTTGGCGAACAGTTCGCTCTGCAGGTCGGGCTCCGGCGGCGCGGGCTCGGCGAGCCACTTCTCCACGTCGGCGACGCCCTCGTCGGTGATGATGTACCGGCGCCGTTCCGGCCCGGCCCCTTGCTCGACGGGCCCGGCCACGGCCTTCCCGTCCCTGGCCAGCCGCGACAGCGTGGCATACACCTGGCTGTAGCGCAGCGGCCGCCCTTGCCCGAAGTAAGCGTCGTAGTCGCGCTTCAGGTCATATCCATGGCTGGGCCCGCGCTCAAGCAGCCCCAACAGCGTCAGCGGAACACTCATACCCGAGAGACTACTTCACAAGTAGTCTCTCGGATAGTAGTTGACCTACTCTCCTGGAGAGATAGTTGCCACGGACTTGAGGCCAGGGGCCGGGCGGCCGGGCGGGGCCGGGCCCGGGGCACGGCTACGGGACCCGTCCGGGGCGGATTCTGGGCCGTCGCTGGCGACGGGGCGGGCAAGGTCGCTGCCGCGTGAGCCGCCGTGCATGTCGCACAGGCCCGATCCCACGGACAACCGCGGACTAACGATCAAGAGGCCCGACCGCCGTACTGGCGATCAGACCTCTTACCTGCAACTACTTGGTAGCGGGGGCAGGATTTGAACCTGCGACCTCTGGGTTATGAGCCCAGCGAGCTACCGAACTGCTCCACCCCGCGTCGTTGTGCCTTCACTCTAGGGGGTGCCGCAGCCCGAGGCAAATCGCTCAGCGCCGCACGACCGCCGCACGACCGCCGCCAGACCGCCGGCCTCCAGCGCCGCACGACCGCCGCACGACCGCCGCCAGCCCGCCCGCCAGGCCGCCGGCCTCAGCGCCGCCGGACCGCTACCAGGAAGCGGCCAGAACGCAGCCTCGGCGCGTCACCACATCGCCGCCTGCCGCACCGCGATGAAGCCGAGACTGGGCCAGGATGACGCGCCCGAAGGACTAGCCAGATCCAGCCGACGCGTCCTGACCGGACTGACCCGTCTGGGAGCGGAGCACGAGGACGACCGCCACGATCACCAGGCCCCCGCCGATCAGCATGGACGTGGTTACGGACTCGCCGAGCAGGGTGGTGCCGAGCAGAACGGCGATGATCGGGTTCACGTACGCGTACGTCGCGACGGTGGCGGTCGGCAGGTTGCGCACGGCCACCAGGTAAGCGGGGAGCGCGAGGATGGACCCGGGGCCGATCAAGTAGAGCAGGGCGAGCAGGGATCGCAACGACACGAGCCCAGGATGGAACTGCCCGATCTCCCCGGCCGCCACGGCGGCCACCAGCAGCACAACCCCTCCGGTGATCATCTCCATCGCGGTGGCGAGCAGCGGCCGGGCAGGCAGCGGCAGCCTGCGGGACAGGATGGTGCCGGACGCCCAGCTGACGGCAGCCACCAGAATGACCACGACGCCGGCCCCGCCAATGCCGCCCGCCGCGCGTCCCCGCAGCCACGCGCCGGCCAGCGAACCCACCCCCGCCAGCAGGCCGACCCCGGCCACCCCGGCCAGCAGGCCGACCAGCGCGATCGGCAGGATGGGAGCCCGGTTGATGACGCGGTCGATCACGATGAGCCACAGCGGCACCGTGGCCACCAGGAGTGACGCGAGCCCCGACGGGACACTCCGCTCGCCCCACGTCACCCCGCCGTTGCCACCGGCCAGCAGCAGCGTGCCCACCGCGACGGCTGCCGCCCATCCGGCGAGCCGCGGCCGGTCGGCGGCGCGCAGCGCCGGCGGTCCGCCCCGCAGCGCCACGGGGAACAGCCCGAGCCCGGCCAGCACATACCTGACCCCCGCCATCAGCAGCGGCGGCAGGGTTTCCACACCCACCCGGATGGCGAAGTAGGTGCTCCCCCAGACCACCCAGACGACCAGCAGCGCAATCCAGCCAATACGCCGCACGCTCCGTCCGCGCTCCATCCCGCCCGCCGCGGCGGGGTCAGCTGGGTGCCCCGGAAGCCCCGGCCGGGCCGACGTGGCCCCCACCGGCCCGACCGGCCCGACCGGCCCGGGCGGCCCGGGCGGCCCCACCGGTTCGGGCGGTTCGGGCGGTTCGGGCGGTGGATCTGGCACGGTCACGCTCTGGTGAGCGACGACCCCGGCGTGGACTCCCACAGCACGTAGCGGATCTGCCACGGGGCCGTGGGCGGCTGGGTCAGCTCGTGCGCGTCCTGCGTTGTGGTCAGGTCCAGCACCTTGCTTGACGCATACCCGTACCGGGTGAACTCAGCGGAGCCGGAACCGATCAGGACAGGACGCCTGCCCGCGGCCGTGATGGCGCTCAGCACCATCTGCACATCGGTCGGCGACGCCCCGGCCATGACCCCCGCCGGCACGTTGCACATGCCCCTGATCAGCTGGCTGAACTGGCCCGCGGCCACCCGGTCGAGGATCACCACGGTGGTGGACGCGCTGAGCGTCCCGCACACCTCGTTCACCACGGCGGCCTGGCCGGCGCCGACCCGGTTCAGCGCCAGGCCGCCGCCTGCTGGCGCGACGGAACCCTGCGCCGCGGTGAAGGTCAGGCCAAACCCGAAGGTGGCCAGGGCCGTGGGCAGCGCCATGGCCGCGAAGAAACACGCCGCGGCCGACGACACGGCGACCGGCCCCGCGCCTCGTTCCCTGGCCCGGGCGGCCAGCCACGACGACACCCAGATGGCGCAGAGAATGAGCCCGGGCAGCAGCACGGGTAGCAGCCTGCGGCTGGCCCACGGCTGGTCCGGCACGGTGCTCGGCCGCCACAGCACGCTGACCGCCGCCCAGCCGATGACCAGCAGCGGCAGCGCCCACACGCGTGCCGCGGCGTCCGGGTCCCGCCAGGTGAGCAGCGCGCGCAGGCAGCGGCGGGCGAGCAGCGCGACACCGGCGGTGCCGAGCAGCACGGCCGGCGCCCCGATGTACCAGATGACCCAGTACAGGCTGTGCTCCGAGTACAGCCGCGTCGGGTCAGCAGGCAGGTGCAGCAGCCGCTGCAACGCGGCCACGTAGGCGATGGTGCCCCGGCTCGCGCTGCCCCGGACGGTCTGCACAAACGGGCGGGCCGCGAAACCGATCGCCGCCGCCACGCAGAGCACTCCGGCCGCCTCAGGCAGCCAGCGCAGTGGCCGCCGGGCCAGCAGGCGCCGCACCGGCCGCCGGGCCGCGCCGTACCAGGCCACCGCGATCCCCGCGGCCACGACCACAGCGGTCCCGAGAACGATCAGCCCGAGGTTCCGCAGCGAGGGCGAAAGAGCCCGCAGGTAGCTGGGGGTGAGCAGGTAACCGGTGGCGAGGCCGCCGCCAACTCCGATCAACAACCCGCTACCCAACGGAACCGTCTGTGATCTCTGCCCGGCGATCAGCACGCCGATGAACAGTACGGCCGGCACCACCACGCTGAGCCCGCCGATCAGCACCAGCGAAACCAGGCCGAGCGCGAACCCGCCGACGCAGGCCGCCGCACTCGCCGATGTGAACCATCCGGGCCGGGGAGCCAGCCAGCCAGGCCGTGGCGCCAGCCAGCCGAACCACCGGGCCAGCCACTCGGGCCAGCCGTCCAGCCTCCGCCCGGCGGCCCGGTGCCGGGCTCGGTCCACCGCGGAGCCACTGACCAGCGAGTCGATGACCAGGCAGAGGCCGCCGAAGATCAGCACCTGAACCAACGGCTCGCCGAACGCGGACCTGCTGGCGTACTGCTCGGGCAACGTAAGGGCGAGCACGAGGGCGGCCGCCGGGGCCCACTGCGGGCCGGCCAGGCGGCCCGCGAGGCCGCCGAAGGTAAGCACCGCGAACGCCCCGAGGATCGGGCTGACCAGCGCTGCGCCGGTGAGGCCGTGCAACCAGAACCCGGCGGCCAGGATGACCGGCAGGCCCGCCATGAATTGCGGTTCGAGCGCCGCGGACTGCGCGGAGAAGCCCGCGCTAGAGAAGGTCAGCCCCGGATGCGGGCCACCGAACGCGGCGAGCGATTGCGGTATGGGCAGCGAACCGTGCTGCGCAATCCAGTAGCCGAACTGCAGCAGTGCCCCGGGATCGCGCAGCACGATGATCTGCGGCGAGTTCAGCAGGATCTGCCAGGCGGCGAATCCGGCCGCTACCGCGAGCGTGCCGCCCAGGCCCCACCAGGCGGGCCAGGCCCGGACCGGGCCACGCTCCGCGACGCCGGCCTGGTCAGCTTGCCCCGTCTTCTCCGCCGCCCCGGCAGCCTGCTCGGGCTCTCCGACAATGCGCTCCATGTCCCCGGTATTGACCATGTCCCCGGTATTGACCACGTCCGCGGCGTTCACCACGTCCGCGGCGTTCACCACGTCCGCGGCGTTCACCACGTCCGCGGCGCTCACCACGTCCGCGGCGCTCACCCCATCCCCGGCGCTCACCCCATCCCCGGCGCTCACCCCATCCCCGGCGCTCACCCCATCCCCGGCGCTCACCGTTTCCCTGGCGTTGGCCCCGATCCCGCTGTCCCCGGCGGTCCCGGCGGCCCGGAGTGCCGCCGCCGACCGGACCGGGCCCGGCCAGCGGGCCGGCACGTCCCGGAGGGTGGCGATCATCAGGACCGCGGCCAATGGCACGGCGATCAGGACCATCGGAACCGGCAGGAAGCGTCCGGCCAGCAGCAGCGGAATCCCGGGCAGCAGCCAGCCGATCACCACCAGCAGCGGGAAGACCGTGAGCCGCGCGAAACTCTGGCCCGCGAGCAGCGAGGTGGACCGCCTGACGACAGGAGGCGCAGGCCGAGGGCTAATCTCCTCGGCTGACTTGCTCTTCTCGGCGGCCTTGCCGACGAGGCGGACTCCCAAGCGCACGGTCCCCACTGTAGAGGGGACGGCGCTGCAATCTGTGTAAGGTCTGTGACCGATTCATCCTATTGACACCACATGACATAGCCTCGCGTTGAACAATGGGGGAACGCACCGCCCTACGTTCGACGAACCATGCGCCGAGGAGCGATGAGCCGCTACAACGATCTTGATGAAACTGGCGGCCGCCTGTCATCGTGGGAACAGGACGCTGACCAGGCAACCGATGGCCAGCGCAGGCGTGGGGCGCGCCGCCAGGACACGAGCAGGCGGGCCATCCCCCAGCCGGACCCGGGCTGGGGCCCGGCCGACCCGGCGCGCCGCCGCCGCGGGCGCAAGGGCATGGTCCTGGGCGCAGCCGCCATCCTGGCCACCGTCGCGGTGGTCAGCACGTCCCTGGTGGCTTACGCCAGGTACCGGGGCGTGCTCGGCAGCATCAAGCACATCGCGGTGAGCTCCGCTGAGCTCGGCCAGCACCGGCCGCCGTACACGGCGGCACTGAACATCCTGGTCATCGGCTCGGACAGCCGGGCCGGAACGGGCGGCCAGTACGGCCATGACGTCACCGGCGCGCGCTCAGACACGATGATGCTGCTGCACATCGCGCCCGGCCACCAGCGCGCCGAGATCACCAGCTTCCCGCGGGACTCGATGGTGTCGATCTTTGCCTGCCAGCCGGACACCAAGGACGGCTTTCCCGGCCAGCAGGCGGACCCCGGCGGCGTGGAGCGGCTCAACGCGACCTTCGCCAATGGCGGCCCGGTCTGCCTGTGGACGACGCTGGAGCAGCTCACGCACATCCGCATCCAGCATTTCGTCGAGGTCAATTTCTCCGGGTTCCAGGCCATCGTGGACGACGTCGGCGGCGTGCCGGTCTGCCTGCCGTACGCGATCAACAACCAGCAGTCCCACCTGGACCTGTCAGCGGGCCTGCACACCGTCACCGGGACGCAGGCGCTGGCCTTCGTCCGGGCCCGCGAGAACGTCGGCCAGGGTTCTGACCTGCAGCGGATCCAGCGGCAGCAGTTCTTCATGGACGCCGTGCTGCAGAAACTCAAGAAGACCAACCTGCTCAGCGACCCGACCAGGATCCTGCACGTCGTCTCGGACGTCGCGAAGTCACTGACCACCGACTCAGGCCTGGCCCCGGCGACCATGCTGAAGATCGCGGACAGCATGAAGTCCCTCAACTCCGGCGCGGTGGAATTCCTCTCGGTGCCGGTGGTGGCGTACCCGCCTGACCCCCAGGCCGAGGTCCAGTGGGCGCAGCCCGGGTCAGACCAGCTCTTCCAGGCCATCGCGAGCGACAAGACCCTGCCCAAGCCGGTCAAGAAGGCGACCACGAAGGCATCGCCGACACCGACGGTCAGCCCGTCCAAGGTCCAGGTCGAAGTGCTCAACGGGTCAGGCGCCCAGGGCGTGGCGAACACCGCGTCCACCAGCCTCAGCAACGCGGGCTTCACGGTGACCGGCACCGGCGACATCCCAGGCTTCGGCTACACCAACACCGTCATCCAGTACAGCGCGGCCAGTGACCTGCCCGCGGTGAACACGCTCAAGGCCCAGATCGGCAACGCCCAGGTCAAGCAGAACACGACGCTGAACCCGGGGACGCTCGAACTGATCCTGGGGTCGAACTTCAACGGCGTGGCCACCCCGCAGGCATCGGCCAGCGCGTCACCCTCGGCCAGCAACCTGACCCAGACCTATGGTGGCATCACCGGCAGCACGAACATCTGCAAGGACGCTGCGGCTTTCGCCCCCTGACGGCACCGTGCGATGGGGGCCCGGGCCGCCCTGCTCCTGACAACATGGGTGCCAGGATGAAAATTTTCACGGACTGGCACACCTGGGACGAGGCGGAACCCGGCCTGCGGGCGCGACTGCCTGCCGCCACGGTGGCCCAACTGCACCGGGCCGTGCTGTTCGCCGCGGCCTACCACGGCGAACAGCGCCGCCCGACCGGGACGCCGTACCTGGAGCACCTGCTCGAAGCGCTTGAGGTGCTGGTCCGCGGCGCCGGCCTGACCGATCCTGAGGTGCTCAGCGCGGCCGTGCTGCACGATGTCGTCGAGGACACAGCGTGCACCCCGGCTGATATCGCGGCCGCGTTCGGCGACCAGGTCGCCGGGTTCGTGGGCTGGGTGACCATCCCGCGGGCGGCCGCGGGCGAGGACAAGGCCGCGGTCAAGGAGGCCTACCTGAGCCGGCTGCGGCAGGCACCCCGCGGCGCCATCCTGGTCAAGCTCGCCGACCGGGCCAGCAACGTGCAGACCCTGCGCAACCTGCCGCCGGCCAAGCAACGTTCCTACTACGCGCAGACGCTGCGGTACATCGTCCCGCTCGCGGCCACGGAGCCCTGGTTCGCCGGCTGGTACGCGGACTGGCAGCGCGACTTCGCCGACCTGGGTGAGCCCGTGAGCTAACTGACCCCGCCGGTGAGGGCAGGGGCGCCGCGTTCTCGGTCCGCTTCCTCGTCCTGGCTCGTCTCGCCGAGCCGTGACACCTCCAGCCACGCCCACAGGCCCAGCGGGTACATGAAGTAGCCGAACCTGGTCGCCGGGGCCAGCGTGAACATCAGGGCCAGCCCGATGATGAGCCGCCAGGTGGCGGCCGGGACGGTGCGCGGCGGGTGCACGACCAGCGAGACGACGACACCCAAGCCGACCAGCGCCAGCGCCGCGACCGCGATCAGGCGGCCGGTGTGCCCGGTGTCGGCGAGCAGATGCCCCGGCAGTGGGCTGACCGCCTGCGACTTGATGGTGGCCAGGCCGAGCGGGAACAGGATCGTGTTCTCCATCAGGGTGCGCGGCCAGATCGCGGCCACCGGCCCGATGAGGGCGGCCGCCGCGACGGCGGCGGCGAGCACGAACCGGGCCACCGCCCGGCCGCCGTCCCGCACCGCGAGCATCGTCCCGGCCACCACGAGCGCGGGCCACGCGGTGGCCTTGGTGGCGGCGGCGAGCCCAAGCACGATGCCCGCCACGACCGCACGCGGCCGGTGCCACAGCACGGCGAAACCCAGGCAGAGCAACGCGAGCACCGGCACGTCGGTGCCGCCGACCGTCAGCGAGAAGGCGATCACCGGCGTGGCGGTGACCAGGGCGGTCCAGCGCAGCACATCCCGCGCGCCGGCCAGGGCCAGGGCCGCCCCGAACGCGGCGATGAAGACCAGGCAGAACCAGACCCTGGGGTCGGTGAGCAGGCCGGGACCGAGCAGCGCCCGCGGCAGCCCGAACAGGGCCATCACCGGCAGGTAGGGGTTGTACATGTTGGGGTCATGCGAGGCGGCCAGCACCTTGGGCGCCTCATAGGGCGAGCCGTGCTGGACGAGCAGCCGCGCGCCGCGGGCGATGACGCCCACTTCCGGCTGCCACTTGCCCGCGAGGGCCAGCACGGACAGCGGCGCGACGAGCGCGCCGCCGAAGCTGAGCACGAGGGCCAGGTCCACTCCCCGCGACTTCCAGGCCAGCACCGCGACGGCCGCGAGCAGATAGGCCGCGGACCCGAACAGGCCCCACAGCCGGTGCGGCGCATAAGTGCTGAAGTGGCCTAGGCCGCCGGCGAAGAGGGCGCTCGCGGCGAATGTGGCCGCCAGCAACGGCCGCGGAATCGTGGTCGGCGAGTACCAC
>Ga0265338_10004920_pt1 | contig 17759 bp, 16 predicted proteins | sample 42126metaG_FD_193579 | JGI IMG/M metagenome (GOLD analysis project Ga0265338, IMG submission 193579) | Rhizosphere microbial communities from Carex aquatilis grown in University of Washington, Seatle, WA, United States - 4-21-26 metaG | ecosystem: Host-associated > Plants > Roots > Rhizosphere... | reverse complement strand
CCGCGCCGGCTGGGCCAAGTGACCGGCGCCGGTTCGCACTTCAGCGCTGGCCCAGTGATCGTCGCTGCCACCTGTGTCGCGCAATGTAGCCGACGTGATCAGGGCGCCATGGGCCGGCGCCAGCACGGCAGCGGCCAGCGGCTGGGTGGGATCGATCCAGTGTCGCTCCAGCCCCACATCGGAATCGCGCCCGTCCTCGCGCACGATCTCGAACCAGTCCACGAACTCGTCCGGCACTTCGCCATGCGCCAAAGTCTCCAGCATCTGGATCCAGGCGGGCAGGATGGCCTTGGCGCGGCGGTCCAGGCCCCGCGCCGCCGCGTCCAGCCGGGCGCGGGTGTAAGGCTCCAGATTGGCGCTTTTGTCGTCCATCTTCTTGCGCAGCAGGCGCGCGAGCCGCGAAAGCGGTTCAGCGATGCGCTTGAGGCCGCGCGCCAAGGATTCCACCGCCGTCAGCAAGCCCTGGCTCAAGGGCTGGGGCTCGGCCTCCAGGGAATAGAAAGCCTCGTCCTGGCTGCGCGCCCGCACATGGGCATAGGCCGCGGCCAGAAATACTTCGCCTGGCCCGCGCGGATTGGTGCCCAATCTCTGCGTCCAGCCTTCGCCGGCCAGCGCCGAGGACGCCTGCACCGCTTCCTCCATCGCGCCTTGTGCGGCCTCATCGTCGGCGATCAGGTCCTTCAGCCGCTCTTCCAGCCCGCGCATGCGGCTGCGGGCGCGGCCTTCGGGTCCGCGTATCCAGCGGCGCAGCTCGGCCATCTCGCGGCCGGACAGGCTGGCGGCGAAGCCGCTATCGGCGGCGTCGAACAGGTGATGGCCTTCGTCGAAGACATAACGCAGGCGCCTTCCTTCTTCCTTTTCCGTCGGTGTGTCGGTGGTCTCGTCCTCGCCCAGCCAGTCGGCACTAGCCTGCGCAATGACGAGTGCATGATTGGCCACCACGATGCTGGCATGACGGGCGCGGCGGATGGCGCGCTCGATGAAGCAGATGCGGTAGTGCGGACAGGCGGCATAGATGCATTCGCCGCGCCGGTCGGTGACGGTGGAGAGCGGCATATAAGCCGCCAGAAAGGCGGGAAAGCCGACGCCCGACAGATCGCCGTCGGTGTGGGAGGAAATCCAGCGCGCGATCAACGCCAGCGCCACCGTGCGCTGGCCTGGCGCCAGCGCGGTGCGTTTGGCGGCTTCCTCGAAGTTGAGCAGGCAGAGATAGTTTTCCCGGCCCTTGCGCACCACCGCCTTTTCGGCGCGCTCGACCGGATCGGGCCAGAGATGGGCGATTTCCTGCACCAGCTGGCGCTGCAGATTGCGGGTGTAGGTGGAGATCCAGAGGCCGGGCCCGTTCTTCTCGGCCCAGAGACTGGCGGGCGCCAGATAGCCCAGGGTCTTGCCGGTGCCCGTGCCGGCCTCGACCAGGGCCACTTTCGGCGCGCCCGCTTGTTCGCGCGGGCCGAAAGCATAGGTGGCGGCGTCGACATAGGCGCCTTGTTCGGGCCGCATCACGCCGACCAGCGCTTGCAGCCGCGCGCGGGCTTCGGCGGGTTCGACGGTCTGCGATCCCGGCTGGCCCACCGGCGCTTCGTCTTCCCATGGGATCAGGCCGCGCCAGGCTTCCAGTCCGGCGATGGGCGAGCCGTGCGGCGCTTCTCCCACGATCTCCTTCAGCAGCGGCGCCCAGCGCCAGCCGGTGCGTTCCAGGGTGCCGACCAGCGGTGCGAGGGCTTCGCGCACGGCCCCAGGCCAGCCGGCCACTTCCGCCAGCAGAGCGCGGGCAATCTTGGGCAAAGCGGCCGCGGACTCTTCCGGCGTGTGCGGCAGAGAAAGGCCCAGAGCACGGGCGAGGCCCAGCGCGCTGGGCACAAAAGGCATGCCGGGCCGCACGAAGGCAAAAAGCTCCAGCACATCGAACAGCATGACGGGCGCGCGCGTGCCGAGCCTCCCTGCGACAAAGGCGGCGTGGGCGACCAGGACATCGCCGCCTTCGAACAGCGCGCGTGCGTCGCGCATATCGACGCGTTCGCTCTCATTGCCGACGCGACGATAGATCGCCGCGCCGGGTGGCGCGGGAACCAAAGCAATCAGATTGTCGAGAGCGGCAGACATGGGCGCGGGATAATGATGCCCATAGCGTCAACTTCCAAGTCGCAAGTCTTTCTATGGAGTATCCAGATATCTCGAGCGAGGCAGGCTTAGCTTTTCTTATGAGCGAAGCGAATTAGAAAAGCTTGCCCTAGGCGAGCGTTAGCGAGCATGTTCCGCCGAGCGACCAGCAGTGTCCGACAGCTCCCTTCCCCCTCGCGGCGAAGCCGCTGGAGGGGGAAGGTGTCGCAGCGAGGTGTTTTGCGACTTCGCAAACCCGAGCTGCGACGGATGGGGGTAAATTAAATTACGCCACCTCTGGATAGAGATGCACAAGCGCGTTTCGTGCTCTTACATGCTCGCCGACAACCATCTGCGCAGCGTTACGCAGGTCATGACGGTTCTGGCCCTCGCGCGCCGCCTTGGCGAAATGCCGCGCCGCCCGGGTGACGGCGGTCAGCCCCAGCCCGCCGGCCGCGCCGACAATATCCTGTGCCAGCCGTCCGGCTTCGTCCCATTGCTCGCGGGCGCAGGCGTCCGACAGTCCGTTGGTCAACTGCTCGGCCGTGACGATGTAGCATTGCAGGATTTCCACCAGGGCCTTCACGCCCACTGACCGTTCCAGGCCGGAGAAAGTCTCCGCATCGATGGCGGCCGGCAGTTCGATCTCGTCTGGCTCCTCTGTTTCCGGGGCGCGCGCCGGCCGGATCGCATTCAGCGCGCGATAAAGCTGGTTCGGCTCCACGGGCCAGCGCAGCGCCATATCGGTGGCGGATGGCATGCGGTCGCCCCGCATCATCACCGCCACCAGCGGCGCTCTCACGCCCGGCGCCGCCGCCAGCATGTCGGAGTCGTCGGCGTTGGCAATGATGGCGTCGAAACGGTCCTTGCCGGCGCACTCCACCGCTTCGGCCATGGTGTCGGCGCGGGTGAGGCGGTTGCCGAACGGCTCCAGCAGGCGCACCAGCGCCTCGGTCAACTCGCTGGGGCGCAGAAAAAGCAGCAGGGAAAGGCCGGATGGTGCCGCGTGATGGCTCTCCGGTTCACGCAGCACAGCCAGCGGCATGGAGCCGGAAACCGGCAGCGTGAAAAAGAACTGTGCCCCTTCGCCCAGCCTACTGGAATAACCGATGCGGCCGCCGGCCTGCTCCACCAGCCGCTTGGCCACAGCCAGGCCTAAGCCGGCTCCCTGCTCCTTGCGGGCATAGGAATCGTCCCCCAGGGAAAAAGCATGAAACAGATTGTCCGCCAACTCGGGCGCCACGCCAATGCCGGTGTCGGTGACGCAGAAGCGCACCGTGCGGCCGTCTTCGGTGACCTCCAGGCGAATATCCACCACGCCGCGCTCGGTGAATTTCAGCGCGTTGTCAGTCAGCTTGAGCAATATCTGGCGCACTTTGCGCGGATCGGCCGCCACCCGCGGCAGGCCCTGCGCCCCGGTCAAGGTCAACTGGAGCCGCTTCTCCCAGGCCCGCGGCTGCAACACGCGCACCACGGCGCGGGCGGCCTGCAAGGGATCGCAGTCCTCCTCCTCCAGCTGGCCGTCATCGTCGCGGGTGAGCGCAATCACATCGTCAATCAGGGTCTGAAGACCGCGGCCGGCCTGCAGCATCACCTTCACATGATCGCCCTGCTGGCGGGTCAGTTCCGACCGCTCCAAGAGCTGCGCCATGCCGAGCAGGGCGTTCAAGGGGGTGCGCAATTCATGGGAGATGTTGGCGATGAAGGCGGACTTGGCCAGTGCGCTGGCCTCGGCCACGTCGCGCGCAACCAGCGCATCGCCTTTCTCGCGCCGCAGGCGCCCCACCAGCTGGGCATTCTCGTTGCGCAGATGGACGCTCTCATCCAACAGGCGCGCCATGCCCTGGCAATAGCTCGCCAGCACCGCGGCAAACAGCACCATCAGCAGCGCCGTGCAATCAGCGTAAATCCCGCCCTGATGCACTAGAAGCACGACCAGCGGCCCCAGCGCGAAAATGGTATGGATCAGATAGGCCGGACGATGGGCAGAGCGGGCGATGAATTCGGTCGCCGTCATCCCCAGAAAGGCCAGGGATAGATAGGCCTGGGCCGCAAAACTGTCCGGCACGAACCAGAACAGCGACGCCACGCCCCAGGTGGCGCCGGAAATGGCCGAGACGAAGGTATAGCGCCGCGCCCAGAAATGCGGATCGCTGCGGGGGTCGGTGGGATCACTGGGACGCTTGCGATAGGCCGCGGTGAGCTGCTCGGCGGCGATCACCACCGTGATCTGCAGCAAGAGCGGCATCAGCGGCAGCACCGAGGGTGCGTGACCGGCAATCAGAGTGGCCGGCACACAGAGCACGGCAAAGGGCAGCGAGAGGTAATGGCGGCCCAGCGTGTAAAGGATATCGATGCGGCCGGCGAAGATCGCGGCCGCGTCTTTTTCCGGTCGCGAAAGGGCGTCGGACATTGCGGAATTTCCCCGCAAAGCCTAGCTTTCGCGCCCTTTCGAAACGCTTAAACCTGTCTTTAAGGAAAAATGAACTCAGGCGTAAAAGTGGAAGTCGAACAAGCGCTTGCCGCCAAGGCTTGGCCTTTCGAAGAGGCCCGCAAGCTGCTGGCCCGCATCGAGGCGCGCGGACGCGCCGGCCAGACGGTGAAGGGCGTGTTGTTCGAGACCGGTTATGGCCCTTCCGGCCTGCCGCACATCGGGACCTTCGGCGAGGTGGCGCGCACCAGCTGGGTGCGGCACGCCTTCGAGACCATGTCGGACATTCCCACCCATCTCATTGCCTTTTCCGACGATATGGATGGCCTCAGGAAAGTGCCTGACAATCTGCCCCAGCCCGAGATGCTGGCGGCCAATCTGGGCAAGCCTCTGACTGCGATTCCCGATCCCTTCGGCACCCATGAAAGCTTCGGCCATCACATGAATGCGCGGCTGCGCGCCTTCCTGGATCGCTTCGGCTTCCGATATGAGTTTTATTCCTCCACCGCCACCTACAAGTCCGGCCGTTTCGATGAAGCGCTGCTGCGCATCCTGGCCAACTACGACAAGGTGATGGATGTGATGCTGCCGACCCTGGGGCAGGAGCGGCAGCAGACCTATTCGCCATTTCTTCCCGTCAGCCCCCGCTCCGGCAAGGTGCTGCTGGCCAAGGTGGTGAGCCGCGATGTCGCAAAGGGCACCATCACCTATATCGAGGAAGACGGCAGCGAAGAGACCGTGCCGGTGACGGGCGGGCACTGCAAGCTGCAATGGAAGCCCGACATGGGCATGCGCTGGGCGGCGCTGGGCGTGGATTATGAGATGTACGGCAAGGACCATCTCGCGCAGGCGCCGCTCTACAGCGCCATCTGCAAAATCGCCGGCGGTGCTCCGCCGGAGCAGTATATGTACGAGATGTTCCTGGACGCGGAAGGCCAGAAGATCTCCAAGTCCAAGGGCAATGGCATCAGCCTGGATGACTGGCTGCGCTATGGCTCGCCCGAGAGCCTGGCGCTGTTCATGTTTCAGAAGCCGCGCACGGCCAAGCGGCTCTATTTCGACGTGATCCCCAAGGCGGTGGACGAGTATATCGCCCATCTGGAGTCCTATCATGCGCCGGAAACCACCGATGCGCAGCGGCTGGAAAATCCGGTCTGGCATATCCATGGCGGCAAGGTGCCGGCCGAGCGTTATCCGGTCAGCTTCGCGCTGCTGCTGAACCTGGTATCGGCCTCCAACGCGCATAACCGCGATGTGTTGTGGGGCTTCATCCGTGCCTATTCGCCGGAGCCGGTATCGCCCGAGCTCAATCCGGGCCTGGACAAGCTGGCGACCTTCGCGCTGCGCTACTACGAGGACTTCGTGAAGCCCAGCAAGGTCTTCCGTGCGCCGGACGAGAAGGAGCGCGCGGCACTGGAAGACTTGGCCGCACAGCTTGAAAAGCTTGGCGATGAAAAGGATGGCGCGGTGGTGCAGAACGTCATCTATGAGGTGGGCAAGGCGCACGGCTTCGAACCGTTGCGGGCCTGGTTCGGGGCGCTGTACGAAGTGCTGCTGGGCCAGACGCAGGGCCCTCGCTTCGGGTCCTTCGCCGCCTTGTTCGGCACCGCCAATACCGCCGCCATGATCCGGTCGGCCTTGAATGGCGAGTTCGTGAAATGAAAGCGGCCGTGCTGGCGCTGCTGGTGCTGGCGCCGGTTTCCGCGGCAGCGGCCACCGCAGATGAGGTTTACGCGATCTACGCCCGCGGCGACTATGAGCAAGCCGTTCGCGCCGGCGAAGCGTCGAACAGCGCCGCTGGGATGGCGACCGCCGCCCGCGCCGTGCTGGCGGACGATGTGCTGCGCGATTCTCCCTGCATGCCGTGCCTGCAGCGGGCGGAAAGCCTGGCGCGCCAGGCCGTGGCGCTCGATCCGCATCATGCCTTCGGCCAAGTGTGGCTGGCGGTGGCGCTGGGTTATCAGGCCCGCATCACCGGCGCGGTCAAGGCGCGCATGGCCAATACCCCCGCCCAGTCGAAAACGGCGTTGGATCAGGCGGTGCACGATGATCCCGGGAACGCCTTCGCGGTCTCGGCGCTGGGCGGTTGGCATGTCGAGGTCGTGCGCGGCGGGGGCAGTTTCCTGGCGGGACTGGCCTATGGCGCGAGCGAAAAGGAAGCCCTGGCGCTGTTCGACCGCGCCGTGAAACTGGCGCCGGACAATGTCGCGGTGCATTACCAGATCGGCCTGTCGCTGGCGGGCTTTGATTTCAGGAAATACCAGACCCGCATCGGCGCCGAATTCAAGGCCGCGGCCGCCAGCCCGCCCCGTACCGCCTATGAAAAGAAAATCCGGGAACGGGCCGGCGAGCTTTTATCGCTGATGGATTCGCGCGATGCTTTCGACACGCGGGTGCGCAAGTATCAGGGCTTTCCGGATTAGGAGGTAACAGTGCGGAAGATCGCGCCTGTCCTTGCTTGCCTCCTGTTGGCGGGCTGTTGGCAATCCAACGGTTCACTGTTTTCTGACGTGAAGCCGGTCCAACCCTTCCATGCCGGAAAAGTCGTGTCTTCCAACCCCGGAAAGCCGGGAGAGATGAGCCACGCCGTTTTGACAAGCGCGAAGGATGGCAGCTATCGCCTGACCAGCGTCGATAAGGACGATGCGGGCGATGCCGTGGTGCTGCGCTTCATCGTTTTGCCGGGATTGCCAAAGGACGTCTTCGTCTTCGAAGCAGTGTCGGATGACAAATGCCGGCCCGGCAATAGCTGCCATCCGATGACAGCGCAATCGGAACGCGATTATGGCCTGGCGCGCCGGACGAAAGACGGCGCCGAGATCATGAACCCGGATTGCGAAAAGTCCGACCCCGTCGCGAAATTGCCCGGCGTCAAAGCCGGCGATTACAGTATCTGCAGTTTCACGAACCATGCGTCTCTCGAAACGGCACTGCGGGGCCTCGCCAGGCAACCCTGGAAAACAAGCGTCGTCTATACCTACGAATAGCCGCTTACTGGCTGGCCCAGACAATCCGATGCACGAAGGCGATCTCGCTCAGCGCGAAATGGCGCTCCTCGAATGCCGGATTGAAGCTCTTCAGCTCGATGCGCTGGGCGGTCATGCGGGCAAGCTGCTTGGCCATCACTTCTCCCGCCAGGGTCTTGACCACGACCCGGTCGCCACGCCTGAGCGAACCGGACGGCGAAACCAGGACGCGGTCGCCATCACGATAAACCGGCAGCATGGAATCGCCGGTGATCTCGAGCGCGTAGCATTGAGGATCGGCGATTTCGGGAAAGGCGATCTGTTCCCAGCCCTGACCCGATGGAAAACCGGCATCGTCGAAATAACCGCTGGTACCAGCCTGGGCCAGACCGATCAGCGGCACCATCCGGGTTTTCGGGGCGTCGTCGGTGATGAGCACGACCAGCTCTTCCAGGCTGGAGCCGGTGGCGGCGAGCACCTTGGACAGGCTTTCGGTGGAGGGCCAGCGCAGCTTGCTGCCATCGCCGCCGCGCTTGCTCTTGTTGAAGGTGGTGGGATCCAGGCCTGCCTGCTTGGCCAGGCCTGAAGGCGACATGCCGTGCCGGGCGGCAAGCGCATCGATGGCGCGCCAGATCTGGCTGTGACTCAGCATAGGAATCAAACCGTCCTTTGCGGTTAATATTCCTATATTAAAGCCAGGCTTTAAGCCCGTCCATAGGAGCCGTAACAGTAGGCCCATGTCCTTTTTCGATTCCGCTGCCGGGCTGCTCCGGGCCCTGCCTGCCGAGCGCGCCCATAACCTGACCCTCAAGCTCGTGCGGGCGGCGGACCCTTTTCTGCCTATGCCGGCGCCGGACGATCCGCGCCTGGCCGTATCGGCTTTCGGGCTGGCTTTTCCCAATCCGGTGGGGTTGGCGGCGGGCTTCGACAAGAATGCCCAGGTGCCCGATGCGATGGCGAAGTTCGGCTTCGGCTTTGTGGAATGCGGCACAGTTACGCCCAGGCCTCAGGCCGGCAATCCGCAGCCGCGTCTGTTCCGTTTGACGGAAGATGCAGCGGTGATCAACCGCATGGGCTTCAACAATGGCGGCGTGGACGTCGTGATCAAGAACTTCGCCACCCGAGGCAACCGCGGCATTGTCGGCATCAATATCGGCGCTAACAAGGACAGCGCTGATCGGATCGCAGACTACGCGAAGGCTTTCGATATGCTGGGGGCGCTGGCGGAATATGTGACAGTCAATGTCTCCTCGCCAAACACACCGGGCCTGCGCGGCTTACAGAACCGTGAAGAGCTGACGCGCCTGCTAGGCCAGTTGACGGAAATCCGGGCGCACAAGCCGGTCACCATTCCCATCCTGCTCAAGATCGCGCCTGATCTGGATCCGCACGCGCTGGATGAGATCGCCGATGTGGTGCGGACAAGCGGCATCGAGGGCCTGATCGTCTCCAACACCACCATTGCCCGGCCGCCCCTCAAATCTCCGCATGCACAGGAAACAGGCGGTCTTTCGGGCGCGCCTCTGCTGGCGCCTTCCACCGAAGTGTTGCGCGCCATGCGCCGGCGTCTGGGTAAATCCGTGATCCTGGTGGGCGTGGGCGGCATCGCCAACGGCGCCGATGCCTATGAAAAGATCCGCGCCGGCGCCAGCCTGGTGCAGCTCTACACCGCGCTGGTTTACCAAGGCCCAGGCCTGGTTGCGCGCATCAAGCAGGAGTTGCTTGCCTGCCTTGAACGCGATGGTTACGCCAATGTGACGGCGGCGGTGGGGTCTGGCGCAGAGTAAGGACCAACGGCTAAGCTTTCCCCAATGGAAGCCAAGGCCAATCGGCGTGAGCAGACCAAGGCGCAGAACCGCGAAACCATTCTGGCGGCGGCGCGCCAGGTTTTCGCCGAACTGGGTTTTGCCGCCGCCACGGTGCGCGACATCATCCGTGCAACGCCGCTGGCTTCGGGCACCTTCTACAATTATTTCAAGTCCAAGGAAGAAGTGTACCAGGCGCTGCGCGACGAGCAGGCGCTGCGCCTCAGACCCCGGCTGCGCGAGGCGCGCCTGGCCGCGACAACGGCGCAGGAATTCTTCCAGGCAAGCTTTGCCGCCTTCTTCTCGTTCGTTGCCGAAAATGGACGGCCGCAGGGCCAGCCCGATCCTTTCCGTATGGATTCCCCGGAAGTCCTGGCCGGCTTTGCCGAGCTCAAGGAAGATATCGCGGCTGCCATGGCGCGCGGCCTGATCCCCGAGTCTGACAGCGGCGCGCTGGCCGCGGCGGTGGCGGGCGTCGCCTTCGAACTGGGCGGGCGCATCAAGGCCGGCGCCGATGTGGAAGAGATGACCGGATTTGCCACCGCGCTGTTTCTGGGCGGCGTGCCGGCCTTGGCCAGCAGCTAAAGCTTTTCAGACACCGACCGTGTCGTGGAATCGGGTTAGGTCCACCACCCGCCTGCCATTCGGTGTCGCCGAAATCACATCCACGAACCGGCGATTCCAGACGATTTCGTCCGCCCAATAGGCGTGCCGGGCATAAATGCGATCGGCCACGATCTCGTCCAGGCCGTTCAGCATCACCACGATCTCCATGTCGCGGTCCAGCATGTCCTGCGGGCTGAGGCCATAAAGCGGACTGTCCTGGTCGATCGGATGCATCACCGTCCAGGACAGGGCGAACAGCGCCGTGTTTGAGCGCAGCAGCTTCAATTCCTGGAAGCGGCGCATGGTGACGCCTTCGATGGTGGTGTGCTGGCGCGCCAGGGTGACGATGATGCCAGCGTCCAGGATGGCTTCGCCGCGCTGATTAGCGGCGCGGAACATCAGGGTCGGCACGCCGTCGAACGGCGCCACCACCGCCACATTGGAAAAGACCACCCGGGCGAAGGGGCGCGAAAAGCGGGCAAAGATGATGCCGGTGAAGAGGGCAATGGTCAGGATGCCGCTGAAGCTTTCCACCGTCACCAACAGGTTGGTGTAAAGCGTCTTGGGCGCCATCACGCCATAGCCCAGGGTCCCCAGGGTCTGGACGCTGAAAAAGAAGGCGTCGGCGAAACTGCCGGGCCGGGCATTGGCGATGCCGCCCCGGTCCAGCACATACAGAAAGGCGAAAGCCAGATTGACGGCGATGAAGGCGCCGGCCAGCTCCACGAAGAACCACGGCCAGGAGACGGTGAGCACCTGGTGGTAAAAATCCATGAAGCGGCCATGGTCCTGGCCTTTCACGATGGCCATGCGCTGGCCGCGCGGCAGCCGGGCCAGGCTGCGCATCTGCGGCGGCAAGTGCCGCCGGGACGAAGGTGCGGGCGACCTCTCGCTCACGTCTTGGCCGCCGCTTTCAGATATTCGGCCCAGATACGGTCTTTCTCCGCGCCCAGCTTGTGCAGATAGGTCCAGCTATAGAGGCCGCTGTCATGGCCGTCGTCAAAGCCGATACGGACGGCATAGTTGCCCACCGGCTCCAGGCCGTTGATCTTCACATCCTGTTTGCCCGTGACGATGGTCTTGGGTCCCGCCCCATGGCCGCGCACTTCGGCGCTGGGCGATTCCACTCTCAGATATTCGGCGGCAAGCTCGAAGCGCGCGCCATTGTCGAAGGCCACCGTCAGCCGGTCATGCGCCGGATTGAGGCGCAGCTCGGTGGGCCAAGGCGCGTTGCTGCTATCGGCGGCCATCGCGCTCTTCATCCGATAGCGGACGGGCCTCGTCTGGCAGCATCACCGGCACGCCGCCGCGAATGGGATAGGCAAGACCCGCAGCCCGGGAGACCAGCTCCTGCCGTTCGCGGTCATAATGGAGCCGGGTCTTGGTCAGGGGGCAGACCAGGATCTCCAGCAGCTTGGGGTCGGTTTCCATGGGCTCCTCACCCTTCGACAGGCTCAGGGTGAGGAGGAATGTAAGTCCTCATGCTGAGCTTGTCGAAGCATGAGGACTAATTGACTGAGGTGGACCCGGAACCGCCGCCCATCTCCAGCAGCGCCAGCAAGGTGGTGGCGCGGTCCTGGAAGTTCTGGGCCTCCAGCAGGGCCTGTTTCTCCGCCGGATCGAAGGGGCACATCATGGCCAGGGCGTTGATCAGCGCCTCGGCCGGGGCTGTCATCACGCTTTTCCAGTCCGCCTGCATGTCGCGGCTGTTGAGATAGGATTTGAGCGCCGCCAGCAGGCGCTCGCGCGGCACTTCCTCATCCGGCGGCTGGGCCAGATCGCCGGCGAAGGGCGCGAAGTCGCAGAGGCCGGCCCGCCAGGCAGTTCTGCCCTCCATCTCGCCGGTGAGGCGGAAGCGGCAAAGGCCCTGCAAGGTGATCAGGTAGCGATTGTCCTCGGTCTCGCGGAAGCCCACCAGCTTGCCGGCGCAGCCCACGGCAGAGAGGCGCGGCTTGATCACCGTTTCCTCGTTCTCGACGGGCTGGATCATGCCGATCAGCCGGTCGCCCTGCAGGGCATAGTCCACCATCTCCAGATAGCGCGGCTCGAAGACATTCAGTGGAAGCTGGCCGCGCGGCAGCAGCACCGCGCCGCTCAGGGGGAAAAGCGGCAGCGAGTGCGGCAGGTCGGAAAAGGCGTGGTAGTAGCGCGGCATCAGGAGAACAGGATGCCGGACAGCCTGCGCCGCGCGTCCAGGGTGCGGGGATCGGCGGGGCCCATGGCCTCGAACAGGGTCACCAGCTGCTTGCGGGCCGCTTCTTCGTTCCATTTGCGGTCCCGGCGCACCAGATCCAGCAGCTCGACGATGGCGCCGTCGCGATCGCCGCCCGCATCCAGCGCCATGGCCAGGTCGTAGCGGGCCTGGTGATCCTTGGGGTCGGCTTCCAGCTTGCTGCGCAATTCGGCCAGCTTTCCGGTTTCCGGCGGCGGCGTGGCTTTCAGCGTCAGCTCCGCCTCCACTGCCCGGATGGCTTCATCCTGCTCGCCGCCCGGCCGCACCATCTGCAAGGTGGCGCGGGCCCGGTCCAGGTCGCCGCTTTTGAGATAGGCACGAGCCAGGCCCGCCACCGCCGCGGGGTGCCCCGGCTCGTCCTGCAGCACATGGCCATAGGCCTGGGCGGCCATGGCGATGTCGCCGGCTTCCAAGGCGTCGGCCGCCACCGCCAGCACCTCGGCGGTGTGTTCGGTGCCGCCATGGGCATGCTCATGGTCATGGCCGTGCTCGCCGCCGGCCAGCGCCGCGACAAAGGCTTTGATCTGGCTTTCGGGAATGGCGCCCATGAAGCCGTCCACTGGCTGGCCATTCCTGAAGGCATAGACGGTAGGGATAGACTGGATGCGGAGCTGCTGGGCGATCTCCGGATTCTCGTCGATGTTGATCTTCACCATCTTCACCGCGCCGCCAGCGGCGTTAACGGCGGCCTCCAGCTGCGGCCCCAGGGTCTTGCAGGGGCCGCACCAGGGCGCCCAGAAGTCCACAATCACCGGCGTGGCGCGGCTGGCGTCCAGCACGTCGGCGGCGAAGGTGGCGAGCCCGGAATCCTTCACATGCGGGCTGGCGCCGCTGGCGCCCTGCGCGGGCTCTGAGGTGACGGGGCGTCCGCCGGGGCCGATCAATGCCATGAGGAGATATTCCGGAGTTTCTTGGCCGGAATGTGGTCACTCGGACCGAAAAAGGAAAGAGCGGGCGAGCCTCCTTTGCCACAACCAGAGGAGGGGTGTGACACCCAGTTCCATGACCAGCGGCAGGACGACCGGAAGACCCCATGCCGACAGCCTCAGGGCTAGCGTCAGCCGGGCCAGGCCGCCCAGTGCGACGATGGCCGTCAACAGACTGAAACTGCGGCCCTGCTGTTCAATCCGGGGAATCAAGGACCAGAAAGCCAGGCCGATGCCGAGCAGCAGGCCGCTGAGATACGCCCCGTAGGTGTCGGTGCCCAACCCGACAAAGTTCGGATGCCATACGCCAACGGCGCCTGCTGCCACCGGCACGATTGCAGCGGTCGCGACCGCTGCCTGCAGCGCCCGGCGGCCCCTCAAGGCACCAGCTTTGCGATCCAATTTGGAAGAGCGAAGGCCGCGGCGTGGATGGCCGGGTTGTAATAGTCGGTCTTCAGCTTCGCCTTCTTATAAGCCGCCGTTGCGCGTCTGATACCGGCCGGCGTTCCCAGTGGCTTGCCGCCCTTGGTAGCCCAGGAAAGCGCCATGAAGCCGCCGATATAGGTGGGCACCACGCTCAGATAGAGACCGGAACGGGGGAAGAAGCGGTTCAGCTCCTCCAGCGCCTCGGTGATCTCCCATGGCTGATAGAAGGGCACGCCGGTCTGGAAGGTGGCGTAGCCGCCCTTTTTCAGCGCGCCCTTCACCCGGTCATAGAAGGTTTCGCCGAACAGCGCCTTGCCGGGGCCGACCGGATCGGGCCGGTCGGCGATGATCAGGTCGAAGCGGTTCTTGCTGGATTTGCGGCCCAGATATTCGAAAGCATCGGCCACCTCGATGACCATGCGCCTGTCGCGAAAGGCCTTGGCGTTGATATCGCCGAACAGTTCCCGGCAGAGCTCGATAACCCGGCCGTCAATGTCAACCAAAACGACCTCTTTGACGTGTCTATGCTTGAGGGCCTCGTCGGCGATCGAAAGGTCGCCGCCGCCCACGATCATGACGCGCTCCACCTTGCCATGCTCCAGCATCGGCAGATGGGTGAGCATGTCGGCATAGGCGGACTCGTCACGGCTGGTGATCTGGACGATGTCGTCCAGGGTCATTACGCGTCCGTTTGCGACCGTGTCGAAGATGCGGATGTGCTGAAACTGGCTTTTCTCGTCCGCCAGCACCTTGGTGATCTCCATGGACTGGGCGTAGCCCTTGTGCAGGCGCTCCACCTGGAGCTCATCGGAGGTCTTGTGGGCCTTGCTCTTGGTCGGCTGGGGCTGCGGACGGGCCATAACGTTTCCTTAAACAATGTGACAGGGTCAGCGCCGTATAGGACTGCTTAACGGCGCTGTCTACCGTGGCGCTGCGCTCATCTAAGGCCCATTTCATCGGCCTTTGCGGCGTGCGTGACGGCGCGCAATCTTGGCGCTGGAGCGCGCGCGAGACGGCGCTCGCGGTGCCTCGCCAGCAACGCAGGAGCAAAAAATTCCGCCGCCGGGGAAATTTTCTCTTGCATCACGGGGCAGTTAGCCCTATTTCGCAATTGACCCGGCGAGAAAAAAAGCCGGACGAAGCGGCGTAGGGCTGACCCCCTCCGTCGCTTTTCTCTTTAAGGCGCGTCCGGAAGTCCGCAAGGCCAAGGCGTTTGGTGTCAACTCTAAGACGGGTAGGTGCTTAAATGGCTCGACTCAATTTGGTGGCGGCGAATAAAATCCCGCAAAAAGAAATTAAGCCCCGCGTCGCCAAAGCGCCGCGGCCGATCGTTGTGACCCCTTCGAATGACGACCAGAAGGATCACTTCATCACCAAAAATGGCCTGTCCTATGCGGGCAGTCACGTGATCATCGACCTTTGGGAAGCCAAGGGTCTGGATGACCGGGAAAAGATCGAAACCGCACTGATCGACGCAGTGAATGAAGCGGGCGCCACGCTCCTGCACATCCATCTGCACAAGTTCGAGGATGGCGGCGGCATCTCCGGCGTGGCGGTGCTGGCGGAAAGCCACATTTCCGTCCACACCTGGCCGGAAAAGGGCTTCGCGGCCTTCGACGTCTTCATGTGCGGCAATGCCGAGCCCCGCAAGGCGTTGGATGTGTTCAAGCGCGTCTTCGAGCCGGGCCGGGTCGTGGTCGGCGAACACAAGCGCGGGGTTGTATAAAACTCGTTTAAAGAATCAAAGGGCCGGAGCGTTGCTCCGGCCCTTTTTCTTTGTGCGGCCTTTATATTTTTGAACCCCCTCCGGCCGCGACTATCACGCAGTCGCTTCGCTCCTGCGCCCGTCGCGGCCACCTCCCCCTTTTGGTGCGCTCCGCGCAAAAGGGGGAGGCGGGGCATGGCCCAAGCGGATGGTCGCCCGGCGCGAAACAGGCTCGCTAACGCTCGCCTAGGGCAAGCTTTTCTAATTCGCTTCGCTCATAAGAAAAGCTAAGCCTGCCGGGCTCGAGTTTATCCAGAAGGAAGGGCGATCAAGGGGTGATCGTTACGGTAACTTTGCGGGATTTGTCCCCGGGAGGACCATATTGCCGCGTCACTTCCGCGCCCCGCATGAAATCCGTCGTCTTAAGAACTGGCATTACAACCTCGAACAGCCTGTCGGCGCTTGGTCCATACATGTAGAGGAAGCCATCGCTGCCATCTGTCGCTATTTCATTGCCGTCATATTTTCCAGCTTTGGAATCTTTGATTGCGGTTTCGAGCTTATATTCCACTGCGAAGAGACGGTGCAAATCAGTTGACCCATAGCGAAAGTGAACGATCACAGCTTATTCGGCAGCGGACGCCCGGTTCAGTGGCGCAAGCGCACAAAACAGAGCAACAGCGAAAATCGTTACGGCCAGTTTCGCCAGTTTGCTGATCATTGAACTCCACTCTTTATCTCCGTCCAGGCGGAAACGATCTTTTCCTTGTTGGGCAGGGGGCGCTGGAAGATGCCGGTTTTCAGGAAGCTGTCCAGGTCACGCGTGACACCCAGATTCTGAAACACTGAATCCGGCACCTTGGCCAGCGCCTGGGTGTTGGCCGGGCCGTTGCCGATATGGGCGATAGTGTAGACCGCCGCTTCATCCGATAGCGAGGAATCGATCAGCGCCAGCGCCTTGGCCTCATTGGACGGGTTCTTGTGCATCACCAGGCCACAGACATAGGTGAACATGCCGCCCGGCGGCTCCAGATAGGCCACCGGCTTGTTCTCGCGGTGAAGCGCCGCAAAAGTTTCCCGCCAGCTCATCGCCGCCACCAGTTCGCCCGAGGCCAGTCCCTGCGCAAGGGCGGTGTCGTCTGACGAGACAAAGCGCAGATGCGGCATCAGCTCTTTCAGTTTGGCCTGCACCTTCTGCCAGCCGGCCTCGTCCATGCTGTAGGCGTCCACGCCGATCATGTGGGCAATGAAGGGTACGGTGTCGTCCACCCCGTCCAGCACCGAGACGCGGCCCTTGTATTTGGGGTCGAACAGGATATCCCAGCTCTGGGACTTGGCATATTCCGGCGCCAGATCGGTGCGGATGGTCAGCGAGGTGTTGCCCCAATAGTGCGGCACAAACCACACCTTGCCGGGACCGGCGGAAATGCCGGGCAGGTTGCGCAACACCGGCGAGATCTTGTCCCAGTTCTTCAGCCTGGAGACATCGATCGGCTGTAGCAGCCCGGCCTCTTTCCAGCGCGGCAGGCTATAGTAACAGGGACCCATCACGTCCGGCTTGAAGCCGGCCTGCATCTTTGTGAAGGCCTCGTCCTCGTCGGCGAAAATGGTGATGGCGGGTTTTTCGTGGAAGGTCTTCTCATAGTCCGCCAGGAAAGGCGGATCCATGAAGTCCTGCCACTGGAACAGGGTCACCGGCCCGCTGGCGGCGGGCCCCCGCATCAGAAACCAGCCGCCGCCGATGATCAGCACCAGCGCGGCCAGGCCGCCGACAAGCCAACCGGTTTTCATGTCCAGCCCTCGCAAAACGAGCGCTAGGTTAGACGCGCCGAAGCATGTCTAACAAGCTGGTTGCTCCTCACCCTTCGACAAGCTCAGGGTGAGGAGGTTTCAGGCAATCCTCATGCTGAGCTTGTCGAAGCATGAGGAGCTTGCTCGGGAGACCAATTCTCAGAGCGCGTTCTGCATCCAGCTCGGCTGGGGCGGTGCGCCCATGCCCAGGGTCAGGTTCAGGCCCGCGCTCAACTGACTGCCGCGCTCGCCCTGGATGTAGGAAACCGCCGACTGGCGGATGCCCAGCGCCAGATCCATACCGGGTTCCGGCATGTAGTGCAGGTCGATCCCGGCCAACAGGCCATTGCTGGCATAACGGTCCACCACCCAGCCGGCATAACCGGCAAACCAGAAGCCTTCGCCCAAGAAGCCGGAGAGATTGAGCGCCACCGCATGGTTCTCCATGTCGCGGATGCCCAGCGGCACGAACGGCGTCGGCACGGTGCCGGTGCTGAGATCGTTGTTGGTGACATATTCGCCATGGCCATCATAGGAGATGCCGGCGAGCAGCCCGTTCCAGACCGGCATGTCCCAGCGCAGGCTTGCATCCCAGCCGGCGGTGCGGGCGACATCAGCATCGCCATGCACGCCATAGCGGGTGTAGTGGCCCGCCAGGCTTCCCCACACACCCGGCAGCAGCATCTGGGTATAGCCGACGGTGGCGTTGTCGGTGTCGCTGCGGAAGTTCACCGCAGTCGGCGTGTCGACATAGGGCTGGTGATAGTTGA
>Ga0265338_10004919_pt1 | contig 17766 bp, 16 predicted proteins | sample 42126metaG_FD_193579 | JGI IMG/M metagenome (GOLD analysis project Ga0265338, IMG submission 193579) | Rhizosphere microbial communities from Carex aquatilis grown in University of Washington, Seatle, WA, United States - 4-21-26 metaG | ecosystem: Host-associated > Plants > Roots > Rhizosphere... | reverse complement strand
GCCTGGGTCAGCGCGTCGCGATAGGCCTCCGCCGTGATGCCGAACCCGTTCGGCACTTCGATGCCCTTGGGCTTCATCGCACAGTACAATTCGCCCAGCGACGCCGTCTTGCCGCCGACGAGCGGAACGTCCTTCATGCCGATTTCGCCGAACCAGCGGATATAGTGCGGAACCAGCATCGGCGCGTCAGCCATGATGCTTTGCGATGGCGTTGCGGCTCGCGCCGCCCGATGCCATGGATGTTGGATTCATAACGCCACCCTTCCGAGACATCGGAAGAATTGCGTAAGCCGCGAAATCCTCTTTGATCCATCGCAACTCAGGCGCTGCCCACGCGCGAGTCAGACTAGGTATTTCCCCTTAGACGCGACGGAACTCGAGGCTGGCGTTCGCCGCGCCGAGGAACGCGGTGTCTTCGCTCAGGATCAGGCGCGTGGGAATGGTCTTCACATAGCCCGACATGCGGCCCTTGGCCTCGAACCGCTGGCGGAACGCGCTGGCCCCAAGCACGGCCTCGATTTTCTGCGCGATGCCGCCCGCGATGAACACCCCGCCGCGCGCCCCATGGCAGAGCGCGAAGTCGCCGGCGACCGTGCCGTAGATGGCGCAGAACATGTCCATGGCCTCGCGGCCGTCGCTTTCCCGCCGCGCGGTGATCTCCGCGGCGCTGAGTTCCTCGACCTTGCGTCCGTCGATCTCGGCAAGGGCGGCATAGAGGTTCTCGAGGCCCGGCCCCGACAGCACGCGCTCAATGGAGACATGGTCGAAGCGGCGCGCCAGAACGCCCAGCACCGCGGTCTCGCGCGCGGTGCTCGGCGCGAAGCCGGCATGGCCGCCCTCGGTCGCGACGGGAACTGCGCGGCCATGGAAGCGCGCCAGGCAGGCTGCGCCGAATCCGGTGCCGGCGCCAATCACCGAGATCGGCTCGCCATCGAGCCCGGGCAGGTCGGGGCCGATGGTATGGAAGCTCTCGGGGGGCAAGGCGCCGACCGCGAAAGCGAGCGTCGCGAAGTCGTTGATCAGCAAGGCATCGGCAAAGCCGAAACCGCGCAGATCGTCCTCCGAGAACGCCCAATGCCGGTTGGTCAGGACGACGCGCCGAGCCGTTACCGGTCCTGCGACTGCAACCGCCGCCGCGCGCGGCAGCGAAGCCAGTCCCGCGCGATCGAGATAGGCGCGCAGCGAACTCGTAAAATCCGGAAAATCGGTGTCGAGGTCGATGCGATCGCCGATCCGCCAGGGCGTTGCCCCCGTGTCGACGACGGCGAAGCGCGCATGGGTGCCGCCGACATCTCCGACCAGAACGCGTGCATCCTCGCTCATGGTTTGATCGTGCCGCCATCGATGCTGACGAAGGTGCTCGCCTTCACGTCCGTGGCCGAAGTGCGCAGGCTGACTTCATAAGGACCGGTCGGAATGCGCCACACATGCACCTGCGCGTCATAGCGCGCCAGCAGCCTCGGCTCCGCCTCGATGTTCACGGTCTGGGTCTCGCCCGGCTTGAGCTCGATCTTGCTCCAGCCAACCAGGCGCGCGGTCTGACCGGGCGGCGTGACGTAGAGTTGCACGACCTGGAATCCATCGCGCGTTCCGGTGTTGGTGACGTTGACCGTCGCGGTCACATTGCCGCCCCCCAGCGCCGTGAAGTTCGTGAGGTTGAACGTCGTGTATGAAAGCCCGAAGCCGAACGGGAACAGCGGTGTCAGCTTGTGCGAATCGAACCAGCGATAGCCGACATCGGAGCCTTCCGTGTAGTTGACGTACCAATAGCCGGCCGGCGGCTCTGCCAGTTTCGGCCGCGGCAGCTGCGCCTCGCTGGCGGGGAACGTGACCGGCAGCCGTCCCGACGGATCGATCTCGCCGAACAAGATGCGCGCCAACGCCGTCGCGCCGCCGCTTCCCGCGTACCAGGTCTCCAGCACCGCCGGCACCTTGTCCAGCCAGGGCATGACGACCGGCCCGCCCGTCTCGAGCACCACGATGATGTGCGGGTTGGCGGCGGCGATCGCCGCGATGAGGGCGTCCTGTGCGCCGGGCAGCGAGAGGTTCGGAACGTCGGCGCCTTCCGTCATCCATTGCTGGACGAAGACGATCGCGACGTCCGAGGTTGCGGCCAGTGTCGCGGCGGCCTTCTGATCGACGCCGTCGGCGTAGCGGACCTGCGCCTGCGGTGCCATCGCGGTGATCGCCGCCAGCGGCGACGGTGGATCGAAAATCTCGCGGCTCAGCGGCATGACCTTGGCCCCATTGGGCAGCACGATTACCGGCCCGCCGACCATGAGCTGCTTGTCCGGATCGAAGCCGACGGGAAGCACCTGGGAAGACCCGCCGCCCGACAGCATGCCCAGATCGGAATGCCCCCCGATCACTGCGATGCTGTGCGCCGTCTTGGCCAGCGGCAGGACGGCCCCGGCATTCTTGAGCAGCACGATGCCCTGTTCGGCGCTGCGCTGGGCGACGTCGGCATGGGTGGCGGGCGGCGTCACGGGCTGCGCCAGATCGTCGATCAACCCGTTCGCGAACATCGTGCGCAGGATGCGGTGGACCATGTCGTGCAGCCGCGCGGGCAAAACGATGCCGGCCGCCACCGCCTGCTTCAACGGATCGCCGAAGAACTCCTGGGCGTCGAAGCCCGACGCGGATTCCTGATCGAGTCCGCCATTTGCGGCGGCGATCGTCGAATGCACCGCGCCCCAATCCGACAACACCCAGCCTGGATAGCTCCAATCGCCTTTCAACACCTTGTTCAGAAGGAAGTCGTTCTCGCAGGCATAGATCGTGTTGAACTTGTTGTAGGAGCACATCACCGCGCCGGGGCTGCCGCGCTCGATCGCGATCTCGAAGGCCAGCAGGTCGGATTCGCGCGCCGACGCCTCGTCGATATTGGAGGTGATCAGCGTGCGCCCGGTCTCCTGGTCGTTCAGCGCATAGTGCTTGATGGTGGAGATCACATGCCTGCTCTGGATGCCGCGGATCTCCGCGCCTGCGATCGTGCCCGCGAGCAGCGGGTCCTCGCCGCCATATTCGAAGATGCGGCCGTTGCGCGGCTCGCGCGCCAGGTTGATGCCGCCATCCAGCATCACGTTGAAGCCACGGTCGCGCGCCTCCTGCCCGATGCCCGCGCCGCCGTCGAACGCGGCCTGCGCATTCCACGTCGCTGCGTTGGACAGGCCGGAGGGATAGGCCGTCGCCGTGTCGCCGGGCCTGAGCCAGAAATTGTTGGCGATGCCGACGCCCGCATCGCTTTCCTTCAGCGCCGGAATGCCCAGCCGCGGAATCCCCGGTACATAGCCCGCCGTGCCCGGCAGCAGCGGCTGGTATTCCTTCGGCGTCGGCTTGATCCAGGACTGCCGGTTGTTCGCGCCGAAATAACCCTTCACCAGCAGCAATTCCTCGTCCTGCGTCATCTGCGCCTGCACCAGGTCGGCGCGCGCATCGGGTGAGAGCGTGGCGTCCATCCAGGGCTGCGGCGGGCTCTGCTGCGCCGCGGCCTGTCCGGCCAGCGCCATCGCGCCCAATGCGATCAGCGTCAACGCCCGAAAATCCATGCACGTTCCCCCGACAGGTCTTTGCCGCATTCTAGCCGGTCGCGGCCGCGCCCGTCTTGCGTGTTGACGCCGGTCAACGCTGGCCGCGCGAAAGACCATAGGATCATTCCGACAATTTCGAGACCGGCATGGTCAAAGTCGTCACCTTTACGCCCAATCCGGCGGTCGATATCGCGACCTCCGTCGCGGAGCTTGTGCCGTCGCACAAGCTGCGTTGCGGCCCGGTTCGGCGCGATCCCGGCGGCGGCGGCATCAATGTCGCGCGCGTCGTCCAGCGCCTGGGCGGGGAAGCGGTCGCGGTCTATGCCAGTGGCGGCGGCACGGGCAGCGAACTCCAGGCTCTGCTCGATCGCGAAGGGATCCGCCATCAGCCCGTGACCGTCGCGGCGCATACCCGCGAGAGCTTCAACATCACCGAGGGATCGAGCGCGCGGCAATTCCGCTTCGTCCTTCCGGGCGAGCCGCTGACCGAGGCCGAATGCAGCGCCTGCATCGCCGCCGCGGCCTTGCTGCTCGCCAACGGGGACTACTTCGTGGCCAGCGGAAGCTTGCCGCCCGGCGCTCCCGACGACACCTATGCCCGCGCCGTCGGCGCCGCCAAGAAGGCCGGAGCGATCGCGGTTGTCGACACACAGGGTGCTCCGCTGAACCTCGCTCTCCAAGAAGGCGTCGGCATTCTCAAGGCTAGCGCGCGCGAATTGGCCGGCTATCTCGGAACGATGCCGCAGGACGTGGCCGGCTGGCGTGAGGCGCTGGTCGAATTGACCCATTCGGGAAAGGCATCAACCGTCATTGTGACACTGGGCGAAGGCGGCGCACTTCTCGTCGGCGCGAGAGGCGCCTGGCATGCCGCGGTGCCGCGCGTCGAAGGCTCGACCACGGTTGGCGCCGGCGACAGCTTTCTCGGTGGCTTGCTGGTCAAGCTCGCGGCCGGTGCGCGCGAAGATGCCGCGCTGCGCTATGCCGCCGCCGCAGGGACCGCTGCGCTGCTCACATCGGGCACCGGGCTTTGCATGCCGGCCGAAGTCGAGCGGCTGAGCGCAAAGGTGGAACTCACCGCGCTCTGAGTTCGCTTCCTCTTTTTGACAGGCACCAAACCATGCGCGCCATGATCCTCGACAAAGCCCATTTACCGCTGCGCCTGGCGCAAGATGCGATACCCCGCGAGCCCGGCCCCGGCGAAGTTCTGATCCGGGTCAGCGCCTGCGGCGTCTGCCGCACCGATCTGCATGTCGTCGATGGCGAACTGACCGCGCCCAAGCCGCATGTCGTTCCCGGTCACGAGATTGTCGGCATCGTCGAACGACTCGGCCGCGACGTCGCGCATCTGGCGGCGGGAGACCGGGTCGGTGTCCCCTGGCTCGGCTGGACCTGTGGCGAATGCCAGTATTGCCGCAGCGGGCGCGAAAACCTGTGCGACCGCGCGCGCTTCACCGGCTACACGATCGATGGCGGCTATGCCGAGTTCGCGACAGCCGATGCGCGCTTCTGCTTCAAGCTGCCGGACATCTATTCCGACATCGAAGCGGCGCCGCTGCTCTGCGCCGGCCTGATCGGCTATCGCGCGTTGCGGATGGCCGGCGACGCCAAGCGCCTCGGCTTCTACGGCTTCGGCGCCGCGGCCCATATCGCGGTGCAGGTGGCGCGCCATCGGGGCCAGGAGGTCTACGCCTTCACCAAGCCCGGCGATGCGGCCGGCCAGGCCTTCGCGCGGTCGCTCGGCGCTGTGTGGGCCGGCGGTTCCGACAGCGCGCCGCCCAAGCTGCTCGACGCGGCGCTTCTGTTCGCGCCCGTCGGCGCGCTGGTGCCGGCGGCGCTGGCCGCCACGGCCAAGGGCGGAGTCGTCGTCTGCGCCGGCATCCATATGAGCGACATTCCGTCTTTTGGCTACGATTTGCTGTGGGGCGAACGCGTCGTGCGCTCGGTGGCCAATCTCACGCGGCGCGACGGCGAGGAATTCCTCGCCATCGCCGCGCGGACGAAGATCCACACGACGGTGCAGCCCTTCGCGCTGGAAGATGCCAACGAGGCGCTGACGCGTCTGCGCGACGGCCGGATCGAAGGCGCCGCGGTTCTCGTGCCCTGAGACGCCGCTAAATCTGCGGCGTCATGCGGTCCTTGGTCTCGAAGAATTTACGCGCGAAGGCGATCACCTCCGGCTCCGTCGGCTGGTCCATCGCTTCGACGCCCAGGATGCGCTTGGCGAGATCGGGCACGTGATCGCGCGCGTAATGCGCGAAGGCCGTCCGTGCCGGACCATGGCCGACGATCAGCACCTCGTGATTGGGCTTCAGCGCCGCGACGATCGCATCGAAGTATTTCTTGTCCTCATGCTCATGGCCCGAACCCATGGAACCGGACTTGTGATGGATGTTCCCGCCGCGGTCTTCGGCGCGGACACGATGCTTCTCGATGCCGCTCGTGCCGAATTCCAAAATCCGGGCCTCGGCGTGATCGATCCAGACGACGGCGTGAAAATGATGGGTCATGGTCTCTTTCCTTTTTGTGAAGATCGTCGCGACAGACTCCGTAGTCATTGACCTGGGTCAGACAGCAGTTCTCGCGTTCTCATAGTCTATCCTCGGCTTGGGGCGTTGTCGTTGATCGGTTTTGTGGGCATTCATGCGTATCCGCAGCAAAGTGCTTAAATTTGCCCCTATTTTCATTGTGGCGGCATTTGTGTTGGCATCGCTGTCACCTTGCGACGCGGCGTCACAATCGGCGCCACTCGAATCCACTTTGCAATCGGCATCCGGCATAGCTCCATCGCAGATAGACTCTGTGCGAAAATTCTATGCCGCGCGGCAGAACGTGCCGGCTTGGTACGACACAAGTGGCCTGAACGCCGACGGCCGGGCGGCCTTGGCCGTGTTGTCCAGAGCGTCCGAGGACGCTCTGGATCCGGCGCGCTACGAGCTCGAAAATCTCTCGCGGCCCTTCGCAACGAACGACGCGGCGGCGCTCGCCTATCGCGATCTCACGTTCACGGAGTCGGTGCTGCGCTATGCATCGGACATGCTGGATGGCCAGCCTGCCTTGAAGCATATCGACTCCGACATCGACCTGCCCTTGAGCGGTTACGACTTGGCGAGTGGTGCCGCGGCCGCGCTGGCCTCGCACAAGATTTCGGAATTCCTTTGGGGACTGGAACCGCAGGTCCCGCAATACGCGCCGCTCAAGGCGGCGCTGGCGCAGTACCGGTCTGTGGCTGCCAAGGGCGGTTGGCCCAATTTCGCCGCGCGCAAAGCCTTCGCCGCGGCCAGCGCGACTCCGCAAACCCTTGCCGAGCTCCAGGCGCGTCTTGCCTATGAGGACCTGGCGGTGGCCGGTCCGATGCCGGCCTCGGCCGAGGAAATGGACGCTGCCGTCCGGCGCTTTCAGGCACGCAATGGTCTTGACGCCGAGGGCCGGGTCGGGCCCGGCACGATCGCCCAGCTCAACGTCACGGCATCCGAACGCGCGGCAGAGATCGCCGCGAATATGGAGCGGTTGCGCTGGCTGCCGCATCAGTTCGAAAATGCCTATGTCCAGGTCAACGTCCCCGACGCGAGCCTCGCGGTGATCGAAAACGGCGCGGCGGTCCTCACCTCGCGCGTGATCGCCGGGCGGCCGCACGACCGCACGCCGATCTTTCGCGCCGAGATCACCGGCATCGTCGCCAATCCACCCTGGATCGTTCCCGCGGTGATCGCCCGGCGCGAGATCGCTCCCAAGGCGGCCGCCAACCCGGACTATCTCGCGCGCAACCACATTGTGCTCGAGAATGGCCAATACCGGCAGATCCCCGGCGACGACAACGCACTCGGCTATCTGAAGCTGAACGTGTCCGACCGCTTCTCGGTCTATCTGCACGACACGCCGGCGCGTTCTCTGTTCGCGCGGCCTTACCGCTTCCTCAGCCATGGCTGCATTCGCGTGCAGCAGATCAAACCGCTCGCCTCTTATGCGCTCAACGGCGACACCGCCTCGGGTATCGACCGCCTCGAAGCCGCCATTGCGACGACACAAACGACGCATCTGGAGATCAAGGCGCCGATTCCGCTTTATGTCGTCTATCTCACGGCCTTCCCGTCGTCCGACGGCCTGCAATTCCGGCCGGACATTTATGGACGCGACAAGCGGCTGATTGCCGCGATGTTCGGCGCGACGTCCTATACTCAAGCATTCCCGGGCGTAAAGGGTTGCACTCACAAGGCCTGAACGTGTTTACAGCGCCCGCCGCATCGGGCTAGCGTGACCTTCTCCAAACTGGGGCTGTCCATGACGCGAAGCAATTCGCGCCGGCAAATTTTAGGCTGTTTGGGGGGGATAGTAGCGGCAGGACTTGCGGAGCCGGCGACGGCAAGCCTGATCGCACCAGAGTCGATGCTGGCGGCGCCTCGTGCGCTGACCTTCGACAATCTCCACACCGGCGAGAAGGCCAGTGTGGAATATTGGGCGCAGGGCAAATATCTGCCCGATGCCCTGCATGAGGTGAACTTCATCCTGCGCGACTATCGCAACGGGGAGGTGCATCAGATCGAGCCGAAGCTGCTCGATCTGCTGCATCAGCTTCATGTGAAGCTGGAGAGCAGCCGGCCCTTCGAGATAATCTCCGGCTATCGTTCGCCGCAGACCAACGCCATGCTGCGCGCGAGCGGGCACGGCGCGGCGTCGAAGAGCTATCACATGAAGGGCATGGCGATCGACATCCGCCTGGGCGACAAGGATCTCAAGGACGTCCACCAAACGGCGCTGCTGATGCGGGCCGGCGGCGTGGGCTATTATCCGGAGTCCAACTTCGTGCATGTCGACGTCGGACCGATCCGGCGCTGGTAGGCCGATTCACGGCGCGGCGAGCTTGCCGTCGACGACCTTCAGCGTGCGGTCGGCCAGGGCAGCGAAGGCAGGATCGTGCGTCACCGCGACGACCGCGCGGCCGTCCGTATGCGCCAGGTTCTTCAGGATCTGCTGCACCACGCCGCTCGATTTCGTGTCGAGATTGCCGGTAGGCTCGTCGGCCAGGATGATCTTGGGATCGTTCGCGAGCGCGCGCGCGATCGCCACGCGCTGGCTCTGGCCGCCCGACATCTGATGCGGATATTTCCGCGCCTGCTCGCCCAGGCCGAGATCGGCGAGCAGCTTCTGCGCCCGCACCTCGATCTGCGATTGCGTCAGCCGGCCCAGCCTCTGCATGGGCAGCATCACATTCTCCCGCGCGGTGAATTCCGGCAGGAGGAAATGCGACTGGAACACGAAGCCAAGATGCGCCAGCCGGATATCGGCCAGTTCGTCGTCCCCATAGCCGCCCGTGTCGATACCGTCGAGCCAGACGCGGCCCGCGCTCGGCCGGTCCAGCAGGCCGAGCAGATAGAGCAGCGAGGATTTGCCGGAGCCCGACGGACCGGTGATGGCCACGAACTCGCCGGACCGGACGTCGAGTGAGATGTCGTCGACCAGCGTCACCGGCACGTCGCCGGTCAGGCGGCGCGTCATATGCTCGATGCGCAGGACCACCGTCATCAGGCCGCGCCGCGGATGATGTCGACCGGCTGGACATGCGCCGCCTTGCGTGCGGGCAGCAGCGCGGCCAGCGTCGCCGATACGAGCGCGAAGGCCGCCGCGATGACGAACTGATACCAGCTCCAATCCAGCGGCAGGCTGATCGGATCGCTGCTTCCCGGGACGTGGAATTTGAAACTCTCCAGGATCAGCATCATCGCGATACCGAGCGGCAGGCCCGTCGCGCAGCCGATCAGGCCGAGCACCATGCCCTGCGTCACGAAGATCCACTCGATGTCGACGGCGTGGAAGCCCATCGATTTCAGGATGGCGATGTCGCGCTGCTTCTCCATGACCACGGTGGAGATGATGTTGTAGATGCCGAAGGCCGCGACGACCAGGACGGCGCTGACCACCGAATACATGATGATGTTGCGGATCATCAGCGTGCTCATGATGTCCTCGGACGCTTCCTGCCAGGACACCGCCTTGTAGCCGATATGCGCCTCGATCCGTGCCGCCATGTCGCGCGCCGCATAGGGATCGGCGAGCTTGACGATGATGCTGTTGATGCGGTTTGGGCGTCCGAGCAGCGACTGCACGCGCTTCAGCGCGACAAAGGCCTCGCTCTGGTCGTAGCTCGCGCGGCCGGTGTGGAACACGCCCAGGATCTTGAAGGTATGAATCTGCCCGGTCGAGGCGGCGATCGTGATGTTCTCGCCGACATGGAGCGAAAGCACCCGCATCAATTCGCTGCCGACGATGATCCCGTCGGGATTGGCGATGAGGTCGGTAATCGCGCCGTCCGTCATGTAGCTCTGGATCGTCGATACGGTGGCCAGCTCCGCCGGAAGCACGCCGTTCAGCGAGATGGCCACGTCCTTGCCCGCGAAGCTCACCACCGCTTCGCCGGCGAGCGCCGGCGAGGCCTTGAGGTTCGGAATGGCGCGCAGATAGTCGAGGATGTTCGCGAAGCCTCGGATGCCGCGCGTCTCGGTCTCCGGCTTTACGCTGCGGATTTCGACTGCGCCGCCCTGATAGGCCGTCTCCACCGGCTGGCGGTGCGGATTGCGGTATTCGTCGGTGATGGAGATGTGCGGCGTGTTGTCGACAAGCCGATGGATGAAATCGGCTTCCGAGCCGAGCATCATCGTGGAGATCGCCAGGAAGAAGGCGACGCCCAGCACGACGCCCATCAGCGAGACCACGCTCTGACGCTTGCGCGCCAGCAAATGCTTGACCGCGATGGAGATCAGCAGCGTGTTCATGGCCCGGCCGGCCGCGCGCGCTGGCCATCGGTAAAGGAGGGATCGGGATTGATCGCGATGCGGTCGGCTGCCGAAAGCCCGCCGGCGATTTCGATTGCGTCCTTCCCCACGATCCCCAAGGTCACGGCACGCCGGTGCAGATGGCCAGCGGCCAGCACCCACACCGCTCCGTCCGACACCGCTGTCGCCGGCACGAGCAGTGCGCGCGGCTTCTTGCGCGTGATGATGTTGGTCTCCGCCGTCATGCCGACCTGCAGCGGCACCCTGCCGACGAAGGTCACCCGCACGCGATAGCTGCGCTGCACCGAATCGCCCTTCGGCGTCACTTCGCGCACACGGCCGTGAAAGGTCTGTCCGGGAAAGGCGTCGGCGCGAATCAGGACCTCCTGGCCGACCGCGACCAGCGCGATGTCTTCTTCGTCCACCTGCGCGCTGATGCGCAGCGGCGACAGGCAGGACAGCCAGAACAGCGGCTGGTTCACCGGCAGGAACTGGCCGACTTCGCCGTCGCGCTGGATGATGCGCCCGTCGGTCGGAGCGATGAGCGTCATATAGGCGATCTGGGCCCGCGCCGCTCCCGTCACCGCGCGCGCGGCATCGTAATTCGCCTTGGCCTGGTCGAAGGTCTGCCGTGCGACCACCCCGCCCTTCACCAGCGCCGCGTAGCGCAGATATTGCCGGCGGGCGAATTCCTCCTGCGCGGCGAGCTGCGCGACCGTGTTCTTGAGATCGTCGCTTTCCAGCCGCGCCAGAACCTGGCCTGCCTTGACGATGTCTCCTTCGTCTACGGCCAGCGACACGATCCGCGCGCCGAGCCGGGGCGCGATCGGCATCATGATCACGGGTTCCACCGTGCCCGTGGCGTACACCGCCTGCACGGCGGGTCCGTAATGGGGATTTGCCACCTCTACGGTCGGCGGCTGTGTGTACCAAAGCGCGCCGGCGGCAAGCGCGGCCAGCAACAACACCACTCCCAAGCCGAGCCGCCAATGTCTGCGCACGAATTCACCTCACGGAAGCCTGAGGTTAGCCGCCGGACACCGGTATCCTCACTGATCGGTATCAACGCCTTGCCGCGGAACAATACGGGCGAGACTGCGGTAGTCCCGCGCGGAGACAGTCGGAAGTCTACAATTTTTGTACGGTTCGTGACTGATACTTCACCAAATTGTCGCTTCGTGGGAACGATTATTGGTGCTGCTGCACGGGATCGAGTCTATACTCTTTTGCCAGGCGCTGGGCTTCAATCATGCCGGACTACACCATCCGTTATCTACGCTCCGACGGCGCGGTCTCGATGTATTATCGGCCGAGTTGCTTCAGCGATTCCGATGCCGCGCGGCAGGCGGCAAGCCAGATGCGTCCCGAGTTTGCGCAGGCAGAAGTGTGGCGGGACCTCGATTGTTTTGCGATCCTGACCGCGCGCGTTCCGGCCGGTCGCAATGCGCCGGCAAATTGTCCACCCAAGGCCGCCTGAGGCTATCGCGTCAGCGGATTTCCACGGGCTCCAGCTTCGGCGATAGCACATGGATCGCGGCCAGCGCCAGTAGATAGACGCTCCCCGCCACGATGAAGATCGGCGTATAGCTTCCGATCCGCTCCAGCACATAGCCGGCGAATTTCGCCATCAGCATGCCGCCTATGGCACCCGCCGTACCGCCTATTCCCACCACCGACGCGACCGCCGCACGCGGAAACACGTCCGACGGGATCGTGTACAGATTGGCCGAGAACGCCTGATGCGCCGCCGTCGCCAGGCCCACGATGGCGACCGCGAGCCATAGATTGTCGGCATACATCGCGAACATCACCGGCATCACCGCGAAGGCGCAGATCAGCATTGTCGATTTGCGCGCGGCGTTGATGCTGAAACCGCGCTGGATCAGCGACGACGACATCCAGCCGCCCGCGATGCTGCCCAGATCCGACAGCACATAGACCGCGACCAGCGGCGGCCCGAATGATTTGAGGTCCAGGCCATAGCGCTTGGCGAAGAAATCCGGCAGCCAGAACAGGAACATCCACCAGATCGGATCGATCAGGAATTTTCCGATCGCATAGGCCCAGGTCTCGCGCATCGGCAGCAGCCTCGTCCACGCGATTGTCTCGACCGGATCGGGCGGATCGCTCTCGATCAGCGCCAGCTCCGCTGCGTTGACGCGTGGATGCTGCCGGGGCTTGCGATAGACCCACAGCCACGCCACCAGCCATACCAGCGTGAACAGTCCGGTGATCAGGAACGCGGCGCGCCAGCCGAAGGCAAGCGTGATCGCCGGCACGATCAGCGGCGTCACGATGGCGCCGACATTGGCGCCGGCATTGAAGATGCCGGTCGCCAGCGCCCGTTCGCGTTTGGGAAACCACTCGGTGACCGCCTTGATTCCGGCGGGGAAATTGCCCGACTCGCCGACGCCGAGCGCAATGCGCACCGCCGTGAATCCGCCGATCGTCCCCACGAAGGCATGCGCGACATGCGCCGCCGTCCAGATCACGACCGCCGCCGCATAGCCCAGCCGCGCCCCGATCTTGTCGACGATGCGTCCGAAGCCGAGATAGCCGACCGCATAGGCCGCCTGGAACCAGAACACGATGTCGCCATAGGCGATCTCGTCCCAGCCATATTCGTGCTGCAGTGTCGGCTTCAGCACGCCGATGATCTGGCGGTCCACATAGTTGATCGCGGTCGCCGCGAACAGCAGCGCGCAGATCGCCCAGCGGAACGCGCTCGCCTTTTGCACGGCCGACGCCTCAATGGCCGCGCCGCGCGCGTCGCCAACCTGCATGTTCCTCTCCTGGCGGCCGCCATTTTGGCGGCTCTTCTTGTTCAGTCGGCTGTGCGTGCCGCGCGCATGGGCACGGCGCGAGATTCTATATGCCCGATGCCGGCGAATTCGACGCGGGCCGTGTCGCCGGGAATGAGGTCGTGAATTCCAGTGGCCGCGCCGGTCGAGACCAGCGTGCCCTTGGCGAGCGGCCGCCCGCGCCGCGCGCAATGCTGCGCCGTGAAGCGCAGCGCCTCGATCGGCCCGCCCGGCAGCAGGCCCGCGCTCCCGCGTCCGAGCGATATGCCGTTCACGAACGTCTCGCAGGACAGCGCCATCAGGTCGCGCGCGCGCCAATCCGTCACTTCAGCCCCCAGGATCAGTCCCGCATTGTTGCCGAAATCCGAGATCACCACGGTCGGGCCAAGCGCGTTGATGGTCGCCAGCGGGCTTCCCGCCGTCTCGATGCCGACGAACAGCCTTCCTGCGATCGCCTCGGCATCAGCCAGGCTCCAATCGGTCTTCTGTGCTGGCGCGTCTTCGCCGATCTCGAACACATATTCCGCTTCGACGGCCGCGAAGCCGCCGGCGAACACAGGAAAGTCCACGACTCCATGGGAAGCCTTGAACACCGCGCGCGCGAAGATCGGTCCCACCAGCCGGATCTCGCCGTACTTGTCCGAGTCGGGCGGGTTGATGCGGCCGACTTTCCAGCCGGCGATCTTGTCCGGCCACAGCGCGATCGCCGCTTCCTGGATTGCATAGGCGCTTTGCAGATCGTCCGGCATCGGACCGGGATAGTCGCCGAGCGCCTTGGCCGACAACCTCGCGTCGACGAAGCGGCGCGCCACCTGTTCTGCCAGCGCAAACATAGGCGTTGAAGCGGCTTTCCTCGTCAACGCGACATCTCCCTTTGCGCCCCGCCCGGTGAACTTCTTTGTTGTCTCTAGAGGAAACCGGTGTCATTTTCAATCGAGCCAAGCCCGCTCAAGACGGGCGCAGCCTATAAAGAAGAGGGAGAACGCCATGCGCGCCGTCCGGATCGCCGCCGCCTTAACTGCAACGGTGTGCCTCATCGGCCTCGGCTCGGCCGCACTGGCCCGGATGGCGAAGCACCCGCCGGCCAAACCGGAGGCGGCCGTCGCGGCACCCGTCCTCGCCTTTCCCGGCGCCCAGGGGTGGGCGGCGACCACGCCCGGCGGGCGCGGCGGTCAGATCATCAAGGTGACGACCCTGGCCGCCGACGGCCCCGGCTCCTTTGCGGAAGCCTTGCGCACTAAGGGCCCGCGCATCGTGGTGTTCGAGGTCGGCGGCGTCGTCGATCTCGGCCAGCACGAGATCAAGGTCGACGAGCCCTATCTCACCGTCGCCGGCCAGACGGCGCCGTCGCCCGGCATCACCTTCATCCGCGGCGGTTTCGAGGTCGATACGCACGACGTCGTTATCCAGAACATCCGCGTCCGCGTCGGCGATTGCGGCCTGCCGAAGAAAAGCGGCTGGGAACAGGACGGCCTCTCCACCGGCGGCGGCGCGCATGACGTGATCTTCGACCACAACACCGTCACCTGGGCGACCGACGAGAACATGTCGATGTCGGGCAAGCGGTTCGAGGGCGAGGACCCGGACGTGTGGCGCGCCAATACCTCGCACCGCATCACCTTCTCCAACAACATCATCGCCGAAGGCCTCGCCTGGGCGACGCATTCCAAGATCGAGCATTCCAAAGGCTCGCTGATCCACGACAACGCGACGGACCTGCTGATCGTGGATAATCTTTACGCGCATAATTACGAGCGCAACGTGCTGTTCAAGGGCGGTACGCGCGGCGTGATGATCAACAATCTGATCTACGATCCGGGCCAGCGCGCGATCCACTATAACCTCATGGCCGAGGAATGGGGCAGCCATGCCTGGCAGATCGGTCAGCTCACCGCGATCGGCAATGTGATGCGCGCCGGCCTGTCGACGGAGCCGCATATCGCGCTGCTCGAAATCGGCGGCTATGGCGATCTGCAATATTTCGGCAAGGACAATCTGGCGGTGGACCAGATCGGTAACCCGCTGCCGATGTTCGGCCGCTACACGACCGCGCCCGCCCGGATCATCATGGAGCCGAAACCGCCGCTCATGGCGCCCTTTGTGGCGCCGATGTCCTCGGCGGCTGTCCAGCAATATGTGCTGCACAATGCCGGCGCCCGCGTCTGGGACCGCGACTATGACGACGTCCGACTGATCGCCGACGTGGCGGAGGGCAGGGGCAAGATCATCAACAGCCAGGACGACATCCACGGCTATCCCGCCCCGGCCGAGACCCACCGCCCGTTCAACCCCGACGACTGGAATCTGAACGACATGACGCCGAAAACCCCGGCCGCGCTCGATTCCAGCCATCACGCGCGCGGGACCTAGGTTGTCGTTCCCGTCGGCATGACAGTCTTGTTTCAACTGGACCCGATGATGCTCTAAGAAGGATGGGCTGACCCCAACATCTTCGAGTCGTGATCGCCAGAAAAACCAAAGCGCCGCTTCCGTCCCGCAGTCAGGCCGTGATCGAGGCCGACCGCAAGGGCAAGCGCTCGACGATCAACGACATCGCGCGCCTCGCGAATGTTTCGAAAAAGACCGTGTCGCGCGTCATCAACGACTCCCCCTTCGTCAAGGCGGAGACGCGCGAGAAGGTGCGCGAGATCATCGGCAAGATCGGCTTCACGCCCGATCCGCAGGCGCGGGGCCTCGCCTTCCGGCGTGCCTTCCTGATCGGCATGATCTACGACAATCCGAGCCCGCAATATATTGTGAACATGCAGCAGGGTGTCCTCGACGCCATGCGCGGCTCCAGCTTTGAGCTCGTCATCCGCCCCAGCGACCGCGCGCACCCGGCCTTCCTCGAGGACATCCGCCATTTCGTCGAGCGGCAGAAGCTGTTCGGTGTCGTATTGCCGCCCTCGATGTCGGAGGATGAGCGCCTCATCCGCCTGCTCGACGAGCTCGATTGTCCTTATGTGCGTATCGCGTCGCTGTCGCTGGGCGCGCCCGAGACCATGGTCGTCACGCACGACTATGTCGGCGGCACGAGCGCCGCGCGCTATCTCGCCGATCTCGGTCACACCCAAATCGCGCACATCTCCGGCCCCTCGACCTTCCGATCCGCACATGAGCGCCGCCGAGGCTTCAGCGACGGGCTCGCCGAGAAGGGCCTCAAGCTGCACCGCAAATTCGATCGCGAGGCCGGCTACACCTTCGACACCGGCTATGCCGCGGCGAAGTCGCTGCTCGCCGCCGAGGAGCGTCCCACCGCGGTCTTCACCGGCAATGACGAAATGGCGATGGGCGTCTACAAGGCCGCGCGCGAGGCTGGCCTCGACATTCCCAAGGATCTCTCCGTCGTCGGTTTCGACGACAGTCCGATGGCGGATCGCGTCTGGCCGCTGCTGACCACGATCAAGCTTCCGATCCGCGACATGGGCCGCATGGCGGCCGAAAAGCTTCTTGCGGCGCGCAAGGAACGCAAAGAGCCGGCCGAGGCCACGGAAGTCATCCCCACGTTGGTCGTCCGCGACTCCGCCGCGAAACCGGCTTAGCCTCGCGTCCAGCACGCCCGCTTGCACGGAGCACTGACACCGGTTACCAAATCGCCAGGGAGACCGCTTATGTATGCCAAGACGATCCACGCCAGCCATCCCGATAGCATGGACGGTGTCGACAACCAGACCCTGCGCGACCGCTACCTGATGGAGGCGCTGTTCGCACCCGGCAAGGTCACGCTCAACTATTTGCACTATGAGCGTTTCGTGGTCGGCGGCGCGGCGCCGGTGAACGGCCCCGTCAGCCTTCCCGTGCAGGACGCGCCGGAATCCGCGCGCGGCAAACCCTTGCTGGAGCGGCGTGAAATGGGCGCCGTCAATGTCGGCGACGGCGCCGGCAGCATCACGGTGGACGGCACCCGCTTCGAGCTCAAGCCACGCGACGGTCTCTACATCCCGATGGGCAGCGCCGCCGTGATCTTCGAATCCGCCAGCGCGGCCGAGCCGGCGAAGTTCTATCTCGTCTCCACCCCCGCCCATGCCCGCTTCGAGACGCAGAAGATCTCGATCGACAAGGCGGTCCCGCTGGAGCGCGGCGCGCTCGCCACCTCGAACGAGCGCACGATCTACCAGTACATCGTGCCCGCGACCTGCAAATCGGCGCAGCTTCTGCTCGGCGTCACCGTGCTCAAGACCGGCAGCGTGTGGAACACCATGCCGCCGCATCTCCACGACCGCCGCTCGGAGGTGTATTTCTATTACGGCCTGAAGCCGGAGGATCGCGTGTTCCACTTCATGGGCGAGCCCGACAAGGTGCGCCACATAGTGATGGAGAACGAGCAGGCGGTGATCTCGCCGCCCTGGTCGATCCATATGGGTGCCGGCACCTCGAACTACACTTTCATCTGGGCGATGGGCGGCGAGAATCTGGACTATACCGACATGAACGTTCTGGACATCTGCCAGTTGAAATGACGAGCGCATTCGATCTCACGGGCAAGGTCGCCATCGTCACCGGCGGCAATACCGGCATCGGTCAGGCGATCGCGGTCGCGTTGGCCGAGGCCGGCGCCGACATCGCCGTCGCCGGCCGCACGGCGCCCACCGAGACCGAAGCGCAGGTGCGCAAGGCGGGCCGGAAATTCCTTTCCGTCGCCGCCGACCTCAGCGACACCGGCGACGG
>Ga0265338_10004917_pt1 | contig 17768 bp, 21 predicted proteins | sample 42126metaG_FD_193579 | JGI IMG/M metagenome (GOLD analysis project Ga0265338, IMG submission 193579) | Rhizosphere microbial communities from Carex aquatilis grown in University of Washington, Seatle, WA, United States - 4-21-26 metaG | ecosystem: Host-associated > Plants > Roots > Rhizosphere... | reverse complement strand
CCCCGAGAGTGGGACCGCCTCCACTTCCTGCCTCACTACGCCTGCTTGGCGGCCGACGGCGCGTACTCGAGCCACTGGCTCCAGCGGTCGCTGCGCCCGTGCACCGTGTCGAGGTACGCCGACTGGATCTCGAGCGTGACCGGCCCAGGAGGCCCGACGAGCTGGTCGTCGACCTCGCGGATCGGCGTCACCTCGGCGGCCGTGCCGACCATGAAGACCTCGTCCGCGAGATAGAGGTCGGTGCGGATGAGCGGCTTCTCGACGACGCGGTGGCCGAGATCCTGCGCGATCTGGATCACGGTGTCGCGCGTGATGCCGGCGAGGATCGAGGCGGAGAGGTCCGGCGTGTAGATGACGCCGTCCCGCACCATGAAGAGGCTCTCGCCGGAGCCGTCCGCGATGTTCCCCTCGGCGGTCAGCATGATCGCCTCGTCGTAGCCCGCGCGGTTCGCCTCGCCCACGGCGAGCATCGAGTTGATGTAGACCCCGGTCGCCTTAGCGGCGTGCGGGATGACGTTCGGGCCGACGCGCTGCCAGCTCGAGACCTTGGCGCGGATGCCGTTCTTCATCCCGTCCTCGCCGAGATACGCACCCCACGGCCACGACATGATCACGACCTCAACGGGATTGCCCTTCGACGAGACGCCGAGCTCCCCGTAGCCGTAGAACGCGATCGGGCGGATGTAGCAGGAGGGCAATTCGTTGGCGCCGATCACGTCCCACGTCGCCGTGCGCAGCTCCTCGACGGAGTACGGCAAGTCCATGTAGAGCAGCTGCGCGGACCGCTGCAGCCGCTCGAGATGGTCGGTCAGCCGAAAGACGGACGTGCCGCGCTCCGTCTCGTAGGCGCGGATCCCTTCGAAGACGCCCGAGCCGTAGTGGAGGCCGTGCGTTCCGACGTGAACGGTTGCGTCCGCCCAGTCGACGAGCTCACCGTTCATCCAGATCTTCTTCGTCTCGCGCATCGCGCTCGTTCCCTTCACTAGGCGCCGGTGAGACGAATCGTACCCCCGCGGCGGTCAGGACAAATCCGCAATCCGGGCGTGCGTGATGCGGAGGAGATCCGGCGGCGCGATGCCGGCCATGTGCCGCTCCGAGCCGGCGCCGATCCAGACCAGCTCGTGGCGCAGGAGATCGCCCGCCATGAGGACGAGCGGGACGGCCGGCAGCGGGAACGGTGCGACGCCACCGGGCTCGAATCCCGTGGCTGCACGCACCTCTTCCGGCCGCGCGACGCGCGCCGCCTTCGCGCCGGCAACCGCGGCGACCTTCGTCTCGTCGGCGCGGCGGTCGCCCGGGACGAGCGCGAGCGTCGGCACGCCGTCGGCGATGAACAGGAGCGACTTGACGATCTGGTCGCGCGTGCAGCCGACCGCTTTCGCGGCGGCCCCGGCGGTCGGCGTCCCCTCGGGAAACTCCTCGACACGCGCGTCAGCGCCGGCGTCGCGCAAGACCGCCGCGACGCGCTCCACCGGCTCCGGCCAGCGCTCCGCCATCACAGCTCGATCACGCGCGCGTCGTCGAACCCCTCGCTGCGAAGGCGCTCGACAAGGGCTGCCGGCGGCGGCGAGTCCACCGTCAGCGCCATCAGGGCCTTGCCGCCCTGCCGGCTGCGCGAGACCGTCATCGCGGCGATGTTGATCCCGGCGGCGCCGAACATCGTCCCGACGCGGCCGATAACGCCGGGCACGTCGTCGTAGCGGCAAAGGACAAACAGCGGCGCGAGCTCGAGGTCGATCTCGAAGCCGAGGACGTTGACGAGCCAGAGGCGGTTCTCGCTGCCGATCGTCGTCCCCGCGACGTGCGCGTGCGCGGCGCCGCCGCGCACCTCGACGCGCAGGAGGTCGGTGTAGTCGCGGGCCGTCCGCGAGCGCTCCTCGCGCACCTCCACCCCGCGCTCAGCGGCGATCAGCGGCGCGTTGACGTAGTTGACCGGCCGGTCCGCGCGGCCCTGGAACGCTCCGTTCAGGGCGGCAACGGTGAGGAGCCGCGTGTCGTGCTCGGCCAGGCCGCCGTAGGCGGTGACGACGATCTCCTCCGCCACGCCGCCGGCGAGCTCCATCGCGATACGGCCGAGCCGCGAGGCGAGCGGAATGTACGGGCCAAGCGCCTCGAGCTCCTCGGCGCCGACGACGGGGATGTTGACCGCGTTCGTGACGAGCCCTCCCTCGAGGGCGGCGACGACCTGCTCTGCGACGATGACGCCCGCGCGATCCTGCGCCTCGCTGGTCGACGCCGCGAGGTGCGGCGTGACGACGACGCTGTCGACCTCGAGCAGCGGCCCTGTGTACGGCTCGGCGGAGAAGACGTCGAGCGCCGCGCCGGCGACCTTCCCGGAGCGGAGCGCGTCGAGCAGCGCGTCCTCGTCGACGAGCTCGCCGCGGGCCGCGTTGACGACGCGCGCTCCGTCGCGCATCGCTGCGAACGCGGCGGCGTTGAGCGAGCCACGCGTCTCGGCGTTGAGCGGCAGGTGGAGCGTGAGGAAGTCCGCCGCCGCGTAGATCTCCTCCGGCGTCTCCGCGCGTTCGGAGCCGAGCTCGCGGAAGCGCTCGGGCGCGACATACGGGTCGTACGCGACGACGCGCATCCCGAGCCCCAGCGCACGGCGCGCGACCTGCTGGCCGATGCGCCCGAAGCCGAGGACGCCGAGCGTCTTGCCGGCGAGCTCGACGCCGCCGTATGCGCTCCGCTCCCAGCGGCCCTGCTTCAGCGCGGCGTGCGCCTGCGGGATGTTCCGCGCAAGTGCGACAAGCAGCCCGATGGTGTGCTCGGCGGCGGAGACGACGGTCGACTCCGGCGCGTTCGCGACGATGATCCCCCGGCGCGTAGCCGCCTCGACGTCGACGTTGTCGACGCCGACGCCCGCCCGCCCGATCACCTTGAGCCGCGCGGCGCCGTCGATGAGCTCCGCGGTCAGCTGCGTGGCGGAGCGGATGACGATCGCGTCGTAGCCGCCGAGAATTTCCTTGAGCGGGCTCTCCAGGTCGACGTCGACCTCGAAACGGGAGCGGAGCAGGTCGATGCCGGCGGCGGCGATCTTTTCGCGGACGAGGACTCTCACGGCGATACGAACGCCTCGAGTGCCGCGCTGACCGCGACGCCACGCTCGACGTCCGCGCCGAGGTCGGCGAGCACGAGCTCGACCGCGGCGAGCTGCGTCGTGATGTCGAAGACGTCGAACCAGCCGATGTGGCCGAGCCGGAAGATCTTCCCCTTGAGCTCGCCCTGCCCGTTTGCGATCGTGATCCCGAAGCGGTCACGGAGCGCGTTCACGACGTCTGTTGCGTCCACTCCGTCCGGCGCGCGGACTGCCGTGACGACAGCGCTTCGGTCCTCGTCCGGGGAGAAGAGCTCGAGCCCGAGCGCCTTCGCCCCCGCGCGTGCGGCGCGGCCGAGCCGGACATGGCGCTCGAAGACGGCGTCGAGTCCCTCGTCGGCGATGAGGCCGAGCGCGACGTCCAGCCCGCAGACGAGCGAGACCGGCAGCGTCACCGGCGCGTCGAGCTTCTGTTGCCCGGCGCGCGTCCGCTCCCAGTCGAAATAGAAGCGCGGCGAGGAGCCGGTCGCGGCGAGAGCCGCCGGCGAGACCGCGGCGAGGCCGAGCCCCGGCGGACACATGAGCGCCTTCTGCGAACCGGCGACTACGACATCCAGTCCCCACGCGTCCGTCTCGCACGGGATCGCGCCGAGGCTCGAGACCGCGTCGACGACGACGAGCGCGCCCGCCTCCTTCGCAGCGGCGGCGAGCGCGCGGACGTCGGCGACGACGCCGGTCGACGTCTCGGACTGGACGAGCCAGACCGCTTTCGCCTCGCGCTCGCGCAGCCGAGAGCGCAGGTCGTCGGCGGCGGGCGTCTCGCCCCACGCATAACGGAGGACGTCGACGTCGGCTCCGTAGGCGGTGGTCATCGCCACCCAGCGCTCGCCGAACGCACCGGCCGCGACGACGAGGTGCGGCTCACCCGGTGACACGAGGTTCGCGACGGCCGACTCGAACGCGCCGGTGCCGGAGGAGCCGAACAGGAGGACGTCGTTCTCGGTCCGGCACACGTCGCGCAAGCGCGTGAGGACGCGCTCGTAGACCGGGAGGAAATCGGGGCTGCGGTGATGGACGACGGGCGCGCCGACCGCGGCGAGGACCTCCGGCGGCACGGGCGTCGGGCCGGGCGTGAACAGGTACCGCTTCGCCACGCTCCGAGCGTAGCTCTCTAACCTCTCCGGAAGTGGACGCGCTCGTCGCCTTTGCCGCCACACTTCTGGCCCTCCGCCTCTCAGGCCTCCTCGCGGGCCGCTGGCGCGCGTCGCGCCGGCCGGAGCTCCTCGCGTGGTCGGCCGGCCTCGCCGCCTACGCCGTTGCCGCGGGCGCGATCGCGTGGGGAGAAGCTCACGGCTGGGACGGACGCGCCTTCCGCGTCTACTACGCGGCCGGCGCTCTGCTCACTGCGCCGCTTCTCGGCGCCGGCTCGCTCCTCCTCGCCGGCCGGCGGAAGGCGGCACCGATCGCGCTCGTCTACGCCGGCCTCGCGGTCGGCATCTGCCTCTCGATACCGCTGCACGGCACGTTCGCCGCGCACGGCATCCCCCTCGCGCAACACCATCTCGCCTTCCTTCCCGCGCGGCTGCTCGCGATCCTCGCGAACTCGCTCGGGACACTTGCGGTCGTCGGCGTCGCGCTCCGCTCCATCAGGAAGCGCCCGCTCGGGAACGCGCTCGTGATCGCGGGCATCGCTGCAGCGGCAATCGGAAGCGGATTGGCCGGACTGGGCGCCGCGGGCAGCGCGATCGGAATCGCGGTCGGGGCAGCGCTTCTCTACGCCGGATTCGTCTTTCCCATGCGGTTTCCGGCTGCTTTCCGGGCTCGCACCTCCGTCAACTCGTCGTAAAGAGATCGTGAAAAATCCCGGGAACCGGCGCACACCCGCCGCGCGTCTGCTTATCCTGCCTTCGCCGAACGCGATAAGCCGCACCGAGCGCTGCTTGCCCTGAGGGGCACTTCCCGCCAGCTCGGTCCACGACTTGCAAACGACACCGGAGGTGTACGAATGCGGCGCTCGATCTTTGCCTGCGGGCTCCTTTTGGTGCTCGCGGGAATTTCATCTGTTGTCTCAACCGCTGCCGGCGGGACCGACCGTCAACCCGAAGCGGCGCAGCACCAACAGGCCCGCTCGCGGGCCGAAGCACGCAGCAGCGCGTACTGGAGCCAGGCAGCACGCCGCGCGGAAGCGGCAACGGCGCACTGGCTGACCGTCGTCCGTGGCCGTCCGCCACGGCTGTCCTTCGACCAGCGCGGGAAGATGTCACCGGAGGAGGCGAGGAACCTCGCCCGGAAATGGCATCGGCGCGCGAGCGCGGCGTCGCGCACCGCGCACCATCCGCCGAAGCTCCAAGCATGGCAATGCATCCACCACTACGAGGGCAGCTGGAGAGATCCGAACGCTCCGTACTGGGGCGGCCTGCAGATGGATTACTCGTTCCAGTCCGCCTATGGCGCCTGGCTCCTGAAGCACAAGGGGACGGCAAACCACTGGACGCCGCTCGCGCAGATCTGGGCGGGCGTACGAGCGTGGCGCGAGCGCGGCTTCGAGCCCTGGGCGGGCTCGGCGCACGCATGCGGCGTCTACTAAAAGCACTCAAAACACCTGCATACACGCACAAAGCGGCCCGCTGATAGCGGGCCGCTGTCGTTCTGCTGTCAATTCGACTTGACAATGACGTCATTGTGATGTCATAGTGCCGCCATGCAGATCGACGGTCACATCCACGCGCTCCGGGAAGAGCTCACCCGCATGGCGTCCCTCGGCGACGAGGCGACGGCCCACGCAGCGGAGCTCCTCGCGGCCGCGCTCGAATCATCCCTCGCCCGGCGGCTGCAGGACATCCTCGGCGAGGCCGCGCTCGAGCTGAATTCCCAGCTTCGTGACGGCCACGTCGAGATCCGCATCGCCGGCCGCGACCTCGAGCTCGTTGTCATCCGCGAGGACGACAACGCTCCGGACGCAGTCGACGAGGCCTTCTCGGCCCGGATCAGCCTCCGGCTACCGGAGAGCCTGAAGCAGCGGATCGAGTCCTCCGCCTCCCGCGAGGGCGCTTCTGTCAACACGTGGCTCGTCCAGGCGCTCCAGCGCGCCGTCGAGTCGCGCCACCCATCCTCGAGCAGCCGTAACCGCCTGACCGGCTACGGCCGCAGCTGAAAGGAGCATCGAATGTTCCCGAACCACCACAACTTCTCGAGCCTCCCCGATCGGCGCATCCGTCCCGACCGGACCCCCGTCCCCACCGAGAGCGAGATCCGGATGCGGATCAAGCGCGCCCTGCAGGTGGCATAACGATGCTCGAGCAGACGTTCACCACCTCATTGCCGCTCGATCTCGAAGTCGTGATTCCTTCCGGCGACATCGAGATCGAGACGGCCGACGGCGAGGAGTCGCGCGTCACCGTCGACGGCGACGAGCGGCTCCTCGCAGACGTCGAGATCCGCCAGGACGGGAACCGCCTCGTAGTCAACTACCGCGGCAAGGGGAAGCTCGGCTTCTCCTTCGGCCCGTTCTTCGGCGGCAACGACCTGAAAGTGCGGGCGACGATTCCTCACGGCGCGAACGTCAAGGTCAAGACGGCGTCGGCGGACATCGCCGTTGCCGGCCGGCTCGGGTCGCTCGACGTCAATGCCGTCTCCGGCGACGTCCGCGTCCGAGGCGAGATCTCGGGCGACGCGGTGCTCAAGACGGTGAGCGGCGACGCGCGCCTCGAAGCGGTCGGCGGGAGGGTTGCCGTACAGACCGTCTCCGGCGACCTGCGCCTCGGCCGTGCGGGTGGATCGATCGACACGAAGACGGTGTCGGGCGATATCCGGTGCGAGGCGGTACACGACGGCGACGTCCGTTTCACGAGCCTCTCGGGCGACGTTGAGATCGGGATCGCCGCCGGCTCGCTCGTCGACGTCGACGCCGGCTCGACTTCGGGAGATCTCTCCTCCGAGGTGCCGCTCGGCAGCGAGCCTGCCGCCACCGGAGAGAACGGTGGGTCGACGGTCGTCGTGCGGGGCAGGACGGTCAGCGGCGACGTGCGCATCTTCCGCGCGGCTTGATGCGGAAGCTGCTCTCGTACCGCGACGCGCGCCTGCTCGTCACCGGGCAGACGCTCTCGGCCTTCGGCGACTTCGCTCTCTGGATCGTGATGGCTGTGTGGATGAAGCAGCTGACCGGCTCGAACGCTCGAGCCGGTCTCGTCTTCTTCGTCCTCGCCGTCGGGAACCTCGCCGGACCGCTTGGCGGGTTGGTAGCCGACCGCGTGAAGCGCCGGACGCTGATGATCGTCACGGACTTCGCGCTGGCCGGCGTCGTGCTGCTGCTCCTCTTCGTGCACAACCGTGGCGACGCGTGGCTGATCTACCTCGTCGCGTTCCTCTACGGCGTCGGCGGCGCAGTCTTCTTCCCCGCTCGCTCAGCGCTCTTGCGCCTAATGCTGCCCGACGAGTTGCTCGCGGATGCCAACGGCATGCTCTCGTCCACGCAGCAAGGCATCCGGCTCGTCGCTCCGGCCGCCGGCGTCGGCCTCTACGCCCTCGTTGGCGGCGGGCCGGTCGCGATCGTCGACGCCGCCACCTTCCTTGCCTCGGCGTTCTTCCTCGGGCGGATGCACCTGCGGGAAGAGAAGCCGCGGCCCGAGGAGCAGCACTTCGTCGAGGAGGTAACCGCGGGCTTCCGCCACGTCTGGCGGACGCTGCCGCTGCGCCAGCTCGTCGCGGGAGTTACAGTCGCGCTGCTCGTCGTAGGCTTCTCCGAGACGCTGATCTTCTACGTGATCCATCGCGTCGGCGAGCCTCCCACCTTCTTCTGGGTCATGGCGACGCTGCAGGGAGTAGGTGCGATCGCGGGCGGCCTAACGGCCGCGCCGATCGTCCGCCGCCTCGGTGAGCTCAAGACCGCCGGGATCGGGCTCGGGCTGTTCGGCGTCTGCTCGCTCATCCTCACGCTCCCGTCGCTCGGGCTCGTGCTCTTCGCCTTTCCGGTCGCCGGCGTCGGAATCGCCTGGCTGATCGTCGGCTACGGAACGGCGCTGCAGACCCGGACGCCGCTCGCGATCCAGGGCCGCGTCTCGGCTGCGGCCGACCTCTTCGCGACGATCGCGCAGACGACCTCCATCGTGACTGGCGCCGCGCTGTCCGTGCTCGTCGACTACCGGATCCTGTTCGTCGTGATGGCGGCGGTGCTCTGCGGCACGGCGATCTATCTCGCGACGCGCCGCGAGGCGATGATGACGGCCGAAGTCGCTCCGCTCGAGGCGCCTGCGACGATGGAGGCGTGAGCGAACTTCTGCCGCTGCGTCGCAACCGCGACTTCGTTCTCTTCCAGATCGGCCAGTTCCTCTCCGCCTTCGGCAGCGGGATCTCGGGGATCGCGTACCCGCTGCTCGCGCTCGCGCTGACGAACTCCGCGGCGAAGACCGGCTACGTCGGCGCACTCGAGTTCGCGCCTCTCGTCCTGCTCTCAGTCCCCGCGGGCGTCGCCGCCGACCGTTTCGACCGCAAACGGCTCATGATCCTCGCGGATGTCGCCGGCGCGACGGCGCTTGCCGTTCTCGCCGCGGCGGTGCTGACAGGGCACGCGCGCTACTGGCTCGTCCTCGTCGTCGTCTTCGTGGACATGAGCGCGGCGGTCCTCTTCCGCGCGGGCTCGAGCGGCGCGATGAAGGCGGTCGTCCCCCGGCCGCAGCTCGCCGATGCCGCGAGCGTCTCGATGGCGCGGAGTTCGGTCGTCCGGCTCGGCTCCACGCCGCTCGGGGGCGCGTTCTTCCAGCTCGCGCACGGCGTGCCGTTCCTCGCGGACGCCGCCTCGTACGCGTTCTCGACGGCCTCGCTTCTGCTCATGCGGACGCGGTTTCAGGAGGAGCGTGAGCGCGGGCTTCGCACGCCGTTCCGCGAGGGGCTCTCGTACTTCTGGAGCATCCCGTTCCTCCGCACGACGATCGGGATGATCGCGGCGAGCAACCTCGTCGCAGCCGGCGCGCCGATCGCGGTGATCATCCTCGCCCACCGCCAGCGGTTCGCGCCGTGGGAGATCGGGGTCTTCATCGCGTTCCAGGGGGCGATGCTCCTCGCAGGCTCTCTGCTTTCGCCCCTGCTGCGGCGCGTCTTCCCGATGCGGGCGATCCTCCTCTCGGAGTTCTGGATGGCCCTCGTCTACGGGGCGTTCATCGCGTTCCCGAACGTCTACGTGCTCGCGGTGGCGGCGTCACTCCACGCGTTCTGGTTCCCGAACACCGACTCCGCGATCCAGGCGTACTCGTACGCGCTGATCCCCGACCGGCTCCTCGGGCGCGCGATGGCGGCGTCGAACACGCTGCGCGCGGCCTCGGCGCCGCTCGGCCCGCTGATCGCAGGTCTGCTGCTCGCGGACACGTCGCCGCGGATCTGCGTACTCGTCCTCGCCACGCCGGTGGTGATGGCGGCATTCCTCGGGACGCTCAGCCCGGCGCTGCGCGACCTGCCTAGCCTGGACTCCGCAGTTTCTCCAGCAGAAGCCGGTTGACGACCTTCGGATCGGCCTTCCCCTGCGTCTCGCGCATCACCTGGCCGACGAGGAAGCCGAGGATGCCTTCCTTGCCGCCGCGGTAGGTCTCGACCTGCTCTGGGTTGGCGGCGAGGACGGCGTCGATGATCGGAGCGAGCTCGGACGCGTCGCCCAGCGCTGTCTGCGAGAGGTAGTCCGCCGCGTCGATCGGCCCCGCAGCGGCCGCTGCGAACGCCGCGTCGAGCGCTTCGCGCGTGACGTTCGCCTGCACGATCTTCGCGAGCGCCGACGCGTTCTCGAGCAGGAAGTCGCCGCGGTTCATTGCGATCGCCGCCGCCGTCTTCCACTCCACTCCCTCCGCCGCTAGCGCCTCCGCCCTCACATCGTTGCCCGTCGTCACGAGCTCGGCCGCCGCGGCGAAACCGAGCTCCTCCGCGAGGCGCCGGATCCGGTCGGCGGGCCGCTCGAGGAGCTGCCCACGCAAGCGGTCGACGAGCTCGGCCGGCGGCTCGACCGGGACGAGGTCGGGCTCGGGGAAGTAGCGGTAGTCGTCGGCCTCCTCCTTCGAGCGGTGGACGGTGAGCCGGTCGGTGTCGGGCTCGTAGTCGTACGTCGACTGTACGAGCTCCTCCCCACGCTCGTGCGCCTCGACCTGCTGGCGGAATGCCGCCTCGATCGCGCGACCGATGAACGTGAACGAGTTCATGTTCTTGATCTCCCAGCGCGGCCGGAAGCCCTCCTCGCCGCGCCGGCGCACCGAGACGTTGACGTCGGCGCGGAGCGTCCCCTTCTCCATCTCTGCGTCCGAGACGCCGAGCTCGGCGATCGTCTGGCGGAGCAGGCGGAGGAACGACATCGCCTCCTCGGCCGAGCGGAGATCGGGTGCGCCGACGATCTCGAGCAGCGGCGTACCGCCGCGGTTGAAGTCGACAAGCGAATAGTCGGCGCCGACCGAGCGGCCGGTCGCGCCGCCGGCATGGACGGTCTTCGCAGCGTCCTCCTCGAGATGCGCGCGGACGATCCCGATCTCGCGGTCGCCGTCGGCGGTCGGCAGGACGAACCGGCCCGGGCCGCAGAGAGGCGCCTCGTACTGGCTGATCTGGTAGCCCTTCGGCAGATCGGGATAGAAGTAGTTCTTGCGTGCGAAGACGGCGCGCTCGGCGATCTCGCAGTCGAGCGCGAGGCCGAGGAGGATCGTCATCTCGATCGCGCGCCCGTTCGGCACGGGCAGTGCGCCTGGGTGCGCGAGACAGACCGGGCACGTGTGCGTGTTCTCGGCGGCGCCGTACTCGAGCGCGCAGCGGCAGAACATCTTCGTGCGTGTCTTGAGGTGGCAGTGCACCTCGAGCCCGCAGACGAGCTCCCAATCGGCGGTGCTCACCGGAGACGCTCCGGCACCACGTCGAAGCCGATCGCCCGCTCGAGCGCGTGGCCGATCCGGAAAAGCGTGTTCTCGCCGAACTGCGGCCCGACGAGCTGCAGGCCGACCGGCAGCCCATCCGACAGCCCGCACGGGATGTTGAGGCCGGGCAGGCCGGCCATGCAGGACGGGATCGTCAGCAGATCGGAGAGGTACATCGCGATCGGGTCGGCGGTGCGCGCGCCGAGCGGGAACGCGACCGTCGGCGAGGTCGGAGAGACGAGCACGTCGAACGTCTCGAACAGCGCGTCGTGCTCGCGCTTGATCACCGTCCGCACCTTCTGCGCCTGGCCGTAGAACGCGTCGTAGTAGCCGGCCGAGAGCGCGTACGTCCCGACCATGATCCGTCGCTTCGGCTCGTCTCCGAAGCCCTCGTCGCGCGTGCGCTCGTACATCTCGAGCCGCTCCTCGGCGTCCGCGCGGAAGCCGTAACGGACGCCGTCGTAGCGCGCGAGGTTCGAGGACGCCTCGGCCGGGGCGATGAGGTAGTAGCACGGCATCCCGTATTCGACGGAGAGCGGCAGCGAGCACTCCGCCACCTCCGCGCCGAGTTCCTCGAGCTTTGCGATCGCTGCCTTGACTGCGGCTGCGACGCCGGGCTCGATCCCGTCCGCCTCGTTGAGCTCTTTCGGGACGCCGATGCGGAGGCCCTTCACGTCCTCGGCCGCGGGGAGCTCGACGGGATGCGGCAGCTCCACGGTGGTCGAGTCGCGCGGGTCGCGCCCGGCGAGGATCGAGTAGAGGTACGCGCAGTCGCGGACGTTCTTCGCGACGGGACCGACCTGGTCGAGACTCGACGCGAAGGCGACGACGCCGTAGCGCGAGACGGTTCCGTACGTCGGGCGGAGGCCGACGTTGCCGCAGAGGGCCGACGGCTGCTTGATCGAGCCGCCGGTGTCGGAGCCGAGCGCCCACGGCGCGAGCCCGGCGCTGACCGCGGCCGCCGAGCCGCCGCCCGAGCCGCCCGGCACGCGCGACGGGTCCCACGGGTTGTGCGACGGCCCGTAGGCGGAGTTCTCCGTCGACGAGCCCATCGCGAACTCGTCGGTGTTCGTCTTGCCGAGAATCCGCAGGCCGTGCGACTTGAGCCGCTCGACGACGGTCGCGTCGTAGACGGGGACGTAACCCTCGAGGATCTTCGAGCCCGCCGTCGTCGGGATCCCCTTCGTCCCGATCACGTCCTTGACCGCGATCGGCAGACCGTCGCCGCCGGGGTCGTCGCACGTGTGGAGGTAGCAGTGGAGCTCCTCGTCGCGCTCGCCGATCGCGTCAACGTACGCGGCGAACAGCTCGGCGCCCGAGATCTCCTTCCGCTCGAGCATGTCCTTCGCGCCCTCGGCGGTGAGCCGGAGCGTGTCGATCACGTCGCGCCTCCCGGCGGGACCTTGAAGAAGCCGCCCTCGCGCTCGGGCGCGTTCGCGAGCGCCTCGTCGACGGGCAGGCAGTCGCGCGGCTCGTCCTCGTCCCAGACGTTGACCACCTCGAGCGGGTGCGAAGTCGCCGGCACGTCGGCGAGGTCGAGCTCGGAGACCTTCGAGACGGCGGCGAGGATGTCGTTGAGCTGGTGCCCGAGCCGCCCGACCTCGTCCTCACGCAGCTCGAGGCGCGCGAGGTGGGCCACTTTCAGGAGCTGTTCACGGTCGATCTCAGCCATGTATTCGATACTCGCAAACATTCCGTCGCCGCGGCCGACATGTGCGGTCGCGGCACGCCGGCGCACGCTCCTCACAGGGCGCGAGCCGCCTCAGGCGGGTCGCTTGCCGAGCGAGCGGAAAGCACAGCGCAGGACACGCGCGCAAAGCGCGCCTGTCCAAGCGAGGCGGGCGAAGCGGGAACGGAGAAGGCCCCGGTCGGGGGCCCTCTCACAACGTGGTTTCTAGAGGTTCTCTAGATCGCCTGGACGTTCGCGGCCTGCGCGCCCTTGTCGCCCTGAACGACATCGAACGACACGCGCTGACCCTCGGTCAGCGACTTGTAGCCGTCCATCGTGATCGCGGAGAAGTGCACGAAGACGTCGTCGCCGCCCTCGCGCTCGATGAAGCCGAACCCCTTCTCGTTCGAGAACCATTTGACGGTGCCCTCAGCCAAGCCCTTCCTCCTTGCGAAAAACGACGGCCCGGGCACCGAGCCGCCGACCTTTGCTCAATCGCGCGGGAGTTTACTCAGTTTCCCGCGGATGCAAAAGCCTGCGCCGCCCTGCGGAGCTTCGCGGCCGTAACCGTGTTCTGGAGCACCATCGCGATCGTCATCGGGCCGACACCGCCCGGTACCGGAGTCATGTACGCCGCCCGCTCCATCGCATCCGGATCGACGTCGCCGAGCAGCTTCTTGCTGTCGGGGACTCGGTTCATCCCGACGTCGACGACAGTCGCCCCCGCCTTGACCATGTCGGGCGAGACGAGGTGCGTGCGGCCGACCGCAGCGACGAGAACGTCGGCGTCGAGCGTGTAGCTCGCGAGGTCGCGCGTGCGCGAGTGGCAGACCGTCACCGTCGCGTTGCGCTGGAGGAGGAGATGCGCCACCGGCTTGCCCACGATGGCCGAGCGGCCGATCACGACGGCGCGAGCTCCCTCGAGCGGGATCTCGTACTCGTCGAGCATCCGCATGATCCCGAGCGGCGTGCCCGGCACGAGTGCCGGCCGCCCGAGATAGAGGCGCCCTGCGTTCATCGGATGGATCCCGTCGATGTCCTTCTCCGGCGCGATCGCCTCGATGATGCGGTTCTCGTCGAGGTGGCCGGGGAGCGGCAGCTGAACGAGTAGCCCGTCGATCGCGTCGTCGGCGTTGAGCGCCGCGATCGTCGCGAGCACGTCCTCCTCGGACGTGACCGCCGGGAGCTTGATGTCGCGCGCCTCCATCCCTGCGGCGGTTGCGGCTTTCTGCTTCAGGTCGATGTAGACGTGCGACGCGGGATCGTCGCCGACGAGGACCGTGGCGAGCCCGACGTGGCCGAAGTCCGCCACCGAGGCGGCGACTTCCTCGCGCACTTTCAGGCCAAGAGCCTTGCCGTCGAGAAGGGTCGCGGTCACGCCGTCAGCGTAGTCCTAGAGAATGGGAGCGTGGCTCGGCTTCCCCGCAAGAACGATCCGGACTCGATCCGCGCGCGCCAGGAGGCGCTCGGGCTGCCGGAGTCCGATCTCGCGCCGTGGGCGAAGGCCGCGGAGTCGGTGACCGGGCTCGTCCAGATTCCGGTCTCCGTCGCGCAGCTGCAGGTCTCGCTCGGCGAATACGCGCTCTCGGAGGACGGCGATGTCGTCGAGACGGGGCGCGCCGATGAGGAGGTCACCGTGCCGCTCGCGCACACCGAAGGCGGTCTGACCGCGTCGGTGCAGCGCGGTGCGAAGGCGATCGCGGAGTCCGGCGGATGCAGAACATACGTCGTGTCCGACAGAATCACCCGAGCATCGTGCTTCGTTTGCAAGTCGAGCGGCGACGCGCTGACCCTCGCCCGCTGGGTCGAGGAGCAGCTACCGGCGATGCGCGATTTCCTCACGACCTCGGACATCCCCGAGCTCTCACGCTTCGCCGTACTCCGCGAGGTGAAGACGCATGTCGTCGGGCCGATGTGCCACGTCCTCTGGCGCTTCACGACCGGCGACGCATTCGGGGCGAACATGATGACCCGCAACGCGTACGCGCTGAACATGGCGTTCGTGAACCCGCAGGCGCCGGTGCCGATCGAGCGCGTGATCCTCGAGGCGAACATGGGCGGCGACAAGAAGCCGTCCTTCGAGTACTTCCAGGAGGGCCACGGCAAGACGGTGATCGCCGAGGTGACACTCACCGAGGCGGCGATCGAGCGGGTGCTGCGGACGAGCGTCGCTGATCTCGAGGATCTCGCGTGGGCCGGCACGCACGGCGCCGTCGCGTCGGGAATGCAGTCGGTCGCGTTCACGCCGGCGTCCGCGATTGCGGCCCTCTTCGCGGCGACGGGGCAGGATCTCGGCCTCGTCGGCACGAGCTCCATGTGCCACGGCACCGAGCAGCGAGTGGAAGGCGGCCTGCACGTCGCCGTCCGCTTCCCCGGGATCGAGGTCGGCACGGTCGGCGGCGGCACGACACTCCCCGATCCCGCCCGCTGGCTCGGGCTGATCGGCTGCGCCGGCCCGGGCAAGGTTTACCGCCTCGCACAGCTCGTCGCGGCGACGGCGCTCGCGCTCGAGATCAGCGCCTCGGCGGCGATGGCAACCGCGGGCAGCGAGAACTTCTTCCGCGCCCATTTCGAGCGCGGCGGGATGCGCTGAGCGTACGCTTGGGGCGATGCCGCGTCTCTCCATCCCGACGTACCACAGCTGAGCGATCGATCACACCGAGCGTGTCTCGGTGGCGTTACGGAGCCAGCAGCTGGCGCGCCAGCTGAAGGAGGCTGAGGCTGCGCGGCCTCGGCGGGCCTGGCCGCGCCTGCCGCGTCCGCTGCTCAGTACTTGGGCGGCTTTTCGTCCGCTGTGAAGTCGACCGGCGTGCCCGTCGGCGATGTGCCCGTCCCCGCTGACCTACCCTCGATAAACCCTTTCCGCCGCGCGGCATCAGCTTCCAGCGTCTCGTCAGCGCGGCTCTCGGCGTACGCGGCGCGCTTGCGTTCGCGCCGGCTCGCCAACCGCTCTCGAATGGCTGCGAAGATTGGCATGACCGGACGCTACTGGAGCGAGCGGATCTCGTTGAAGCCGTCGCCCTGCCCCATCTCGCCTGCGCCGTCGCGCAGTTGCCGCTCGTACTCGTCCTCGTCGAAGGAGCCCGTCGAGGTCTCGATGAGCCCATCGGCCCCGATCGTCCACACCTCGGAGCCGGGAATGCGCACCCACTTTCCGGTCTCGGAGCTCGTGCCGGTGAACGTCCAGCGATACTCGACAGCCTCGTCGCCCACGACGAGCTCGTCGAGGTAGACGGTGATGTCGGGAAAGGCCGCGATGAAGGAGGCCGCGACCTCCCCGATGCCGGCCGGCTCGCCGCCGTTGATGGCGATCGTCCCGCCGGGGACGTAATGGGAAGCGACCGCGGCCGCGTCGCGGCTGCACCACGCCGCGGTGTAGCTCCGCGCGAGCTCCTCGATCTGTGCGCGAGGGGACGGCATGCCGGATGAGCTTACGCCGGCCTCGCGCCAGGCGCGCGCGATCCGTCCGCGGTAGAAGACGAAGAGCAGCGCCGCGACGAGGAGCAAGAGGATCTCGTCGAAGGGGCCTGGCACCGGCGCGAGCCCGACGGCCCCGAGCCAGCGCAGCGGCTTCGGGATCCCGCCGTCGCGAAGGACGATCCGCACGGCGCGCGCAGTGCGCCCCACCAACGCGCGCACGTCAGCCGGGCCGCTCCTCGACGAGCTCGTAGAGCTCGCCGTCGGGGGCGCGGAAGTGGACGTAGCGGTGCCGGTCGCTCTGGGCCGGTTCGTCCACCTCGACGCCGGCGGCGCGGAGCGTCGCGACGGCCGCGTCCAGGTCCGCCACGAAGAAGCCGATGCTTCGGCGGGTGTCGCCCATGCCGCCGGGAGACGCGACGGCGAAGCGCGAGCCGTCGGGAAGCTCGAACAGATCCGCCTCCACACCGCCGTCGGGCGCCGGAGTGAGGCCGAGCGTGTCGCGCAGGAACTCGACCATCTCGCGCCGCGCCGCGGTCGCGGTGCCGGCGAAGACGAGCCCGAGGACACGGACGCTCACGGCGCGCGGAACCGGCTAGCCGGCGGGGAGGCGGACGTCGGAGACGTCGAGGCCGAGAGAGTTCGCGAGGCGCACGCCGTGGTTGAGCTCCTCGCGCAGGCGTTCGCGGTCGCGCGCCTCCATCAGCGTCCCGATCACCTCGCGGGCCTTCGGCCGCCAGAGGACGTGCTGCGCGAAGATCGGGAGCATCGTGTTCGCCGCGTCGACGAGTCGCGTGCGCACCTTCTTGCCGGCCGACTGGAGCAGCACCCTCTCGTACGCCATCCCCGCGCCATGATGGATCCCGTCGTCGATCGCGAGCCGGTTGCAGAGATCCTCGAGCACGGTGCCGCGCGACGACTTCGCGATGAGCCGGAAGCGCGGGATGATCAGCCGCTCGAAGAAGACCTGCATGAGGAAGACCTTCTCCTCGAGAAGATCCGCCTCGAGGAACATGTGCGCGAGCTCGTCGAGGTACGGGTCGCGCTCCCCCTCCCCGCCCACCTGGCCGATCAGCCGCAGCCACGCCTCGGTGTGCCGCGACTCGTCCTGCACCATCGTCGAGTAATAGAGGCGCGCCTCGGGGTCCGGCGCGGCGTTGAGGAGTTGCGCCGCCATCGAGCACGCGAACACGTCGGCCTGGAGCTGCTGCATGATCACCGAGCGCCAGATGTCGCGGCGCCGTGCCTGCCGCTCGGGCGCGCCCTTTCCCTCGGGCACGAACGGCATCTCGCCCCACGGCACGTCGTCCACCTGCCACTCCTGGTGCTTGGCGAGGTGGTAGAAGCGGAGAACGGCCGCGTACTCGGGGCGTGCTTCTGGCTCGACGGGCACTGGCTCGGCGCTCACGCTGTGGACCCTATCCTCCCGGCGTGATCGCTCTCGTCTTCAGTTACGAGGTCCACGACGCCGCCGAGTTCGAGCGCGCGTACGGGATGGACGGCGAGTGGGCGGAGTTCTTCGGCGGCGCCCGCGGCTACATCGGCACAGAGCTCCTGCACGACGTGGAGGCACCGAGCCGCTATCTCCTGATCGACCGCTGGGAGTCGGCGCAGGCGTACAACGACTTCGTCGCCGCGAACCGCGAGGAGTACATGCGCCGCGTCGACGAGACGCGCTTCCTCTACGACAGCGAGTTGCGCTTCGGCACGTTCGAGTCCGTCTGAGAGAATCCAGGCATGGCTGCGACGACGACCGACTACAAGATCCTCA
>Ga0265338_10004916_pt1 | contig 17773 bp, 16 predicted proteins | sample 42126metaG_FD_193579 | JGI IMG/M metagenome (GOLD analysis project Ga0265338, IMG submission 193579) | Rhizosphere microbial communities from Carex aquatilis grown in University of Washington, Seatle, WA, United States - 4-21-26 metaG | ecosystem: Host-associated > Plants > Roots > Rhizosphere... | reverse complement strand
GCCGTAGCGGCGGGCGCGCGCGTCCTCGCCGCGGGCGGCGTCCGCTCGCCGGACGACGTGCAGGCCCTCGCGGCCGCCGGCGCCGTGGCCGCGATCGTCGGCCGCGCCCTGCTCGCCTAGGAGGCTTGGCGAATCGCGCAAGACGAGGTCCCGTTCTTACCGCGCCACAGGGTTGGGGCCCTTGACGAAGGTGCCTCAGGCGTAAGGCATCTGGCCCATGCGACCTCTTGGATGTGGCGCAGCCGCCACGTCCCCTTCGGGCATCCTGCGCCGATCATTCGCTACGCGCAGCATCTCGGGCACGACCCCGAGGTAGCTCAAGCGGTAGAGCACGCAGCTGTCCACTGCAGAGATGCCGGTTCGACTCCGGCCCTCGGGGTCATGGACAACGAAGGCCCGCCGAGAGGCGGGCCTTCGAGTAGCTCAGACGATCCAGCTGTCCACTGTGAACCGGATGGTACCGCTCAGGGTGCATTGCGGAACACTCGCTCATGCCACCGATTCTGATTCGGCGTAGCCGAACCAGAATCGTGAGTTTCGAACTGCCACGCCCTCCGAGAAACTCGCGAACCAGATTCAAAGAGCGAATCTGGTTCGGTCTTGGTTCAGGCTTCATTCCGGAACACCGGCCCCACGCGACCGCAACGTGCTGCGGGCAGTGCTGAGACTCGCCTAGACCATGGTGCAAGCGGACGCGCCGATGTTGGACATCTTGCGAGCGGGATGCGGGTTGCATAGACCTCGGGGCACGACCCCGGGGTACCTCAATTGGTAGAGGGACTCACTGTCCATGAGAGAGATGCCGGTTCGAGTCCGGCCCCCGGGGTCCAGGACAAACGGAGGCCCGCCTTACGGCGGGCCTCCGGGTACCTCACAAGACTCACTGTCCGGTTCCATTCTACGTCCCGGGACCTGGTCGCAGCTCCTAGTCAGTTACCAGCGCTGGTGGACTTGCGGCGCGATCCGCTCGCGGTAGAGCGCCGCGATCGCCGCCTGCGTAGCGTCGGAGAGCGGCGCGAGCTCCGAGGCGGCCGCGTTGTCGCGCACCTGCTCGCTCGTCCGCGCACCGGCGATCACCGTGGAGACGTCCGGGTGGTCGAGGATCCACCTGAGCGCCAGCTGCGTCAGTGAGGTGCCCGCCGGAACAAGCGCCTTCAGCTCCTCCGCCGCGTCGACGCCGGTCGCGTAGTCGACGCCCGCGAACGTCTCACCGACGTCGAACTGCTCTCCGTGCCGGTTGAACGATCGATGGTCGTCGGCGGCGAAGCTCGTGTCCTTGGCGAACTTGCCGGTCAGGAGGCCGGAGGCGAGCGGCACGCGGATGATCAGGCCGACGTCGTGCGCCCGCGCCTGCTCGAAGAGCAGCTCGGCGGGCCGCTGCCGGAAGATGTTGAAGATAATCTGGACGGTCGCAACCGACGGGTACTCGATCGCTTTCAGCGCCTCTTCGACCTTCTCGACGCTGACGCCGTAGGCGCGCACGAGGCCTTCGTCGACCAGGCGCTCGCACGCAGCGAAGACGGACGGCGTGTAGTACGCGTCCCACGGCGGGCAATGCAGCTGCACGAGGTCGACGGTGTCGACGCCGAGGTTCTCGCGCGACCGCTCGAGCCAGCCGCGGAGGTTGTCGTAGCTGTAGGCGCCGACCTCTTGCGAGACGCGGCGCCCGAACTTCGTCGCCACGACGAGCGGCTCGGGCCGGTCGCGCAGCAGTTGCGCGATCAGCCGCTCCGAGTGCCCGTCGCCGTAGACGTCGGCGGTGTCGAAGAACGTAATCCCAGCGTCGACGGCGGCGTGCATCGCCGCGAGCGACTCCTCGTCGTTCGTCGCGCCCCAGCTGCCGCCGATCGCCCAGGCCCCGAAGCCGATCTCCGACACCTCGTGCCCGGTCTTGCCAAGTCGCCGTGACTGCATCAGGCTCATTCTCTCACCGCGCCGCCGGTCCAGCGGCAGTTCGGAGCTTTGTCCCATTGGCTAGAACGCTGTTCCATTCGGCAAGACAGTTGTTTATATTCGGGGACGTGTGGAGGGCGACTCGACCCCGGCGTGCGCCGGGTCCGACAAATCCAACCTTGCGGAGCCTTGACTCCCCGCCGCGGCTCGAGGCCGCCGGGCGGTCCAGCGAACCCCTCCAGGACGTCGTCGACCGCGGGAGGACGCACTTGACGGGATCCTGATCGGAGGCGCGGTGCCAGCCGGCCGCGCCGGCTGCTTTCCCATTTCAGTCCGACAGAGCTAGAGACTCAAGGAGACCTGATGAGATCGATGAAGATCAAAATCGGTGTTGCTTCCGCGGCCATCGCGCTCCTGGCGCTGCTGATGGTCTCGTTTGCGAGCAGCGCAGGGCCGGTCGGCTCGGGCACTGCGTCCGCAACGAAGTCCGTCTGCGGCGCAGGGACCGGCAAGAAGGCGACGGGCACCCCGATCAAGCTCGGCGGGATCGACATGCTGATCCCGGGCGTCGACTTCACGACGGTCGGCAAGACCGCCGCGGCGTACTTCGCCTGCGTCAACGACAACGGTGGCATCAACGGCCACCCGATCAAGTACACGCTCTACAACGAGCAGCTGAACCCGGCGCAGGAAGCCGCACTTGCTCGGAAGCTGATCGAGAGCGACAAGGTCGTGGGCGTCGTCGGCAACACGAGCTTTGCCGAATGCGGCACGAACTGGAAGTACTACAAGAGCAAGGGCTACGTCGTGATCGGCGCCGGCGTGCAGGCGGAGTGCTACAGCACCCCGTCGTTCGCCGAGGTCAACTCGGGCCCGCGCTACTCGAACGTCGGTGCGGCCCAAGCGCTGATCAAGGCCGGCGCCAAGAAGCTCGCCATCGCCTCGCCGGACACGATCTCGGCGTACGCGGACGGCGGGCCTGCGCTCGTCGCCCAGAAGGCCGGCATCCCGGTGAAGGTCTTCCCGACCCACCTGCCGGTCACCGACGCGACCTCGCAGCTGCTCCAGATGTACCAGTTCGCCGGTGACGGCGGCGGCATCCTGCTCGACTTCACCCCGGACACCGCGCCGGCCTTCATGACGGCCGCCGAGGCACAAGGGATCGTCGACAAGGTGCTGTGGGGCTCGTCGACCCCGATCGCGAACACCTTCATGGCGGGCCAGTTCTCGCCGGCGTTCGACGGTCATCTCTGGATCGACAACGAGTTCTCGAACGTCGACCCGAAGGTCGGCCCGGACTCCGCCCTGATGTTCCAGGTGCTGGCGAAGTACGCCCCGAAGATCGCCCCGCAGGCGTTCGCGCAGATGGGCTTCCTCGACGGGAAGTTCGCCGTCACCGCGCTGATGAGCGTCAAGGGCGCAATCACGGCGAAGTCGTACAACATCGCCGTCAAGGGGCTGAAGGACCAGAAGACCGACATGCTCTGCAAGCCGTGGTACGTCGGGAACCTGGCCTACCACATCCCCAACAACGCGAACATCATCGTCGACTACAAGAACAAGAACGTCGTCGTGAGGAGCGGCTGCACCGACTTCCAGGCAGTCGATCCGGCGATCACCCAGACTCGCTCCTGGGAGAAGAAGTACCACCTGAACGGCCAATAACGAGATGAAGACGATCAGGGTGTCCGGAGGCTCCGAATGACCAATCTGCTCGCGTTCAGCGTCTTTGGCGTGGACTGGCAGTTCCTCAAGCCATACATCGTCATCGGCCTGGCGTTCGGCGGCGTCTACGCGCTGTCGGGAGTCGGATTGGTCGTGCTCTACCGCGCGACCGGAGTGCTGAACCTCGCATTCGGCGCCATCGGAGCCGCCGGCGCCCTGATCGCCTACTACATCGTCAACCACACGGGCTGGCCGCACTGGCTGGCCTACACGATCTGCGTCGCGTTCGGCGGGGTCACGAATCTTGCCTACGGCATGATCTTCGGCCCCGCCTTCGCGCGGCGAGACGCGCTCGTGAAGATGATGGGCACGCTCGGGCTCGCGCTGATCCTGCTCGGCCTGATGGCGTGGCGCGCGCCCGCGGGCGGCGCCTTCGCACGATTCCTGCCGCTCGGTACGACGCAGACCCGCTACGAGATCCTGGGAACGAGCGTCAGCCTGACGCAGATCATCGCGCTCTGCCTCGCGCTCGTGATCACCGCCGGCGTCAGCATCTTCCTGCGCGTGACCAGCCTCGGCACCGCAATGCGCGCGCTCGCGAACGACCGCGAGGCGACCGCGTTGCTCGGCGTCCCGGTGCGCAAGGTCGAGGCGACAGCCTGGTTCGGCTCCGGCCTCGCCTGCGGCGCCGCCGGGCTGATCCTGCCCGACCTGCTCACCTCGCTCGACTACTCGGCACTCACCTTCCTCGTCATCTCGTCGCTCGCGGCCGCCCTCATCGGCCGGCTCCGGTCGCTCTGGGTGACGATGCTCGGCGGGCTCGCCGTCGGCGTCGCGCAATCCATCCTCAGTCCGTACACCAGCGTCTCGGCATATCGCTCGTCAGCGCCGTTCGTGCTGGCGATCGCCGCGCTGCTCTTCCTCTCGCGTCATCGCGTCGTGGCGATCTCGAGGACAGCGAATTGAGCCCCATCGACGCGTACCTCCAGCGCGGCGTGGCCGTGCGGGCGGCGGTCGCGGTCGCCCTGCTCGTCGTCGCGATCTTCGTGCTGCCGGCGATGTCCGGCTCCGACTGGATCACGACCTACACGAGCGTCGCGATCTACTCCGTGGTCGCGCTCGGCTTCGGGATCCTCTACGGGCGGGTCGGGCTGATCTCCCTCGGCCAGGTCGCGCTGCTCACGATCGGCTGCTGGATCGGCACGCGCCTCGCCTACGCCACCTCGCTTCCGTTCCCGTTCCTCTTGCTCCTGGCAGGGGCGATCACCTGCGCGATCGGCGTCCTCGTCGGCCTGCCGGCGCTGCGCCTCTCGGGTCTCTACCTCGCGCTGATCACGCTGATGTTCGCCGGCGCGACCACCGTCGTCCTCTCGGTAACCGACTTTCCGAGTGGCAACCACGGCTTCACCGGCCACGCGACCACGGGCGCACTGACGACGAGCACGCCGCCGGTGCGGCGCCCGTCGATGGCGGTCGGTGACACCGCGTACTACCGCTACACGGTGATCGTGTGCGCGATTCTCTTCCTGATCGCGCTGATCCATGTCGCGACGAAGCCCGGCCGCGCGTGGGCGACGATCCGCGAGAGCGAGCCGGCCGCGATCGCCGCCGGCGTCAACATCACCCTCTACAAGCTCTGGGCTTTCGCGCTCGCGTCGTTCGTGACCGGCGTCGCGGGGTGCCTGCTGGCCGCGCAGGTCGGCGTGCCGCGCGCGATCACCTTCCAGACCCAGGACTCTCTGACCCTCGCCGCGACCGCGCTGATCGGCGGCATCTTCTCGATCTGGGGCGCGATCATCGCCGGAGTCTTCAACCAGTTGCTGCCGTTCCTCTTCCAGGCGCAGTGGGGCCTCAACCCGAACTTCCTGCTGATCATCTTCGGCGCCGGGCTGCTGCAGGTGTTGCTCACCGCACCGGGCGGGCTCGTCGACCAGTTCCCGAAGGACATGGCGAACCTCGGGCGGCTCCTCTTCAGCGGCTTCCGCAAGCTGCCGCGCGAGCGGAGGCCGCAGAAGTGATCGAGGTCTCGAACCTCACGGTCCGCTTCGCGGGCGTGACGCCGATCGACGACGTGTCCGTCGTCTTCCCCGGCGGGACGTGCGGCCTGATCGGCCCGAACGGCGCCGGCAAGACCACGTTCTTCAACGTGCTGAGCGGGTTCGTGCGCCCGGCGACCGGCAACATCACTGCATTCGGGGAGAACCTCCTGAAGATGGCCGACTACCGTCGCGCGCGCTGGGGACTGCGCCGCACGTTCCAGACCGAGATGGCGGTCGAGCAGCTTTCGATCTTCGACAACGTGGCGATGATCCACGAGCACTCCGGTGCGAAGCGTGCGACGCGACGCGACGACGTGCTCAGAGCGATCGAGTTCGTCGGCCTGCGCGCGAACCCGAGCTCGAAGGTCGGGCGGCTCGGCGCGCGCGAGCGCCGGCTCGTCGAAGTCGCCCGTGCCGTCGTCGGCAAGCCGCGCATGGTGCTGCTCGACGAGCCCGCTGCCGGGCTGCCCGAGGAGGAGACCGGCCACCTTGCGGAGGTGATCCAGAGGATCCCCGAGCACATCGGCGCGCTCGTGATCCTCGTCGACCACGACATGGCGCTCGTCTCCGCGTGCTGCGAGACGACCGCAGTGCTCGACTTCGGCAAGCTGATCGCGTCCGGGCCGACCGCCGAGGTTCTCCGCAACGAGCACGTGATCCGCGCCTACCTCGGCACGGAGGAGCTGTGAGCTAGAGCCTGCGGCTCGAGTTCCTCTCGATCCCGCGCGGCGGTCATCCCGTCGTGCGCGAGGTGTCGATGGAGATCCCGCCCGGCCAGGTGACCGCGCTCCTCGGCGCGAACGGCGCCGGGAAGTCGACGCTCGTGCTCGCGGTCGGCGGCGTGCTGCGCCCGAGCGCGGGCCGCGTCCTGCTCGGCGAGCGTGAGCTGACCGGCATGCGCCCGGAGAAGGTGCGCGCAGCCGGCGTCGCGGTCGTTCCGGAAGGCCGCCGCCTGCTCACCGACCTGACGGTGCAGGAGAACCTCCGCGTTGCAACCTACGCACTCGGTCGAAGCGAAGGCGCGAAGGGAATCGCGTATGCACTCGAGCTCTTCCCCGAGCTGGAGAAGCGCTGGGACATCCAGGCGCGGCTGCTGTCGGGCGGCGAGCAGCAGATGCTCGTGCTCGCGCAGGCGCTCGTCTCCAAGCCGAAGGTGATCCTCGTCGACGAGCTCTCGCTCGGCCTCGCGCCTGTGATCGTCAAGCGGCTCGTTCCGACGCTCGCCGCGGTCGCCGAGTCGGGCGTCGGCGTGCTGCTGATCGAGCAGTTCGCGCACGTCGCGCTCGGGCTGGCCGAGAAGGCGTACGTGATCGAGGGCGGCCGGATCCACTACGAAGGCACGGCGCAGCGCCTGAAGGACGAGCCCGACATCCTCCGCTCGGCCTACCTGCTGCGCGGCACGAACGTCGACTGAGCTGCGGAGAAATACGGCTCGGGAATCTGCGGAAGCCCGCGGCATTTCTGTGATCGACGACGGATCCTCCAGCGCGTGTCTGAGGCGACCATCGGGTTACCGACCTGGGTGTTTCTCCCAGGCGCCCGATGCAAAGGAGTCGCCGCAATGAAGACCCTCGCTCTCGCCGTCACCGCCAGTGCTCTGATCGCGCTCGCCGGCGGGCAGGCATTCGCCAAGCCCGTGCATGTGCAGAAGACCGCCAAGCTGACGATCGTGATGCACGACCCAGGCTGCCACTGGTTCTCGATTGGCGGCAAGTTCAAGACCACGGCCTCGGTCGCAGGCCCGGTCAAGCTCACGAACCACGACGAGGCGACGCTCAAGGTCTCCGGCGTCGGCGCGGTCAAGAAGATCCCGGTCGGCAAGCAGCTCCTCCTCGGCACGGGCCACTACGTGATCACGATGGTCGGCCAGGCCCCCGACGACAACCACCTGAAGCTGACCGTCAGCTGATCACCCCTCCGCACTGAACCTGGTTCGGCTGAGCCGAACCAGGTTCACGAGTTTCGACTTGCCGCGTCCTCCGAGAAACTCGCGAATCAGATTCAAAGAGCGAATCTGGTTCGGTCTTGGTTTACCCAGGTACCAGGCACCGGACCTCAGCTCGCGTGGTGCGAGTCCCAGATGATCTCCCAGAGATGGCCGTCTGGGTCGCGGAAGTAGCCGGAGTAGACCCCCCACGGCCGGTCGTGGGGCGGGTCCGTGACAGTCCCGCCGGCCGCTTCCGCTTGCTCGAGCACTCGGTCGACGTCGTTCTTGTTCTCGACGATCTGGCCGATGCTGAACTCTCCCGCCTTCGGTGCGCCGACTGCGACGTTGGCGTCCTTGGCCAGCTCGCCGCGAGGGAAGAGAGCGAGGATCGGGCCACCCTCGAGCTGGAACATCACGACAGCGCCGGCGGCGTCGTCCTGCGAGCCTTGGTAGTCGGTGCCGACCACACCCGGCGAGCTGAGACCGAGCCCCTCGCGGTAAAACGCGAGCGCGCGTTCGAGATCGTCGACCGCGAGCGTGAGGACATGGATGCGAGGCTCCATCGGCCTGATCGGTGTTCCGCTCACAGTCGCCAGCAAACACTCGAACCGAGTGGTGCTAGGGAACGAGCACGGCGCGGCCGGTGATCTCGCCGTCGTGCAGCTTCGCGAGCACGTCGTTGACCGAGTCCAGCGAGTGGACCTCCGTCTTCAGCGTCACCTTGCCGGCCGCGTGCAGCTGCAGCAGCTCCCACAGATCGACCCACGTGCCGACGAGGTTGCCGACGACCGAGTGCTCGTTGACGACGAGCGCGCCCGACGGGATCGAGATCGTCCCGCCGTAGCCGATCACCGAGTAGGTCCCGCCGCGCGCCAGCATCTCCGCCGACGCCGCGTGGGTCTGGTCGGTGCCGACGAAATCGAAGACCACGTCGGCGCCACGGCCGTCCGTCGCCTCGCGCACGGCGTCGGCACTACCGACGACCTCGTCGGCACCCAACTCGGCCGCCAGCCGGCGGCGGCGCTCGTCCGTGTCGACCGCGATCACCGTGCTCGAGCCGAGCTCTCGCACGAGCTGCAGCGCGATGTGCCCCACGCCGCCGACGCCGATCACGGCGGCGGTCGAGCCGGGCGTGAGCAGGTGCGAGCTGCGACGCACCGCGTGGTAGGCGGTCAGCCCCGCGTCGGCGTGCGGCGCGACGGCGACCGGCTCGACCCCGTCGGGCAGCCGCAGGAGCGACCGCTCGGAGACGAGCACGTAGTCCGCGAAGCCGCCGTCGACCGACAGCCCGGTGAACTGGTGCTGCGCGCAGTGCATGTCGTTGCCCCGCCGGCAGGCGACACAGAGGCCGCAGCTGTACGGCGGGTACACGAGCACCGCGTCGCCCTTCGCGAAGGTCGTCACCCCCACTCCGGCTTCCTCGACCCAGCCGGCGTTCTCGTGCCCGAGCACGCGCGGCAGCGTCACGCCCGCCGGCTCCATCAGCCCTTCGATCGCATGCAGGTCGGTCGCACAAACGCCTGCGCCGCCGATGCGCACGAGCACGTCGGTCGGGTGCGAGAGCTCGGGCACGGGCCGCTCGGTGAGCTCGAGCGGGCGGTGGTACTCGGTGAGGACGGCGGCTCTCATCGACAGCTGATCTCCCTTCAGGGGTTGCGGATGACGACTTTCATCACATCACGGGGGTTGTGCATCGCGAACTCCAGCGCCTCGGGTGCGTCGCTCAAGGCAAACTCGTGGCTGACGAGGTGCGCCAGGCGATCGGCGTTCCGTTCGACGAGGTCGACCGCCTCGCCGAACTCGCCGGTCCCGCAGCACGCGACGCCGAGCACGTCGATCTCCTTCTCCGTCAGGCTCCCGAGCCGCAGGTCGATCGAGTCGCCGGACATCCCGACCTGCACCATGCGGCCCGCCGAGCTGACCATGTCGACGGCCGCCTCGACGGCCGCCTGCACGCCGGTCGCGTCGATTGCGACCTGCGGGCCACCAGGGCTCCACTCGCGCGCGACTCCGACCACATCCTCGGCCGTCGTCCACGGCACCGTCTCGGCGCCGAGCTCCTTTGCGAGCTCGAGGCGGTCGGCGAGCGGGTCGACGACGAGCACCTCGGCGCCGCGATCCTGAGCAGCGACGAGGAGCGCCTGGCCGATCGGCCCCGCACCGAGCACGACCACCTGCTCGCCCTCGCCGATCCGCGCACGGTGCACGGCGCGCATCGCGATCGACACCGGCTCGACGAGCGCCGCGAGCACCGGGCTCTCGACGTCGATCGGGAAGACCTGCACCTCGTGAATGAGGAGCCGCTCCTGCAGGCCGCCGTCCTCGTGGACACCGACGAGGCTGAAGTTGACGCAGACGTTCATGCGGCCGATGCGGCACGGGTAGCAGTGCCCGCACGCCGTCAACGGATACAGCGCGACCATCTGACCGGCCGAGAGCGCGCTGCCCGGCCCGACCGACTCGACCGTCGCTCCGACCTCGTGCCCCTGGATGCGCGGGAAGCCGGAGCCTCCCGCGTGCTCGGAGAGCCGTCCTTCGAAGAAATGGAAGTCCGAGCCGCAGATGCCGATCGCACCCGGCCGCACGACGACCTCGCCCTCGACGGGCTCGCGCGGCTCCGGGACGTCTCGGACGCGCATCGACCCGACGGCCTCCGTCACTGCTCCGATCACCTGCACACCTCCTGCACCGCTGCCACCACCGCATCGATGCCCGGAAGCCAGGCGTCCTCGAGCGGCGGGCTGAAAGGAATCGGCGCAAACGGCGCGCCCACGCGCACGACCGGCGCGTCGAGATGATCGAACGCCGCGGACTGCACCTGCGCCGCGATCTCCGCACCGACGCCGCCGTGCTCGACGGCCTCGTGCGCGATCACGAGCCGCCCCGTCTTGCGAACCGACTCGACGATCGTGTCGAGGTCGAGCGGCACGAGCGTCCGCGGGTCGATCACCTCCGCATCGATCCCGTCGAGCAGCTCCGCCGCAGCGAGCGCGTCGTCCACCAGCGCCGAGAGCGCCACGATCGTCACGTCCTTGCCCTCCCGCAGCGTCGCGGCCTTCCCGATCGGCACCGGCTCCCCGTTCACCTCGCCCCTGCGGAAGTACAACGTCTTGTTCTCGATGAAGACGACCGGGTTCGGGTCGGCGATCGCGCTCGTCAGCAGGCCCGCCGCGTCGGCCGGCCTGCTCGGCATGACGACCTTCAGCCCCGGCACGTGCGTCAGCCAGCTCTCGAGGCTCTGCGAATGCTGCGCGGCGCCCCGCTGGCCGGCGCCGCCCTGCGTGCGCAGGACGAGCGGCACCGTCAGCTGGCCGCCCGACATGAAGTGCGCCTTCGCCGCGCCGTTCACGAGCTGGTCGAGGGCGAGCGTGATGAAGTCGATGAACATGATCTCCAGCACGGGACGCATGCCCGACTGCGCGGCGCCGATCGCAACGCCCGTGATCGCCGCCTCGCTGATCGGTGTGTTGATCACGCGCTGCGTGCCGAACTCCTCCGCCAGGCCGGCCGTCGCCGTGTACGGGCCGCCCTCCGCCACGTCCTCACCGAGCACGAACACGCGGTCGTCGTCGCGCATCGCCTGCGCGAGCGTCTCGGTGATCGCCTTGATGTAGGTCTGCTCAGGCAACGCGGTTCCCACAGGATGAGGTTCGTTGACCGGACGCGCTCGGGGGCGCGAGGCAAGGACGCAGGGAGCGTCGATAGCCAAAGCTATCGACGCGACTGAGGACGCAGCATCGCGCCACCGAGCGTGGCTGGGCGACACAACCGCTCATCCTGTGGGAGCCGCGTAAACCATCGACGCGGTCAGGCCCGAGTCGGGGAACGGGCTCGCACGGGCGAATCGCACCGACGCCTCCACTGCCTCCGCCGCGTCGGCCTCGATCGCCTGCAACGCGCTCTCCGCGAACCAGCCGCTCTCCAACCCGCGCCGCTGCAACCGCACGATCGGGTCCTTCTCCTGCCAGTCGGCGGCGGCGAGCGCCTCGCGGTAGGCGCCGGGGTCGCCTTCGTAGTGGCCGCGCAGACGGTGCGTCAGGCACTCGAGCAGGACGGGGCCTCCGCCCTCTCGGGCGGCGGCTAGATAGCGACCGAACGCAGCGAACACTGCGACCACGTCATTGCCGTCGACCGTCTCGCGCTCGAGCCCGTAGGGCGCGACGACGTCGGTGACGCGCTCGACCACGGTGTGCGCCGAGCGCGGTGTGAACTCCGCAAAGCCGTTGTTCTCGCAGACGAGGACGATCGGCAACTGCCAGAGCGCGGCGAGGTTGACGGTCTCGTTGAAGTGCCCCGCCTGCACCGCGCCGTCACCGAAGAACACGACGGCAACCGCGTCGTCCCCGCGCAACCGCGCGGCGAGCGCGCTCCCGAGTGCGATCGGCACGTTACCGCCGACGACTCCCGTCGCGCCGAGGAAGCCGTGCTCGCGGTCGACGAGATGCATCGAGCCGCCGAGCCCGCGGCACAGCCCTCCATCCCGCCCCATCAGCTCCGCCATCACACGGTCGAGCGACGCGCCCTTCGCGATCGCGTGCCCGTGCGCGCGATGCCCGGAGTACACCGCGTCGTCGTCGCGCAACTGCGTGCACACGCCGGCGGCGACGCCTTCCTGCCCGACGCTCAGGTGCACGAGGCCGTGCACCTCGTCGGCGCGCTTGAGTTGTCCGACCCGCTCCTCGAACAAGCGGATGCGCCACATCGTGGCGAGCAGGTGCAGCGCCTGTTCGCCGCCGAGCGGCGGCGCGGTCATTACGCGGTGACGGGCGCCGCCCCGACCACCCGCTGCACTGCGGCGACGATCTTGTCCTCGTTCGGCATGACCCAGGCCTCGAGCGGCTCGCTGTACGGGATCGTCGCGTCGAGCGCGGTCACCTGGACGATCGGCGCCTTGAGCGACGAGAACCCGTGCTCGGCCACCTCGCCGGCGATCACCGTCGAGACAGACGCATGGCGCGTCGCTTGATCGACAAGCACGAGCCGACCGGTCTTGTCGACCGACTCGAGAATCGTCTGCGTGTCGAGCGGCGCAAGCGTGCGGGGGTCGATGACCTCGGCCTGGATCCCCTCCGCGGCGAGCGTCTCAGCCGCGCCGAGCGCGCGATCGACCGTCCAGCCGGTGGCGACGATCGTGACGTCGCTCCCCTCGCGGCGAATCGCGGCTTCGCCGAACGGCACCAGGTACTCGCCGTCGGGCACCTCGCCGTGCTCGAGCGTGAGCAGATAGTGGTGCAGGTAGACAACGGGGTTGTCGTCGCGGATCGCAGTCGCCATCAGGCCCTTCGCGTCCGCAGCCGTCGACGGCATCACGACCTTCAGGCCGGGTACCCCCATGAAGAGCGCGCCGATCGTCCCCGTGTGCTGGCCCGCCCAGCCGGCGGTGAACCCGAAGCCCGCCTTGAGCACGAGCGGCACCTTGACCTGGCCGCCGCTCATCGCGCGGAAGCGCGGCGCCTCGTTGATCACCTGGTCCATCGCAACGAGCATGAACTCCGCCATGTAGAGCTCGACAACCGGCCGGTAGCCGGCGATCGCGGCGCCGATCGCCATCCCGATCTCGGCCGTCTCGGAGATCGGCGTCACGCGCACGCGGTCCTTGCCGAACGCGTCGACGTACGGCTCGTTCTCGGTCGTCGCCATGTTCTGGCCGAAGTAGAGAACGGTGTCGTCGCGCTCCATCTCGAGCCTGATCGCCTCGTCGATCGCGGCGATGAAGGGCAGTTCGTGTGACATGTGCTCCCCGCCTCCTAGAGGTTTGACGTGGATTTGAGTACTTGCGGGGCCACCATCCGTGAGTGCTCGAAATTCACGTTGAGCCTCTCATGCGTAGACGAATTCGAGGGCTGACTCGACGGCCGGGAATGGGCTGTCGAGACCGAACGTGACCGCCGCCTGCATCTCGTCGCGCACGCGCGCGGCGATCGCGTCGGCCTCGTCGGACGAGAGCGTGCCGTCGCCGACGAGCCGGCCGCGGAACGCCGGCACCGGGTCGCCCTGTAGGGCAGCCTCGTACTCCTCCGGCGCGCCAAACTTCTCGATCGCTTCGTGCTCCGGGAAGTGCAGGGGCACGCCCGGCGGGGCGATGATGTTGCCGTGGGCCGAGAGGCGGTACATCTGCGACTCCACGAGCGTCGGGCCTTCGCCTGAGCGCGCACGCGCGACCGCGGTGCCGACCGTTTCATACACAGCTACCGGATCGCGGCCGTCGATCGTCACGCCCGGCATGCTGAACGCCTTCGCCTTGACGGAGAGGTCCTCGCCGTTCGCGCGGTTCGCGTCTTCCTGCTCGGTGCGCGTGTGAACGTTGTAACCGTTGTTCTCCATCACGTAGACGATCGGGAGCTTCCACAGCGACGCGATGTTCAGCGATTCCGAGAACGCGCCCTGCTTCGAGGCGCCGTCGCCGAAGAAGCAGAGCACGACCTGATCCTGCTTGCGGATCTGCGCCGCCCACGCCGCGCCGGTCGCATGCGGGATGCCCGCCGCGACGATCCCCGACGTGCCGAGGAAGCCGTTCGACGGGTCGGCGAGGTGCATCGAGCCGCCGATGCCCTTGCAGAGGCCGTCCTTGCGGCCGTAGATCTCGGCCATCATCGCCTTCGGGTCGGTGCCGCGCGCCAGCGGGTAGCCGTGGCAGCGGTACGTCGCGAAGAACTGATCCTTGGGGCCGATCGTCGCGATCGAGCCGACGATCGACGCCTCGGCGCCGTCGGCGAGATGCGTGTGCCCGCGGATCACACCGGGGTGATCGATAAACGTGCGCTTGACGCGCTCCTCGAACTCGCGGATGCGCAGCATCTGCTCGTACATCCACACGAGACGGTCGCGGTCGAGCTCCTTGACGCTCACAATTCGCTCCTCTCTGCTCCGAATTGGGCGGCCGTCGTGTCGTACGCACGGCGGAAGATCACGTCGATCGGATTGTTGCGCAGTTCGTCCGAGAGCACCTCGACGCCCCAGGGACCGGCATAGCCGTGATCCCTGCACACCTCGATGTACGCGGCGAGGTCGAACTCGCCTTCGCCCGGAAGGTTGCGGTGGTTGACGGTCTCGTCGATCAAGTCGTCCATGTCCACACGACGGCCGTCGCTGAGCTCGATCCACGACAGGTACTCGCGCGGGATGCGACGCAGCTCGTCCGGCGTGATACCGAGCTTCGACATGTGCCACGTGTCGACCGCGATGCCACCGTTGGACGCGCCCGCGCCGGCGACGACGGTGAGCACGCTGTCGAGGCTGCGCACGTTGACGTCGAACGGCATGAACTCGTAGACGATCTTCGCGTCGGTGTGCTCGGACGCGTGCGCGCAGAGCTCACCGAAGCGCTCGGTCAGCTGCGGCAGCTCGGCGGGCGTGCCCGGGATGTTGCCGACCTTGATGTGGTGCGCGTCCATCGCGTTCGCCGCGTCGAAGAGCAGAGCACGGATTTCGTCGGATGCGCGGCGGCGGTCATCACCCGGGTCGAGGAACCAGTCCATCAGGAACTCGAGCTCGAGGTACCTGAGGCCGCTGTCGTCGAAGACCTGCTTGAGCTCGCGCAGGCTCTGCGTCTCGAGCACGTGCTGCAGGTCGGCGTGCCAGATCCCGAGGCCGCTGAAGCCGACCTTCTGCGCCTCGGCGCACCGGTCGGCCCACGAGAACAGGCTCCACTCGCGGCCGACGTGCACCTCCACCGGACCGGAGATCGTCCAGTAGAGGCCGAGGAGCTCCACGTCCCCGCTCACCTGCCCTACTTCGGCCGGTACGAGGCGCGCACTACCTCGGCATAGGGCACCGGCGACACGATCGCGCGGATCTCGGTCTGCACGTGGCGCTCGACGACCGGCTTCTGCGAGCCGCCGCCCTCCTCGCCCCAGACCAGCGTGATCTCCTCGCCCTCCTCCACGTCCGTGTCGACGACCGCGAGCGAGAGCATCGAGCCCTCGTTCGAGCTGTAGCCGGAGAACGTCGAGACGCCGACCTGCTTGCCCTCCTTCAGCAGCTTGTCGTTCGGCCACGTCGAGTAGTTGGAGAGCGGGATGTCGATGTACTTCGCGCGGTCGCCTTTCGTGAACAGCGTTCCCAGCGCACGCGCAACGTCCTCGCCGTTCCACGCGAGCGTCACCTTGCGCCGCGTCGGCTCGGGCATCTTCTCCAGCGCCTCACGGCCGGTGAAGTCGTGGTCGTACTTGACGAACCCTCCGTACCCGAGCTCCCACGGCGTCAGGTAGTAGTCGGAGATGTCGTTGCTGTAGTAGCTGCCGCCGAGCGAGCCCGTCCCCTCGTAACCGTTCGCGGGCAGCCACTCGCGATAGGCCTTCATGTCGTCGCCGGTGAAGACGGCGGGCAGCGGGCACGGGATCCAGCCCGACTCGAGGGTGTTCGTCGCGTACACGCGCGCTCCGACCTGCTTGAGCCCGAACTCCGCGCCCGCCTCGATCAGCGCGGCGCGCACGTCCTCGCCCTCGGCGATCGGGCCGAACAGCTCGAGCCCGGGAACCCCCGACATGCCGTGATGCAGCGCGCGCACCTCGTGCCCGCCGATCGTGATCCGGCCCATGTTGAAGAACTTGATCTCGGGCAGCGGGCCGCCGTTCGCCTTCTCGAGCACCTGCATCGCGGTCGGGCCTTGCACCTGGAAGCGGTAGAGCTTGCGCCCTTCCTTGTTGACGGCGGTGCGCTCGTCGCGATGGAGCGTCACGTCGTAGTCGCCGGTCTCGGCGTGGTACTGCACCCAGTTGTGCGCCGACGGGCGGCCGACGAGGCTGATCACGTTCTCCTCGAGGTGGAAGAGGATCGCGTCGCCGATCACGTAGCCGTCGTAGTTGACGGCCGTGAACTGCTTCGCCTTGTCGACGCCGAAGCTCTTGAAGGTGTTGATGCCGGTCGCCTCGAGGAGCCGGATCACGTCCGGGCCCTTGATGGTCAGGTCGGTCATGTGATGCGACTGGTCGAACAGCGCGGACGTGTTGCGCCACGCGTGCTGCTCGTCGCGCCAGTTCGAGAACTCGGCAGGAACGGCCGGATAGACATACGGGCCGATCTGCGAGTTCCGGGCGAGATCGACCGGGTTGCCGACGGACTGGATCAGGTCTTCGAGACTCTTGGAACTCATGCTGAGCGCGACTCCTCTTGTCGACGATGGCACGGTCCACAGCGATTGCGTCCGCAACGTTCGAACCGTCTCGACAATGTCAGGCAACCTGTCTATTTGTCAAGACAGTGTTCCAAATTCTAGAATCGTTCCGTGGCGCCGACCTTATGGACTCCTCCGCCCGGCCAGCGCGAGCGGACCGAGGTCGGCCGGTACCTCCACTGGCTCGAGCGCGAGCGCGGCCGGACGTTCCCCACGTATGAGGATCTGCAGCGCTGGTCGGTGGACGACCTGGCCGGCTTCTGGGCCTCGATCTGGGACTTCTTCGAGGTGCAGGCATCGGAGCCCTATACCGCCGTGCTCGAGTACGAGGCCATGCCGGGCACCCGCTGGTTCCCCGGGGCGCGGCTGAACTTCGTCGAGCACCTGCTCGGCGCCGACGACGAGCTAGACGCGGTCGCGATCGTCGCCCACTCGCAGACGCGCGACCCGGTCGAGCTGACCTTCGGCGAGCTGCGGGACCTGGTGGCACGGACGCGGCTCGGGCTGCAGCGCCTGGGCGTCGGCCGCGGCGACGTCGTCGCCGCCTACCTGCCGAACATCCCCGAGACGCTGGCCGGCTTCGCGGCAACCGCGAGCCTCGGTGCGACCTTCGCGAGCTGCGCCCCCGAGCTCGGCGCTCGGAGCGTGATCGACCGGCTCGTGCAGCTCGAGCCAAAGGTCCTGCTTGCGGTCGGCGGCTACGGCTACCGCGACAAGACGATCGACCGCCGCGAGGAGGTCGCGACGATCAGGGCGGCGCTGCCGTCGCTCGAACACGTCGTGCAAGTGCCGTACACCGAGCATGTGATCGACGACGCCGTCCCGTGGACTGAGGTCGTCGCCGAGCCGGGACCGCTCGAATTCGAGCAGGTCGCGTTCGACCACCCGCTCTTCGTGCTCTTCTCGTCCGGCACGACCGGCCGGCCGAAAGCGATCGTGCACGGCCACGGCGGCATCCTGCTCGAGAACCTGAAGGCGCACGCGCTCTCATGGGACCTGAAGCCGGGCGGGCGGCTCCTCTGGTACTCGACGACCTCCTGGATGATGTGGAACGCACTCGCCGCGGCGCTCCTTGTCCGCTCGTCGATCGTGATGCTCGACGGCGACCCGACCTGGCCCGACCTCGGCTGGCAG